>ERZ779865.103-NODE-103-length-77449-cov-6.113549_pt1 | contig 77449 bp, 59 predicted proteins | sample MGYA00433088_ERZ779865 | MGnify/ENA primary metagenome ERZ779865 (study PRJEB29588, sample SAMEA2151703) | human gut metagenome | biome: human gut; feature: human-associated habitat; material: faeces | place: Denmark | collected 2008/2010 ... | reverse complement strand
AGGCGGGCAAGCCATTTCTGTACTCCACGAAAGGTGGAGGGCAGGAAATGGAACTGGTTCATGGAAAGCGTATTTGTGGGGCAATAGACGAGAAGGCTATGACTGAATGTTGTTCCAATGAACATATCGGATTGATTATTGATGCAGCCCATCCTTTTGCTGTTCAGTTGCATCAGACTGTTGCCGGTGTTGCTGCCCAGCTCGGATTACCGGTTATCCGGTATGAACGGAAATATCCACCCCGGAATCCGGATTTTATTTGGTGTGATGATTATGTGGATGCCATGCAAAAGATGGGGCAGCATAAAGTATCCCGTTTATTGGCCTGGACAGGCGTGAATACGATCAGGCCGTTAAAAGCGTTTTGGTCTGAACATGAGTCTTTCTTCCGGATTCTGGATCGGGAAGATTCCCGTCGGATTGCCGTGGAGCAGGGTTTTCCGACAGATCATCTGCTTTTTTACCAGGAAGAATCAGATGAGGATATGATCCGGCAGATAGCTCCTGATGCAATTTTAACGAAAGAAAGTGGTACATCAGGTTTCTTTGAAGAAAAAACGCATGCGGCGGTTAAATATGGAATCCCGGTCTATGTGATTAAGCGTCCACAGCTTTCTCCTTTTTTCCTTTCTGTGGATGGTGAATTTGGTTTGCGCCGCGAGATTTATCGGCTGTTACCCGGTTTTTTTGATTTGCATTGCGGACTGACAACGGGTTCGTGCGCGACAGCTGCTGCGAAAGCTGCTTTGTATGGAATTTTATATAAGAAAGAGCTTTCTGATATGGAAATCCAGTTGCCTTCCGGCGAATCTGTCACTTTGCCTGTTGCTTCTGTCGAAGAAGACAGTTCCGGCGTCACTTGTTCTGTGATTAAAGAATCTGGAGATGATCCGGATGTAACGAACGGGTGCGTGATAAGAGTACATGTTCAGGTGATTGAAGGTGACGGTGATAATGAGCCGGAGGTCTGTTTGAAGGCTGGTCCCGGTGTTGGGACCGTCACTTTGCCTGGTTTAGGACTTGAGGTGGGCGGACCTGCTATTAATCAGACACCAAGACGGATGATTGAAAGTGAACTGCGCCGTTTGGCAGTTTCTTCTGGGCGAAAGATTTCTTCAATGATTGTTACGGTATCGGTGGATCATGGGGAAGAATTAGCGAAAAGAACTTTTAATCCGAAATTGGGAATTGTAGGAGGCATTTCTATTATTGGTACTTCTGGTATAGTACGGCCTTTCTCATCTGAGGCTTTTGTTGCTTCTATCCGGAAGGAAATACAAGTAGCCAAAGCGATAGGGAGCCCGCAGCTGGTTATCAACTCCGGGGCAAAAAGTGAGCGGTTTTTGAAGAGCTATCTGGCTTCTTTGAATCTGCCATTGCAAGCCTATGTTCATTATGGCAATTTTATTGGTGATACAGTCCGAATTGCAGTAGAGACAGGTTTCCGGAAAATTATTATGGGCTTGATGTTGGGGAAAGCAGTGAAGCTGGCGGAAGGAGCTTTAGACACGCATAGCAAGAAAGTGGTAATGAACAGAGATTATCTTTTGCATACAGCAGAGAAGGCTCATTGTGGTACGGATATTTTATCAGCGATCCGTTCGTTGACTTTAGCCCGTGAGCTATGGCAGATCATATCGCCTGAAGCATTTCCTGATTTTTATCAGCTGATACTTCAGGATTGCTATCGGTCTTGTAAGCCTCTTTTACAATCAGCGAATCTGGATTTGTTATTGATCTCGGAGGAAGGAAAGGTTATTCCGTTAAGAACTGTCTGATAGGTTTTGCTTCGTTTAAATTAACTTCTTATATTTGTACGCAAATTTATTAAGAAGGCGAAATGGCATTAAAACGGTTTGGTGTTTCTTTGGAAGATGATTTGCTTGAATCGTTGGATCAGTATGTCTTGGAGAATGGTTTTTCAAATCGTTCACAGGCAATTCGTTTCCTGATTGAGAAGAATTTGGCCGAGAAGAAATGGTTGTGTAATCATATTGTTGCCGGTACGATTATTATTATGTATGATCAGGGGAAAAGCGAAATCGCTTCTAAGATAACTTTGATAGAACAGGATTATCAGGATGTCATTCTTTCGTCGTCGCAATATTTTATCAATAAGAATTTTTGTTTGCATATTGCTGCAGTTATGGGGGAAGCTCATAGACTAACTGATTTATCAGATTGTCTGACAGCTATAAAGGGGATTAAGCATGGCAAACTGGTGATGAGTAGGGCTGATTAAGCCTTATTTTTTTGGAGAATTAGTAACACGTTTTTATTTAAAGGTAACACTGTGTGTATTTTTATTAATAGATAAATGAAAAGGAATGTATTAATTGTAGCTTGCCTGCTGGCTTCAGTCAGGATGATGGCAGAAACACCCATGGAAGTAGACAGCCTGATTCATTTGAATAGTCTGGTTGTATCAGCCAATAAAATAGAAGTAAACCGGAACAGTGTTCCGCTGACTATTTCTGTGATAGATCGTAATCAGATAGAAAACAGTAGTGAATCGGCTTTATTGCCAGTCTTGTCGGAGCAGGTTCCTGGACTTTTTGTGACAGAGAAAGGCGTTACCGGATTTGGTGTGTCTACGAATGCTGCGGGAACGATTAACATCCGAGGAGTCGGGGGTGGCAATAAAGTCTTGGTTTTATTTGATGGCCAGCCTCAGTGGGCAGGACTTTTTGGCCATGCCTTGCCCGATACGTATGTGGCATCTGATGTAGAGAAAGTAGAAGTGATTCGTGGACCGGGTTCATTATTGTATGGTTCGAATGCGATGGGAGGTGTCATCAATATCATTACACGAAGACATCATGAACAGGGCAGACGTACGCAGGCACGGATCATGTATGGTTCGTACAATACGCAGAAGTATATGGTGAATAATGGATATAATGTGGGCAATTTCAGCTCTTTTGTCTCCATTAATCACGATCGGACAGACGGTCATCGGCCTAATTCTGAATTCCGGATTACAAATGGCTTTGCTAATTTAGGCTATCGTTTTAATGATGTTTATCAATTGCGTGGTGATGTAAGTCTGGCGAAGTATAAGTTCCAGAATCCGGGAGAAACATTCAATCCTATTTATGATAACAAGATGAATGTCTGGCGTGGTACATCATCTTTGGCACTCGAGAATCAGTATGAGAAGGTGAGTGGAGCAATCCGCCTGTTCTACAACTGGGGAAATCATGAAATAAATGACGGATATTATACGGGTGAAACTCCCAAGGACTATCTTTTCCGGTCGACTGATAGAAATTTGGGTGTATTATTCTATGAGTCTTTTCGCTTGTTTCCCGGGAATAATTTTACAGTCGGAATCGATTATAAAAACTGGGGAGGTCATGCCTGGAACCAGATGAATGATGGTTCCGATCAGGAGATTATTGATAAATCGGTCAATGAAGTAGCCGGTTATGTCATTATGCAGCAGGATTTTCTTGACAAGCTTGGTGTTAATGCCGGTGTGCGTTATGAACATAATAGTTCTTTTGGAGGTGCTTGGGTGCCTCAGGCCGGTTTGACGTTCCGTCCCTTTGAAGGAAATGTATGGAAGGCTTCTCTTTCCAAGGGATTCCGCAGTCCGAATATCCGTGAATTATATATGTACAAACCCAAGAATCCTGATTTGAAGCCGGAGAACATGATGAATTACGAGATTTCGGTTGGTCAGTCATTTCTTGAGGGACGCTTGTCTGCCGAGGTAACAGCCTTCTACATTGATGGAAAGGATATGATCCGTACAGCGATGATTAATGGTAATCCATTAAATGTCAATACAGGAGAGTTCACGAATAAAGGTGTTGAAGCGGAGGTCAAATATCAGATCCTGCAGAATCTTTCATTTACGACGAACTATAGTTTTCTCGACCAGAGTGATCCGATAGCAGGCGCACCCAAGCATAAATTTTATGCGGGAGCAACATATTTGCCGGGCCGGTTCTCCTTCTATTTGGCTGTCCAGTCCATTTTTGACCTTTATACTGATGAGGCATGTACAAAATTGGAAGACTACACAGTCTTGAATGCCCGTGCTGCCTATCATTTTGGTAAGAGTAAGGACAAAGGATTGAATCTTTTTGTGAAAGGTGAAAACCTGACGGCTACACGCTATTCCATTAACGACGGCTTCCCGATGCCGAAGGCAACTTTCATGGGTGGAGTAGAGGTGACATTCTAATTTAATGATGACTCTTGGTAGAAAAATCTTGGATCAGTTTTTCTACCAAGGGTACATAATAATCTCTTACTTCTTCGGCAGTTGGTGTGTGTGCCCCAGGAAACGAATAAGCATGCGTATAATAAGTTAAGAACAGAGGCCTGTAATGAGCTAACTGATCATTTTCTCCGAATAATCCCCAAATCCGTTCACGATCGGATTCTTTATAATAATCCCACTGATGAAGTTGAACCTCTTCAAATTCATGGATCAGTTTCTGGTCAATGATGAACTGTTGTTTCCCGTCTCTTCTGGGCGACTTGTATTCGTGCAGACCAATACGCTCTTTCAGAAATTTAGTCATTTCGAAATAGGGATTTCCCAACAGGGCCGGTATGCCACTTCTAGTTGCTTCAATTTGAGCTAAAAATGAGCCGTTGCTATTGCCTACCAGCGCATCTGGTTTTTCTTGTTCACACAGCTGATGAATAAACCTGAGGGCTTCGTGCGGATGTAAAGGCAGATCAGGAGTCAGCACCTGAACCTTTCCTTTGAGATATTGCACGAAAGCCTGGGCCGGGATGCAGCTGCCTGAAGCAAAGAAACCGTGTAGAAAGATTATTTTCCGTGTTTCCATCTTAGCAACCACTTCCGTCGATGTTACAAGTGGCTCCTTCATTCACAGGGCGGGATTGCAATCCGGCCTCTTCAGGAATGAGCGTCACCGTACCGTCTTCCAGTACAAAACAGGGAATTCCTGCTGCTCCCATTTCTTTTGCCTTAGCGAATACAGGGTTATGGTCTCTCAGCCTCAGAAATTCTTTGAGGTATTTGACGTGCTTGCCTATATCGATTACCTGATATTTATCGTTTCCTTTTATTTGCCCTTCAATGTAATAGCAGTCGGGGCAGGTGCTCATGCCGTATATTTTGATCATAATCTTTAAATCTTTAACTTGAATTGTAAGAATGTGAGAAATATAAAAGATATCTCTATACACAAAGATATCTAAAAAATCAAATCGGAAAAGTCTGTTGGCAAATTTCTGTCGGTTTATTTCATATTTATAACGTATTTCTCCAATCTTTGCATGTCTTTCATTTAATCTGTACCTTTGCCAGGTAAAGTGAAGTTCTCCAAATATTACCGATGATGCGACTTACCTATATATTCCACAGCGGCTTTGCGCTTGAGACTGACAGCTGCATTCTTGTATTTGACTATTGGAAGGATCCGGCAGATGTCATGTCGCGTCTGTTGCTGTCACCCAAGCCGATGTATGTCTTCTCCAGTCATTTTCATGAGGATCATTTCAACCGGGAGATTTTTGGATGGAAGGAGAAAAAGGATCATATTCGCTGTATCCTTTCGAAAGACATCCTGAAACACCGCCGGGCACAGAAGGATGAAGCTGATGATTGGTTAGGTAAAGGTGCCACGTGGGAAGATGAACTTATTCGTGTGGCTGCCACAGGAAGTACCGACAGTGGTGTGTCGTGGGTGATTGAGACTGGCGGCAAACGAATCTTTCATGCCGGCGACTTGAACAACTGGTACGCCCGCTTTCTGACCGACGACTACCACGGAGGCTTGGTTTACAATCCTGATTCCGGCATGGACATCGATCCTCTGAAGGAAGAGAAACGTTACTTGGGCGAGCTGAAAGACATCCGCAAGCTCACCGACCGCTTCGACGTGGTGATGTTTCCCGTAGACGGTCGCATCGGCAACGGTTACACTCGCGGAGCCCGTCAGTTTCTCGATGTGTTTCAGGTCGGCCTGTTCGTGCCCATGCATTTCGTGGCGAGCGGCTTCGAATCGGCCTGGCGGATGAAAGAGTTCACCGACGCCAAGTCCGTTCCGTTCTGGAGTATCCGGCAGGAAGGGGAAACTATTTGCCCGGATTGACACAGAACTAATCAATGTCTTGTTTCGATGAATTATCTAGATAAAAATCATATGAATAGAATTTGTTTCAACAAAAAGGAAAATATCCGTTTCGGCTATGTGATAGCTTTTTTGCTCTGTCTTCTGATTTCAGGATGTAGCAAAAGTGAGTTGGAGGAGTATATTCCCCAGGCGCCCGATTATTCTGATTCGACTTTCTGGTATGCAGAAGAGAATGATAAGACGGGAAAAAATGCCGACGTGTTTTATATCGTTTCTACGTGGGAAACCGATTGGAAGACTGATAGTGGTGCGACAGTCCATTATGCGGATGTCTACAATAAGAAACATCGGGATGACATGACGAAGGAGATTTCGGGTGTAGCGGCTTATATGGGTAAGGATAATAACTTTTACTCTCCCTTTTACCGGCATATTACAATTGAAGGATGGGCAACCCGCGATGAGAATATCATCAACAGCCGTTTCGAAATTGCCTTTGAAGATGTCCGTAACGCTTTCGAAACATTCTTGAAGAATCGCCCGAAGAATCGTCCGTTTGTACTGGCCGGATTCAGTCAGGGTGGCAAGGCTGTTGTGGAGCTGCTGAAGATAATGCCTGAGGATGTTTACCGACAGCTGGTGGCTGCCTATGTGTTGGGCTATAAGGTTACACCTGCCGATACACTGGCTTCAGCCAATATTAAGGCAGCTCAGGGTCCCGATGATATTGGTGTGACGATATGTTATAATTCTGTCAGCGATGTGAAGTACATTCAGCCCGTGGTGGCTGCTCCATGTGCTTTCTGTATCAATCCTGTCAATTGGCGTACAGATGATGTGCCGGCGACCTTGCATGATACGATTACGGTGAGTGTGGCGCAAAAGGAAAAAGTGCTGATTGTAAAAGGTTACAGTGGCAGTGAATATGCTCCCATCATGGGTTTCCTCAATGTGGGCGATTTCCATAGCTGTGAGCCGTGGTTGTATAAGGAGTGTCTGGAAAAGAATATTAAGAATCGTATCGAGATTTTCAGAAAAACCCGGTTGTGAAAATAGCTGCCTACCTTTTCTTCAAAAGACGCCGGCTTTTACCTAAAAGACGCCGGGAAATGATCAAAAGACGCCGGCTATTTTTCATTTTGCTTTACCCAATAGATATGAACTTAGCGACTGTCTGGCGGGAAAAAGCGAAAATCTTGAATTCTGAATATTTGTTAATTGTAGACATGATACCGGGTTCAACTACCCCAAAAGAGCATTTGAACGACGATTCTGTCGACAAAAATCCAAAAATTGCATGCAATTTTGAACAAAGTAAAGTAGATAAAAGTAAAGGAAAGTAGAGAAAAAGAAAGTATAAATTTAAACAACATTGATCACAACAACGCGCGTGCGCGCGAGAACAATCAATCGTTAAAAAACTGAATGGGATTGATGGAAAATGGAATTGCTGAATAATCTGGTGCGCACGTTGCTTCGTGTTATGAACTGAAAATAAGTCGCTCCAATCCAAATGTTATGATGGAGTGAAAAAAGGAAGCTGTATGCATGCGAGTGAAACTAAGAAATAATGGACCCAGGATAGAGATATTGCCATAAAACATCTATGGCCGGAAGACTTGGTTTCAAATGAATGCTTATCTTTGAGTACTTATGTCGGTTGTATAAAGATGTCTATATATAATCCTTTCGGCCTTTTCATGAAGTAAGGATGAAAGGTCTGTTTATGGCAACGAACGATAGAATAGAGTAGTCAACCGACTTTAGATTTAATGTAAAACCGTCAATCTCTTTGGGCTAAAACATACCCGGAAGCGATTGAATTTCTGTTAGATGTTAATATGAATTTGAAATATGGAGAACATAGATAGGAACATATTGTATGAGCAGTTTCAAGAGAAATTCCCTTTGGAAAAACTTAAAGATTTACCTTTGGATAAATACTCTAATCTGGATAAAGATGATTCTTTTTGTTATTGGTTGGAAAGAAGAACAATTAAACTTGGCTCAGTTTCGGGAGGCTCGTCTTATAAATTTGGAATTTATAAATATAAAAACCGCCCGAAAAAAGACTCTCATAAGATACAATCGGATGGTGAATATGCTTGGTATTCCAAGTATGGAAAAGCAACAGCCTTTGAAGCTTATCAATATGTAATAGACGCAGTAGTAAAGATAGCAACAAGTGCTCGTAATGGAAATTTTGAAGTTATTGACGATATAAAGGAATTTGGGGATATTATAAAGTGGAAAATAGCTTTTATGTATTCCAACAAACAACTTATTCCGATATACAAGAAAGAAATGTTGGATAAATTGGCACTTCATTTTGGCCTGAACAATCCTAAGGAGAAGAGGATATCACAAATACAACGCTACCTCTTTTCTCAAAAGGGGAATAAAGATATTTTCGCTTTTTATGATGAACTATTGGAATATTTGAATAAATCTCAATTACATCAGACGTGGCTTTATGCACCCGGAGAGAATGCTTGCAAATGGGAAGAATGTCTTTCAGAGAAAAAAATGTTTTTGGGTTGGGATGAATTGGGAGATCTTCAGGAATATGTAGATAAGGAAGATCTCGAATATAAGATGAAGGAGTTATATGGTGATGATAGTAATTACAAAAATAATATTTTATCAACTTGGGATTTTGCCAAAGAAATAAATGTTGGAGATGTCATTTTTGCCAAGAAAGGCAGAAGTTGTATAATAGGACGCGGCATAGTAGTTGGGGAATATGGATATGATGAGAGTAGAGAAGAATTTAGACATTATCGAGAAATAAATTGGGTGAATGTTGGAGAATGGAATGTTTCTGAGACATTGGCTATGAAAACATTGACTAATATTACCAAAAATGCTGCCTGTGTAAGCGAATTAAATAAGCTTATTAATACAGAATATAAGCCAAATGAAGCGGAACATTATTGGTGGCTTTGTGGTAATCCTGGTATTTGGAGTATGAAGAATTGGGCTGTGGGCGAAGAACAGGATTACACAATTTATAATGAAGATGGAAATAAAAGACGTATATTTAAAAATTTCGAAGCTGCAAAAGTAGGAGATATAGTTGTCTGTTATGAAGCACGACCGACTAAACAGATTGTGGCATTGGCTATTGTTTCTAAAGCCAGTGATGGAGAGAAGATTTATTTTAAGAAAATAGAAAATTTGGCTTCTCCTGTAGATTTTGCAGCCATTAAAGCAGTTCCAGAGCTTCGAAGTATGGAGTTTTTGGCAAATCCGAATGGTAGTTTCTTTAAGTTGTCTAAAGATGAATATAATGTATTGAATGGATTGATTCGGGGTGAAAAAATAGTGAAGTTCTATGAGAAATATACTGATGATGATTTTTTGAATGAGGTTTTTATAAGCCGAGATGAGTTTGAAACACTAAAAGAGTTAGTAGAACTCAAAAAGAATGTCATTCTTCAAGGAGCTCCCGGAGTCGGAAAAACTTTTTCTGCCCGAAGATTAGCTTGGGCTATGCTAGGGGAGAAGAATGATAATAATATTACTTTGATTCAATTTCATCAGAATTATTCATATGAAGATTTTGTGATGGGCTATAAACCTGCTGGCAATACTTTTGAATTACAAACGGGTATATTTTATGACTTTTGTAAAAGAGTAGCAGAATGTCCTGAAGAAAAGTTCTTTTTTATTATTGACGAAATTAACAGGGGTAATTTGTCTAAAATATTTGGCGAATTACTTATGCTTATCGAAGATGATTATCGAGGAGAGGAATTAACATTAGCGTATCGGAATGAAAGGTTTTCTGTTCCTAAGAATTTATTTATTATTGGAATGATGAATACGGCAGATCGCAGTTTGGCTCTGATAGACTATGCATTGCGGCGTCGCTTTAGTTTTTATTCAATGCGCCCAGGATTTGATACAGAAGGCTTTAAAAATTATCTGAAAGCTAAGAATAATTCTAATCTATATAAATTAGTGAATGTTATAAAAGAACTGAACAAACGAATTTCATCAGATGATTCTTTGGGACCTGGATTTGAAATCGGACATAGTTATTTTTTCCATAATGATGAGATAACAGATATGTGGCTCAAAATGGTTGTTAACTATGATATTGTTCCTTTGCTTAAAGAATATTGGTTTGACAATATTCAAGAAGCTGAACGATGGGGGAATAAATTAAATAATGTTTTAAAGGATGACTAAAGATAAGACGATATTAATACAAAATGTCTATTATATGTTATCTTATGCATTCCAGGAACTGAGAAAAAATAATTATGAAGATATAGCAAAGGAAGAATTTGAATATGTTCAAGATTTGTTTGCAGAGATAATATATAAAGGTATCTCAGCTCAGTTGAAGCGAGGTTTACATCGAGAGTATGTAGAAAGGAGAGAAAATCTTTCAGCTCTTAAAGGTCGATTAGATATTAGAGGTTCGATTATAAATCGAATAAATTGCCGTAGTTTATTGAAGTGTGATTACGATGAGTTGTTAGAGGATAATAAGTTAAATCAAGTTTTGAAAACAACTTTGTCTGTTCTTTTACAGGGATCATATGTGAAGAAAATGCGTAAAAACAGATTAAGAAAGTTAATGCCATTTTTTTCAGAAGTAAAAGTTCTGGATATTCGTTCAATTAATTGGAATAGCATTGTATATCAGCGAAATAATCAGTCATATCGGATGTTGATAAACTTATGTTATTTCATTCTTGATGGAATGTTGATGACAACAGAAACGGGTACATATAGGCTTGCAACATTTTCAGAAGAACATATGAATCGGCTATTCGAACGTTTTGTACTGGAATATTACCGTGTACATCATAAATATTTATCGGCAAATCCTGATAAAATTTATTGGAATGTAGATGATGTATCTATGATTGATTTTTTGCCGGAAATGAAGACTGATATTGTTCTTCATCGTGGAGAACATACATTGATTATAGATACAAAGTATTATGGAACAACCTTGCAGACTCATTTTAATAAATCTACTATCCATTCATCTAATATGTATCAGATTTTTACATATGTCAAAAACTTTGATATGGGTAATAGTGGAAAAGTAAGTGGGTTATTGCTATATGCTAAAACAGATGAAGATATTTCCCCGGATTTCTCTGCTGTTTTCGATAAAAACATGATTTCTGTTAAAACATTGGATTTAAATCAGCAATTTAGTGTAATCGCTAAGCAACTTGATAGTTTTATCGAATTATAGAATACACCACCAGTAGGTTGTATGTCGATCAAGACGGATGAAAAAACATAATAGGCTTCTTCAAAATTTCATGCCTACCTTTTCATCAAAAGACGCCGGGAAATGATCAAAAGACGCTGGAAATTTTTCATTTTGTTTTACCCAATAAATATGAATTCAGCGGCTGTCTGGCGGAAAAAAGCGAAAATCTTGAATTCTGAATATTTGTTAATTGTAGACATGATACCGGGTTCAACTACCCCAAAAGAGCATTTGAACGACGATTCTGTCGACAAAAATCCAAAAATTGCATGCAATTTTGAACAAAGTAAAGTAGATAAAAGTAAAGGAAAGGAAAGTAGAGAAAAAGAAAGTATAATTAATCACACACACATATCGCGCGCGCGAGCGAAAAAATTCGAGTACTAAAAACTGGATGGATCAATGAAAAATGGAATTGCTGAATGATGAAGACTGGTGCGCCACGTCGGTTCGTGTTTTGAAATGAAAAAAAGTTGTTCCAATCAGAATGTTATGAGGGAGTGAAAAAAGAAAACTGTATGCATGCGAATGAAACTAAGAAATAATGGCTCTAGGGTAGAGATATTGCCATAAAACATCTACGGCCGGAAGACTTGGTTTCAAATGAATGCTTATCTTTGGGATGTATCAGTTAGTTGCATAAAGATATCTATGATGCTTCTCCTCTTGGCTTTATCACTCAGTAAAGATGAAGGGCTGGTTTATGGCAACGAACAATGGGGATGAGATAAAGAAGTCGACAGACTTCAGGTTTGTGTAGTAATAGTTAACCTTTTTAGAATAAGATAATTAACGGATTATGAAGAATTTTTTGTTATTATGTGTGTTATCGACTGTAGGATTACTCTTGTCAGCATGCACGAGTGAACCGAAGGAAGAACCTATTGGTTCGGTTATTGAACGTGGATTGAAGTCAGCTACAGATCAAGCCCTACTTATGGCCAAAGAATTGGAAAACCAGGAAGGAAAATTACCCAAATCAATGAAAGATGGTAAGCTGGAAACCAGCGATTACAGTTGGTGGTGCAGTGGATTTTTCCCTGGAGAATTATGGTACTTGTATGAAGCGAATCCGACGCCTGAATTGAAAAGATATGCTGAGTTATATACCGCTCGGGTAGAAAAAGCAAAGACAATTACTAATAATCATGACGTTGGTTTTATGTTGAATTGCAGCTATGGTAATGGTTATCGTCTGACGGGAAACCCGAAGTATAAAGAAGTCATGATAGAAGGCGCTCATTCGCTTGCCACACGTTATAATCCGCAATTAGGATTAATGCGCTCGTGGGATTCCGATAAACAGAAGTGGCAGTATGCGGTCATCATTGACAACATGATGAATTTGGAATTCCTGATGTGGGCAGGTCGTGCGACGGGAGATAGTACCTTTACCCAAATGGCTATTTCGCATGCAGACAAGACAATGGCCAATCATTTCCGCCCGGATTATAGTAGTTATCATGTCGTATCATACGATACCATAACAGCTCAGCCGCATATCAAACAAACCCATCAGGGATATGCCGATGAATCAGCTTGGGCTCGCGGTCAGGCGTGGGCATTATATGGTTACACGATGATGTACCGCGAAGCCAAGAAACAGGCTTATTTGGAACAGGCCAACCACATTGCTCAATTCTTGATGAATCATCCTAACATGCCGGCTGATAAGATTCCTTATTGGGATTTCGACTGTCCTGATATTCCTCACACTGTGCGTGATGCCTCTGCGGCAGCTATCATGGCTTCCGCCCTCATTGAATTGAGTCAGTTTAATCCCAATGATTTCGGTAAGCAATGCCTTAGCTTTGCCGAACAACAGATTCGTTCGCTGACTTCTCCAGCTTATCTGGCAACACCGGGGACGAATGCAAACTTTGCCATCATGCACTGTACAGGTCATCTTCCGGGAAACAGCGAAGTGGATGTGCCTCTGAGTTATGCTGATTATTATTATGTTGAAGCTTTACTCCGTTTGCGGAATGTGTTGAATTTTGGCCGATAAATGCACAAACCGTCTAAAAACGACTTAGGCTGTAACACCTGAAGAACAGTTTGTTACAGCCTAAATCTCTGTTATTCTAATATTGCTTATGCTTCCTCAATAGCAGCTTGTGCGGCAGCTAAGCGAGCGATAGGCACACGGAACGGAGAACATGAAACATAGTCTAATCCGACTTTGTGGCAGAACTTCACAGAAGAAGGTTCACCTCCGTGCTCACCACAAATACCGCATTTCAGATCCGGACGAACGGAACGGCCTTTTTCTACAGCCATTTCGATCAATTGTCCTACACCATTCTGGTCGAGTACCTGGAACGGATCGACTTTCAGGATCTTCTTTTCCAGATAAACCGGCAAGAAGGAAGCGATGTCGTCACGAGAATAACCGAAGGTCATCTGCGTCAAGTCGTTTGTTCCGAATGAGAAGTATTCAGCACGCGAAGCGATACGGTTGGCTGTCAAAGCGGCACGCGGAATCTCGATCATAGTTCCGACCTTGAACGGAATTTCAATGCCTTCTTTCTTGAACAATGCTGCTGCTGTTGCACGGATTACTTTTTCCTGAGCCTCGAATTCATATAAGATACCGGTCAGCGGAACCATGATTTCAGGATGAGGATCATAACCTTCTTTCTTTAATTCGATGGCAGCGCCCAAGATGGCTTCAGTCTGCATTTCCGTAATTTCAGGATATGTATTACCTAAGCGGCAACCGCGGTGACCTAACATCGGGTTGTGTTCGCATAAGTTTTCTACGCGCTGACGGATGTATTCAACAGTAACACCCATGGCCTTAGCCATTTCTTCTTGGCCTTTCTGATCGTGAGGAACGAATTCGTGCAAAGGAGGATCGAGCAGACGTACATTTACCGGACAACCATCCATGGCTTTGAAGATGCCTTTGAAGTCTGCTTTCTGGTAAGGCAATAATTTTGCCAATGCCTTGCGGCGGCCTTCTACATCCGGAGCCAGAATCATTTCACGCATGGCAATGATTTTCTGGTTATCGAAGAACATATGTTCAGTACGGCACAAACCGATACCTACGGCACCAAAGCTGCGTGCCACTTCGGCATCATGCGGTGTATCTGCATTGGTACGTACTTTCAATCGGGTATATTTGTCGCACAACTTCATCAGTTTGGCGAAATCACCCGATACTTCTGCTGCCTTGGTCGGAACTTCTCCCTGGTAAACTTCACCCGTGCTTCCGTTTAACGAAATGAAATCGCCCTCTTTCAGTAATGTGCCTTCAATTTCAACAGTGCGGGCCTTGTAGTCTACATTGATAGCTCCGGCACCTGATACACAGCATTTACCCATACCGCGGGCAACAACAGCTGCATGCGATGTCATACCTCCACGAGCCGTCAGGATTCCTTCAGCTACTGTCATACCAGCCAAGTCTTCTGGAGAGGTTTCAATACGAACGAGTACGACACGGTGACCGTCGGCACGCCATTTAGCAGCATCTTCAGCGAAGAAAACAATCTGTCCGCAGGCGGCACCTGGAGAAGCAGGCAGACCGCGAGTCAATACTTTTGCCTGGCGCAACGCTTCTTTATCGAATACCGGATGCAGAAGCTCGTCCAGTTTATTCGGTTCACAGCGCAAAACGGCTGTCTTCTCATCAATCAGACCTTGATCCAGCATCTCCATGGCGATACGTACCATGGCAGCACCCGTGCGTTTACCATTACGTGTTTGCAGGAACCATAATTTACCTTCCTGAACGGTAAATTCCATATCTTGCATGTCGCGATAATGATTCTCGAGTTTTGTCTGGAGTTCATCCAATTCTTTATAGATTGCCGGCATAGCTTCTTCCATGGAAGGATACTTGCTGGCACGTTCTTCTTCCGAAATACCTTGCAGTTTAGCCCAGCGCTGGGAGCCGATCTTTGTGATTTGCTGCGGAGTGCGAATTCCGGCTACTACGTCTTCACCTTGTGCGTTGATCAGATATTCACCATTGAACAGGTCTTCACCCGTAGCTGCATCACGTGAGAAGCAAACACCTGTAGCCGAAGTGTCACCCATATTACCGAATACCATGGCTTGAACATTGACTGCTGTTCCCCATTCAGCCGGAATACCTTCCATTTTGCGGTAGAGAATAGCACGTTCGTTCATCCATGAATCGAAGACGGCACAGATGGCTCCCCAAAGCTGTTCGTAAGCGTCACTTGGGAAATCTTTTCCCGTCTGTGCTTTCACAGCCTCTTTGAAGCGGACAACCAGCTCTTTCAAATCTGCTACATCCAGTTCATTATCCAGACGTACACCTTTATTTTTCTTGACGTCTTCGATAATTGCTTCAAACGGATCAATATCCTCTTTGTTGGTCGGCTTCATTCCTAATACGACATCTCCGTACATTTGTACGAAACGGCGATAAGAATCCCAGGCAAAACGTTCGTTTCCTGTTTTGCGGGCTAAGCCGGCAACTACTTCGTCGTTCAAACCTAAGTTAAGAATTGTGTCCATCATGCCCGGCATGGAAGCACGCGCTCCCGAACGAACAGAAACCAAAAGCGGATTCTCTACGTCGCCGAATTTAGATTTCATCAAAACTTCTACACCTTTGATAGATTTTTCTACGTCATCTTTTAGCAGTTCAACAACAGCTTCTTTCCCTTTTTCAAAGTATTCATTACAAACTTCAGTCGTAATAGTAAAACCAGGAGGAACAGGTACTCCGATTAAATTCATTTCAGCCAAATTGGCTCCTTTTCCACCTAATAGGTTTCTCATGTCAGCTTTTCCTTCAGCGTGGCCATTACCGAAGGTATAGACTCTTTTTTTCTCCATAAGATAATTAGTTTTAACTTAGATGTTAGTTTTGTTTTTTCTTCATAAACAATCGCAAATATAAACTTTTATTAGTTCTTTGATAGTCTTTGTATTATGGTTTTTTTGTGTGTTTTTAAACTATAACATGATTTAATTCGGTTTAAATCACTATATTTGTGTGCGGAAATTTGAGAGTGTGTCATTTTAGCGGGCCGCAAAGACCTTTTAGTTGCTCTTTCAGCTGCTGTGCACAAGCATATCCTTCTTCGTATAAATCCTGTAGTTTGGCTGTATTTCTTTCCGTACGAGTCACTTGCAAGGGCTTTTCCGGGCGGATGACAAGCACTTTCCCTTCAGCTTCAAGCGAATCAATATAATCGAGAGTCTGGTTGTAGTTCTTGTAGCGCAGCCGTAATTTTTCCTGTATGGCCGGATACTGGTGATAGATGAAAGAAGGCAAGTGAAATTCCTTATCCGGTTTTCTATATCCTTTGTTGCGAGTTAAGACAATGACATTTTGCGTAAAACCGTCTTGGACGGCATGCCGGATGGGAATTGCATCACAGACACCTCCATCAACCATGGGGATGTCGTCCACGTACGATATCGGGCACATCACAGGCAAAGTACAGGAAGCCTTGCAGGCGTCAAGTGTACGTTTGTAATCCTGTTTTTCTTCAATGTATTCAGCCTGACCGGTCAGGCAATTGCTGGTTACCATGACAAACCGGCCGGGATATTTTTTGTAGGCTTCGAAGTCAAACGGATAATATTTATCCGGGTATTCATAGAAAAGGAAATGGAGGTCGATGTATCCGTTCCCTTTCAACAAATGTTTCAGACCAATGTAGTTATGTTTCTTCAGTAGCTCAATATTACTGAAATAAGAACGTCCGCGCTGTTGGGAAATGTACGAAATGCCATTGCTGGCTCCTGCAGATACTCCGATCACGTAAGGAAACCAGAGCTGATTGTCCATTAAACAGTCCAATACGCCTACCGTAAAGATACCGCGCATGCCTCCTCCTTCAAGGACTAATCCGGTTGCTGTGTCTGTTCTCATATTATTATATAGATTGATTCTGCCTGTGTTTATTCTTTGGGGTAAATAAACGGAGGCGTTTCCTTTTGTTGCTCTATGGGTAAAAATGGGATCGTAGGACGCATTAAATCCAGATACCGGAGGTCAACCGGACCTGGAACTACTTCAATGCGTACCCGTGTAACGCCTGCCTTGATAAAATCAAGAGCTTCGGCCGCTGATTGGGACACATCAATGATCCGGTTTTTACGTCGGGGACCGCGATCCATAATCGAGACAATGACACTCTTCATATTCTTTAGATTCGTTACACGGACAAAGGTACCGAAAGGTAATGTCCGATGTGCCGCCACGTAATCGTCATTGTCGTGAATGTATCCGCTTGCCGCTTTCCGACCATGAAAACGGTTGTGATAATAAGATGCAAGACCTTCTTCCTGTCCATAAGCGGAAATTAAGTTCCCGGTTATGAACAGGCCAAAAAGCAGTAAGCGGAATACGAAATGATGCATCTATTGGAATTTTATTATTTCAGTAATTCTTCCAGTTTTTCTTGTAGCGCTTCTTCACGCAGGTCTTTGGCAATGATGATGCCTTCCGGATCAATCAAGAAGTTGGCCGGAATACCGCGAACAGCATACAACGCCGGAACTTCCGAGTCCCAGTATTTTAAGTCGGATACGTGCGTCCATGTTAAATGGTCGTCGTGGATTCCTTTTATCCATCGTTCTTTATCTTTATCCAGCGAAACCCCTAAGATGGTAAAGTTCTTGTCTTTATATTTCTGGTAAGCAGCTACTACATTCGGATTTTCTTTCCGGCATGGAGGACACCACGATGCCCAGAAATCGAGTAACACATATTTTTCTTTGAAATCGGCCAATGAGATATTTACTCCGGCAGTATCCGGAAGCGTAAAGGCTGGAGCCGGCTGACCAATCTGTACACTTGCCAATGTCGTGATAATCTGATCCAGGTCTTTGACATACGGGCAAGATGCAAGAGTAGGAGATAGCTTAGCCCGTGTAGCTTTTAACTGTTCAAGAGGCAGCTGGTATGTAAAATAGCGATACAGGAAGAACGCAGCCACCGGAGATGCCGGATTTTCACTGACTAATTTGTCGATATCAAAACCTTCTTCCAGTACGTCGTCTTGTTTGTCAAGGAATAACTGGTTGAGGGTCGAATTCTCTATTTCCTCAATTTCTCCATCTTCAGCATCCAGTTTAAGCTTCATCTTCTGGTTTTCCAGGAAGAATTGTGCCGGGTAACTCATGTCGTCGGTAGCCAGTCCGTATAATAAGGGCTGCTCAACTTTTCCTTGGAAGGAGAATTTCCCGTTAACAATATCAGCAGTATCTACGTCAAAGAACATTTTGTTCCGGAAGGACTTTAAATAGATTTTGCCCGTTTGCATGCCGTCAACTTCTCCTTCAATGACATATCCTTCGGGTGTTGGTTGGCAACTCATAAACAATGCCGAAGCCAATAAAGCTGCAATACTGATTTTTTTCATGCGACGTTGTTTTTCTTATAATTTATTTTTTTGTTGAATAGACATTTGGGTTTTTATATCGGCCTTTGTGTTCGGTTATCTTCCCATATTCAATGGCCTGTTCCGGACAACGATGAATGCATGCCAGGCATTGTACGCATCGGCTGCCCCATTCAGGCCGCTTTTGATCATTCAGCCGGATATTGTTTTCCGGGCAAACCTTGACACAAAGTCCGCATGAAATACATAAATCGGTTACTCGGAATCGGGTTTTACCCGTTATGTATTTCCGGAAGGCGGAATAAATCCATTTCGTCTTTAGCCAGGCCGCTCCTCCAGGATGATAGAGTGAATGGCCGGTTTCTCCTGATTCAATCGCTTTTATGATTTCCTGGATTCGTAAAGGCGCTTTTTCCAGTTTGGCTCTTTCCACCTCAGGGGAATCAACGTCGAAGCCGGGCAGAAGGATGTAACAGTTGGGCATCGTTACAGAAAAGGTATTGCGAAGCGACAGTCTTTTCTTTTGCAGTTCTTTTTTGAAGACTTCATTGGTCTGCCCGCAATCATCACCGCATGTACAAATGGCATAAACAGGCTGACCTTTATAACCCGAGAGTTCCATCTGTTGAACAAAGGAAAGCATGGGCAATGCCGGTCCCCACGAATGAACGGGAAAGACAAACAAGATCAGGGAAGCACTGGATACGTCGAAATGAAAAGACGTTTTCTTAACTGCTTCCGTAACAGAGATTAGGGGCAATCCGAAGTGTTCGCTTAATAGCTGAGCTGTCCAATAAGAATTACCTGTTGCTGAGAAATAGAATATCATATATATGTATATATCTTGTATCCTACAAAGATAAAGATAAAAATTGGTATCGCAATAGGAGATTGATTTCTGTGAGGTATTTAGAAAATATCAGGAATAAAAAAAGAAAATCGCCTGCCATTTTGCGTATATACAAAAATGGCAGGCGATAAGTATTTGATTTAATGAAGCATTCCTCAATTAGAAGAGTTTTTCCGGATATTCGCCGGCATCAACCAACGCTTTGATCTTGTCGACAACACCTTGGCGGTCGGCAGCATAAGTTACACCAAACCATTTAGATGTTGTATCCAGTACTTTGACAGTAGCTTTGCCTGTTGTGATCAGTTCATTGACCATAAGCGGAATGAAATATTCACATTTTAAGTTACTGATGTTGGCTTTCAGGAATTCAACAAAGTAATCTTCTGAATATTTGAAATAGTCAGGCGTGAAGCCCCACATATTCATGGATACAGGCGTGTTTTCTTCCAGTACAACCTTTTTCCCGTTCTCGTCTTTAAACTGGATTTCTCCGTCGATGCGTTCGATGGCTGTACGTTCAACGACACCTGTCAGATAGCCTTCAGCATTTGTTTCGCAAACACCACGGGCAACAGATCCGCTTTCGCTCAAAGTGTTTCCTACACGGTATCCAACCATGCAGTACTGGTTTTGTTTGCCTTCCATGTTAGACAGCCATTTGCCCAAAACAGCAAAACTGTCACGGCCATAAAAGTCGTCTGCATTAATTACTGCGAACGGTTCTTTGATAACATCCTTGCCCATCAGAAGAGCATGATTGGTTCCCCACGGTTTCTGTCTTCCTTCCGGACAAGTAAAACCGGCAGGCAGATCATTTAAATCCTGGAATACTACTTCTACAGGAATATGATTCTCATATTTTGCAACGATTTTCTCGCGGAAATCCTGTTCAAATGATTTGCGGATGACAAATACCAGTTTGCCGAAACCACCACGGATCGCATCAAAGATAGAATAGTCCATGATTGTTTCGCCATTAGGACCTAGTCCGTCCAATTGCTTCAAACCTCCGTAACGGCTTCCCATTCCGGCAGCTAATACAAATAATGTAGGTTTCATGTTGTATTTAATTTAAATTGAATGTTATTTACGACAAAGTTAATTTAAAAATAAAGATGAATATCGGAAAAGCAGAAAATAATTTTATAATCAGGTTTTTCTGCTTGTATTCTTTAGTTAATCTTTGATGCCGAAGGCCAAATCACCAGCATCGCCAAGTCCCGGAACAATGTATGAATGTTCGTCTAATTCGTCGTCGATGGCGGCTACCCATACCGTCGTTTTGTCGGCCGGCATACATTCTTTAATATAGCTGATCGCCTGTTTGCTGGCGATGATTGAAGCTACGTGTATATGTTCGGGTTCTCCTTTTGTAAGAAGGGCTTGAAAAGCAAGTTCCATCGAGCTTCCCGTCGCCAACATCGGATCCGTTATGATTAAAATTTTGTCTTTTAACCGTGGAGAAGCGATGTACTCGATATGAATGTCAAAGTTTAAACGGTCTTTGTATTTGCGGTAAGCTGATACGAATGCATTCTCGGCATGATCGAAATAATTCAGAAAACCTTGATGAAAAGGCAGTCCTGCGCGCAGAATAGTACTGATTACTACTCGTGAATTAGGAACCATCATGTCGGCATTTCCTAAAGGAGTCTGTATTGTCTTTTTCTGATAAGCAATATGTTTGCTGATTTCGTATGAAAGAATTTCACCGATTCTCTCGATGTTTCTGCGAAAACGCAGGCTGTCTGTCTGAATGGTTACATCCCGAAGTTCTGCCACGAATTGATTGAGAATAGAATTTGTAGCTCCAAGGTTGATTATTTCCATGTCGTTTTGTTTTTTCTGCAAAGATAAGAATAAAGATCAAACTTTTTTTTGAAATCTTTTATCAGTTAAAAAAAGATACTAACTTTGTGCGCTGAAAGAAAAACTTATTAGTGAACAGATTATGATAAAGATTACATTTCCGGATAATTCCGTAAGAGAATATGCAGAAGGAACAACTGCCATGCAGATAGCCGAAAGCATTAGCTCTCGTTTGGCACAAGAAGTATTGGCTGCAAGTGTAAACGGTGAAGTCTGGGACCTGACACGTCCTATTAATCAGGACGCAACTGTAAAACTGTTCAAGTGGGATGATGAAGAAGGTAAACATGCTTTCTGGCATTCAAGTGCCCACCTGATGGCTGAAGCTTTGCAGGAGTTGTACCCTGGCATTAAATTCGGTATCGGTCCGGCTATTGAAAACGGATTTTACTATGATGTAGATCCGGGTGACGCTGTTATTAAAGACAGCGATTTTGCGACCATTGAAGCCAAGATGATGGAACTGGTTGCGAAGAAAGAAGCCATTGTCCGTAAAGACATTTCAAAGGCAGATGCCTTGAAAATGTTTGGAGACAGAGGTGAAGAGTATAAAGTTGAATTAATCAATGAATTGGAAGACGGAACCATCACCACTTATACACAGGGCGCTTTTACCGATCTGTGCCGTGGTCCGCATATTCCTAACACATCCTATATAAAGGCCGTTAAGATATTGAGTGTTGCAGGTGCTTATTGGCGTGGAGACGAAACCCGCAAGCAGCTGGTTCGTTTGTATGCTATTACGTTCCCGAAGAAAAAACTCCTGGATGAATACTTGAACATGCTGGAAGAAGCCAAGAAACGTGACCATCGTAAAATAGGTAAGGAGCTGGATCTGTTTATGTTCTCAGATACAGTAGGTAAAGGTTTGCCTATGTGGTTGCCGAGAGGAACAGCCTTGCGTTTGCGTCTGCAGGATTTCTTGCGCCGTATTCAGGCCCGTTATGATTATCAGGAAGTAATGTGTCCGCCTATCGGTAATAAATTATTGTATATTACTTCCGGACACTATGCGAAGTACGGAAAAGATTCTTTCCAGCCGATTCATACGCCTGAAGAAGGAGAAGAATATTTCCTGAAACCGATGAACTGCCCTCATCACTGTATGATTTATAAAAACTCACCGCGTTCATATAAGGATCTGCCTTTGCGTCTGGCTGAATTCGGTACGGTATGTCGTTATGAACAGAGTGGTGAGCTGCACGGTTTGACCCGTGTACGTAGCTTTACGCAGGATGATGCTCATATTTTCTGTCGTCCGGATCAGGTGAAAGACGAATTTATCCGCGTAATGGATATTATTTCAATCGTGTTTAAGGCTATGGATTTCCAGAACTTCGAAGCTCAGATTTCATTGCGTGATAAAGTTAATCGGGAAAAATATATCGGTAGCGAAGAAAATTGGGAAAAAGCAGAACGTGCCATTATTGAGGCATGCGAAGAAAAAGGATTGCCTGCAAAGATAGAGTATGGTGAAGCTGCATTCTATGGTCCGAAACTGGACTTTATGGTGAAGGATGCCATCGGCCGCCGTTGGCAGTTAGGTACAATTCAGGTAGATTATAATTTGCCGGAGCGTTTTGAACTGGAATATACGGGTGAAGACAACAAGAAGCATCGCCCGGTTATGATTCACCGTGCACCGTTTGGTTCTATGGAACGTTTTGTGGCTGTATTGATAGAACATACTGCCGGAAAATTCCCATTGTGGCTGACTCCGGATCAGGTAGTGGTTTTGCCAATCAGCGAGCGTTTCAATGAATATGCTTGGAATGTGGCACGTGAGTTAAAGCAAAGCAATATTCGTGTTTTGGTTGACGACCGAAATGAGAAGATCGGACGTAAAATTCGTGACAACGAGATGAAACGTATCCCTTATATGCTGATTGTTGGAGAAAAAGAAGCAGAAAATGGTGAAGTTTCTGTAAGAAAACAGGGCGAAGGTGATAAAGGTTCGATGAAAATTGCTAACTTTGCAGCGCTTTTGAATAACGAGGTTGAGGAAATGATCAATCGTTGGTAAAAAGTGAAGATTAAATTAACAAAATAACGAGGAGAATAAAACATTTTTGAATGAAGATTGACAATTCAAAAGAGCAGTATAGAATTAATGAACGGATTCGTGTTCGTGAAGTTCGTTTAGTCGGTGATAATGTAGAGCAGGGAGTTTATCCCACATCACAGGCACTTAAAATCGCCGAAGATCAAGGATTAGACCTGGTTGAGATTTCGCCCAATGCTGCGCCCCCCGTTTGTAGAGTGATTGACTATCAGAAGTTCCTCTACCAACAGAAGAAACGTCAGAAAGAACAGAAGGCAAAATCTGTGAAAGTCGTTGTGAAGGAAATCCGGTTCGGACCTCAGACGGATGATCACGATTATGCATTTAAGTTGAAGCATGCGAAAGGCTTCTTGGAAGAAGGAGCAAAAGTGAAGGCTTATGTGTTCTTTAAAGGTCGTTCCATTCTGTTTAAGGAGCAGGGAGAAGTTTTATTACTCCGTTTTGCCAATGATTTGGAAGACTATGGCCGCGTAGAGCAGATGCCGCTTTTGGAAGGTAAACGAATGATCATCGTTCTGACACCTAAGAAAGGCGCTGGTTCTTCAAAAGCTGCCAAGAAACCGGCTGCTCCGGCTGAGAATGCTGCAGGTGAAGCTGGTAGTAAAGATGAATAATATTGAATGAAATAGAAACATTCCCCAGATGGGGATGTGTATAGTTTAATTAATTAAAACAGATTGGAAAATGCCTAAGATGAAGACTAATTCCGGTGCCAAAAAGAGGTTTGCCCTTACCGGAACAGGAAAGATCAAGAGAAAACACGCTTTTAAAAGTCACATTCTGACAAAGAAGACTAAAAAGCAGAAGAGAAACCTTACTCATACAGGTATCGTTGCCGGTGTTGATGTAAACGGTGTAAAGAAATTGCTTTGCATGAAGTAATTTATTAAAGCGAGTTTTTTTAGATTTTTATTAACCGAGTGTATTAGCAAAAAAGATCATCGTAAAAGATGACGCTAACATTCAAAACAGATTAGAATTATGCCTAGATCAGTAAATCATGTTGCTTCAAGAGCAAAAAGAAAACGGATTTTGAAACTTACCCGTGGTTATTACGGTGCTCGTAAGAATGTTTGGACCGTAGCAAAGAATACATGGGAAAAAGGTTTAACGTATGCATTCCGTGACCGTCGTAACAAGAAACGTAACTTCCGTGCTTTGTGGATTCAGCGTATCAATGCTGCCGCTCGTCTGGAAGGTATGTCATACTCTCGTTTGATGGGTGCTTTGCACGCTGCAGGAATCGAAATCAATCGTAAGGTGTTGGCCGATTTGGCTGTTAACCATCCTGAAGCTTTCAAGGCTATCGTTGCCAAAGTAAAGTAAGAATTTAATTTCTTAGGATAAAGAAAGGATCTGCCTGATTATGGGCAGGTCCTTTTCTTTTTGGGGCTTCTGAAATGACCGTTAGAAACTCGTGAGGATCGAAAATGAAACTGACGGGAAATGATTTCGTTTCTCGTCGATTTTGTTTTCGATGTTCGTGTATTTTTTCTACAATATATTTGGTTTACTCAAAATAAAAGCATATATTTGCAATACAATCAAACGAGCTTAAAGAGTTAAGCCGCACTTGTTCGATTGGGAAACTCATCAAATTATAATAATTCCGAGACATAGCTTTTGTCACCAATGGCGGGCCGCGCCCTTCGGGGTATGCTTAGCACGGCGGATTACAAAGGTGGCAGGGCACTCAAATCCTGTCATACGGAGTTTATTCATATCTACGGTGCGGCTTTCATTCATATAGGGATTACCTTTTGAGGTAATCCCTTTTTTTATGCGTATCTTCATTTCTTTTTGATATGACTGTATGTACTTTTCAGGTAATGATTCGCTATTAAAAATGACTTTTTGTTGTTATGCGTTAAAAAAGTAGTGATATTCGAGTCATAACGTATTTTTTTAGTATATTTGTTTTATACATTAATTTTATCGCACTATGGACTTCGTTAAGTATTTATATATAGCTATTCGGGCAGCTTTGGATGCTGGTAAATCAATCATGGATATTTATACTGATCCTAATTCTGATTTTGGAATTGAACGTAAAGAGGATAATTCTCCATTGACATTAGCCGACAAGGCTTCTAACCGGATTATTGTTTCTGCTCTTTCAGTCACTCCGTTTCCGATTTTAAGTGAAGAAGAAAAGCAATGTCCTTATGAAGAGCGGAAGACGTGGGAGACTTTATGGGTCGTTGATCCGTTGGATGGAACCAAAGAGTTTATCAAACGGAACGGCGAGTTTACGGTGAATATCGCGCTGGTAAATAAGGGCGTTCCGGTCATAGGGGTTATCTATGTCCCGGTACGTAAAGAGCTATATTTCGCCTGTGATACGTTGGGAGCCTATAAACTGACCAATATAGATAGCGCCAGTCAGCCCTCTATGGACGAGATGCGCCGGAAAGCGGCACGGCTTCCGTCGGCCCTGATGCATCAAGGGGTGGTGGTGGTGGCTTCCCGTTCCCACCAGACGGAAGAGACAATCCGCTATATTGAGAATCTTCGTAAAAAGGGACAGCCCGTGACATTGATCAGCAGTGGGAGTAGCTTGAAAATATGTCTGGTGGCAGAAGGCTCGGCAGATATTTATCCGCGTTTCGCTCCGACGATGGAATGGGATACGGCAGCCGGACATGCCATAGCCAAAGCGGCAGGCTGTGAAGTGTACCATATTGACGAGAAGACCCCGTTGGCTTATAATAAAGAGAAGCTGCTGAATCCGTGGTTTGTGGTGAAAGCCGTTTCTCCCATTTCATGAAACAATTGGTCTGTTTTTCTTCAAAAATAGAAATTGGCGGATATTTTGCCGTTAGTCTGTCAATATCTTGTTATCTTTGCACTTTATCTGAAAAGAAATCAAATTTAGAGAATAGTGCATGAATTTTGAGATATTGTTTGTTCTTTTGGCGTTAATCGGGATGATCGCAGCGTTGATATGGGATAAGATGCGCCCGGGAATGATTTTGTTTAGTGTTACGGTATTGTTCTTATGTGCAGGAATCCTGACCCCGAAGGAGCTGCTGGAGGGTTTCAGCAACAAAGGGATGATAACAGTCGCTTTGCTTTTCTTGGTGAGCGAGGGCGTCCGGCAATCCGGGGCATTGACGCAGATTATCCGGAAAGTGCTGCCTCAAAGTAAGACTACCGTGTTCAAGGCTCAGCTTCGGATGCTCCCGTCTATTGCTTTTATATCCGCATTCCTGAATAATACGCCGGTTGTCGTTATTTTTGCGCCGATTATCAAGCGTTGGGCAAAATCGATAGGATTGCCGGCTACCAAATTCCTGATACCACTTTCGTATGTTACGATTTTAGGTGGAATATGTACATTGATAGGGACATCTACCAATTTGGTGGTACATGGGATGATGATTGATGCCGGCTATGAAGGACTAAGCATGTTTGAGCTGGGAATGATCGGTATCCCCATTACCATCGGCGGCATTGCTTATTTGTTGATTTTTTCAAAGAAGCTGTTGCCGGAAGAGCGTGCAAACGATGAGGGGCAGGAAGATGAAGTAGAGGCAGACGAGGGTTTGCATCTGATGGAAGTAGTCCTTGGACCGCGTTTCCCCGGTATCAATAAGACGCTAAAAGACTTTGATTTTCGGCGCCATTATGGGGCTGAGGTGAAAGAGATTAAAAGGAACGGACGTAATCTGACGAAAAACAAAGACCGCATAACGCTTAATGAAGGAGACACCTTGGTGGTTATGGCTGATAGTTCGTTTATCAAGACCTGGGGGGAATCGTCCGTGTTTTTGATGATCGCCAACGGAGAAGATTCTTCGGCGCAAAACAACCATAAAAAGCGTGTTTTCGTCCTTGTGTTGCTGGCTTTGATGATTATTGGTGCGACTATCGGTGAATTGCCTATTACCCAGCAGACTTTTCCCCACGTGAAACTGGATATGTTTTTCTTTGCGGCGGTAACGGCGGTGATTATGGCGTGGACCAATATCTTTCCGGCCCGGAAATATACGAAATATATCTCATGGGACATTCTGATAACGATTGCTTGTGCTTTTGCCATTAGTAAGGCGATGGTCAATTCGGGCTTGGCGGATGTTATTGCCAATTTTATCATCGAGCTGAGTTATAGTCATGGTCCGTACGTCCTGTTGGCCATTTTGTATATTATCACGAATATCATTACGGAGATCATTACCAATAATGCAGCGGCGGCTTTGTCATTCCCGTTAGCGTTATCTATATCCAACCAGTTGGGAGTAGATCCCACTCCTTTCTTCATGGTTATTTGTGTTGCGGCTTCGGCCGGTTTTACCACGCCTATCGGATATCAGACCAACCTGATTGTACAGGGTATAGGTAATTATAAATTTACGGATTTTGTACGGGTAGGACTTCCGCTGAATATTATTGTCTTTTTGATATCCATATTTTTGATACCCCAAATATGGCCGTTTGAATAACTAACGAATTAGATAAAGATATGCAAGAAACAAATCATATTTATCCGATCTTTGACAAGATGATGACCCGTCAGGACAAAGAAAGCCTGTTGCACCAGAAAGGGGTGATGGTTTGGTTTACCGGGTTAAGCGGGTCGGGAAAAAGCACCATAGCGATTGCTCTGGAACGTGAACTTCATAAACGAGGTTTCCTTTGCCGTATTTTGGATGGCGATAACATCCGTAGCGGCATCAATAATAATCTGGGATTTACGGAAGCAGACCGGGTGGAAAATATTCGCCGGATAGCCGAAGTCGGAAAATTGTTTGTAGATACGGGAATCATTACCTTGGCCGCATTTATCAGTCCGAATAACGAGATTCGGGAGATGGCCGCTTCAATCATCGGAAAAGATGATTTCCTGGAAATCTATGTAAGTACGCCTATCACGGAATGTGAACGCCGGGATGTGAAAGGGCTGTATGCGAAGGCCCGGAAAGGCGAAATTAAGAATTTTACGGGTGTTTCCGCACCGTTTGAAGCTCCGTCGCATCCGGCTTTATCGCTGGATACATCGGTCTTGAGCGTCGAAGAATCCGTAAATAAGTTGTTGGATATTATATTACCTAAAATAAGCAAATAAATAACCTAGTTATGTCTGATTATAAGTTAAGTCATTTGCAGGAGTTAGAGGCAGAGTCTATTTATATCATCCGTGAGGTGGCTGCTGAGTTTGAGAATCCTGTAATGCTTTATTCAATTGGAAAAGATTCATCGGTGATGGTTCGTTTGGCGGAAAAAGCATTCGCTCCGGGTAAGGTCCCGTTTCCGCTGATGCACATTGACTCAAAGTGGAAGTTTAAGGAGATGATCGAATTTCGTGACAATTATGCCAAGAAGTACGGTTGGAATCTGATTGTTGAGTCGAATATGGAAGCGTTTAAGGCTGGTGTTGGTCCGTTTACGCACGGAAGTAAAGTCCATACCGATTTGATGAAAACGCAGGCCTTACTGCATGCGTTGGATAAATATAAGTTTGATGCCGCCTTTGGTGGTGCCCGTCGGGATGAAGAGAAGAGTCGTGCGAAAGAACGTATTTTCTCTTTCCGTGATAAGTTCCACCAGTGGGATCCGAAGAATCAGCGTCCGGAATTGTGGGATATTTACAATACTCGCGTTCATAAAGGAGAAAGTATCCGTGTGTTCCCATTGTCTAACTGGACAGAACTGGATATCTGGCAGTATATCCGATTGGAGAATATTCCTATTGTTCCGTTATACTTTGCCAAGGAGCGTCCGATTGTAGAGATCGACGGTAATCTGATTATGGCTGATGATGATCGTCTGCCGGAACAATATCGTGACAAGATCCAAATGCGTAAAGTGCGTTTCCGTACCTTGGGTTGCTGGCCTTTGACCGGAGCTGTCGAGAGTGAGGCCGATACGATTGAAAAGATTGTGGAAGAAATGATGACGACAACGAAGAGTGAACGTACAACGCGTGTCATCGATTTCGACCAGGATGCCAGCATGGAGCAAAAGAAACGCGAGGGCTATTTTTAAATTGACAATTGAAAATGGAGAATTGACAATTACAAGACCAGACTATGAAAAAGGAGAATATAATAATGGATAAGTCGTTTGCCTTTGCTGTTCGAATTGTCCGACTGTATAAACTACTGTGTTCAAGAAATGAGTTTGTTTTGTCTAGGCAATTGCTGAGAAGCGGGACTTCTGTAGGCGCCATGCTGAAGGAAAGTGAACATGCTCAGTCAAAATCAGACTTTATAAATAAGCTGAGTATCGCTTTGAAGGAAGCAAATGAAGCGGAATATTGGATTCTCCTTTTGCATGAGACGGAATATATTTCGGGAATAGAATATCGGTCTATTGTAAAAGATTGTCAGGAAATTGTTCGATTGTTAATAGCGATTATAAAAACTAGTAAACAGAATATATAATGGATATAGAACAAGATAAGAAATTGTCAATTGTCAATAGTCAATTGTCAATTCGAGAGTTTCTCGATCGGGATGAGCAGAAAGACTTATTGCGCTTTCTGACTGCCGGATCGGTGGATGATGGTAAATCTACGTTGATTGGTCGTCTGTTGTTTGACAGTAAAAAGCTGTATGAAGACCAGCTGGATGCGTTGGAACGCGACAGCAAACGTATGGGAAATGCCGGAGAACATATTGATTATGCCTTGTTGCTCGACGGTTTGAAGGCCGAACGTGAACAGGGTATTACAATCGATGTCGCTTATCGTTATTTCAGTACCAATAACCGTAAGTTCATTATTGCCGATACTCCGGGGCATGAACAATATACGCGGAATATGATTACCGGAGGCTCGACAGCCAACTTGGCGATCATTCTGGTGGATGCCCGTACGGGTGTGATCACACAAACCCGTCGTCATACTTATCTGGTTTCTTTGTTGGGAATCCGTCACGTGGTTTTGGCAGTCAATAAGATGGACTTGGTTGATTTCGACAAGCAGGTGTTCGACAAGATCGTTTCCGATTATCAGGCTTTTGTCCAGCCTTTAGGTATCGAAGATGTAACTTGTATCCCTCTTTCTGCTTTGGATGGCGATAATGTGGTGGATAAAAGTGACCGCACTCCTTGGTACGAAGGTCCGTCATTGTTGGATTTTCTGGAAACAGTGCCCATTGATAAAGATAGGAATTACGAGAATTTCCGTTTTCCCGTGCAGTATGTCTTGCGTCCGAATCTGGACTTCCGCGGGTTTAGCGGAAAAGTGGCAAGCGGTGTAATCCGTAAAGGGGATGAAGTGATGGCTTTGCCTTCCAGAAAGAAATCTCGGGTGAAGAGCATCGTTACTTACGAAGGCGAAATCGAAGAGGCTTTTCCTCCTATGTGCGTTACTTTGACCCTGGAAGACGAAATTGATGTGTCGCGTGGCGAGATGCTGGTTCACCCCGACGATCTTCCGTTCGAAAAGCGCTGCTTCGAATCCATGCTTGTCTGGATGGACGAAGAACCCATGGATACAAGCAAGCAGTTCTACCTGAAACAGACGACCAATACCACGCGTGCTCGTATCGATACAATCCGGTATAAAGTAAACGTCAATACAATGGAACAGTCGGCCGTTGATCATCTCGAACTGAATGAAATCGGCAAGGTCGTCATTTCTACCAACAAAGAGCTGTTCTTCGATCCTTACACCCAGAACAAGCCGACCGGTTCTTTTATCCTGATTGATCCGATCACCAACAATACGTCGGCTGTGGGCATGATCCTGAATCCGGTAGATGATAATCAGCTGGCTCTCGAAAACGAAAGCAGTGTGATTACCCTGAATTTACCCGAGATGGGAATTACTCCGGAACACTATGAAGCCGTCGAAAAGGTATGTAAGGAAATCGAAAGCCGGGGCATTGAGCTGCGGATTATTAAGTGAAAGGATATAAATAATACGACCTTTTAATTGTTTGACAGTTGTCGAAAAGCTTTAGCACAGTTGTCAAAAAGCTTTTTGACATATATGGAAAAGCTTTTCGACGGCTGTGCTAAAGCTAAAAGGTTATTAGATTTGATTAAATATGGGATTACTTCAGTTTGACAAGTTGCCGATAAATACATTGGTAGGTGCCGATTGGGACACCTTTAAGAAGATTACTGACGGGCAATGGATAGGTGATGAGTATAAAGCTAAGTTCCGGTTGACGAAAGCTGTTTGCCGGTTATTGAGTTTATTGAAACCATTTGAAGACCGCCGATACGCTAAACTGGAAAATCAGCCGCTTGAAATGGATCCGCTCTTTATCTTGGGCCATTGGCGGAGTGGTACGACATTTGTACACAATGTCTTTGCTTGCGACAAGCATTTTGGGTACACGACTACTTATCAGACGGTATTTCCGAACTTAATGTTGTGGGGACAGCCTTTCTTTAAGAAGAATATGTCTTTCCTGATGCCCGATCATCGTCCGACCGACAATATGGAACTGAAGGTGGATCTGCCGCAGGAAGAAGAGTTTGCCCTTTCCAATATGATGCCTTATACGTATTATAATTTCTGGTTCTTCCCGCAGAAGATGCTGGAATATTGTGATAAATATCTTTTGTTTAATACGATAACAGAAGAAGAACGCCAGATTTTCATGAAGGCTTTTTTGAAGCTGGTAAAAATCTCTTTGCACAATACCGGCGGAACACAATACCTGAGTAAGAATCCTCCTCACACCGGACGGGTAAAGACCTTGCTGGAAATGTTTCCGAATGCCAAGTTTATTTATTTGAAGCGCAATCCATATACAGTCTTTGAGAGTACACGTAGCTTTTTTATCAATACAATCAAACCCTTGAAGCTGCAGCCGATTTCAGATGAGGACCTGATCCGTAATTTTGTGGAAGTCTACAAGCGTTTGTTCTATAAGTTTGAAGACGAGAAACATCTGATTCCGGAAGGCAATTTGGTAGAACTGAAGTTTGAAGACTTTGAAAAGGATGCTTATGGAATGACCGAGGATATTTACCGGCAGTTAAACCTGCCCGGGTTTGAAGAGTCAAAAGACAAGATTGCCCAATATCTGGGGAAGAAGAAGGGATATAAGAAGAATCAATATAAGTACGAAGATGCCACCGTGCATACCGTTGAGGAAAACTGGGGCATGGCTTTGGATAAATGGGGATATTCTTTGTAAGAGAAATGTTGATGATGATGAGAAAATATATATATATTTGCTGGATGGCGCTCTGCTTGTGGATGTGTCAGGGGCGTCTGGCTGCAGAGGAAATAAAGTCGGTCTCGGATGAAAAGGAGACGTCATTCTTGTATGGTAACATGGATCAATGGCTGGTCCGCCAGATTGAAGAATCGTCTATTATCGGAGGCGAGACGAAATTGCTCTATGAGATTGCCGCCAAAGATACGGTGGTAGGAAATATTGCCTATACAAATGCCGGCGGTTCCCCTTGGCGTACTTCCAATGTGATGGCCAAGGTGGCAGGCATTGTTAAGACAAATGTATCTGTTTTCCCGGAACGTCGGGGAACAGGCTGGTGCGCCCGCCTGGAAACGCGGATGGAAAAGGTCAAGGTATTCGGTATCGTGGATATTGAAGTCGTTGCTGCCGGTTCCGTTTTTCTGGGTAAGATTCATGAACCGATCAAAGGAACAAAGAATCCGCAGAGCATGCTGTTGAGCGGTATTCCTTTCACAAAACGTCCGAAGGCACTTCGGTTCGACTATAAAGTAAAGGTTATGCCGGAGCATCATCGGGTGCGCAGTACGGGATTTAGCCGGAAAACAACCGTGCCGGGTCAGGATTCGATTGCCGTCGTCCTGTTTCTACAGAAACGCTGGGAAGATAAAGACGGGAATGTTTTCTGCAAGCGGGTTGGGACCATGGTTCAGCGTTATGCAAAATCGAGTAACGGATGGGTAAACAACGCGACTTATCCGATTTTGTATGGAGACATCACCAAAGATCCGGCCTACAAAGACTATATGCGCATTCAGGTGGAAGAGCGTTATACCACCAACAGCAAAGGTGAAAGCGTTCCTATCCACGAAATAGGATGGGCCGACAAGAACGAGACACCGACGCACATGATTCTTCAGTTTGTATCCAGCCATGGCGGAGCCTATATCGGTTCGCCGGGTAATACCTTCTGGATTGATAATGTGAAACTGGTTTATTGATTTCAGCAGTACAAAATAAAACGATAAAAGATATTTCAAGATGTCAGTGAAAGAACAAATAGAAGCTTTGCGGAGTGAGCTGGAGCAGCATAATTATAATTATTATGTCTTGTCGGCTCCAACGATTTCCGACCAGGAGTTTGATAAAAAGATGAAAGAGCTTCAGGATCTGGAAGCTGCTCATCCTGAGTATTATGATCCGGATTCTCCGACACAGCGGGTGGGAAGTGACTTGTCGAAAGAGTTCGAACAGGTACAGCACCGCTATCCGATGCTTTCGCTGGGTAATACCTATTCGGAAGAAGATGTGCGCGACTTTTACGAACGTACGGCACGGTCGCTGAATGAACCCTTTGAAATTGTGGCTGAGCTGAAATATGACGGTACGTCGATTTCGCTGTGGTATGAAAAAGGACGGCTGGTCCGCGCCGTGACGCGCGGTGACGGTACAAAGGGAGATGATGTAACAGCGAACGTGAAGACCATCCGTTCTGTTCCCTTGCGTTTAAGGGGAAATGATTATCCCGAAGAGGTGGAAATCCGCGGAGAAGTGTTATTGCCCTGGGCTGAATTTGACCGTTTGAATAAAGAACGGGAAGAACAGGAGGAACCTTTGTTTGCCAATCCGCGGAACGCGGCGTCCGGCACATTGAAACAACAGAATCCGGCCATTGTGGCTGCCCGCAAGCTGGATGCCTATTTATATTATGTATTGGGCGAACATCTGCCGGCCGATACGCATTATGGTAATTTGGAAGCTGCCCGACGATGGGGGTTGAAAATACCGGATGTGATGAAGATCTGCCATAACCTGCAGGATATATTCGATTACATTCATTACTGGGATACGGAACGGAAGAATCTGCCGGTGGCAACAGATGGCATTGTCTTGAAGGTCAATTCGCTTCGTCAGCAGAAAAACTTGGGATTTACGGCCAAGAGTCCGCGTTGGGCCATCGCCTATAAGTTCCAGGCAGAACGGGCTGAAACCCGTTTGAATTCGGTTTCTTTCCAGGTAGGGCGGACGGGCGCGATTACTCCGGTAGCTAATCTGGAACCGGTGTTGCTGGCCGGAACGATCGTTAAGCGTGCTTCCCTGCATAATGCGGATATCATTGAAGGCCTGGATCTGCATATCGGCGATCAGGTTTATGTAGAAAAAGGAGGAGAGATCATTCCGAAGATAGTCGGTGTGAATACCGAAGCCCGGACAATGATGATAGGCGATAAGGTACGTTTTATCACCCGTTGCCCCGAATGTGGAACACCGTTGGTCCGTCCGGAAGGCGAGGCCGCTCATTATTGTCCGAACGACAGCGGTTGTCCGCCTCAGATCAAGGGACGGATTGAGCACTTCGTTACACGGCGGGCGATGAATATCAACATGGGTCCTGAAACTGTCGAAGATTTATATGAAGCCGGCTGGGTAAAGAACGTGGCCGATTTGTATGACCTGAAGATAACCGACCTGATGTCGCTCGAACGCTGGGCCGAAAAGAGCGCCCGGAATCTGTTGAACAGTCTGAGAGAGTCGAAGTCTGTTCCTTTTGAGCGGGTGCTGTATGCCTTGGGTATCCGTTATGTGGGCGAGACGGTCGCAAAGCGCTTAGCCATGTCGTTCCATTCGATAGACGAGCTGATGCACGCTTCGTTTGAACAGCTGGTGGCAGTCGACGAGATTGGTGATCGCATAGCACAGAGTGTGGTGACTTATTTTGCTGACGAACGGAATCGTCAGATCGTGGAGCGTCTGCGTGCACAAGGCTTGCAGATGGCTGTTTCAGAAGCGGTATTGGCCAATCGTTCTGATCGGCTGAAAGGCCTGACTTTTGTGATCAGCGGTACGTTTTCACAACATTCGAGAGATGAATATAAGACTATGATCGAACAGCATGGCGGCAAGAATACCGGCTCTGTTTCAGGCAAGACCAGTTATATTCTGGCAGGCGAGAACATGGGACCGGCAAAGTTGGAGAAAGCGGCTAAATTAGGTGTTCGTATCATTCATGAAGATGAGTTCTTGAAAATGATAGAAGAATGATACTGTCGCATTATTTCATACGGAAGAAAATTCTGTCGATCTTGGCACAGCCAGCAACCCGTCAGCCGAAAGGCCTGTCTTTGTCGGAGGCAGAACATATTCTTCTGGTATATACGTATCCGGACAAAGAAGAAGTAGAGGCTTGTCTGGCTCAGGTGAAGGGGAAACATCAATGGACACATCTGTTATTCTCTGAAGTTCCGGTGCCGGAAGCAGCGCTTACTTCAGATACGATTGTCTGTACCAAAAAAGAACTGGATGCCAAAGGTTTCCCTCCGGAGGCTTTGGTGGAAAAAGTAAAATCCGTTAAAGCCGATCTGCTGATTGACCTGACAACCGATGTCTGTTATCCTTTATTATATTTGGTGGCACAGCATACGGCCGGAATGAAAACCGGGGTGAAGAAACCCTTCGGTGAGTTTTATGATTTTTCACTAGCATTAAACTCGCGTGAAAAGATTTCGTATGTATGGCAACAAATCGTATTTTATTTGCAGACATTTCGTACGAAATAATAGAATTTTCTTATTTTTGCAAGAAATATAGAGATTTGTCAATTAAAACTTATGGCGGATATAAATTTAAAAGGGATGGGTGTTGCTTTGATAACCCCATTCAAGGAAGATGAGAGCGTTGACTACGAGGCTTTAGGTCGGTTGGTCGATTATTTGTTGCAGAATGGAGCAGACTATTTAGTCGTTTTAGGTACCACTGCAGAAACTCCGACATTGACTGAAGAGGAAAAGAAAAAGATCATAGAACTGGTTGTAACGAAAGTTCGTCATCGTATTCCAATCGTGTTGGGTGTTGGTGGCAATTGCACAAAATCGGTAGTAGACAAGTTGAAGAACGACAACTTTGAGGGTATTGATGCTGTCCTGTCGGTTGTTCCTTATTATAATAAGCCTTCTCAGGAAGGAATATATCAGCATTATAAAGCAATTGCCCAGGCAACAGATCTGCCTGTTATATTATATAATGTACCGGGAAGAACAGGTGTAAACATGACGGCAGAAACGACCTTGCGACTGGCTCGTGAATTCAAGAATATCATTGCCGTGAAGGAAGCTTCGGGCAATATCACACAGATGGACGACATCATCAAGAACAAACCGAAAGACTTCAATGTGATTTCGGGCGATGACGGCATCACTTTCCCGCTGATTACCTTAGGTGCTATCGGGGTGATTTCGGTCATCGGCAACGCATTCCCGCGTGAATTCAGCCGAATGGTGCGTCTGGCCCTAGCAGGAGATTATGAAAGTGCCCGTACCATTCATCATCGCTTTACGGAATTGTTCAGTCTGCTTTTCATCGATGGTAATCCGGCCGGTGTGAAGAGTATGTTAAGTATGATGGGCTTTGTGGAGAACCGTCTGCGTCTTCCGTTGGTCCCGACACGGATTGTGACATACGAAAAGATTCGCCACGTGCTGCATGAATTAAGCATTAAATGTTAAGCATCCCATAAGCTGAAACGATTCTGATGAGAATCGTTCGCGAAACACCCGAGAAGCCATTTTAAATCCAACGAGTTTTGATCTGGCTTCTCGGGTGTTTTGGCTTAACAGTAGATAACAGTAGATAACTGAAGGTTTGCATCCGTCTGATTATTTTTGCCACAGACTTATTTATTAAACGATATCAAGATGAAAAAGCTTTTGTTGTTTGTGGCCCTTGCTTTGTCTTTCCCTATTTATTCGCAGCAGGCCGATGAGCGTATTGGTAGCCTGATTAATCAATCAGACTGGTTTGGTCTGGAAAGTGCTTATCCAGCTTTGAAGGATGCTATGCAAGCTGATTTCCTGAAATTATTATCGGAAGTGATGATTGGCAATTATTTCAATCGCCCGGAAGAAGCGTTGACTGGCATTCAGCAATTACTGACAAATCATCAGGCAGAAATAGGAGCTGAGAATGCGCTCGGTCTGGCTATTCTAACTTGCCAGATAGAAGGAGACAAAGGTAATTATGCCGTCGCTGCCGATCGGGCGAAAAGCATCATGGAACAAGTAAAAGCGCAAGGTGGAAATCCGGATGCTTATTCGGCGTTGCAGGCTGTTTATGACTACTATGATAAGTTGCGCGATATTCCGGCTCCCGAAGTAGAAAGACCAGCCACAGACGTTTCAGTTCCGGTTTCAATAGAAAAAGTGAAATTACCCGTATCTGTTGATCCTAAAGGTGAACGAGGAACGCATATCTTGATACCGGTAACTATTCATGGAAACAACTATCGCTTCATCTTTGATACCGGGGCCGGTACAAGTTATATGTCTGAACAGTTTGCTCGTCAAGTCGGTGTTCAGATCGTAAATGATTCTTTAATGATCAATCAGGGTTTGGAAGGAGCTGCCTGGGGAAAGATGGGAACATTGGACAGTATGCAGATTGGCGATATGACATTCCGGAATTCGCTGATTGCAGTTGCTACATCAAACAGTCTGGATAGTATCATGACGGTCGATGCTGTTTTAGGAATGGATTTTATCCGCCTGTTTGATGAGTTTCGTATTTATCCAAAAGAAGGGCGGATAGTGTTTCCTGTTGTTCCGGAAAAACTTCCTTCTTCTGGGCGGAACTTATTGCTTTCTGATAAAGCCTTAAAGCTAAAAGCAGAATCACAAGGCGAATTTCTTCGGCTACATTTTGATACAGGTTGCACGACGGCAGGCTTGTACTATACCTATTATAATAAGTATAAAGAAGAATTAGATGCTGTTGGTAAAAGGGAAATACGTACCGGAGGCGGTTTTAATGTGATTCGTAAAAGTGAAATCCTGTGTTTGCCTGCCTTTACGATGACTGTCGGAGGAACAAAAGTGGAATTGCGGAATCTTGCTGTAAATATTGATGAGGCCGGTGTGCAGATCGCAGGAGACGATGGAATAATAGGAATGGATCTGGTAAATCCGTTTCATTGTGTTGTCGTTAATCTGAAAGATATGTTCTTGAAATTAGAGTGAAAGGCAATCTTGATGATAAATGTTTATAATACATGAATTTGCCTCATGATGATATGGAAGTGGCAATCAGGCTACGAAAATATTGTATAAAATCTTCCCGGAAACGCTTGTTTATTTAGAAATAATATCTAACTTTGCACTCGCAATCGAGAAAAATGGCTCGCTAGCTCAACTGAATAGAGCATCTGACTACGGATCAGAAGGTTATAGGTTTGAATCCTATGCGAGTCACATAAGCGGAGGCTATTTGATGGTCTTCGCTTTTTTTATGCCTACATATTTCTCCTTCTTGGATGGTGTGAGTGAGACGGATATAGATCAATATCCAGTTTTATGTGTTGTTTTGTCACATAAAATGGACGATAAGGCAGTTTTAGTATCTTTATGAACCAATTCATTATGACAAAACGTCATTATTGGGGTTTGGCACTCGTTTTGTAAAGATATAGGTGTAATCGATCTATAAAAAGAGAGATGAGAAAGGAGAATTAGATATATGAATTTTAACAATTTTACAATTAAAGCACAAGAGGCTGTCCAACAAGCAGTGCAGTTGGTTACGCAAAATGGCCAACAGGCAATCGAGGCAGTTCATTTGCTGAAGGCTGTTATGATGACAGGTGAAAGCATAACGAATTTCCTCTTCCAGAAGTTGGGTATTAATCAGCAGAATGTGATGAGGGCTGTTGATGCTCAGATTGCATCGTTGCCCAAAGTATCAGGAGGTGAGCCCTATTTGTCGAGCGAATCAAATGCTATCTTACAAAAGGCAATTGATTATTCTTCGAAGATGGGGGATCAGTATGTGTCATTGGAACCGATCATCCTGGCTTTGTTTACAGAGAAAAGTGTAGCTTCACAGATATTGAAAGACGCAGGTGTTACCGAAGAAGAATTGCGGAAGGCAATTGAAGAATTACGTAAAGGAAACAAGGTAACAAGTCAGTCGGCTGAAGATACGTATGAAGCTTTAAGTAAATACGCCATCAACTTGAATGAACGGGCCCGTAGTGGTAAGCTGGATCCGGTAATCGGACGAGATGAAGAAATCCGGCGTGTACTTCAGATTCTGAGTCGTCGTACCAAGAATAACCCGATCCTGATTGGTGAACCGGGTGTTGGTAAGACCGCCATCGCAGAAGGACTGGCACACCGAATCATTCGAGGCGATGTTCCTGAAAACTTGAAATCAAAGCAGATCTATTCATTGGATATGGGTGCTTTGATTGCCGGAGCCAAATACAAAGGTGAGTTTGAGGAACGTTTGAAGGCTGTTGTAAACGAAGTGATGAAATCAGACGGTGAAATCATTCTGTTTATCGATGAAATTCATACGTTGGTGGGTGCCGGAAAAGGAGAAGGCGCTATGGATGCTGCCAACATCTTGAAACCGGCCTTAGCAAGAGGTGATTTGAGAGCTATCGGTGCTACTACCTTGGATGAATACCAGAAGTATTTTGAAAAGGATAAAGCCTTGGAACGTCGTTTCCAGATTGTCATGGTAGATGAACCGGATGAAGTGGATGCCATTTCTATCCTTCGTGGTTTGAAGGAGAAGTATGAAAACCACCATAAGGTTCGTATTAAAGATGACGCTATCATTGCTGCCGTTCAGTTGTCAACACGGTACATTACCGATCGTTTCTTGCCGGATAAAGCCATCGATTTGATGGATGAAGCTGCTGCCCGTCTGCGTATGCAGATGAACTCAGTTCCGGAAGCGTTGGATGAAGTATCTCGCCGTATCAAACAGTTGGAGATTGAGCGTGAAGCGATCAAACGTGAAGATGATAAGGATAAACTGGAACAGTTGAATAAGGAAATCGCAGACCTGAAAGATGAGGAAACCAAACAGAAGGCTCAGTGGGAAAGCGAAAAGTCATTAATCAACAAGATCCAGCAGGATAAGATTGATATCGAAAACTTGAAGTTTGAGGCTGAAAAAGCGGAACGTGAAGGCGATTATGGAAAAGTTGCCGAAATCCGCTACGGTAAGATCAAGGAAAAGGAAAACGATATCAAGGAAGTGCAGGAAAAACTGCATAGCATGCAAGGTGGTGCGGCTATGATCAAGGAGGAAGTCGACAGCGATGATATCGCAGAAGTCGTTTCTCGTTGGACCGGAATACCTGTCACCAAGATGATGCAGAGCGAAAAAGATAAGCTGTTACATCTGGAAGAAGAATTGCATAAGCGGGTAGTCGGACAGGATGAAGCTATTCATGCCATTGCGGATGCAGTTCGTCGGAGCCGTGCAGGCTTGCAAGATCCGAAACGACCGATCGGTTCTTTCATCTTCTTAGGTACGACGGGTGTAGGTAAAACAGAATTGGCGAAGGCGTTGGCTGATTATCTGTTTAATGACGAAAACATGATGACTCGTATTGATATGAGTGAATATCAGGAAAAGTTCAGTGCGACTCGTCTGATTGGTGCACCTCCGGGATACGTAGGATATGATGAAGGCGGTCAGTTGACAGAAGCTATTCGTCGTAAACCTTATTCGGTTGTCTTGTTTGATGAAATCGAAAAAGCTCATCCGGATGTATTCAATATCTTGTTGCAGGTATTGGATGATGGTCGACTGACGGATAACAAGGGCCGTACGGTAAACTTCAAGAATACCATTATTATTATGACAAGTAATATGGGTTCTTCCTTGATTCGGGAAAACTTTGAAAAGATAACCGATGCCAACCGGAATACGGTGGTTGAAGAGACTAAAAAACAGGTACTCGAATTGTTGAAGAAAACTATTCGTCCGGAATTCTTGAATCGTATTGACGAAATCATCATGTTCACACCGTTGAACGAAAAGGAAATTCGTGAAATAGTAGGTTTGCAGTTGAATGCGGTGAAGAAGATGGTTGAGAAGAACGGTATCGACTTGCAGTTTACAGATGCTGCTCTCGACTTTATCAGTCATGAAGGTTACGATCCGCAATTCGGTGCACGTCCTGTTAAACGAGTTATTCAGCGGTATGTCTTGAATGAGTTGTCAAAAGAGATCTTAAGTGGTCATGTTGACCGGTCTCGTCCAATTGTGATCGACCGCAATGGTGACGGACTTATCTTCAAGAATTAAAGCGTATATTCATGAAGTAAAATAGAAGCCTTGGTTGCTGCAAAGCAGCCAGGGCTTTTTTTGTGCCTTTCTTATTGCTGTTATGAAATTAAATACTATATTTGTCAATAGTTTAATCATTAAAGCTTTAAATTATGGGCGAGAATAAAGATTTTATCTATGACGATGATGAATCCGTGAAATTTATACAGAATTATTTACCTCAGGAGTTAAAAGGCAAATTCAGCAATGATGATATAAATTATATTGTTGATGTGATTTATGAATACTACGAAAGTAAAGGCTGTATGGATGAAGACATTGATGATGATACAGAAATAGAAATCGATGAAGACGAACTGACGGCCTTTGTTGTCAAGAATGCGCTGAAAGATGGTGTAGGAAAGTTTACTCCAGAAGAAATCACCTTTATTGTGCAGGGAGAAATGGCCTATTGCGAGTCATTAGATATGTTTGAATAATAACTAATAAAAAACGGAACAAGATGAAAAGTGTGAAAGTGTTGTCAGCATTGCTTCTTTCTTTTGCATTGATTTTTTCAAGTTGTGGCACTTGGAATAATACGCAGAAAGGAGCTGCCATAGGTGTTGGTGGTGGAGCTGCCGTTGGTGCAGGTGTTGGTGCGTTGGCTGGTAATACGGCATTAGGCACAGTTATCGGTGCTGCAGTTGGTGGTACTGCCGGTGCCTTGATAGGAAAGAAAATGGATAAGCAGAAGAAGGAACTCGAAGCTACTTTACCTGAGGAAACAACCGTAGAAACAATTAATGAAGGAGAAGCCTTGAAGGTGACATTCGATTCGGGTATTCTGTTTGCAACCAATTCAAGTACTTTGAGCGATGCTTCAAAGAGTGCATTGCGTAATCTGGCGACCAGTTTGAATCAGAATCCGGATACGGATATTAAGATTGTAGGCCATACGGATAATACAGGTAATGTTGATTATAATCAAACCTTGTCAGAAAAAAGAGCAAAAAGTGTGTTTGATTATTTGATGGTTGATCAAGGTGTCAGCAGCAAGCGCATGACGTATGAAGGAAAAGGTATTCACGAGCCGGTGGCTGATAATTCAACCGTCGAAGGCCGTGCGTTGAACCGTCGTGTTGAAATTCTGATTTTGCCAAGTCAGCAGATGATAGAGGATGCACAAAATGGTACTTTGAAATAATCTTGATTATATAGTGAATCTCCGATCCGCCTCTGTTTGTTTCTCGGTTTATGAAACGGGAGAAAGGGGCAGATCGGAGGTTTTTGTGTAAAGAAAAAGGAAATATTTAAAAGATAAAAACATTTGGAATCATATACCGGTTACTTTTATAAGACCTGGTAGTTCCTGTTGAGAAAGTATCAGGTATTTCATCGGAAAGAAAAGCAAATGCATGTACAGTAAAGATGAACTAAAAAGTTTAAAGAAAGAGTTTTGGGAAAGTTTTGCTTCCTATTGTGAAGTTCAGCCTTATTTACGCCGGCGTCGTAAGATGTGGGTTTTATATAATACAAAAGTAAAAGGGGTTGAGTTGAAGTTTGATGCAACTCGGGATGGCGCTTTTGTCATATTGGAAGTTAACCATCGGCAGGAAGATCAGCGCCTGGAAATGTATGAGAAATTGACATGGTATAAAGATAATTTGGAAAAGGATTTTCCAGAAGGTCTGATTTGGGATATATGTTTTATTCGTGAAACCGGTCAACAGGTTGCTCGTATCTATACCAAAAAGACGGGTATAGATTTTCACAGACGTGAAGATTGGGGCGATTTTTTCTCATTCATGGCTAAACAAATGTATTTGTTGGAACGTAATTTCATGAAGATTGCAGAATATATACGTGAATAGGAGATGGTGGCATGAGATGGATAGGAAATATATTTTTGGCGCTTATAATGATGTCGTGCCAATCAGGTGACGATGTCTTGAATGTATTGGCTGAATCGGGAGTGAGCAAAGAGCTGGCAGCGTTCCGATCAGAAAAATACTTGAATGTTTCATATAATTTGTCGTTTCATATACCTGAAAATAAAAAGGAGCCTGTCACGGGAGTGGCCAATATTTTATGGGATCAAGGAGAAAAGTTACCTTTGATTATAGACTTTCGTGGCGATTCTTCTCAAATCATTTCCGTGATGCTAAACCGGGAACCTGTTGATTACAGCGTAAAGAACGAACATATCATTGTGCCCTCATCCAGTTCCTGGTCCGGGAAAAATATGGTTTCGATAGTGTTTCGTTCCTCTGATCAGTCGTTGAACCGAAGAGATGAATTTTTATATACATTGCTGGTTCCTGATCGTGCACGGACATTATTCCCTTGTTTCGACCAACCTGATATTAAAGCACATTATTCGTTGGAATTAACTGTTCCTGAATCATGGAGAGCTGTTGCCAATGGTAAAATTGAAAAGATAGATTCGTTGTCTCACCCGGGGAAACATATCATAACATTTCAGGAAACTGAGCCGTTGCCTACCTATTTATTTTCATTTGTTGCCGGGAAGCTTGAGAAAGAAACTTTCTCCAGAGGAAGTCGGGATATCTCAATTTATCATAGGGAAACTGATCCTGCCCGTCAGAAGCAATGTCCGGAGATAGCCCGTCAGGTATTGGATGCATTAGACTGGATGGAAGCGTATACAGGTGTTCCTTATCCGTTTGCCAAATATGATCTGGTCATTCTTCCAGGATTCCAGTATGGCGGCATGGAACATACGGGAGCAACTTTATATAATGATCAAAGCATGTTCCTGAATGAGGAGCCAACATTAGATGAACAATTGAGGCGGAGTACTTTGATTGCCCACGAAACGGCCCATATGTGGTTTGGTGATTATGTTACGATGCAATGGTTTAATGATGTCTGGACGAAAGAAGTCTTTGCCAATTATTTTGCCGCAAGGATGGTAGAACCTGTTTATCCAACCATAAATCATCGGTTAAATTTTATTCGTAGTTATATACCGGCTGCTTATGCGGAAGACCGGACTGACGGAGCAACTCCAATTCAACAAGATTTGGATAATTTGAGAAATGCAGGTCTGGTATATAGCAATATTGTATATGATAAATCTCCGGTAGTTCTGGAAATGCTGATTCAGCGGATGGGAGCTGACGCTTTCCAGCAAGGAATTCATGACTATTTGATGACTTATGGTTATGCTAATGCAACTTGGGATCAGTTAATTGCCATATTAAGCAAATACACTGAACGGGACCTGATTCATTGGAGCCAGGTCTGGGTGAAAGAACCGGGAATGCCTGCCTTACAAGCTTATGTAAGTGGTGACAGCCTGCATGTGGAAGAATCAGATCCAAGGAATAGGGGATTTGTTTGGCCCCAGCAGTTGAAGTATCGCATCTGTGAAGAAGGTACAACAGAAGATGTGATGGTGGAAATAGGAGATACAGATCGCATTCAGTCGGTTAAGTTAACGCATACATATGAAAAGCCGTTGATTCTGCCGAATATTGATGGCCGGGGATATGGTTATTTCCGTCTTGGAAGCACAGATAGCGAAGCAGCATTTGCCTGTTTAGATACAACAAATGATGATGTACTGAAAGGTTCTTTGCTTATTACCTTATATGAAAATTTACAGCAAGGAACTTTGGATGCAGATTATTTTCTGAAATCTCTGTTGACTTATCTCAAGCAGGAAAAGAATGATTTGTTGTATTCTTCAGCATTAGGATACGTAGGAAATGCGACTCATTTTCTTTCAGAAACTCCTTCTTGGCTCGAAACCGGTTTGTGGCAACTGGTAGCTGAAGGGAAAACTCAGGGACGTCGCTTACAGGCTTTCCGCCAATTTATGAATCTGGCAGAATCAAAGGAGGCGACAGACCGTCTGTATCTTTTATGGAAGAACAAAGATAAAAGAGCCGGTTTACCTTTAAGCGAACGGGATGAAATCAACCTGTCATATCAGCTGGCAATCCGTTTGCCAGAAAAGGCTGATGAAATTGTGGAAGAGCAGTTAAAGCGTATCTCGAATCCGGACAGACAGGCTGAATATCGGTTTATCTCTCCATCGGTTTCACCCCGGAAGGAAGTTCGCGACAGTGTATTCGAAGCATTGCTTGTAGCCGATAACAGACGGATTGAGCCGTGGGCTTCTACTGCCTTGTCATTATTGAACCACCGGTTAAGAGAAAAAGAGTCGGTAGAATACATCCGTCCGGCTTTGGACGTATTGCAAGAAGTACAACGGACAGGCGATATCTTTTTCCCGACATCTTGGTTACGATCTTTGTTAGGTGGCCATTCATCCCTTCAGGCCAGGGATGAGGTTGAAGCCTTTTATGCGGAATATCCGGATTATCCTGAGATGTTGTTGAATAAAGTACGTCAGCAGGCAGATCATTTATATAGACAACACCCAAATGAATAAAGAGATATTATATGTCAGATCAAGATAAGATATCAGAGGCTCTTCAGAGATTAGGCATTGCATCGCTGAACGATATGCAACGGTCGGTGTTGGAGGCCGGTACAAAAAAAGACATGGTTTTGCTCAGTCCGACCGGATCGGGTAAGACCTTGGCCTTTTTGCTGCCATTATTACCGATATTAACACCAGAAGAGAAAACGCAAGTGATGGTGATTGCTCCTTCTCGGGAGCTGGCCTTGCAGATAGAATCTGTGTTCCGTTCGTTGGGAACTGGATTAAAAGTAACCTGCTGTTATGGCGGGCATCCTTTCCAGGTAGAGAAACGGAGTCTGGAGCATCCGCCTGTATTATTAGTAGGAACACCGGGACGTATTCTGGATCATATTGAGAAAGGAAATCTGTCTTTACAGTCGGTACACACGGTTATTTTGGATGAGTTCGACAAATCGTTGGAGTTGAAGTTTGTTCCGGAGATGAAAAAGATCATGGCACGTTTGCCTCAGGTAAGACGTAAGGTCCTGACTTCGGCGACGGAAGCGATCGAAATACCGGAATTTATCCATTTGCATCAACCGATACGGATTTCTTATCTGACTGCTACGAAATCATTGAAAGGTCTGAAATTATATCAGGTACGGTCTCCTCAGAAGGACAAACTGATGTGTTTGTATGGTCTGTTGGGAGAATTGGATGGAGAATCAGCTTTAGTATTCTGTAATCATCGGGAGTCTGTTGAGCGGGTAGGACAATTTCTGGCCCAAAAACAAGTAGACTGTGTATGCTTCCATGGTGGAATGGAACAGTCAGATCGCGAACAGCGGTTGGCTCTTTTCCGTAATCGGACTGCCACTGTCTTGATATCAACGGATCTGGCAGCCCGGGGATTGGATATCCCGGAGGTGAAGCATGTGATCCATTATCATCTGCCACTGAATGAAGAGGCTTTTGTGCATCGTAACGGGCGAACAGCGCGTATGCATGCCGAAGGTGCCGCTTATTTATTATTGAATGAAGCCGAAACTGTGCCGGAATATGTTTCACCGGAACCGGAAGAGTTCTTTTTACCCGAAAAACCCCGTCGGCCAAAGGCTTCTGAATGGACTACACTGACCATTCATCGGGGAAAACGGGATAAGTTAAGCAAGAAAGACATTGCCGGTTTCTTGTATCAGAAAGGACAGATTAACCGAGAAGACGTGGGTGTGATCGAAGTCTTTGAATCATGCGCATTGGTCGCTGTCAAGAAAAGTTGTAAAAAGGAATTACTTTCCCGGATTCGGGAAGAGAAAATAAAGAATATCAAAGCTAAATTTTCATAAGATGATTCATCGGATATTGATTAAACAGGCAGAATTGGACCAACAAAAGGTTGACATTCTGATAGAAAAGAATCTGATCAGCCAAATTGGTAAAGACCTGGTTGCAGAGGATGCTGAAGTGATAGATGCGAAGGGCATGGCAGTTATTCCCGGATTAGTGAACGGACATACGCATGCTGCTATGACCCTGTTCAGAGGGTTTGCTGATGATATGAAGTTAATGCCTTGGCTGGAACAGAAAATTTGGCCCAACGAAGCGAAGATGACACGCGAGGACGTGTATTGGGGCGCCAAATTGGCTTGCTTAGAAATGATTAAGTCCGGGACAACTACGTTTCTGGACATGTATCAGAAATTCCGGGGAACAGCGGATGCCGTTGAAGAAATGGGAATCCGAGGATATTTATCGGCGGTTTGTTTTGACCGTTTTGATCCAGCGCTCACCGAGAAAGGCAAAAAAGAATGTGAGAAGTTATATTCGGTTGTAGATGAATACGGTTCGAGAATTCAGTATGCATTAGGTCCTCATGCAATTTATACGGTTTCAGGAGAGCTGCTGCAATGGATTCATGCGTTTGCCAACGATCATAGATGTTTAATACATTTGCACTTGGCGGAAACAGAAGAAGAGGTGAACAATTCTATTCGTCAGTTTGGCTTTTCACCGGTTCGTTATCTGTATAAGCTTGGCGTATTGTCACCGCGTCTGGTTATTGCACATGGTGTTTACGTCGATAAAGACGAAATCCGCATGCTGGCTGATTACGGAGTGAAGGTCATCCATAATCCGGCATCAAACATGAAACTGGCTTCGGGGATCAGCTTTAAGTTTGCCGAGATGAAACAGGCTGGTGTAAAAGTAGGAATCGGTACGGACGGTTGTTCATCCAGCAATAATCTGGATATGATCGAGGCCATGAAATTGGCTGCGTTGCTGGGAAAAGCCTGGCGGAAAGATCCGGAAGTATTGACTGCCCCGGAAATGCTGGAAGCCGCCACTTGTACGGGTGCGGATATTTTAGGTCTGAAAGCCGGACGGATAGAAGAGGGATATCTGGCTGATCTCTGTTTGATAGATTTGCAGAGTCCGGCATTTACTCCGAATTTCAACTTTGTTTCCAATTTGGTGTATGCAGCCAATGGAAGTTGTGTTGATACCGTTATCTGTAATGGTAAAGTAGTGATGCGTCATAAACAAGTACCGGGCGAAGCGGAAATATTGGAACAGGCCGCTCGGTGCGCCTATAATTTAGTTAAACGATAAGGAGATATAGATATGAAAGAGACAAAAGACTTATATGCCGAAACAGCGGCATTCTTAGCAGCTTGTATATCTGGCAAACCGGAAACAGCCGTTATTTTAGGAAGTGGATTAGGTTCGTTGGCTGATGCTATCGAAGATCCTACTATCATTCCCTACCAGCAGATTCCGCATTTTATGCGTTCAACGGCTTCGGGACATAAAGGGAATTTTATCTGTGGCAAGTTAGGTGGTAAATCTATTTTAGCCATGCAGGGCCGTTTCCATTATTATGAAGGCTATACGATGGAACAAGTGACGTTCCCGATCCGTGTGATGAAGCTCTTAGGAATCAAGAATCTCTTCGTTTCGAATGCAGCCGGTGGAATCAATACGACTTTCAAGGTGGGTGACCTGATGATTATTCGTGATCACATCAATATGATGCCCAATCCGTTGATTGGTCCGAACAAAGAGGAATTTGGTCCGCGTTTCCCGGATATGACACGGGCATACGACCGGGAGTTTATCCGTCTGATGGAAGAGATTGCCGCAGAGAAACAGTTTGCATTAAAGAAAGGTGTTTATGTTGGTCTGACAGGTCCGTCGTATGAAACGCCTGCCGAATATGCGTTCTATGGAAAAGCGGGTGGCGATGCGATCGGAATGAGTACGGTGCCTGAAGTAATCGTAGCCCGTCATTGTGGTATTCGGGTGTTTGGTATGTCGGTCATAACCAATGAAGGTTATCATTTTGCTGATGATTTTGTGAACGATGCCAATGATGTGATCGAAGCTGCCAATCGGGCTGCTGAGCGAATGACAACTTTGTTCTCCGAACTAATTGCTAGGATCTGACCGTATTGAAGTAGCAATACATTTGTTTCCGGTAATCAATCGTGCAACAGCCCGGGCTGTGCTGTGAGAGAATATCTTTACATACATTTATTATAGAATAAAAGAGAGAACTACCATGAATCGATATTTGTTTTGTTTGCTTACTTTGGTAAGCTATCTGAGTCTGATAAGTTGTTCTTTTTCCGAATCAACCGAGGAAAAAATAACTTATAACCCGTATGTGGAGGCATTTACTTCCGGATTAGTGTCACGGTATGTGACACCGACATGTATTCTGCAGGAAGAAATTCCGGCAGAGATGCAAGCCGAGGGTAAATGGAAAGAACATGTGCAGCTGAATCCTAAGGCTGAAGGCACGTTTGTACTGGAAGAAGGGCGGATTGTGAAATTCAAACCCGCCGGCTGTCTGGAACGGGATACACGCTATACGCTGACTGTCGATCTTGCAGCCTGGAAATCGATACCGGAAAAGAAGTATCAGCGTTTCTCCGCTTCGTTTCATACCAAGGCTCTGGAGGTAAAGGCTTATCTTTCTTCTTTAGAAATGAATCCCTCAAATCCTGGGAATTATAATCTGAATTACCTCGTTTTGACTTCCGATCGGGAGTTGCCTGCTACCGTAGAACAATTAGTCGGTCCTTCGTCCGGTCTGAAAGGTGTCTGGCAGCATGGAGCAGACGGAAAGAAGCATGTGTTGACGCTTGAGAACATTGTGCCGGGAAGTGAAGAAGTCAGCCTTTCTGTGTTACCCAACAAGTGGAACGTAGCCGAAGAAACGTTAGTTAGTACGTCTGTCCCGGCTAAAGATGATTTCTCGGTGTTTGATGTTCAGTATGTCCGGACTCCTGAACGTTATGTGGAAGTGACTTTTACACAGGCATTGAAGAAAGACCAGGTATTAGATGGTCTGGCTTATATCGAAGACAACGTTTCCAAACTGGTATCGGTAGAAGGCAATAAGTTGCGTTTATATCCGGATCAGAATCGGAACGGAGACTTAAAGGTTGTCTTAAAGAAAGAGATTCAAAGTACATCAGGTACTTTACTGGCGAAAGATGAGACAAGGGAAATCCGGGAAAACGACGGATGTCCGGATGTCCGGTTCATGGGTGATGGCGTGATCATTCCGCAGTCCGACAAGTTGCATGTTCCTTTCCAGGCAATAGCGCTGAAAGGGGTAGTTGTTAGAGTGGTGAAAATCGGAGAACAGAATATCGGACAATTTCTCCAGACGAATGAACTGGATGGCACGGCTGAACTGATGCGTTTGGGCCGGCTGATTACCCGTCAGGTCATCTTCTTCGACGAGCATAATTACGATCTGACGCGTTGGAACACATTTGCCCTTGATCTGAAGCAACTCATTGATCCGGAACCGGGAGCTATCTATCGGGTCATTTTATCGTTCGATGAAAGTCTTTCAGCGTATGATTGTCCTCAGTTGGAAACCAAGACGAAAGAACAGATTCTGGCTGAAAACGAGATGGCTTTTCGGGAAGAGTTGAATCAGTTTGATGCCGGTGGCTGGTATTATCAGGAAAGTCTGAATACAGATTGGAATACGTATAAGTATGCCGAGCGGAATGATCCGTGTTCTCCTTCCTATTATTTTAATCGTTCTGCCGGGAAGAATATATTGGTCTCTAACATCGGACTGATGGCGATGGCTGGAACTGACGGAAAGATGGTTGTGCTGGCTCATCATCTGCAAACAACGGAACCGATGAGCGGTGTGCAGATCGGAGCCTATAACTATCAGAAAGAATTATTGGCTGAAGGGACTACTGATAATGACGGACGTGTGGTCTTTGATTGCCGAAAAGCCGGCGGACGTCCTTACTATCTGTTGGCTTCAGAAGGTAAACAGCGTTCCTATCTAAGAGTGAATGAAGGATCTAATCTCTCTTTGAGCTCATTTGATGTGGATGGAGAAGTCGTACAGAAAGGGATCAAAGGTTTCATTTATGGAGAAAGAGGTGTTTGGCGTCCGGGCGATACCATTCATGTCGGATTCATGTTGTTCGACCGAAGCAATATGTTACCGCCACATCATCCGGTGAAACTGTCGTTATTCAATCCATTGGGACAAGTTTATCAGCAGAAGGTCAGTACACAAGGCAGTGATGGATTGTATGTTTTCCATATTCCGACCGAAGCATCGGTTCCAACAGGAGCCTGGAATGTAAAAGTTGAGGTAGGAGGCGTGTCTTTTGATAAGCGTCTTCGTGTGGAAAGCATCAAACCGAATCGCCTGAAAATCCGTTTGGATGTTCCGGACTTATTGGTTCGGGAGCAGGAAGTTGCTATTCCATTGCATGTGGAATGGTTACAAGGAGCCAAAGCTCGTAACTTGAAATATGATGTAAAAGGAACGTTCGTTTCTACCGGAACTTCATTCAAGAATTATCCGGATTATACATTTGACAACCCGACAGTACAGTTTAATAGTGAAGAAAGCCAGCTGATTACCGGAACTACCAATGGCGAAGGTGATGCCTCTGTGAAGACGCGGCTGAATGTGGGTGCAACAGCGCCCGGCATGTTGTTGGGTAGCTTTACGACGAAAGTTTATGAAGAATCCGGCGATTTCAGTATCGATGCGGTTCGTTTGTTGTATTCTCCTTATCAGCGTTATGTCGGAATCCATTCTCCGCAGAAGAATCGGCAGCCATTGAGTACGGATCAGGATCATACTTTCCAGTTTGTTTCTGTCGATTACCACGGTGCGCCCATCGCTGGTTCTGAGTTGGATATTTCGATATATAAATTGGATTGGTATTGGTGGTGGAGTGCCGACCAGAGTACATTGGCTAATTTCACCTCGAGCAGTTATTATAAACCCGTAAAACAGGAGAAGCTGACTACCGATGAGGCAGGAAAAGCCTCTTTAGCCCTTTCGTTCGATGAGAAGAATTGGGGAACGTATCTCATCCTGGCAAAAGATCGGAAGAGCGGACATACCACAGGTGTTGTTAGCTATTTTGATTGGCCGAATATCAATCGGGAACGGGATTTTTCTGGTACTGATGCCGCATCCATGTTGGAGTTTAAGTTAGATAAAGACAGTTATGTCCCAGGTGAGGATATTCGGATTACGATTCCTTCTTCTGCTGGTAGCCGTGCCGTTGTCAGTGTGCAGACGGGTTCAACCGTATTGCTGGTAAAAGAATTTAAGTGTGAAGCGAATCAGACGACTTTTACCATTCAGGCAACTGAAGAGATGCAGCCGAATGCTTATTTGTTCGTTTCATTGTTGCAACCGCATGGAGCAACGGCGAATGATATGCCTATCCGGATGTTTGGTGTCGTTCCGTTTACCGTAATTTCAGAAGAGAGTCATTTGCATCCTCAACTGGCAACGGCTAAAGAGTGGAAACCGGAGAGTACGTGTCAGGTGACAGTCTCCGAACAGAATGGCCGGGCGATGTCATATACACTGGCGGTCGTGGATGAAGGTTTATTGGATCTGACCCGTTTCCAGACGCCCGATCCTTGGAAGACTTTCTATGCACGCGAGGCCTTGGGTGTGGATACATGGGATCTGTATAATTATATCCTGGGCGCTTATGGCGGACGGATCGAACAATTGTTCAGTATCGGTGGTGATGATGCCTTGAACAAAGGCCCCAAAGCTGTCGTGAATCGTTTTGCTCCGGTTGTTAAGTTTATAGGACCATTCCAGTTGAAGAAGGGCGAACGGAAAACGCATCAGATTGATATTCCTAATTACAACGGTCGTGTTCGGGTGATGGCAGTTGCTACGAATGGCGAATCATTTGGTCATACAGAACAAAGTGTCATGGTTCGTAAGCCGGTGATGTTATTAGGTACGTTACCACGGGTGGTGGGAACGAATGAAGAAATCGTTATTCCGGCTACGGTCTTTGCTACGGAAGATAACGTCGGAGATGTAGCGGTGTCATTGCAATGTTCAGCTGGTGTCGAGATGGTGGGTGAGACAACGCAAACCCTTCATTTCACGAAGAAAGAAGATAAGACGGTTTCTTTCCGGATTAAAGTGAAGAATCCGGTGGACAAGATCCGGATTACCATGAAGGCGGAAGGAAAGGGTGAAGTATCGACCTATGCCGCTGACTTGGCTGTGCGGACGGTTACTACGGTACAAAGAAAAGGATGGGATGCCGTTATTAAGCCGGGTGAAACCTGGAAGCAACCGGTTCAGTTAAGCGGAATGAATGGAAGCAACCGCCTGTTGTTGGATGTCTCGTCTATCCAGCCTCTCAATTTATCTGCCCGGTTAAGCGAGTTGACAGACTATCCGCATGCTTGTCTGGAACAACTGGTTTCGAAAGGTTTCCCGCAGTTGTATCTGTCGGATATATCGGAACAAACAGCCGATCAGGTATTGGAAGCCGAACAACAGGTGAAACAAATCATCAGCCGCTTGCGTTCGTATCAGTTGCCGACTGGTTCCTTTGCTTATTGGCCCGGACAGAGCAACTCGAATGCGTGGGGAAGTATTTATGCCCTGCATTTCCTGTTGATGGCTGAAGGAAAAGGATATGCGGTTCCGGCTACCTTGAAGTTGCAGGCTTTGGCCGATTTGCAGAAGATGGCATCCGGATGGAAACCGGTCGCAACGGGTTATCAGCAGGAAGCCGAGATGTTGACACAGGCTTATCGGCTGTATGTCTTGGCCTTGGCGAATAAAGCAGATATGGGAGCCATGAACCGTCTTCGTGCACAGCAGCCATTGCCTGTCGCCGCTCAGTGGATGTTGTCGGCTTCGTATGCTGTGGTCGGACGCTCAGATGTAGCCAAGACCTTGTTGGAGAAGACAACCGAGAATCCGACCTCTTCGCTGGTGTATGATGAAACATTTGGTTCGGCCTTCCGGAATGAAGCCATACGCCTGGTTGCTCTTTGCCTGGTGAAGGAGCAAGAAGAAGCGACGGCACTGGTTACTCGTCTGGCCAAGAAGCTTGCTTCGGATGATTGGCTGAGCACGCAGGAGACGGCTTTCGCTTGGGTGGCATTGGCTGGCTATTACCAGCAGTATCCTGCGAAGACCGGAAGTATGCAGTTCACGTATCAGTATGCGGAACAGCAGGAAACCGTCCGGACGGAAAAATCTGTCTGGTCAGATAGGTTGTTGGAGGGTGCGGATCCTTCTTCCTCTGATCTTGTGATCAAGAACGAAGGAGAAACGACCTTGTATGTCCAGGCAGAGTCGTTGGCCGAGATTCCGCAGCAGGATGTGAAAGAGTCGCAGCATAAACTGAAGTTGTCAGTAACCTATCAGACAACCGATGGCCGGCCTTTGGATATCGCTTCTTTGGAACAGGGAACGAATTTCACGGCACAGGTGCTGATCCAGAACCCGACGGCTTTGCCTTTGCGGAATCTGGTATTGACCGAAATCTTCCCGTCGGGTTGGGAGATTCTGAATACACGTTTTATGCCGACGGCCGTTTCTTCAGCCAACAGCAATGTCAGCTATCAGGATATTCGTGATGATCGGGTTTGCAGTTATGTCGATCATCTGGCTCCGGGCAGTCATGTGCTGGTTCGCGTGAATCTTTGTGCCGTATATCCGGGTAAATTCTATCTGCCGCCAGTGAGCTGCGAGGCGATGTACGACCGGCAGATTGCAGCGAATACGGCAAGTGGCATGGTGGAAGTGAAATAAAAAGATGGATGATAGTCGGAAAGGCTTGGGGAACGATCTTCTTCAAGCCTTTTCTCATTTTCAGATGAAATACCCGAAGATAGGTATTGTCTTTTCTCTTGATTTCCGTAATTTTGCAGATCCAAAAAAGATTTGATCATTGAAAGCACGATTGCAGACATATCTCCGCTGGATTCTCCCGGTTATCTTTATCTTGTATTTGGGAGAAATCGTCTCGTTTACACACGTTCATATTGTGAACGGTGTTACGATCGTGCATTCTCACCCTTCTCAAGACCAGGACGGACAGCATAAGCATTCTTTGCAGGAATTGCAGTTGTTTCATTCGCTTTCTACCATTGTCGTAGAAGACGGAGCCGTTGCCGTTCTCTCTCTGTTCGATTTCATTCCTTCTTTCTTGCAGGAAATAGAAACGCAGGTTTCCGGCTTCTTGAGAAAGATTTGTTTTATTTCTTATCACCTGCGGGCTCCTCCGGTACTGATTTCATTCATTTAATTGAAAGGGCAGGATTGTTATCCGGGTCCTGATTCGTTATGGCTTCTTCTGTCGAAAGGAGAGGGCATGCTATATGTATAATCCTAAAAGAATTGAAATCGTGCAAAGAATATTTTTAGTATGGTTCAGCCTGTGCTGTATCTTGTTTACTGCCAGAGCTGAACACGAGGGAGTGAATTTGAATCCGTCTGATGCCAATATCTTCGGACATGTTGTAGATAAAAAATCAGGAGAGCATATCTCTTATGTGAATATTTTTCTGGAAGGAACAACGATCGGAACGGTTACCGATGCTACCGGTCATTACTCGTTGACCAATCTGCCGGAAGGAGAATTTCAGCTGGTGCTGAAATCGATCGGGTATCAGACGGTCAAGAAGAAGGTGGTTCTCAAGAAAGGGAAAACCTTGGAGGTGAATTTTGAGGCGGAGGAAGATGCTGTTTCTCTGGATGGCGTTGTCGTTTCGGCCAACCGTAATGAGACAACACGAAGGATGGCTCCGTCGCTGGTGAATGTCTTGGATTCGAAAGTGTTTGAATCGTCCAATGCGGTGTCGTTGGCCGAAGGACTGAATTTCCAGCCGGGCGTGCGGGTCGAGAATAACTGCCAGAACTGTGGTTTCCAGCAGGTGCGTATCAACGGACTGGACGGACCTTATACGCAGATATTGGTAGACAGCCGTCCGATCTTCAGCGCATTGACAGGCGTGTATGGATTGGAACAGATTCCGGCCAATATGATCGAACGGGTGGAAGTGATGCGCGGCGGTGGTTCGGCTTTGTTCGGCTCGTCGGCGATTGCGGGAACCATCAATATTATTACCAAAGAGCCTTTGCGCAATTCGGCCCAGGTGTCTCACTCGCTGACGATGGTCGGCGGAAGCAGTGCCGATAATAATACGACGGTAAATGCTTCGTTGGTAACCGACGACCAGAAAGCGGGTATTTATGTATTCGGGCAGAGCCGTATCCGCGATCCGTATGATCATGACGGCGACGGCTATTCGGAATTGGGAAAGATCCGCGCGAAGACCATTGGTTTCCGTTCGTATCTGAAGACAAGTAATTATTCGAAACTGACGTTGGAGTATCATGGCATCCATGAATTCCGCCGGGGCGGAAACGCGTTCAACAAGCCTCCTCACGAAGCGGATATTGCCGAGCAGACCGATCATAGCATCAACGGTGGCGGATTGAAATATGATTTGTTCTCGAAAGATTATAAACATCGTTTCGGCGCCTATGCGTCGGCGCAGCATACCAAGCGCGAGAGTTATTATGGCGCCGGGAAAGACCCGAATGCTTACGGATCGACCACAGACATGACGGCTATCGTCGGCTCGCAATATAGCTATTCGTTCGACCGCTGCCTGTTCATGCCGGCCGAACTGACTACCGGATTGGAGTATAACTTCGACAATCTGCACGACTTGATGCTGGGTCATGATCGCGAGGTGAAGCAGACGACACACATCGAAAGTGTGTTCTTGCAGAATGAATGGAAGAACAAGCGGTGGAGCTTCCTGATCGGTGGCCGCCTGGACAAGCATAACCTGATTGACCACGTCATCTTCAGTCCGCGGGCCAATGTGCGTTATAACCCGACCGACAATATCAATATCCGCCTGGCTTACTCAAGTGGTTTCCGGGCTCCGCAGGCATTCGACGAAGATTTGCATATCGAGGCTGTGGGCGGTACGGTTTCGAAGATTGAACTCTCTGATGATTTGAAGGAAGAGCGTTCCAACAGCCTGAGTGCGTCGGTCGATTTCTATCATCGTTTCGGTCCGGTGCAGGTGAACTTCCTGGTAGAAGGATTCTATACCGACTTGAAAGATGTGTTTGATCTGAAGAAGACGGGCCTCGACGAGCATGGCGATATCGTGATGGTGCGTTATAATGCTTCCGGAGCGCGGGTGATGGGATTGAACCTGGAAGGAAAGATGGCCTACTCGTGGATGCAGATTCAGGCGGGAGCCACCTTACAGCGAAGCCGCTATAAGGAAGCCATGCAGTGGAGCGACGATGTGACTCCGCAGAAAAGGATGTACCGCACACCGGATTTGTATGGTTACCTGACATCCACCTTTACGCCGGTGAAGCGTCTGTCGCTTGCCCTGACGGGAACGTATACGGGCAACATGCTGGTGCAGCACAACCTGCGGGAAGGATACAATATCCCGGATAAGGATGTGACGACACCCGATTTCTTCGACCTGAACCTGAAGGTGGGCTATGATATTCCGTTGTTTAAGACCGTAACCCTGCAGGTGAATGCCGGCGTGAAGAATATCTTCAATGCCTATCAGGATGATTTCGACCAGGGCGAGAACCGCGATGCGGGTTATATCTACGGTCCCGGCATGCCGCGAAGTTATTTCGTAGGCTGTAAGATTTCTTATTGATGGAAGGGAAGGTATTACAGAAGTCTCCGCGGGAAGCGCGGAAGTTTTCATAATATAAGTGGATACAAAAAGGGTGTTTCGTAATATGCGATTCACCCTTTTTTCTTGATCAGCGATAAAAACGCAGTTAACTTTTTTGCGGGGGAAGATATACGTTTATTGTAACATTTAGTCGATTGGCATCATTATTACAAAAAGATCAAGATGAAGGAGTACACTCATAATGAGTTTCGCTTTCTTTAGAGAAGGAATATATTGTTTGTTATAGGTGAAATATGAACTCTATGAATGATATAATATGTTTAGTATCTTCGAAAATCTATTTCTGTAGCCTATCATAAAATAAAACCGATATATTTAGATATTATATGATAGGTTGAGTTATATAGGTTTCTCGGCATACTAAGAACGAAGGTAATAGATGTGCTTTCTGCTTTATCACAACATTTAAATTACTACTTTATGTTTTAATTTATATTCTTAGTTCATTATATTTTTTACTTTTGTCAACGAATATAAAATATAGCTTCTAATGAATAAATCTCAGAACCAAAGAAAAAAGATATTTGCAGAAAAGTATTAATTTATTTGACTGGGAGATAAGAAGCTAGGAAGGAATTTTTATAGTAAAAATATTTGTTTGTAATTGTTGGCAACTGAGTTTAGATGTACTATTTGGGATAGCTGTAATTCTAATGTGTAACAAAGAGAACTTATCGCTGACAAATAATAATTAGTATGGCAGTAAAAAAGTCTGAACTGTATAGTACCCTATGGAAATGTTGTGATGAACTTCGTGGTGGTATGGATGCAAGCCAATATAAAGATTATGTATTGGTTATTCTTTTCGTAAAGTACATTAGCGATAAAAGTCGTAATGATGCAAGTTTTGATATAGATATCCCTGAAGGTTGTCATTTTGAGGATTTTGTTGCTCTTAAAGGAAACTCGAATATTGGGGAGGAAATGAATAAAAAAATGGCAGCTCTTGCTGAAGCTAATCAACTTGATGGCGTTTTTGTTGCCGATTTTGAAGATGATACCAAGTTAGGTAAGGGAAAGGACAAAGTTGAAACTCTTAGTAAACTTATTGCTGTTTTTCAAAATGAGAATCTTGATTTTGGTAAGAATAGGGCAGCCGATGACGATCTTATAGGTGATGCTTACGAGTATCTAATGAAGAACTTTGCAACAGAAAGCGGTAAGAGTAAAGGTCAATTTTATACGCCGGCTGAAGTTAGTCGTGTGATGGCAAAGGTAATAGGCTTAGGTAATGCCAAGAATGGTAAAAAAACAACAATTTACGATCCTACATGCGGTTCGGGTTCACTACTTTTGCGTGCAATATGTGAAACTCCAGACGGTGCAACTATATACGGCCAGGAAAAAGATAACGCTACAGTTGGTTTGGCAAAAATGAATATGATTCTTCATAATGAGATTTATGCTGATATTAGGCAAGGAGACACGATTAACGATCCTCAATTCAAGGATGACGACCAGCTCAAGACTTTCGACTTTATTGTTGCAAATCCTCCCTTTTCAACAAAATCTTGGTTGAAAAGCGCAAAGATTGAAGATGAATACTATCGTTGGGGTGAAGGAATCAAAATTGGTGTTCCACCGGAGAAAAATGGTGATTATGCTTTTCTCCTTCATATTGTACGTTCATTAAAACAAACCGGTTGTGCTGCTTGTATCTTGCCTCATGGGGTTCTTTTTAGAGGTAATGCCGAGGCTCAAATTCGTAAATATCTTGTTGCTGATAAGCGTTATATTAAAGGAATTATAGGACTTCCCGCCAATCTTTTTTATGGTACAGGTATTCCTGCTTGTATTATCATTATAGAAAAGTCGGAAGCAACAGAACGTAAGGGGATATTTATGATAGATGCCAAAAATGGATATTTCAAAGATGGAGCAAAGAATCGTCTGAGAGAGCAGGATATTCGTCATATTGTAGATGTATGGCAAGCTCAACGCGATGTGCCTCATTATGCACGCTTTGTACCTATGGAAGAAATTGAACGCAACGATTATAATCTCAACATACCACGATATGTTTCAGCTCCCGATACCGAAATTTTGCAAGATATCGACGCTCATCTACGTGGTGGTTTACCTAAGCATGATATAGATCAACTCGAAACCTATTGGACGGTATGTCCTTCACTTCGAGATGACCTTTTTTGTGATCACCCTACACGTAAAGGATACTATTCTCTGAACTGCGAGCAAAATGCCGTGCGAGATGTCGTTTCTGGAAATATGGATTTTAGAAATCAGAACGAAGACTTCCAGATGAGTTTTACCAAATGGTGCGATTCTCAGCGAGATCAACTTTATGCTCTTGTTCCGGGTTTTGCGCCGAAAAAGCTTATCGAGCAACTGAGTAACTCTTTATTAGCGATTTTCAAAGCCGATAGGTCGTTAGTCAATGCTTACGATGTTTATGATTGTTTGATGAATTACTGGAGTGAGACTATGCAAGATGATTGTTACATGATATCTTCCGGAGATTGGGTGGTGCAACTATACACTCCACAACCTGTCTCAAAGAAGAAAGATGAAAAGAAGAAGGAGAAAAAGGCTGTTGCCCCTGAAGATGTTGTTTGCGACCTGCTTCCTGTACCAATCGTTATTGACGAGTACTTTGCAGAAAAACGTGATCTGATTGCTGCGGCAGAGGAGTTGTTGACACAATATGAGATTCAGCTTGCAGAGTTAGTCGAGGAACAGACCGAGAATTATCTTGATGAGGACAACTTTCCCGATGGTAAGATAACCGATGCGAATGTAAAAAAACGAATTAAGGCACTCGATAAGAAAGCTGATGCCGATGAGATTGTTGTACTGCAAAAGTACCTCGACCTAAAAGGTAATATATCACTCAATAAGAAATTGATCAAGGAGCGTAAATACGATCTACTCACGGCTCTTGTGGTTAAGTATGCTAATCTGTCTGAAGATGAAATTAAGCGGTTGGTTATAGAGAAGAAGTGGTTAGCATCACTTGCCTTGAAACTTGATGGCGAGATGCGACGTGTCAGTCAGCAATTGACTTCTCAGGTTACGGCTTTGGCTGAACGTTATGCGCTGACACTTTCAGAAATAGATGCTGATATAGTCGACTTGGAGGCAAAAGTCGCTGCACATTTGAAACAGATGGGATATTAATGAAAATAATAAATTATGAATGCAAGCCAAAGACAAAGTATATTAGATGCGATTGTGGAGTTTGATAACACTGATTTCAATACTCCATTTCAAAATAAATATAAAGGCTCTGCTGCTATTAACAACATAGTTGTTGCAGAGTATTCTATTGCTGAAATTTTTACTTTGGCGAGAAAAGCTGTATTGCAATTAAGGAAGTTTCTTGAAAATGAAGATTGGCGAATAATACCAAGTGATAATATAACACTTGTATTATATGGTAACATTTCATTAAGAAATACTATTGTGAATATAACAAATTTTTTCAAGTCGGCATCTTATCAACAAGCTGTTGGTCAGATTAAAGCCCTTGTATATTTTGAAATGCAATGTGGTTTCTGGAATCAATCAGATGTTATTGATTTGGTCCGGCGAGATTTTTCTTTGGAAAAATTAGAGCAAAGGGCAGCGCTTACTATATCACATATAGATTCCCGAGAAACTAAAGTACAATCTTTGATGGAAGAGCTAAAATCTCAAATAACTGAGATTGAAAATCTGATTAAAACCAAAAGGGAGGAGTTAGAGACTTTGAAAAATAACCAATCGGAGTCAAACACAATTTTGGCAAATATTAGAAACGCTCAAAACAATGCTACAACCGGCCAGAATACAATAGAAACATTGAATGACAAAGCGAATGCTATTGTAACAGCTCTAAAAATGGCTCAAGAACGCATAAATGGACAAATAAAAGAGAATGACGATGCAATTGCACGATCAGAAAAAGCTCTTGAGGAGTTTAATGCAGAAGCAGCCGCAAAGATATCACAAATTACAACTGACTATGATAGTGTGTCTGCTAATGCAGAAGAGGTTCGTAAAATGATGGGGTATATAGCAGATGGTACATTGAGTCATAGTTTCAATAACAGGAAGAAAGACTTATCAAAAAGGATAAAAAACTGGTTAATTGGATGTTGTGTTGTTGCAGTCTTGACAGTTGCCTGGGTTTGCGTAGTATTCTTTTGGTTAAAAGCTGATACTGGGCATGAATGGGCCAATATAATAATTAATGGTATTAAATCTTCACCATTGTTCTTTCTGTTGGGGTTTGCTATAACACAGTATCAAAAGGAACGTAATTTAATGGAAGAGTATGCTTTTAGAGAAAGTGTAGCAGCTACGTTAACAGCCTATCTAGAACGGATGCCTGATAAGGAGGATGAAGATAAGCGTAAGTTATTAATGTCTACAGTAGAGCAATTATACACGAAACCAGTTATTGCTAATAAAGAGTATGAGGTTTTGAAGTTGGATTCTAAAGATATTTCAGAAACGACTAAGATATTAAAAGATTTAATTGAAAAATTATTGAAGAATAAGTAATGAGTATACCTAAAGAATATGAGCAGACAGAATTTGGTCCGATTCCAACGGATTGGGAACTGTGTACCTTTAAAGATGTATTAACTACATTTTCGAGTGGGGCCACTCCGTATCGCGGTATTCCTGAGTATTATAAAGGTAATGTGCGATGGATATCTAGTGGGGAGTTGAATTATAATAAAATATTCGACACTATAGAACACATCTCGCAAAAGGCCGTCAGGAATACTAATTTACGTGTTCACCAGCCCGGAACATTCCTGATGGCGATTACAGGTCTTGAGGCTGAAGGTACTCGTGGAAGATGCGCTATTGTAGGAGCTCCTGCTACAACTAATCAGTCTTGTTTGGCAATAAATGGGACAGAGAGGATGTGTACTGAATATCTGTTTTGGTTTTATCGTATGTGGGGGCAATATTTGGCATTTAAATATTGTCAAGGGACTAAACAACAAAGTTATACAGCCAGTATTGTTAGGAATTTACCTATATATGGCCCCAAATATATTGTTGAACAGCAAGCGATTGCGGAAGTACTAAGCGATGTTGATGGATTAATCGCGGCATTGGATAAGAAAATCGCAAAGAAACGCCTGATTAAGCAGGGTGCGATGCAACAGCTCCTAACCGGTAAAAAACGCCTCCCCGGATTTACTGATCTATGGGTCGAAAGGGAACTAATGACAATTTGTGATGTTTTGGACAATAAAAGAGTCCCTTTGAATGAGGAACAAAGAAAGTCGGGAGTATATCCATATTGTGGAGCTAATGGTGTTGTAGACTATATAGATCAATATATCTTTGAGGAAGATTTAATCCTGATAGCAGAGGATGGTGGCAATTTTGAACAATTTGAGACTCGACCAATATCATATTGGATGACAGGTAAATATTGGGTAAATAATCATGCTCATGTATTAAAGGCAAAGAATGATTATAACCAGAAATATATCTTTTATCAGTTGGAGCATAAGGATATAACTGATTATATTGTAAGCGGAACTCGGACGAAATTAACTCGATCTCAACTAGATAAAATCAAAATATTATTACCAAATTTTCAATCAGAGCAGCAAGCAATAGCTACAATATTGAGTGATATGGATAAGGAGATAGCTGACCTTGAAGCTAAACGAGATAAGTACCGCCTCTTAAAATCGGGTATGATGCAAAAATTATTAACAGGACAAATAAGATTAAGAATATAGAATATGGGAGATGATATTACAAAAGGAATTGTAGACAAGGCTGATGGTGTACTTGTAGAAGTGTATAAAGATGCTGTTAGCCCTGTTATTAAGCCCATAGGAGAAATTCTCGGATTTCTTCCGCGGTCACTAAAGTTAGCATTAAGTGGGTGGGAAAAATGGTTAATAAATGGAGAAGAGACGATCCGACTAACAGCTGAAGTTGTACGCGAGAGACTACAAGCAATACCGGCAGAAAAATTGTCTGAACCGGAACCTTATGTCGCTATACCAGCAATGCAACAATTGAGTTATTGTGTTAACAATGATGAATTAAGAGATTTATATGCCAATCTACTTGTCTCATCAATGAATACAGATAAAAAGTGGCAAGTACATCCTGCTTTCGTTGATATTATTAAGCAATTGACTCCGGATGAAGCAAAGTTGATTAAAACACTAAAACCAAATGTTTTAAATAATAATCCATTAATAGATGTAAACATAGTGACTGAAAAAACAGGAGAATATAAAACAATCATATATAATTTTACTAATATAGGAATAGATAAAATTGATGTGTCTCAAAATATGTGTTCATACGTGGATAATTTAGAGCGTCTAAAATTAATTGCAATTCCGCCTATGGAGATGTTATTTGATAAAGATTTGTATAATCCTTTAATATCGCATCCTTTTATTATCAATAGTTTGCCTAGCAAATTGGAAGAAGGAATAAAAGTTGAATACAAATATAAGATATTCTCTCTTACTAATTTTGGCGTTAATTTTATAAATATTTGTTGTAAATAATAGATTATGGACACAAACATCGGGGCGAAAGAGCGTATAACGCAAAATAGATTAGTAGTACTTTTCAAGAATGTATTGCATTATACATATTTGGGCAATTGGGAAAAGCGTGAAGGTAATAGTAATATCGAGGAGACATTACTCACTACATATCTTTCAAGGCATGGCTATACAGACAAGGAGATACGAAGTGCCATTGTGAAGCTCAAACAAGCGGCAAATTCTCTTGGTAGTGGATTATACAATGCTAATAAAGATGTGTATATCTTGTTACGCTACGGTGTGAATGTGCAGGCTGAAGTAAATGAAAAGAAAAAAATGGTGCATCTTATCGATTGGGCTAATCCGATGGATAATGATTTCCAGATTGCTGAGGAGGTAACAATTCATGGCGAAAGTGACCGGCGCCCCGATTTGGTCATTTATGTCAATGGTATTGCACTTGCCACCATCGAACTCAAACGTAGTACGGTGTCGGCACACGAAGGTATTCGCCAGAATATTCGTAACCAACAAGACGGTTATATTCCTCGATTTTTCACGACTATACAATTACTATTTGCAGGGAATGATACCGAAGGTCTACATTATGGCGTAATCAAGACTCCTGAAAAATTCTGGTTGCGTTGGAAAGAACCGTGTGGTGAACCATGTAAACAATCACATTTTACAGCAAAGGAATATTCCAATGAACTGGACCGTAGTGTACTTCAGTTTTTTGAGCCAGCAAGGTTATTAGAATATATTCATGACTTTATTATTTTCGACGGTGGCATAAAAAAAGCGGCAAGGCCTAATCAATTCTTTGCTATTAAAGCAGCTCAGCCCAGAGTGCGTAATAAGCAAAATGGTATTATATGGCATTCGCAAGGTTCAGGGAAATCGCTTACGATGGTTTGGCTTGCCCAATGGATACGAGAAAATGTGGCCGATGCTCGTGTGGTAATCATTACCGACCGAGATGAATTGGACAAACAGATAGAGTCTGGGTTTAAAGACGCAGGAGAGCAGATTAAAAGAGCACAAAGTGGTGGTAAGTTAATAGAAATGCTCAATATGGCTGAACCGTGGCTTATTTGTACACTGATACACAAATTTGGCAATAAAAATGACGGTGATGCCATTGTCGTGGGTAATAAAAAGGCTAATAAGTCACTTGATGTTTATCTGGAAGATTTGGCAAAATCTCTTCCTGTTGATTTTCGAGCTAAGGGTAATATTTATGTTTTTATCGATGAGTGCCATCGTACGCAGGGTGGTTTTCTGCATGAAGCAATGAAGCATATCATGGGAGAAGATGTGATGTTGATTGGTTTCACAGGTACACCATTGCTTCATACAGATAAAAAGAAGTCGATAGAAACTTTTGGCTCCTATATACACAGCTATAAATTTAATGAGGCAGTAGAAGATGGAGTTATTCTTGACCTACGTTACGAAGCAAGAAATATAGAACAATATTTAGGTAAGCGCGAGAAAATTGACGAGTGGTTTGATACGAAGACGAAAGGATTGAGTTCTGTGGCTCGTGCTGCTTTGAAAGAGCGTTGGGCAAAGATGGAAAAGCTTTTTAGTAGCAAGGAACGCATTGATCGTATTGTTGCGGATATTTGTCAAGATATGAGCACTAAGCGAGCTTTAGCAAGTGGCTATGGAAATGCTATGCTTGTAGCTGATAGTATTTATCAGGCGTGTCGTTATTGGGAAGTTTTCCAATCGACTGAATTGAAAGGGCATTGTGCTGTGGTTACAAGTTACGATGCAAGTACTGCATCAGTTAAAGACGAGTATCAAGGTGACGGTGAAACAGAAGATCTAACCAAGTATGAGATCTATAAAAAGATGATTGGCGATAAGACGCCGCAACAATTTGAGACTTGGGCAAAACAAGAGTTTATAGATCATCCCGGCGATATGAAGTTGCTGATTGTCGTGGATAAACTGTTGACCGGTTTTGATGCACCATCGGCTACATATCTCTACATCGATAAGAAAATGAGGGATCACAATCTGTTTCAGGCGATATGTCGGGTCAATCGTGTGGATAGTGAGGAAAAAGATTATGGATACATTATTGATTACCAAGATTTGTTTGGAGCAGTAAAGAGCGCTATCCAAGATTATACGAATGGAGCTTTTGATGGTTATGATAGTGAGGATATTAAGGGCTTGCTAACGAATCGTCTAACAGAAGGCCGTAAAGAATTGGAAGAGGCTTTACAAGCTGTTTATACGATGTGCGAGGTGATACATCCACAAACACGAGAGGGATACTTTGAATATTTTGTTTATTCCGAAACTACATCTGTTGAAAATCAACAGAGTGAGTGTGAAGAAAATGCCAATAAGCGTGAAACTTTCTACAAACTTGTGTCTCGTTTGGTGCGTCGTTATATAGACATAGCCAATGAGATGGAGCAAGCAGGATATACAACTGAAGAGTCTGCTGATATCAAAAAACAGGTTGACTATTTCAATGATATCAAAGATGAAATAAAATTGAAAAGTGGTGATGCGCTTGATTTAAAATATTACGATCCGGCAATGCGTCAGCTTATCGATAATTATGTGCGCGCAGAAGATAGTGAGAAATTGGTTGATTTAGCAGAAATTTCATTTCTTGATCTAATAGATATAGAAGGCGATAAGGCAATTGATTCATTGCCAAAAGAAATTAAGAAAAATGAGCGTTCTGTTGCTGAGATTTTGGCAGCGAATATGCGTAAAATGATTATCAGTGAACGTCCAAACAATCCTGCATACTTTGATAAGATGTCTGATTTGCTTAATCAACTGCTCCAAGAACAGAAAGACGGTAAGATGCAATACAAAGAATTAATAGAAAAACTTATCGAAAAACTGAAAGAAGCCCGTTCTAATATGAGAACTAGATATCCTGCAACTATTGACACAAAGGGTAAGCAAGCTCTTTATGATAATCTTGGGAAAGATGAAGCGTTAGCACTTCGTATTCACGAAATTGTAAAAGCGAATGCTCGTGATGGATTTAGGGATATGGATAGCAGTGGCTTGAAAAAGATGAGAGCTTTGCGAAGAGCTGTTGAAAGTGCATTGAAAGGAATTGGACAAGAAAAATTAGATGATATAATGCAGCTGATAGTTGCACAAAAAGAATACTAATGGCTATTATTAAAGTCTCTAATTTATCTGCGGAAGTTGAGTGGAAGGAGATCAAAAACGTACATCTTACAGTATATCCACCCGATGCTCACATACATGTTTCTGCTCCAATGAGTATGTCAGAGGAGGCTGTGCGATTATTCTTGATAACAAGAATATCATGGATAAACGAACGAGTCACACAGATACTTGATCAAAATCGCCAAACTCCTCGAGAATATGTATCTGGAGAGAATCATTACTTCAAAGGGCGAAGATACCGTTTATGGATTTTGTATCATAATGCTCCTGCAAAAGTTGAGATTCAAGGTAACGAGTATATAAAATTGTATGTTCGTGAAGGAACAACAAAAGAGCGTAGAGCAGAAGTGTTGCGAGAATGGTACAGGTCAGAATTTAAGTTGATGCTTCCTTCTTTAATTGCAAAATGGGAATGTGCTTTGGGCGTAAAGGTAAATAAATGGGAAGTAAAACAGATGAAAACATTGTGGGGTAGTTGTAATCATAGCAAACGTAATATTATCTTTAATTTGGAGTTAATCAAGAAACCTATTCATTGTATTGAATATATTGTGGTACATGAATTATTGCATATAAAAGTTCGATTACACAATGAAGAGTATACTGCTTTATTAACTCGATATTTTCCAAATTGGAGACAAATTAAAGATGAATTAAATGAATTTACAGTATAAATTGGCAGTCTATTTATTAAGCTCCAAAAACAACTCCGGCTTCCCGGAAGCGGCTGATGTGACAGCCAGACTTCGGGGAAGCCGGATTCATTACAGGGCAGGGTTTACACGCCACCGCCTTCTGCGCCCTCGTCTTTATCGACGGTGAAACGGGCGAACTTGGCGACATCGCGCATTTCCTGCAAGCGCTTGCCCGGATGGAACACCACCTTCGGTTTGCGGAGCATGGTCGCCGTGAATTCTTCGGGCGTGGCTGATCCGGCACTGCCCACGGCGATGCGGAAATTACCCAAATCACCGAACTGAACGATCTCGCTGTTCTTCAGGTGTGTTACCATGCCCCAGATCACACGGTCCAACACAGCCTTGATGTCGGCCGAAGTCAGCGTACAGGTTTCAGCGATCTCATCGCACAAATCATCGAAATCCACCCGGCGCGTGCTCACTGCCTGGGCATAATACAACTTCGCGTCTTCCAACGCGCCCTTACTCATGTCTTTTCGCTGCACTAAGGTATAAGAAATTGCCATAACTTTATCAGGACAAGTTTTTTACAGGTTCGGCAACCGTGCCTCTTCCTCTCTTGTCACACGACAAAGATACAACGCCCGAAAACCGCGGTGTGGATCAATGTGGATCAGTGTGGATGAATGTGGACGAAAAGGGATCAAATGGGATCAGTGTGGATGAATGTGGATGAAATAGGGGGAAGTTTTTGGGAAAATGGCCGATTAGAGCAGACAAAAACCGGAGTTCTTCATTATGATTATGCGGAGTAGAGGCGCAGCAGCGCTGCGCCTCGGGTGTTGGGTTATGATTGGATGGTGGATGAAACAAGATAATTATTTTATCCTATTCCTTCTGTCTATTATTCACACTCATTGTTTATCACTTTGTTATGTTCATAGTTTCTAATGGCATCTACGTCTTAATGAACTATGAAAATATCAGGAGATAAGTATTTATTTATCAATATGGCCATTATTTGTTTTTAATTTTGCCATTATAAAATCATATATTAATGAACTGTATCCTGTCTTTATTTGCTCTTCCGTTACAAAATTATTTATGTTAAAATCCATAGTTAACTTTATTAGATATTCTGAAACATATTCACTTAAATGTTCATTGATATAGTTTTTAATTTCTAAATCATTCATCCCATTAACCTTTTCTAATAGATCTTTTTCTTGTCCAATTTTTGAAAAAGGCGAATATATACAACATGTACTATATTTGGGAAAGACTTCAAAGCCTGATATCCATTTTTTGTGTACAATGATTTGAGTATATTGACTTAAACCATATATTGTCTTGCGCGAACAGCCAAACGAACAAAATCTTTCTAACTCTCCACTCAGGTAGCTATCTATATCGTTACAAGAAACGGGAGTTGGAATAGATTGGCTCTCTTGTATTTTTTCAATCTTATATATTTGATAATCAGATTCATATTTGAAAATATTTGTACATTTATAGTTAAAAATCAAAGAGTCGTATAAATAAGAATCGCCCCACAATACAATTTTATCAGATAATTTGTCGTATTTTGTTTCAACCTCCTTTCTAATGTCTGGTGCAATATTATTTCCTATTGTTTTGAAATTAGAGATTAAATATAAACTTTTACTTTCAAGAAGTTGTTTAATAGAAATTTTATTGTTACCCTTTGAGACAATATCTTTAGGTATAAAGATGCTGTCTAAAGATCCTAAATCTACTGAAATATGGAAGGCAAAAGCTGTTAAACAAAAATTGGCGTACTGTATCTCTAATGTAGAGTTCTTGTTTTTTAATTCTTTTATAAATATTTTATCTATCTCACTCAAAATCTCAGGAAGAAGATCTTTCAATAAAGTATTAGTTATCCATTGTTTCCCATTATATGTAAGATTATCTCGAGATAAATCAACTACTTTGTCTGTCTCTTGATTATTTAGATTCCACTCAAAGCCCATGTATCTAATTTTAGGATTACTTATTTGAGCATTAGCGACTAAGACATCACGTAAATATATTCTGTGGATAAAATGTTCTGTTCCCCAAGTATTTTTAAAGAAAATTCTAAATGTGGAACCTATTTTTTTTTCATCAAATTCAAAAAACAATAAATCCCCTTGATAAGAATATGAATACCTATAATTGGAATTTAGATCTATTTTTTTATTAGAAATATTTTCTTCCTTTTGATATTTCGTAATACATTGATATTGATTTTCAGTATTGTAGATAAAAAAGAAATACTTTTCTTGACCGAAAGTATTTTGAACGAAATCATCTATTTTTGCTAAATACAGACTTTCTTTTCCTTCCTCAAAAACATCAACTGAATCTAATATGTTTAGACTAAAAGAACCGCCAAATAGTTCTCTAAATCGTTCTTTGGGAATATCAATTTTTACAGTGGTTCCTCTTTTCTTTTCAAAATTTTCCTGTATAATAGAACTATATTGATTATTAGCAGGAGATCTAAAAATTATACGTTTTGTAGTTTCTCCAGGATATGACGTTTCAACTTCAAATTTAGAGTTAACAAAAAAAATTGATTGTAGTCCTATTCCAAAAGCAGCTGTTGGTCTTAACCAATAAGGCATTCCTTCATAAAAATCTGTGTAATTAGGATCTTTTTTTTGACTTTCTCCTACAAAATTAGTCATTCTTAGTAAAGTAGATTCGGAAATGCCAGTTCCTCGATCTTTACATTCAAAATGTAAAATATTTTTATGTTCATCTTTCCATTTTACTTCTAATTCAACCGGATACTGTTTATAAATTTCGTATTTCATATCACTAGGGTAGCTGATATTATCTAGAATGTTTTTTGGAGAATAATAGGAATCATAAAAGCCTAATTTTATGTCTTTCCACATCTGTATCTTACTAGCATCAAATGCATTTTGGACAATTTCACGAATAAAGACAAATCCTGGATATTTATAGATTCCTCCACCTTGAAGTATTTCAAATATTTTCTTTTGTGACATAGAAAATCTCAAGTTCAGTAATTCAGGATTACTCTGTATTCCATTAAACAATATTTTTATGCTATCCTTGCTTATTACAGGTGGAAGTCCTCCTAAATCATTTGGGGATATATTGGTCCACTCTCTACTTTGATTATTTACTTCTTTTTCTAACCAGTCAAACCAACTTCTTGAAACTCTATATACTTCTTCATCTGTACAGTCTAATTCTGCCTCAATGGAATTAGGTGACACTAACATGTGTTTTACAGATGCATGCTTTTGTTCATGCAACTTTGACGTTTCTGGTATTTCGTTGAGTATTTTTTGCGAATAAATATTGAACCTATTATTATCAAAATCTAATAGATCACCAAGTCTGATCATATAGGCTATAAAACGAGGATGAATATAATCTCCTTTATAGCCATTTGCTTCTTGATATAATTTTGACATTACAGTTTTAAAGTCTTCTCCATGCAGAAATGCTATATTTGCTAGTAAATCCATAAAACGACTAGGTAATTGTTCCGCATGAAAATTATTGGCTAACTGTTTAAATGTCTCATTTGAACGTAAATAGATTGCACTCTGATTTGCATGTTTTGCTCTAAAAATCTCTGCTGTCAATACAATTACTGCGTTTTTAACTTGTAATGCCCAACTAAAATCTTTCAAATCGTTATCCGCTTCATGATTTTGGATTCTCATAAGCAATTTGGCGGATTTGGCTATAACAGAATCACTACTATTTGAAAATACTTCTAATAAAGATTTGAAGTCATCTCTTTGCCATTCAGATTCAACAATATTAGACATTAAAATCATGCCTATATCATGAGTTAAACCAGCCATTAAGATTAGGAATGTATCTGTTGCACTTAAACGCCTAATACGATCTTCTCCAAGGAAACATTGGATATTATCTATTATTGTCATAGAGTGGTTTACATCATGAATGCTATAATGTGGAAAAGATGCAGAAACAAGATTTAGTCCTTGTGTTAGATTCTTCTTATTTAAGTCCCATATCGAGTATAAGATTTCGTAATCTTTATCTTCAATTGATATCGACTTAAGATGTTCTTCTAATGTATATTTTTTATTTAATAGATATTCTCTCATATTGATTAGATTTATGTTTTTATTTTACCTCTGCTTGCAAAATACCTATAAATTCTCCGACAATTCTAAATTCGTCTGCATTTTCTTCATCGATGATGATCGGAGAATAGTCTGGATTTTTAGGATGTAGAACAATTTCCTCGTGACTCCAGTTTCCTTGCGCATCATAAGTTTTTTTACTGGTATACGTCTTAATAGAATAACTGCCTGTATAATCCGGATCATAATAGTTGTGGTGTTCCGCAAGGACAATCTTTCCTTGTCGGCTACCTGCCGGATTAGCTCTAAAGACGCAATAATCACCATCATGAATTAGTGGCTCCATGGAATGTCCTACTGCTTGTACGATAAACATATTACGGTTAAGTTTTCCCATTCCTTCCACTTTCATCCAGCCGCTTTCTTCAACCATTTCACCTTCTCCGAAATAACCACAGGCTGCCCGAATTGAATATAAGGGTAAAAAGTCGATGTATTTAACTTCGTCATTGACTTCAGGTTCAATTCGTATTTCAGGAACTGGCGCTTGTTGCGGCTCGAGTTGGGCTGCAAGATATTCTGCCAGCGGCTTGTCGCAGCAATAAACATAACAGCCTTTCATTCCTCGTGTGAGCAATGTCCGGTATGTGTTTTTTATAATCTCATCAGCATCCTGCAAGGCTTTGTCCTTGTCTTTGGCGATAAGAGACTTGAATCCTTTTACTGACTGATCATTGCCAGAGCGTTTAGTAACATCCGTAACGATTTGTCCGTTTTCATAACGCATATCCGGTCCGATAATTACACCCACATAATCTAATTCCAGACCTTGGCATGTATGTATACAGCCTATTTCTTCGATAGAATTATTTCCTATGATCCATAGATTTTTGTCGGTATTCAGATTCCAGCGCTTTTTGAAATTGAACTCCGGTATGATGATATCGTAATCATTGGGATCTTTTTTACTATTCCAATCCCAGCAATAGCCGGCAACAACACGCGCTTTATTGTTGATTTTATTCTTTTCCTTAATCGTCTCAAAAAGCTGGTTAGGGTCGGAAAATATGCGGAAGTCATAATCATCAGCCGCTAATCGGATGTTGGCTGTTTCTTTGATTTGTAACGTATTGTCGAGCCAGCTTAAATAGCCGTCTGAACCGTTGCATCGGAATTGAGAACTTAACTTGGCTGTGTGTACAACAGCACCACACGATTCTGCGAATCTTTGAATGGCCGCTTTCGATCCTATATCTTTAATATGAACCCTTTGACGGTCGTCTATGAAGAAAACAGAAAAACGGGAAGCTTGTATGATTTCAATAATCTGGTTTTCACCTAAATTACTGTACAGACCGCTTTTCATGTTCAGTCTGTGAGCCTCGTCAACAATCAGCGCTCCAAAGGTATCTGGTGGCGTTTCGATGAAACTGCCACTTCCCACAAACAAGTTATTGATGTAACTTTTCTTGAAACTCCCTGACAGTTTGGCGGTGTAAACATCTCGCGGGGCAGCATTCTTGGATACATATTGGGCAACGGCTCCCTCTTTGGTCAATTCAACCAGAAGATTGACGGCAACGACGCTTTTTCCTGTGCCAGGACCACCTTCTACAATGAAAACTTGTTTGCGGCCTTTTGCCGCTTCGCGAGCCAGACTTAATGCGGTTTCGTATACGACCTTTTGATCATCCAGCAATACGAATTCCTTATTTCCATGAAGCATAGAGCTCAATGCGTCAGCCAGTTGCTTAGACGGGCGCAATTTCCCCTTATCAATCATCCACACGATATCTTCTTTCGAACTGTATCTGATGTGCTGCTTGATAAAGTCCTGCAATTTCCCTGCATCCGACTTTAGAAAGAGTGGGGCTTTCGTAATATATTCTGCATAACAATCATTGGAAATGATATGATCTTCCTGATAGTTATGTAAAAAGGCACAAGGGAAAAGCTGAATGCCTTGCTCACGTACGGTTTCGTTATAGTTTTGAAGCATGTATGCATACGACCAGGCCTGATAAGAAGGATGTGCTGTTTCACTTTCGCCGTGTTGGAAACGTGTCTGTATGATACCGGATTTCTGAGAAAGTTTGGCTTGTTCCCATTGCTTTAATTCGATAATGATCATGTTGGGATGTTGATTATCGTCCGCTCCGGAAATGATAAAGTCAATTCGCTTGGAAGTAAGCGGAATCTGATACTCGATGGCAATTGTCGAAGCATCAGGAATATCTGGTGTGTCGATAACTTTATACATATGCATCATGGAGTTTCTCCACGATAATATTTCATTGGGCGAAGTATGTCTTCCCAAATGAAGTAAAAAAGCATGGTCGATGTCGTCTGAAATGGTATTGTTGAAGACATCTCTTAAAAATCCTTTCTTAGTGGCGTGGTATACGATCATAATTCAGTGTATTTTTTTGCGTTGCCTTTGGATTTGTCAACAGGATATTTTTCCGCGTTTTTAGCTAATTTCGATAATATGATTTCTTTGATGTCTAAATTGTATTTGTCGGCAATCAAGAATGCATAATTCAGAATATCAGCTAATTCTTCCTTAACCTTATCAATATTTACATCTTCCGGTTGCTTCCATAGCAAAGCCTCGTTTAACTCTGAAGCCTCAATGGATAAAGCCAAAGCCAAATCTTTTCCGTTATGAAACTGATCCCAGTCTCTGTCATGGGTAAACTGTACGATCTGTTCCATAATTTCTTTTATATCTGATTTTTGTGATATCATTCTATATCTCTTTTTATGAACTTACACAAAGATAGGTCGACTTTATTGAATTTCAAAACCGGTAAGGAAATAAACTTTTGTGCATATATGTATTTACATTGGTTTATTTTGTTATCCGCCATTTCTCCCAATACCGCCAGCAGGAGGCGCAGCAGCGCTGCGCCTCTACAGTCATGTTCTATCATTAATTTTCAATTGTCAATCGCTTTGTGTTCCAAAAACGTATTTTCGGCATATTCACCGGATAAATTTCTGTGTAATCCGCGAAATCCGTGCCTAATAAGTTTTCCTTTGATAATGCTATCCCTTCTCAAACGGCAAGCGCGCCAATGAATTGAAATATTGTTTCAACAGCCATTCCTGGGCTTTGAGTTTGATCATGGCCTGGCGGTAATCTTCGCTGACGTGCAGGTTGTTTTGTGGCCGCCAACGGGAAAACTGCGCCATCGCACTGAGCTTTTCTTCCAGGCTGTTGCGGATAAAACCGCGACTTTGCAGTTCTTGATACAAGATGCTGGCAAATGGGATATCCAAGTCCGGGCGGCTCTTGTATTCGTGAAACCGCTTGATGATCAGTCGGTTCATGCTCTGCTCGTTGTATTCGCGGCTCACTGCCGGCAAGGCTTTGACTTCCCTTTCCTGTTCTATCTGCTTGATCATCCGATAACGCAAGTCACTGGTTTTGTAGGCTTTCAGCCATTTGCAAAATGTGCGCAGATTGACGCCTGTATAATCGCCGTACTCGCCTTTGGCGCCCAGTTCGAAACAGATAACGATTTCGCCACGGTGCAAATACGGATATGATTCTTGCAAATCAGAACTTAATTTTGCCGTCAGCACGCAGATGTCTTTTTCGTTATAGGTTTGATAACCAACCATGATGTAGCTTTGTACGATCTGACTGGTTATGAATGTCGATAAATCACGCGGCGTCATGTCAATGATGCGGGGCGTTTGAAACGCCATCCGCATCTTGTTGGTAAATATATCTAAATTCATAACTGGTTTTGTTGCATTAATTGATAAGCCATTTCAGAAGCACGTTCGGCAACAGCCATTGCTTCTTCTATTTTGGATGTTTTTTGTGTTGTTCGCGGCGCGGAACATTTGTTTTCTATCATAGCAGCTTTTGCGCCGGTCAGGATTTGCAAATCGGTTTCCCAATTGTTATATCGCCACCAGCCAAAAAGCCCGGACTGATAATCTTTTTTTGTCTGAATAGTATTTTCGCTGGATCGCAAAATAATGTAATCATCGAAGCATTTCATAATTTCATAAGCGTTATTGAGTATCAAGATACCTTTTCCGCTGTATCGAACCAATGTAGCACACCAATCTTCATCATTCAGCATTTCCATCTTCCATTGATCCCATTCGGCTTTTAATGCTCGAATTTTTTCGCTCTCGCGCGCGATGTGTGTGTGATTATTTATACTTTCATTTCCTTTACTTTTATCTACTTTACTTTTATCTACTTTACTTTGTTGAAAATTGCATACAATTTTTGGATTTTTGTCGACAGAATTGTCGTTCAAATGCTCTTTTGGGGTAGTTGAACTCGGTATCATGTCTGCAATTAACAAATATTCAGGATTCGAGATTTTCTGTTTTTTCCGCCGAACAGTGGCTGTGAAGTAGCAATTTTGAATTTTTTCAGACGTCAAAATGTGATACTCTTCATACATTTTTTTATTGAAAATATCTTCTTCCACCAACGAATTGACCAGATTCATTATGGTTGCATACGAATATTTGGTGTGGAAAGAGGTAGAGAATATTTTTCCTATCTTTTCGTTCCAATCCATATAATAACCGGATTTGTAAATCTGGGAAAACAGTTTAAGAACCACTGCGGTGGCTTCCAATCCGTAATCGCTGATTATAATTGCTATTTTGTTGTTCTCAAAAAAGTTTACATCGAGAGGGAAATATTGTAATCCCTTTATAGAGAGTGCCATGTTTTTTCTTTTTATTATTGATTATTAGTTGATTATAATTACAAACTGACGGTAGTCAATTTCTTTCTGCAAGCGCGGACTATCTGCTGGATCGTCTTTACCCGCAATAATTCGGACGGAATGGTGCGTATAACAAGCCAGCCGCAGGCGGCTGCCTCGTTATATTTTTCCATATCCCGCAAATAACCTTCCGGACGGAAATGACGCCCGCCGTTCCAAACACCGCCTTCCACTTCGATGGCTACATGAGCTGCCGGTATGGCAAAGTCAAAGCGCCATTCGCGCGTGGGGTGAAAACGGTATTCGCGCTTGGTTTCCAGACCTGTCA
>ERZ779865.102-NODE-102-length-78337-cov-28.613806_pt1 | contig 78337 bp, 122 predicted proteins | sample MGYA00433088_ERZ779865 | MGnify/ENA primary metagenome ERZ779865 (study PRJEB29588, sample SAMEA2151703) | human gut metagenome | biome: human gut; feature: human-associated habitat; material: faeces | place: Denmark | collected 2008/2010 ... | reverse complement strand
GCGGCAACCAACACCGGAGACCGGTCAGCGGCAACCAACACCGGAAACTGGTCAGCGGCAACCAACACCGGAAACTGGTCAGTGGCAACCAACACCGGAAACCGGTCAGCGGCAACCAACACCGGAAACTGGTCAGCGGCAACCAACACCGGAGACCGGTCAGCGGCAACCAACACCGGAAACTGGTCAGCGGCAACCAACACCGGAAACTGGTCAGTGGCAACCAACACCGGAAACCGGTCAGCGGCAACCAACACCGGAAACTGGTCAGCGGCAACCAACACCGGAGACCGGTCAGCGGCAACCAACACCGGAAACTGGTCAGTGGCAACCAACACCGGAGACTGGTCAGCGGCAACAGTAGAAGGAAAAGAAAGCGTCGCAATGGCCATTGGATACAATTCTAAGGCTAAAGGTTCACTTGGATGCTTTATTGTACTGGCAGAATGCAAAGAGCTGGGCGGTGAATACCACATCGTAGATGTAAAAAGCGCAAAAGTTGACGGTGAAAAGATTAAGCCAGATACATTCTATAAACTCATTAACGGCGAATTTGTAGAAGCAGATAAAGAGTAAGAAAGCCCTGCGGGTACCACCATACCGCGCAGAGCCGCGTATCTAACTTAATTTGGCTAAGTTAAATACAGGGCAAGTATAACACACCTTCCTGTATTTATCAATAAATAATTTAGGAGGGCATTTTTTATGTCAAAAACACACATCCAGAACACAGAAACACCAACACTTGCAAGTGAGATTATTTCCGACCTTGAGAAAGAAAGACAGAAACTTAAAGCCGAAAACAAGAATCTCAGAGAAACAGTCGTAACACTCGGCTTGATGCTGACAAAGATTTTGAAAGAGGGTGATATACCACATGAAGATGCGTGACGAAAACCAGGTACTTTTATCAGGTGACATTCCGGCAGGGTTCGTATTCTCACATGAAGAATACGGTGGAACCAAGATGTACGAGGGAAGAATGACAATATTTAGAAAGAGTACATCCTATGACATTCTTCCAATTATTGCACCAGAGCACATGATTTCAAGAGAAACAGAACTGATTGCTAGTGTATATGGTGAAATGCGAAGTCGTACAGTCAGGGAAGATGGTAAGAAAAGCCTTACGGCGTATGTAAGAGCAATGAACATTCAGTATCTTGAAAGACTGGAAGAACACGATGCAAACGAAGTTTATCTGACCGGTTACCTGATTAAAAAGCCAACAATAAAGATGATTGGCGTAAAAAACGACAGGAAGTTGGCAAGAATACTTCTAGCGGTAAACAGAAAGAAGAAAGCCGGATATACCAGATCAGACGCAATCAGTTGTTTGTGCTGGGAAGAAAACGCAGATGCCGTAGAAAATCTGAAAAAGGGGACAAAAATCAAACTCTGTGGAAGATTCCAAAGCCGGGAACTGTGGTCTGATCAGAGTCAATCATGGGTGACAGCGTTGGAGGTATCAGTAAAAAGATTGGAGATTTTGTAATATGAAGAAAATCGAAGTAAGAGAAATTAGATTGACCGATTTTAAAGGCCAACAAGAGAAGAAAGTAGAGTTCGGACACAGAGCAATCGTTTCCGGGAAGAACGGGTGTGGGAAAACCACACTGGCAGATGCCTTTATGTGGGTGTTCTGTGACAAGGACTACAGTTTAAAGAGCAACCCGGATATCAGACCCGATGATGGCAGAGAATGCCTGCCAAGAGTTGATATTGACCTTGTAATTGATGGGAAGCCGGTAAGCGTAGCAAAGTTCCAGAAGCGCACAGAAAGTAAGCCAAAAGACGGGAAACCGGGCAAGGTTGCATTGTCAAATAAATATGAAATCAACGGCGTTCCGAAAGCTGAAAGAGATTTTAAAGCCGATTTGAAAGAACGTGGGTTTGATTTTGATAATTTCCTTATGCTGTCTCACATGGAAATCTTCACAGACCTGAAAGATGCAGATGCCAGAAAAATTCTGTTTTCCATGTCAGACGGTGCCGGGAAAACAGATTTAGAAATTGCCAAGACGGTTCCAGACTGTGCCGAGTTGGTACCACTTCTGGAAACCTACAAGGCAGATGAAATCAAAGCCATGAACAGTGCAACACTGAAAAAGGCAGAAGAACAGTTGAAAGCCATTCCAAACCAGATTATCGGCATGGAGCAGGCGAAAGTCGATGCTGATGTTGCAGAGTTGGAATTGCAGAAGAATGCCTTGCAGGAACAGATTTCTGACCTCGAAAAGCAGATTACGCAGGCAGGAAACGAGAAAGCCGGAGAGATTAAAGCAGAACTGGCAGGATTAAGAACCAAACTGTTAGAGATAGACTCAAAGGCTAAAGCGGACTTGTTAGAGCAGAAATCATCGGTTTGCAATAAAGTTAGCAGTCTTGAATTAGACAGGAATATCAAAACATCAGAGTTGAACAGAAAGACTTCCGCATTGGAAAGCCTGAGAGCGCAGAAAAAAGATCTTCTTGAAAAATTACAGAACGCCAGAACACAGTATCCCAAAATCAAAGACACAGAATGGGACAACACAGTTCTGGAAAGCATTAAATCCGAGACATTCAAGGACGCAGATACCATTTGCCCGACTTGTGGTCAGAGTCTTCCACCAGAGCAGATTGAGCAGTTGAAGAGCAGATTCGAGCAGAAGAAGCAGGAAAGAATCAATCAGCAGTTAAAAGCCGAGGAAGAATGGGAACAGGACAAGAAACGCAAACTTGATGAAGTTATTCAGATTGGAAACAAAGCGTCTGCCGATATGAAGGAAGCACATAAGCAGGAAGAAACTCTCACATCTGAAATTTCCAAACTGGTAGATGAATTAGAGCAGATTAAAACTTCTCTGGATGCAGAAAATAAGAATCTGGAAGCCATACCGAAAGAACCAGACTTCTCAGAAAACGTCGAATATCAGCGTATTCTTGCATCAACCAAAGAGAAACAGCAGGAGCTTAATTCTCTGGACGATGGCGAAGAAGCAAAGAAGCAACTTTCAGAGCAGTTGTCCGGAAAGAAACAGGAATTGGCAGCAGTCAATCAGAAAATCGGAGAAGCCAACAATAACGTCCGAATTGACGAACAGATTGAGAAGCTTCAGGAAAGCCAGAAACAGTACGCACAGAAGAAAGCTGATGCACAGATGATTCTGGACGAACTGAAATCATTGAGTATGGCGAAGAATACAGCCCTTGAAGATGCGGTAAACCAGTATTTTGACGGGGTTAAGGTGAAACTGTTCGATACGCAGAAAAACGGCGAAGTCGTAGACGCTTGCATCTGGTACGTGCAGGACAAGGACGGTAACTGGAAGAAGCTGATCGGGAACGCCAATACAGCCCTGATGATGAAAGGGAAAATTGCCATCATGGACGGATTACAGAAGTTTTACGGCGTGAGTTATCCGATATTCGTAGACTGTGCAGCAGAACTGGACAACAGCAGTCTGGCAGGAATTAAGGCAGATGCGCAGTTGATTTTCTTGAAAGTTGCTGAGGGGGATATGACGGTAACGGAGATTTGAGAAAAGTGGAACAGCTAGGAACTTGTTTGGCGACAGCCTAGCTGCTCCACACAAAATATAGAGCAAACTATATTTGCTAATAGCATAACAGATAATTTTAGCTTAATCAAGCTACAGGTGATTTTGCACCTGCAAAGTGAGGAACGTGTTCACTCACTAGAATCCATGTAAATTTAATATTTGAGGTTTGGCAGGCCTGTGAATTTACATGGGTACAAAACAGAAAATACGCTCTGATTCCAGAGTTCAGTGCGCTTGGAATCCTACAAAATAGCACAGGTAAGAAACGATACAATCACGCAAATAGCGTGTTGGCAAATATATAAAAATATAGAAAAGGAGAATAAAAATGGCAGAAACTTATGACATTTCAAAAGCAACAAAAGCACAGGAAAAATATTGCACGGAAAAAGGTTATCCGCATTTTGCACCACATAATGGAAAATGTTTCAGTTGCGGGCAGAATATCTATTCCGAAAAAGGACGGAAAAGAAGCGGAAAAGAATGGCACGGAATTTCTGTTGAGAGAGCGTCAAAGGAATTAATTACAGGATGCCCATTTTGCAATAGAACTTATTGCGATTAATAGAAAAGGAGAATTGTTATGGCAAACAAAACACAGTTAGCAACAGCAGGAGAACAGCAGGCGGCAATCGTAATCAACAACTCATTCATTGACGGTCTGGTTAAGCAGCTTGAAGAAAAATGCAAATACGGTCTTTCATTTCCAAAAGACTACAACCTCAGTAATGCACTTATGGGGGCATATCTGACTCTGAAAGAGACAAAAGACAGAAATAATAAGCCAATTCTGGAATCTTGCACAGCTACAAGCATTGCAAACAGCCTTATGAACATGGCAACACTCGGACTTTCAGTACAGAAAAAACAGGGTTATTTCATTGCTTACGGTGGTCAGTGCCAGTTCCAGAGGTCTTACTTCGGAAACATTACAATAGCCAGAAGATATGGCATGAAAGATATCCATGCCGAGATCATCTACGATGGTGATAAGTTCAAATATCATATCGAAGATGGAAACAAAGTTCTGGATTCTCATGAACAGGATTTTATGAACATTGACAACGATAAGATCCTTGGGGCATATGCAGTAGTTCTGATGGAAGATGGAACAAAGCATCTGGAAGTAATGAACATAAAGCAGATCAAACAGTCTTGGTCACAGGGCTATGGTTACAAGGAAAACGGCAATGGAACACATCAGAAGTTTACTGACCAGATGGCAAAGAAAACTGTCATCAATCGTGCATTAAAGCAGATTATCAATAGTCATGGTGATATTTTTATTCAGGAAGTCGAGGAAGCTACAGAAGAAATTCCAAAGCAGGACATTATTGAAAATGAAGTTGCTTATGAAATTGAGCAGAGCGCCAATGCAGAAGAATTTGTCCCAGATGAGCCGGTAGCAATCGAAGAACAGCCAAAACAGCCGACAGTCGCAGAAGTCGTAAAGACTGCCGAAAAAGAACCGGTTCCGGCAGCAGGACAGGAATCAAGCATACCAGATTTTATGAAGCCAGAAGAGATGTGATCGCATATGATGTACTTCGACTGCATCAACTTCGACCGATGCGACTGCGGTAAGTTCGGTCACGATATGACTCAGATCGGGCGGTGTGAAAACTGCCCGTACTATGAGTCGGTAAAAGACTATTTCGATAAAAGAGGTGAGAACTATGAGGATTATATCGCAGGATGGAAAAATCAATCTTCCGTATGAAATGACAGCGTTGCTTGTTTCAGACAACTACATACAGGCGGTATTTGCCGGAGGGATACAGCAAAGTCCATATATTATGGCAGTTTATGAAAGCCGAGAAAAGTGCCAGAAAGCAATGGAAATGTTAAATAGAGTGTATGCAGGAATGTTTTTATCACAAAACGTTGAAATGAGCGACGATATTTACGAGGAATGCATAAAAATGGCTGCAAGAGGTTTTGGAATCATCAAAACCATGGTTAACAGTCCAGATATAAAATTTGAACCGGCAAACATCGTGTTCAGATTCCCGGGGGATGATGAAGTATGAAAGAGGTAGGAAGAAAGAAAATAAATTGGGATTCCATTGTGACTGTGGAATTATCGCTTAAAGAGCTTCAATTAATAAGGGACGCAATGGCGGCTACAGATTTAAAAGATATGAAAGAATTATGGTGCGGAACTCCTCCATATCAGCAGGACGATAAAAATATGATTGGAGAAACTGCTTCTTTAATTTTAAATAGCTACAAATAAACAGAAAGCGAGGTGATGAAAAATGTTCATGAAAATAATAAACACAGGAAGTCAGCCGGGAAACTGTTATGCGCTTAAATCTGAATCCGGCGAAATCTTACTTCTGGATTGTGGATGCAAATACCCAGAGATTTTGAAAGGAATTTGTTACAGAATATCAGATGTTTCGGGATGCCTGCTAACCCATGAACACGGTTAAGGAGATCACCGAAAATCGTTTAAAAAAATCCTTAATGCAGGAATCCCGATTTACACCAACGATGAGACAGAAGAACATATAAAAATCATCTCTGGTGAGCTGATGATTGGCTTACCAGAAAAGAAATCGAAGGACATAGGTTCGTTCCGGGCAACGCCTTTCTACGTCCCGCACGACAAGACACCAAACTTTGCATATCTGATATCTCACGAAGAATGCGGACGACTGATATATGCGACAGACTTCTCATATTTTCCGTTCACATTCAAGAACATGAGAATAAATCACTTCCTTATAGAATGTAATCATCTTGACGAATCGCCGGAGCAGGATTCATTTAAGTTTGAACACTCCATCCGGGGGCACAGCAGCTTATCTACTGTAAAAGAGATTATCCGAGTGAACAAGACCGCTTCGCTCAGAACCATAACGCTGTGTCACCTGTCAGAGGGATGGGGAAATCCGGAAGTGATGCAGAAAGAGATACAGAACGTTGCAGGGGATGATGTTCTGGTGCAGATCGCAAGACCGGGACTGGATGTTGACTTGAATTTATGTCCGTTTTGAAAGGAGAAAGAAATGAAAAATAGATGGATTCCAGTAAGTGAGAAAATGCCAGAAGAAAGAGATTCAATGTTTGCTAAGTTTAAAGGGACAAGTAAATGGAAAGAAGCAATGTTCGAGAAAATTTCCGAAGATGTTTTGGTTACAATTTTGCTTAAGCAGAGTTTGTTTGTTCAAAGCGCGCATACAGTAGATGGTAAATGGAAGAATGATTTATTAAAACTGGGCGGGAAAGTAGTGGCATGGATGCCGTACCCAGAACCATACAGGGAAAATAAAAAAAAGCACCGACTATTTATCGGCACTTTTTACAAAATCTTGGAGAACAGTAATGACCAGATTATTAAAACTCCTGTTCTCCTGCTTGGCAATCTGCTCAAGCTGTTCTTTGAGCTGTATCGGGAACGTGATGTTAGTTCTGGTCTTATCAGACTTGACGGTCATGTGAAATCCCTCCCTTGTTTTTAGAACATTGTAGCATTTTTGATTATCGGTGTCAATCAGGTACCAAAGTGGTATCATTTTTATCTTGCAATGCAGGTATCAAGGTGGTATCATAATGGTATCAAGAACACACCAAATAATGAATCGGGGTGATAAGTTTTTGAGTAACTATAAAAATTTTGTAAAAGCTAAGGCAATTGAAGCCGAGAACCGTAAGAGGTGGTTAAAAATTGACCCGCATCTGAACGACAATCCTGGAATCTACATTTTGACAAGAATTGATGAAGATGGTTTTAAGTTTGGGTATGCAGGCCAGGCAAAGAAACTGCTTACCAGATTATGTCAACACAGTGTAGGACACCAACAGCACATTGACCTTAGCTTGAAGAAACACGGATTGTATTCAGAAAAAAATCCATGTGGTTGGCGTGTAGTGCATACCAATTGTCCAGAATCTGAACTTGACGAAAAGGAACAATATTATATCAAATGGCTTGCAGATCAGGGCTATCAGCTTCGAAATAAGACTGGTGGTTCTCAGGGGCAAGGAAAGAAACAGATTAATGAGTACAGACCGGCAAAAGGTTATTACGATGGTTTGAAGCAGGGCAAGAAATCCCTCGCCAGAGAACTGTCGCACATCGTTGACACGCACTTGCAAGTTTCTCTAAAACCAGAGAAGCAGAGCAATAAAGTATCAATCCGGGCTTTTGAAAAGTTCCAGAGCCTGATTGACGAGAAAACATACGAAAAGGAATCGTAAAAATGGATAATTTTAGACATCGGAAACACATGGAATGGAAGCAGAACCGCCGTGATATTTATTATTTTATTTTGAAATACTCAAAATCACATAAAGGCACACCACCGACAAGAATTATATCTGATGAGCTGGAAATTAGCATGACAGCCGTTCAAAGGCATCTGAGACAATTCGAGGACGATGGGCTGATAGTATTTCACGGAACTGGTTCGCACAGGACATACGAACTGATAGGAGTAAAGAAACATGAAACTGTATGACGTATATGACGGAATGAAGTATATTGGAGAAATGACCATTGATCAGATTTCAGAATTGACAGGAAAAACAAGGAGCCAGGTATCAAGGGCGATTTGTTCAGCCTGCCTGCTCGATGAAAGATATGCGATTGTGTATGATGGGCGGGACACAATCTGCAAAACAAATAAAAACGATGTGAGAATGCTGATGGAGTTTGATGCTTTAACAGAAAACATAAGGAGGTTTGTTGGATGGGAAGCCTAAAAATCAAGCAGAAAAAGAAAGCATTCATTCCATATACAAATAAACAATCTCATATGTTTGCACAGTCTATCCAGAACTGCCAAAAAGAGTTAAAAGAGATGGAGTTGAAAGCCTTTGATGATGGGTTCGAGGATGGAAAGAACTGGTCTGACGTGCTGAATTTTGTAATCTTATTCCATGTAATGCACAAATTGCATGGATGGGGCTGGAAGCGGTACATGAGGACTATAAAGAATATTAATAACTATATCAATGATATTAATTCTGGAAAAACATCACTGTCTGAAATGGTGGATGATTTAGAAAAGAAGCATCATATTCGGATTTGTGATGATTATAAGGAGTTAATTAAGAGATATGGAGTGTAAAGCTGCACCGGTGATTTATTTGCAGAATAACGGACAGGTAGCATTAGGATAGGAGAAATAAATGGATTTAGAACAAAAAGCAATTGAGAGAATTCGACTTGCATCTGATCTTTCGTTGAAACATTATGGAAAGCCACTTGTATGCACATATTCTGGAGGAAAAGATTCTGACGTGATGTTAGAACTCTTTCGTAGGGGGGCATACCATTTGAGGTACACAATAGTCACACCACGGCAGATGCACCGCAAACTGTACGGCACATACGAAAGGTATTTAAAAGTCTGGAAGAAAAAGGAATTAAATGCGAAATAGAAATGCCGAAGTATAAAGGTGAACATATCACGATGTGGAAATTGATTCCGTTAAAACTTATACCACCAACGATATTTTCAAGATATTGTTGTGCGGTATTAAAAGAAACTGGATGTCCTAATAGGTATATTGCCACAGGCGTTCGCTGGGCGGAAAGTCAAAAGCGACAATCACGATCAGAATTTGAAAAATTAGGAAGTAGTATTAAAACAAAAGAATACTTTTCGACGGTTATGCTTATGAATGATAACGATGCAAAACGCCGAATGACCGAACATTGTATGCAACAAAAGAAAATGGTTGTCAATCCCATCATTGACTGGAAAGATTCTGATATATGGGAGTTTATTAATTCAGAACATATAGAAACTTGTGAGTTGTACAAATGCGGATATGATCGTGTTGGATGTATCGGCTGTCCTATGGCCGGGAAAAAGAGGTATAAAGAATTTACAGATTTTCCTAAGTACAAGCAGTCTTATGTTAGAGCTTTTGAAAGAATGCTAGATGTTCGAAAAGAAAAGGGGATAGAAACCCAATGGGAGACAGGTGAAGAAGTTTATCTATGGTGGATGCAAGACAATAATGTAGTTGGTCAGATGGAATTATCTGATTTTATTGAATATTAAAATCATGGAGGACTGCACAATAGCGTGTCAGTTGCTTACATGGGGAAAGTGAGGATGAAAACGGAGAAACTAAAACCACTAAAACCACTAAAACCTTGCCCGTTTTGTGGAGAAGAGGCGCAAATTTTTACCGATGATGAAATGGGATATTTAGGTAATGCTCAGTATCTTGTAAAATGCGGTAACTGTCTTTGCGGTACAGGACATTATAACAATCCCGAATATGCAATAGAAGCATGGAATAAAAGAGCGAACGATAAGGAGGACACAAAATGTTAATCAGAAGTCAGAATAAAGAAGTTTTAGTTGCTTTTGAAAATTTACTTAATATCGAAGTTTCAGGTGGAGTAATAAGTACAAGAGTAGATAATGGATGGTCTTGCTTACTCGGAGAATATTCCGCCAAAGCAAAAGCCCTGAAAGTACTGGATATGATTCAGGAAACATATGCGGACGCAAAATTAAATGAAATTCTTCTTCCTGATGTCTGCAAATCGGCTAGTGAATCTCAGAGGGGAAAAGATAATACATTAATTGCAAAAACTATTAGAAAAGATTTTATGAAAAAAATGATATTCCAGATGCCAGCGGATAGTGAGGTGGAAGCATGAGCCACATCAAAGACAGATTGTCCAGTTATCATGATTGGATGCAAGATATTGTAAATAGACACAAGTTGGTTACTGCCAGAGATTTTCTAGAAATGATAGAACAGCTTCAAGATGACTTAGAACTGGATGAAAATGAAAACGATTGGATTCCAGTCGAAAAGAAACTGCCAGAGCCGGGCAAGGATGTTACTGTACTGCTTAAAGGCTTTATCCCGGCAATTGGTAGATATGAAGTAATAAGAGACGGAATTGGAGCCTTTGTAGTTCCAGGGCAAATTGAGACTCCTGCAGAATTCAGATTGCCTGTAACTGCATGGACACCGTTGCCAGAATCATACAAGGAGGACTAAATGGGAAGATGTAAATTAGACTGTCCGGACGGCGAAACAGAGTGCTGCATCTGCTGTACTAAACAGGATTCCTGCCAGTGTAGATGTGATGAGATGGGCAGTTATGAATCTGTGAAGGAGTGTGAAGATTATGAGACTGATTGATTTATTGGCAACAATTGACACAGATGTTGAGAGCGGCGAGAAAGTCCAGATATGCCATCCAGGAAGAAACTGGGAGGATTACGATGAATTTAGTGCCGGTTCAAAACTGTTGAAACCATTTTACGATTTAAAGGTAAAATCTCTATCTGCAATAAACACAGATGTGATTAGAGTTGATCTGGATTTTGATGAGAAAGGTGGTGAAACAGATGAGTAGACTGATTGATGCAGACAAAATAATTGATTCTCTTGGAGGTTCGGATATGGATTTTGCAATAGGTGCAGTTATTGACGAGCAGCCGACAGTTTTTGATGTGGACAAGGTTGTGGAACAGTTAAAACAATTAAAAATGAGATACTTCTTAACAATTGCAAATACGGGAGATGGCGATAAAGATTGTGCTTATAAAAACATTGCAAATACAATTGATAGAGCAATCGAAATTATAAAAGGTGGTGGAGTTGAATGAGAGAAATTCTTTTTAAGGCAAAGCGGATTGATAATGGTGAATGGGTTGAGGGGGTGTTTAGTAATAGATCATTCACGGTCAAACTTATTTGAATATCGAATGCAACCAGTTGAATCAGGTGTTTTATATGCACCACCTATTAATCCTGAAACCCTCTTCCAGTTCACGGGACTTTGCGACAAGAATGGGAAGAGAATCTGGGAGAATGACATTCTGATGGCACACTTGGACGAATCCTACCCAGAGGATGCGGCATATGAAACCGTTGAATGGAACGTTGCCGGATGGGTAGCGCACGAAACTGGTAGCACGGATAGAGAATATATTGATAAGTTTGATCTTGAACATTATGAAGTAGTTGGAAACACTTTCGACAATCCAGAATTGTTACAGGAGGAACACAAATGAGTAGTGCAAGTGTAAGATTCGGAACAAAAGCGTATGTATGCGCAAGATATTTTCTTAGACCGGGTAAATGTTTCAAATACATCGACCAGCGCGGCGAGGATGCTACAGAACACGTCTACGAGGTCATGGCATTATATCCGTACTGTGCCCTGTTAAGAGATACCAGAAACGGAGTCAGAATTTGTCCGGGGTACAATACGTTGAGTCTAATGCTGAGAGGAAGTGAAGCGTATGAGTAAATCAGTATTAGTGATTAATACACCAGAGGACTGCGGAAAATGTAAATTTATAAGCGGATTTTGGTGCAGAGCAATGGGTAGCAGGAGAGTTCCAAACAATGATGTAATCCCCGATTGGTGTCCACTTATGGACTTGCCAGAGAAAGATAATGGAGACTATCCGGCTAATACATCTGATGCTGGCTTTGCAGAGGGATGGAATCAGTGTATTGATGAGATTACAGGAGGCGAAGTAGATGATTGATCTGACAAATAAATGCGTATTAGTCAGAACACGTGAAGAGTATACAAATATTCTGAAAGCAGCAAAGAAACAAGGATTTAGATGGTACGGCGGAAAAGAAGCGTATCCATATCCTTTTGAAAAACAGCAGATCCCGGATATATTAAAGTTCTATAGCGATAAAGGACTAACAAGAAATGCCAGCCTTGAACCGGGATATGAATTAGTAGAAGCATCAGACGTAATTGAATATGAGAAGAAGCTCAAGGATATAGTGAACCTTGTCAGAGCATTCGCTAAAAACCCAGACAGAACAGCATTGACGGACTCATTTATTGAGTCCTTGGAGCTACTTGCAGGCACTGTAGAAAGCCAGATGGAAGAGGTAAAATAGATGGAAAGATTAATACTTGACGATATGATAAAAGCACTTAGATGTGTTACCAGCCAAGATACAGAAGGCGATTGCCATGCAGACCACGAAAACTTCATTCATATGCATGATAAGCATAAACGCATTATCTGTGGAACTGGCGAAGATTTAAGAGATTATATCGGTGGGAAGGAAGCGGTTGGCTGCCCGTATCATCAAAACACTTATGGATGCTGCTTCGAAGACGGGGAACTGTATTGGCTGAAAGATGTCGCAGAGCTGTTAGAAGAATTAAAGTCTTATAAAGACTTAGAAGAACAGGGCTTGCTTGTGAGATTGCCGTGTAAGGTCGGAGATATTGTTTATGTAGATAGCGCAATACTTCCAATAGAGGACATGGAATGCTATGAAGACATAGACAATAAGATTCCATCATATTTTCAAGGCCGAGTTGTTTCATTCCGGTTTGCACAAAGAAACTGGGCAAAGATTGCGGTTAAGGCGAAGTGGTTGTATGAATGGATTGATGATGAAACTGGGCCAGAAAGTGATTACATAGAGTGCGAGAAAAACTTTTCAATCTTATTGTCAACGATTGGTAAAATCGTATTCCTCACCCGTGAAGAAGCCGAAAAGAAGTTTGAGGAGATGAAGAAATGAAAGAATATAGTTGCCCGAAATGCAACAGCACAGATCTTTTATCAGAAAATCCGGAAATAACACTGGATTGTACTGCGGAGATTGTGGAGCATGGATTAAATGGATTGGAAAGAAAGAGATTCCGTTGGTTGAACGTTTTCTGAAACAACATAAGGAGTGGTAACCATGGACGCTAAAGAAGCAAAAGATATATTATCCGATATGAGAGACCAGCATTTATGTTTCTTGCGAGATTCAGAAATCAAAGAAGAATGGCAAAAGGAATATTTAACAGAATCATGGGCGTGTGATTCTGGGGCAAAGGCATTAGAAAAACAGATTCCGATGAAACCAAATAATATCAAATCTATTTTTGATTTTTCCGGCAGATACTATACGACAAAAGGTAACTGTCCAGTTTGTAACAGCGAGGGACTTAATAAATTAGATTTTTATTGTAATAGTGCGGGCAGAAATTAGATTGGGGTGTGGAAAAATGATAGAAATAATATATAAACTGATAATATGCCACTTGATCGGAGATTATGTTCTTCAAAGCGATTTTATCGCAAAAACTAAAGGAGAAAACTGGTATCACTTACTGGTTCATTGCTTTCTTTATTCAGTTCCTTTTTATATAGTGTTCGGGTGCTCATGGAAACTTGCCCTTGTAATGACTATGCATATAGTGATTGACCATTTAAAGGCACGATACAATAAGATAAGTTACATGGCAGACCAAATTATACATTATGTGACACTTTTAGTTTATTTATTCTAAAAAAGGCAGAAATTATGGCAGATAAAACATGCAAAACTTGTATTGAAAACGACAACGGGCTGTGTGACCGCAAAGGCATCCTGATAGAGGAAGATGATACCTGTGAAAATCACACAAAAAACTGGATGGACTCTTCAATGGAGAAATTCATCCGAAAATCAATGCGGTAAGGATGGAAATGTCCTTACCAGACGGGAAGGTAGCTAAATGACAAAGGTGAGTTGGATTCGATTAGAAATTGATATGTTCGATAACAAAAAAATCCGGCATATCAGAAAACTTCCAGAGGGGAACAATATTGTGCTGATCTGGATGATGCTCCTGACGATGGCAGGGCGTTGTAATTCAAACGGGATTATATTTCTGACAGAGAATATTCCATATACAAATAAAATGCTAGCTGACGAGCTGGACTTTGATGAAAGCGTGATCGAACTTGCACTTACAATTCTTGAAAAGTTCGGCATGATAACCAGAGACGGAACATTACTTTCAATTCCCGGATGGGAAGAGCATCAGAATATTGATGGCCTTGAAAAAATCAGAGAGCAGACCAGAAAACGGGTTGCCGAGCACAGGAAACGTCAGAAAGAACTGCTTGAGGAAGAAAGCCTTCCGAAACTCACAGATCAGGATGCTGAGGAGAAACCTGTCACAGCAAAAGATTCAGTAAAGCCCGGAGATGTTCAAAAGGTTATTGACGAATGGAATAAGCTTCAGAAGTTAGGAATTCAGCCGGTTATAAGAATGACGCCTAAACGTTCACAACTTCTGAAAGCAAGAATTCGGGAATATGGAATGGAAAAGATTATGGAAGCAATTGAAAAAGTCAAAAAAAGTGATTTTCTGACAGGAAGAAAGAAAGATTTCATAATAACTTTTGAATTTTTTATAAACCCTAATAAATTTATAAAAATACTCGAAGGGTTTTATGACAATAGAGACGAGGATGTACATAATGGATTTAACGGAAAAACTCAAAGAAATGTCGAACCACTCGTCCCACTTGGAGAATGGAACGGAGAAGAATCAGACACCCCGTTCGCTTGAATGCCCTGAATGTGGGGACAGCGGGTGGAGATGGGTAAGAGATGCAAGTGGTATTCCCTATTGCGAGGAATGCCCTTGCGGAATCAGGAAAAGAATAATCCTTGAAAATCAATTGAAATTTGCAGAGCTTCCAAACGTGTTTAAAGGCTCAAGTTTCAACGATTTGAAGTCAAGTGTATATTTGAACACCGAGAGCCGAAAAGTATTTTCTCAGGCGGCTCAGGCGGTAAATTACTGGTTTAAAAATCTTCCTGATATGCAGAAGAAAGGAATAGGACTATACCTTTTCTCAAATGCAAAAGGTTCCGGCAAAACCAAAACAGTATGCAGCTTGGCGAATGAAATCATGAAGAAATACCAGAAGCCAGTCAAGTTCACCACATCCCTCAGGATTCTTGATGAGATCAAGAATACATGGGGAGACAAAGGGAATACGGAAGGAAAGCTGATAGAGGATTTGTCCAGAACAGAAATCCTTATCATTGACGACTTCGGCGCTGATTCTGGAAAAGAATGGATTAACGAAAGATTCTATAGCATTATTAACGGGCGGTATGTTGATAGGAAGATTACTATATTCACAAGCAACTGTCAGATATCAGAACTGAAATATGATGAGAGAATCACAAACAGGATTCTGGAGCGGTCACTTGAAATCCCATTTCCAGAGGAATCCGTCCGGGCACATATGGCACAGCATATCAGAATGGAAATGGTACAGGGGATGCAAAAATGAGAACAATAAGCGAAATGTACAGGCGTTCCGGGGGAACTGCGTATCAGCATAAATGTTCTGAATGTAGATTCTATAGGGACGGAAAGAGAGAAAAATGTCTGATGTACGGCGGTGATCGGGACTGGCATGGAAATTTCATTGCTTGTAAATTCTTCAATTTTGAAGATGATATGCCGGAAGGACAGATGAATATTTTTGATTATGTGTGAAAGAAAGGAGGAACGAGGAACCGCTGGCCAGCGAAAGGATATCCCGGTTCCTCCTTATTTTTTATGAATAATGACGACTTGAAATATGCAATTGAGAATGGTATCATCAACTTGTCTCACATACAAGAGCAAATTGAAATGAATAAAAGGGAAGAAATTTTAAAAGAATACAGGGACAGTATATGGAAGGCATCTGACGGATATTGGAAAATCCGTATGACTTATGACGAAACCGGACAAAGAAAAATGTTCAAGCGTAAGTGTAAGCAAGACCTGGAAGATTTGATTGTAAAGACTCACCGAGAAAAGATTGAGAATCCAAAGGTCAAAACAATATTCGAGGAATGGGCGCAGCGTAAATTTGACTTGAAAAAAATATCTGTACAGACTTACCAAAGATATCATCAGGATTTTACCAGATTTTTCGGAACACTTGGTGAGCAGAAAATCAGAAATCTTGAACCGGGCGATATCAGCAATTTCTTGGAAGAACAGATCAGCAAACACAATCTGACCGCTAAAGCCTTTTGTAACCTCAAAACAATTACCAGAGGTACCCTGAAGTGGGCGAAGCGTAACAAACTGATTGACTGGAATGTGCAGGAATTATTCTATGACTTGGATGTCACAGATAAATCTTTCAAAAAAATCATCAAAGAAGACTCTAAGGAAGTTTTCAATGATGCAGAAATGGGAAGAATTATAGAATATCTGAAAGAAAACCAGGATATGGTAAATCTTGGAATATTGCTTATGTTTGTAACCGGCCTGAGAGTTGGTGAGTTAAGCGCTTTGAAGTGGGAGGACTGGGATTCAAACACCGGAATAGTCAGAATCCGAAGAACCGAAGTCAGACATTATGAAAACCACAAAGGAATTTTCGAAGTCAAAGATTTTCCAAAGACGGAAGCTGGAATAAGAAATGTGGTAATTCCACAGGGGTGTGCATGGATTATTCAAAAACTCAGGAATATGTCCGTATTTTGCGAATATATATTCTTTGCGGATGGTCGCAGGATAAACACCTATTCATTCAGAAACCGACTCCGGACAGTATGCAAGAACACTGGATGCGTTCAAAAATCACCGCACAAAATACGAAAAACCTATTGTACAATCCTCTTAGACCACAGCGTAGATAACCAGATGGTAATATCACAAATGGGTCACGCCAATATCTCATGCTCAGAAACTTATTATCACCGAGACCGAAAGAATCTTCAAAAAAAGCAAAAAATCATGGACAGCATAGATGAATTTATGGTAGTATCGAGATAGTTTTTGGTCATTTTTTTAAAGAGGGAACAGCTAGGGAACAAAAAGGAACACCCTGGAAAAGTTAGAAATGTTGATTTTATGGGAAAGATAGCAGTTTAAAGATACGTTCGATTCCCGTACTGGCTGCTAACGAAAACCTTGAAAAATCAAGGTTTTTTGTGCTTTTTAGGGGTATGTAAAATAGCCGAGGGAACAGGCTAGGGAACAGAACAAACATTCGAATTAAAACCATAGGAGGAAAACTTGTGTGTGAGACACAGGAAAAACCATCGTAGACGGCAGAAATGCGGTCTTTTTTTGTTTTCTAAATTATGTTAATATGGTTGTATGGAGGTGGTGTATGTGATACATACCGCATATGATGTGATGAAAGAATTTCTGATAACCGGTGCAGAACTTGACGGTCAGTTTCAGATACCAATGCTTCCAAAAGTGGATTTCTCACCGGGCAAGTCTCGGAAGAACTCCCGGAAACCGTCAGTTATACTATACTGGCGGTCAGACGTTGGAATTATACGACCGCTTTTTATCTCCATGCAGGAAAGTTGCAAATGATCTGCCTTTTTTGTTGACCGGTGCAGTGCGTACCGCATAAAAGACACCGCCCCAGACTGACACCGCACCGGCGGCAAGTCGTACCAGATCAGCGAAACGGAACCGGAAGCGACCGCAAGAAAAACATCTGCGGCGGATTGGGTTGCTGTTTCTTTTATTTTGTTTACCTCGGAAAAATCACGGGTTTTTATTGCACTCGCCATCTGTTTAGAACTAGGTTTTTTGATCTCTTTTATCATTTTAAGCCCTCCAATATTTAGAAAAAACAGGCGGGAAAGCCCCGCCCGGAATTAACGTGCATTTAGTTCAAACAAGCATTGATTTTCTTTTCCAGGTGCGGAAATGCTTCGCAAATTTCCTGCACACTGTCTGCGTAATAGTCACCTACAATTTTACCGAAAATTTTAATATTACCAGAATAAAAACAACCAAGATCATTAAACCAGATATCAAGCCCAGTCGCCTGCTCCTTTTTATCGTTGTACCACATATCAATTTTTATCATGTTTTTTATCCTCCTTGAATTTTTGTTAAAAGGCCGCCGGGGAAATGCTCCCCGGTACGCTTCCCGGCCTGTCTTAATTTTTTGTAATTCTTTTAAAAATGTCGATTGTAAGAGTTGCAAGCGCTCTTTTTCTATCTGACATGTAGCCGCGTCTTTTGCTTTTTAATGCTTTTTCTGCGGCTTTTAAATTACTTACGCCGTAAGACGCAGCTTTCTGTAATTTCTTAAATTCTTCCGGTGTAACCTTCACGGCTTTTAAGGTATCCTGATTGATTGAAAAATCTTCTTTGTTTTCCGGGTGAAGCATCTGACAAATTGGAATATAACAATCAGTTCCCATATTTTCGCCGATATTCCAAACAAGATAGTTACCCGGGATTTTCTCCACAATTTCAAAAGTATGTGTATTCCATAAAGATGTAGAAATGATTTTGCTTCCCTCGATTTTTGCTGTTGCGTATGCCATATTATTTACCTCTCTTTTTATTTTTTTGAAGTCCGGCGGTTGCGTTGGGGCTACGGCTTGACCGCCGCCGGAGAGAATTTATTTAATTTTCGTATCTGTCCAAAGATCAAGGATAGAGCGAAAACAATTTAATTCATCAACAGCAAAACCACCGTCATTAATATGGAATATCGCGTAATCTCCATATTTTTCGTTTATGTCCTGAACGTAATTATAAAATTTTTCGAACCGTTCCAGGCGGTCAGTGTCGAGCATGTACCACTTATGTCCAGCCGGAAGTGTTTTTATAAAGTTTTCCGCGTTGCATGGGTAACTAAAAGCGCCTGCAACGCTTATTTTGCTTTTTTTGTCATCCTGTGTGGCACGGTCGATCATTGTAAACACCACCCAGTTTAATTTGTTTAAATATTTGTTTGCCATTGCTTTTTCCTCCTGTTAGAGCTATAATGATTTTGCTGGTATTTTAATAATTATATTTAGGGCTCCGGGTTTTCTGGAGTCCCTTTTTTATGCTGACATTTTATAAAGAATCAAAAACTTTAATTCCTCGTACTGCCGGGAGCTAATCCCGGCGAAGTCATTCCCGATCAGTTCCAGAAGCTTTGCCAGTTTTCTTTTTGTGCGGGCCTTTTCAATCTGGCCCAGATATTTTCCGTAGTTCATTCGCACACCCCCAACATTAAATTTAATAATAATGCGTGAATTTTGCTTTCTTCTCTGAAAGTGTCTTTTGTTTTTCCTGTTGCCGCCATCCAAGCAACCGAGTAAATGCGGTTCGCCTTGAATAAGGTCTTAAAAATTATTTTTTTCATTTTATTTTCTCCTTTTCAGTTTTAAGTTTTTTTGTTCTCTGTTGATGGTTATATAATACACTAATTAAGCACTAATAACAATTGACATAATATACAAATTAAGCACTAATTATTTATGGTAAATTGTGCATTATGATTAGGCACTAAAATTATTGACAATTAAGCACACGCATATTATAATGGAGAAAAATAAAGGAGGAATAAACATGGCAGAATTAACAGCAGAAGAAAAAGCAATAAAGAATAGAGAAGCAGTAAAGAAATGCATGAAAAATAAGGATAGAATAAATGTGATCTTACCGCAGGGAACACTTGACAGAATAAACGCATATGGATTAAAAACAAACGCGTTCGCAAGGGAATTAATTCTTGCAGAACTTGATAAAATGGATAGAATGAAAAAAATGTAAATTAAGCACAAATAACTATTGACAATTAAGCACTAATAATATATACTGTAACCATAGAAAGGAAGTGGTTACAGTGAAAACAGAACAATTTAGGATTAATGAAAATTCTGATTTCCCGGGCGTCTATATAATTGTAAATATGGACAATCAAAAAGTATATATTGGTTCAACCAGAAACATACGTAAGAGATTGAAAGAGCATTTATATAACTTGAAAAGAAGAAAACATTTGTCAAATACTTTACAAGAAGACTTTAACAACGGTAATTCATTTGTTGCGTATCCTTTAACCCGAGTTGAGCTATTGCCAAAGTATTTAAAGGACCATAATTTAAGACATTTTGAATACATGGCGATTAAAATGTTTGATTCTACGAATCCAGAAAAAGGATACAACAAAGTAAATCACAAAGCAGAATCATACGAATTAGGAAATATAAAGCAAGCGAATTCTTTATTTAACGATTTCTTTGAAGTGAAAGAAAAATACAAAACGAGAACAGACTTGGAATATTATAAAGAATATTACGAAGAAGAATTAGAATTTTTCTTAAAACAGGCTATGCGTTAAAGAAAACCAATCACGCAGCCCCAGAAGGAGCGGAACGGAGGATAAAATGAATATTAAAATTTATTGTAATTATGGTGTGTTGGCAGCCGAAAAAAGAAACGTCTATACATACGGGACACCAGAAGCCACGGCTACTTGCTGGGATGAAATCACAGTGGAAATCCCAGAAGGATGGGAACCATACGAAAACAACACAGGCGATCTAATGGTAAAAGCCCCGTGGGGATGGAATTACAGCATTAACGAAGTGCTTCAGGGAAACGAAAAGCCGTGTTTTTATGCATTAGATGATAGCGGGAAAGGACACAGACAGTATTTAAAAATTATAGATTAATTCCAAACACACAGCCCCCCACGAGGGGCAGACAGGAGGAAAAAATGATAAAATATGATTTGGTGAAAAGAACGGCGGAATTTAACCACAGAGGCAGAAGAGAGGTCAAACAAGGATGTACAGCTTTGGATCCGGATCCCGAATACATAAAAACGTTTGACGATCTGGAAGAGGCTAAAAAGGAACTTGCAAAACGCAAGACAAGCGTCAGCAAGTTTGAAAATCACAATATGACGTTTTACTCAGTTGAGGAATATGTGATTGAGGAAAACGAGTTCGAGTTTGACGAGGACGAAAACGAGCTCGTGCAGACGGGCTTTATAGACACGTTAGAGACAACTCCAATGAAAATCGAAGTTGTCGAAACACCCAGCTATAAAACAATTGGTGTTTATTCCAGCCTGGAAGAGGCGGAAGAGGCAGCAAACGAGTATGACGGAGACGGAGAGTCCTATATAATGCTTTAAAAAAATAAGTCGGAAACACAGGACGAAGACGCGCCGGATCATTATGACGGGAACGTTATAAAACGTTGGAAATAAACCGGAGGTAAGAAAATGATTAAGAGAATAAAACTTGAAACCATTTACAAAATGGCTAAAGAAGATAACGAGAAAATAGAAGAATGCAAAACCTTCCCAGACGGATGGGATAAAATAGTCTATGACTATTATAATAAACTGTCAAAAGATTCGTACGACGTTGAAATGTTTATGGATTTTTCTAGCGGTGAATCTTCACCGCTAGAAATGGCATACGCATACAGGAGAAACATGTATATCATGCTGTACACAATGAATGCAACAGATACAATGGCATTTGTGGATAGCGAATACGATATATTTTACATCGTATCAAAAGACGGTGATGAGTATAAAAGTTGGGAGTGGTGCTTCACAAACAATATTGACCCGATCAAATACAATGGTGAGGACGGAGATGAACCGGTCCCGGAATGGCTCATAAAAAAATATGAAGAACAGATAAGGGAGGAAAATAAAACAGAGCTGAGCGGATATGACGAAAAAATAAGATGCAGTAGGATAAAATTTAACTTTCAAATCACTTTTATATGTGGTATAATAGAGTAGAGTTTAGTAGTCCCATATTGGAATGTAAAAATAAGGAGGATTACATCAAGCTCACAACTGTTTTAAAAAGACGCAAAATAAGCCCCTGGGAGATAATCCCGGGGGCTTTTGCTGTCTTATTCTGGCGGCGTAACGACGGCGCGGCACTCAGCCGGTAAACAGCCCCACCGCCGAAACTGTTATAACACATATATCACAAAACCGCCGAAGTTGTCAAGTAAAATTTTTTTTATTTTGGGACTTGATTTTTAAAACCGATGTGGATAAAATAAAATCAACGACAGGCGACGGAACTCAGGACGGGAGCTGCAAGCCAGAGCGTTAAAAGAATATTGATTAATCAGCCAGATCAAGCCGGACAAGGCGCCGGAAGGTCTGACTTTTTGTGTTTAATAGCCAGAAAATGACCGTATTACATAACGTATAAATATATAATAACTGTTTTTATAATCCCGTCCTAGATTCTAGAGACCTAGAGTTTATTAATTATATATCTATACAGTACCGTATAGATATATAGAGTTAATAAGAGTAATATATCAGTAAAAATAAAATTAAATAGACTGTTGACAGTGATATAAAAGTATGATAAAACAGAATTAACAACTAAATAAGCCGAAAGGCAATAAGAATAATAAGACTATTTAAGACGATTAAAACCGAGCAGATCGGAAAGAAGAAAGGGATTTAAAAAAGTCCCGGAATGTATCTGCAAGCGTGTTTTTGTCGTCTTTTTTTTATTTTATTAACGTTATGAAGTGAGGTGATATGGTGAGAACAACGGAGGAGCTGTTAGAGAATTTTGAAGATGAAACACATAATTTTTTACAGGCTTTTTGTGAAAAATATAAATTTGAAAGCCCGATAGAGATGAAACAAAACACCTTTGAAGCCGCCATGTCATACGCTGGAGATCGAATATTTTTAAAATCTGATGATGTGACACTAAAATATAATCGGCAGACCATTATTGATACAGATAATGCGCCGTTGATAGATTATATATTAGATAGATATGAGCAAATATGTACAATATACAACAAAGAGGTCACATTGCAAGGATTTAGCAAGTATACAAAAATAGGCAGACAAACAATGTATAACTGGCTAAATGGAGAATGTAAAACTAAGATATATATAGATATAGATGGCAATGTTATACATGATATACAAGAGTGGAAACTAAATAAAAGGGGCGAATACAGGGAGATTGCAAGCACTGCGCACTTAGACATTATGAAAAAATTGGAAGAAATGGACGAACATTCTCTCGCAAATATTAGCATTGGCGACAGAAATAACACGGGCGCAGCCATGAAATTAAATACTAAGTTCAGGTGGAATGCACCGAATGGACGGAGCGCAGAGGGCAAACAGGACAAACCACGAGAGAGCTTAGAACAGATCAAAGAAGAGTTTGGCGGTTTGCTGACAGGAGAGTGAGGCAAGATAGACGTATAAATAGCCCGGAAATGTACAGGACTCACGGACAAACGACACGAAAACAAGGCAAATTAGCAGAAATTGTTCAATATACATAAACACAAGTTTTAAAACTGTGCAATCTGTACACTAATCTATATAAAAAACTGTTGTTTTTCTTATAGATGTAATATTCTGACAATTATCTACTATATATTTCTTCCTTGACCACTGCCGCAGGCTATTAAAGGTCAGCGTTAAACCAGGGAAGCGGGAACCCATGGGGCGGCGGGCTTCCCTGGTAGCGTCCGGCAGGGGACACCGGGAGGGGGGTCTATATAAAGCCCAATACGCGCCGAGTGAGTACTCCGAGTTCCCGAAAAATTAAAAAAGCCTCCTCTAACAGCAAGGCTTAAAAATTCCAAAAAAACAAAAAAGAGTTCCCCATGGCAGAGATAGTGATTGCAACACGACAAGCCATAAGCCTTAATGGCTTCTCTGCCATAAACAACAAGGCGATATCAGAAAGGCAGGTATAAATATGAAAATAGGATATGCAAAAGAGTCAGGCATTTGGTTTCCGCTGTCTGCAAAGAAAAAGATACTTTTGAGCGAAGAAATTGACACATTTGCTTGCGACTCAATAGATAGAAATAATAATTTCGAACATCTTTGCGAAAACATGAGAAATGGTGATTCTTTGATTATTTGCGGAGTTGATGACATTGGAAATACCAAGGATGAAATCGAAGAAACATGGAGACGACTTCGTGATTTGAATATTGAAATCTATGTGCTTACAGCTCCGATGCTGTTTCAGAGAGAAAACATGACGTTAGAAGAATCATTTATAAGAGACGTGTCGCTTAGCGTACTTGCTTCTCAGGTTGAAATTGCTAATCAAAAATTAAAAGCAATAAATGATTTATGATAACCATTTACATTCACAGAAGGGTAGGAACAATATGGAGAAAATAGTAAACAACGATGGATATCTTCGGTCAGGGCTGATGGATATTGCTAGACAGTTGCTGAATATCTGCAGTGAAACTGGCGTTTCCAATATCCAGATAGTCACATCACCTTGGAAAGAGAGCGAAGGTATTACGCTTCTTGCAAAAACTGGAGACAAACCAATTCTTTCAGTAAAGATGGATACTGCCTATGAAAAAGAATAACCCTCAGGGCGAATCAATCAGAATCCGTCTCACATATCAGCTAGAACGAAAACTCATAGCCGAAAAGAACCGAACCGGCAAAAGCGTATCGCAGATCACCAGAGAAGCATTGGAACAATATTTCCGAAGAAGATAGGCAAAACGCCGACTCAATTTTTCTCAAAAAAAATAAAAAAGAGGTTTTTATATGTCAGAAGAATACAGTGAACGCTTTGATGAACTTCGTAAGAACCGAGTCGAAGTAAGCTATCATAAATACGGTCCTGCTAGGAAGAATTATAAAACCGGGAACGTGCAGGCACTTCCGTCCATGGAACGGTGTATTGAGAAATATAATTCCACCGGAAACACAGAATATCTCGTGGATGCAGCAAATTACCTCATGTTCGAGTTTATGTACCCGAAGCATCCTAAAGCGCACTTCAAAGCTACAGACAGCAAAGATAGCGCCGGGATAGTCGGAATCAGTGTAAAGGAAATGGAGGACTTGAAGAATGAACAGTACTAATGCTCCAAAAGTAAAGATCATAAATCCAGAAGGCTCTGGCTGGAGGGGAACACAATATTTTGTTGACGGAACAGAAATCAATCGTGTAATATCAGCAGACTTTCATGTCGCAGTTGACGAATTACCGACATCGGTTTTTGAATTAATGGCTCTGCCGGATATTGAAATGGAATCCGAAGTAAAATTCTCATACACACCACAGTCCATAGAGGACGCAGTAAGAATCCTGAGACACGAACTTCTGACACATGGAGAAATTTACAATGGTTTCAAAGCGAGCCTTAAAACAGCGATTGAGAAGTATTGTACATGTGGCCTGCCATTCGAGCCAGAAGACGAAACCGCCGGTAAGACTCTTGATTTTATGATCGGAGAGAAACAGAAAGAATGATTCTCGCAAAATTCGTAGCAGCCATGTTAGATATTGCATTTTTCACATTGGTTTTAGCATTTCTTATATCACAGGACGAAACCGAAAAGAAAAACAATCCAATAGCAACGGCAGTATTTATATTGATGGAAATTTGTTTTGCAGTTAATGCAGTTGTGATTTTTTAGATTATAAAGGAGGACACAAGTAATGAAATTTTCAGAAGCATTCAAACTTATGAAACAGGGAGCCAAGGTAAAGCTTCCATCATGGGGCGGATATTGGTATTGGGATGCAGAAAAAGAAACAATTATGATTCAGTGCCGCCCACAGGATAACGGTGAAAAAGGAGAATTACTTGATATTCGTGAGACGCAGATGGTGGAATATACAACTATGAATATGCAGTCTGATGAATGGATTATTGCGGACGAAACAAACTGCCAGGTACTCGGCGGTGAAGCAACATTCTCTTTCGGGGATGCAATTAAGTACATGAAGCGCGGACTTAAAGTGGCAAGAAAAGGTTGGAACGGAAAGAAACAGTACATTCAGCTCGCCACTGGAATTTCATATAAGACTGCTGATAATGAGATTATAAATTGCGAACACGATGCAATCGGAAATAAATCCATTGCTTTTGTCGGAACATCTGGCGTACAGATGGGATGGGTTGCATCTCAGGCAGATATGTTAGCAGAGGATTGGATTTTTGCAGAATAAGAGGAGAACCCAATGTGGTTAGCATTCACAATACAAATTCCCCTGTTCACCATACTGATTGAACGGGTGAAAATACAAGAAAATCAGAAGCCCGTCGTTCTCAGGTTAGGGAAAGCCTTTGAATCTGACAGGTCGAGGCATCCAGAGTAGCTTAGGTCTGCGTCAGTGAAATACAATTTCCCAAAGTAACTGGCGCGGACTTAACGATACAAATATAGACATGGTGCTTTCTAAAATCTTATAAAATATATCACTATCACTAGACCGGGACTTTCCCGGTCAAACAATGGGCTATCGTCAAGCGGTAAGACACAGCATTTTGATTGCTGTATTCGTGGGTTCGAATCCCACTAGCCTAGCTGGTTGTATTATTTTCCATGATGATATGACCCCTCCGAATTGGTTCCACCTATCCCAACGGGGATGATTAAAGGGGCTTCAAATGCCCCGGATGGATTCTGCAAAACGCAGAAATCAACAGTCTCAATCCCTTTGTTGCGACTGCGAGGGCAAGAATCGCAACAGCAGAGGAAGTTACTCTTGAACTGCAATAACCCTCTGCTCAGGAAACTTAGTTCAGTTGGCAGAACGGTCGGCTCATAACCGACAAGTCACAGGTTCGAGTCCTGTAGTTTCCATTTCTTCCATATGCTGTCTATCCGTTTAATGGACAGAAAAAACTGCTGAATGAGTGTATGTGGATTATTTTCATGAAAGGTGTGTAACGGCACAGCCTGTTCGATGAAGATAATTTCCCGTTCGGCGTAGTCTCCGAGTTAAATTGTCGTCAATAAGCGCGCATTGAGGACAGGAAGTTTTCAAGAGACAAACACAGGAAGTATTTTCCAAAATCCGAAAACAACTCCGTGGAGCATACCACGGTTACCAAAAAGCCGTCAGGTTGGCAAAAATACGATAGTCCAAGTTGCAGGAAATTGCCTAGTGGAAAGCATAACACGATAAACATATTGCTAACCCGGGGTTTCCGGGTTATGGGAGAACAATACCATAAGGGGCAGAGGGCTGATTAACAGTACCAGGGCGGTTCAACTCCGCATTCTCCCATTCGCAGGGTAGAGAAGAGGAATCTCGCAAGGCTCATAACCTTGAGAACGGAGGTTCGAATCCGCCTCCTGCAGCGCGTGGAATGCACGCTAGTGGAAAGCTGATAGGGACGAGTAACCTAGTCTCCGGTTCGATTCCGGGCGTTCCGCTTTAATCCGCTTAGAGTTAAGCTGTTTGTATACAGGTGGTCTATGTCTCAGGTGGATTTACGCATGAGCGCAAACGTACAACTCACTAGGCGTTTGCGTAAAAAACTTTTTAGAGAGATGAGACCACGGGCCGTGAGAAGTGATAGTCGGCAATTCTAAAAGAACCATCTAGTTCATGTGTTTTACGATGGAAAGGTTAATGCTTATCTGGATATTTTCATCCGGTCCGAAAGCATGTGATGTGGGAATCAACCCAGTTCCTTTTCGGAGAACTGGCCGTTATAGGCGGTACGGAATGTAGCTCAGTGGTAGAGCGGAGAGTGCATAGCTCTTGATGTCGCAGGTTCGAATCCTGCCTTTCCGATTCCAATGAACTGCAATCATTGGAATTTTTCTCTTACTTCGTTCGGTTCCAGTGTTTCTCGTTGGGAGATTTATGCCGTTCAAGTCGGCACACTGGACTTTTTTAAATTGAGGTGACAAACTATAAACAGTCAAGAGAATTTTGAAATTTTTTTGAATTGTAAAAATGGGTAACTTTAATAAGCCATCTGAATACATCGTATTTCAGATGGGAGAAATTAGTATTAATCCACTAGAGATTAACGAAGTTTCTGTGCATTAAAGTCGATATCTTGCCTCTCCAATGCGTAGATGACTCTAATAAGCTTTTTGGCTACATGAGTAATGGCTACTCGATGTGGTTTGCCTTCTCCGCGTTTCTTGGCATAGTAAGTTGCAAATGTCATGTCAAAGCGGATTAACGGTAGACAACAATTGATAAGTGTGTAGCGGAGCTGGGATGATCCACGCTTAACCATCTTACCTCCGTGAGATTCAGTACCAGATTCGTTGATTCCTGGTTCTATTCCAGCAAATGCAAGCATTTGTCCTGGATTAGTGAAGTTAGATATATCGCCGTATTCAGAATAGATTACAGCTGCTGATAATGGTCCGATTCCAGGAACTGACATATAGTGAGGATGTACTTCTTCAATTAGTTTGTTGATTTCTTTTTCAATGGTATTAATCTCTTTTACAAGGGATTTGTATAAAGATAAAAGACTGTTCAGCTCTACATCAAAAATAGAGTTATTTACACCAACAGTATTGGCAGCAAGTTCTTTTAGTCGTAGAAATTGCTGTGGTGAAAACTTCCCCCGGGATAAGGAACGTAGCTTTTCATAAGAGGCTGAGTTCATACGAGCCATCTTTTCAGCAGAACCATAGTTTTCAAGCAGATAGAGAGCAGTTTTGGATAAGCGTTCATTAAAGAATGGTTTAAACTCAGGGAATGTATGATCTAACACATTTGTGATTTTAATAAGATAGAAAGAACGCTGTCGGATAAGTTTATCGCGTAAACGAGTTAATGACTTTAAAGAGTAAGCGTGGTAAAATCCTTTTGAATGGGGTTTGTATTCAACAGTCATTAACCAACGAGCTATTGATTCGCAGTCAACAGAGTCGGTTTTTGTACGCCTAAGTGTTTTTGATTTCTTGTATTCACTGATGAGAACAGGATTTACTTCCATGAAGGTTAGGAGAGAATTTTCAAGGAAGAGTTCAAGATTGAGAGCATAATGGGCAGTTGATTCAAACCCTATTCTTATGTCTGCAGGATTTGCGAGAGAATGAATGATTGTAAGCAGTTCATTAAAGCCGGCTTTATTGTTTTTGATTGTGACTTTAGAAACTACTTTTTGATCAGCTGCAGAAATGATGCAGCAATCATGTTTGTACTTGGAAATATCAATTCCAATAAAGTACATTGACATAGGTTTATACCTCCTGATAAATATTTTGAGCACTGCTGTCTTCCACAGAGAATTCGGCTGTGTAATCACGTAAATAAAAACGTCGATGCGTTAACAAACTGATTAACAGTAATAGACGAAAAGCTGTGGTCTGAGTCACCTCATACCAGTCAAAGCTGTAAAGTTATAGATACAGATCCACAGTGCCTTTTCAAAATATATCAGAGATGGAAATAAATACCCAGTGTTAACTGGGAGAAAGGAAAAATCCAATTACCATCTAAGATAATTGGATTATACGTGTTAATTATGCAAAAAGAAAAGTGTTGTAAAACATGTAAGAAACATGACGATTTTACATGGGTATGTTTCAACGGCGACAGTGAACACTGCGCTGATTTTACGGAACCAGATTGTGTTTGCGAATTTTGGGAGGAGAATAAGCATGAGTGATTTGTCTGAACTTCTTAATAGTGGCGGTCTTATTATAAAAGAGCTGGAAAACGAACCGCCCATAGACCCTATAAAGGCAGCAAATTGGTTGATTGATCGCGGATTAAAAAGTGGAATCCGGTTATACGGAAAAAGTGAACTTAAACAAATTGCCAAACACCTTTTAATTTATTGTGGGGACGAATAATGCAAATAGCAGGAAAAGAAATTAAAGACGAGTGTTCCAGATGTGGAAACATCCTCGAATGTAAGTTGTTCCGTCAGGGACATGGAATAAAACAGGAACGTGAGAATATAGCGAAGATGATTGAATGCCAGATGAAGCACAGGGAGGAAAGAGAAAAAAATGATTAAAATTTTAGTTCCTGGAACATTAAAAAGAATAAAATGTGTAAAATGCGGAGCATTGTTGCAGTACGATGAAAAAGAAGATGTTAAAGAAGAAAATATAGAGAAGTATTTTGCTACAAATATGCCATCTGGATTCGGGTACAAGCAAAAATACATTGTTTGTCCACAGTGCAAGAATAAAATTATTTTAAGTTCGATCAGATAGGAGAGATATTCGTGTTCAAAAAGATATTCAATCTCTATATAAGATACAAGACAAAAAATCTCACAAGGATTCCATTGTTCATAATGACTTTTGATTGGAAGAAATTCCAGGAAGACGGTAAAAAGGATAGCTGTATATTAAACATACATCCAGATATTGCAAACGATCAATTTGTTAGAGAAAAACTGTCTGAATGTGCAGATTATATCAGAGATAACTATGACATGGAAATATTTACTAAGCTTTAAGGGAGGATGCCATGAGAATTGAAGTTTTGAAGAACTGGACAGTAGATCAGCTGAAAGAAGAAATCGTTCGGTTGGCTGATGAGAGAGAAGCAAAGCAACATGAGATTTTAGACAAGGAAAATAAAATCAACGAGCTTCAGGCTGAACTGGATAAAATGTGCGCTTATAACAATGAGTTAAAAAGACAGGTGGACGAAAAGGCAGATACACCATTTTACGACGAATCTGTAGAAATCGCAAAATATCACAGACAGCATCAGGACGATTGCATTACGATTAATCAGCTTCAGACTACGTTGGACGTACTTGTTGACCGATATGCGAATCTGAGAAAGATTCATGGACTGAGCTGATGAGAATTATTTATTCAGGCTCAGACATTGATTTTCTTGATACCACATACAATATCGAGGGAGAATGCCACCGAATGAACATTCCGACCAGGTTCTATCCAGACAGACACTTGCTTCTGGCCGGGAATACGACCGTAATATACAACAAAACTGTAAATCTTTCAAAAACATGGAAAGCAGATTACATCGGAGACAATTATTTGACGATTTTAGAATTGATCAGAAAGGACAACGGTAAATGAGCATTAAAACAGCGCTTGAATCAGAAGGAGTAGACTTCTCTGAATATATGAATATACCAGAACCATGGGACGGCTCAGCACAAATTAAAATGGAAAATGGTACAAAATGGGTAATTTGTCCGTTTTGTGGAAAGAAAGCCTTAAAGATTTTCCCGACCACAAAGATTTATCGAATGCCGTATAAATGTAAAGGTAGCAACTGCAAGAAAGAGTTTATGGTGAATGTATGAACAGAAAACGAATTAAATGCATTCTGACAGATAGTTGCAAGTTCAAAAGTTCGGATACAGAATCGAAATGTAACGACAAAGAAAAGACTTGCACTATTACGGAAACTTGCTACAAATGCGGTTACAAAGAGTTGGGTATTCCAGATTGGGGTGATTAAATGAAGATTCCAGAATGTGACCATGATTTTGAAGAATGTAAGATATTCAATCCTTATAATTATGATTTTAATGAATTTAAGTCACGCAACACTAATCAACGTTTCCATCCGTATTATTGCAAGAAGTGCGGAATACTTATTTTGAAAAGAGCAGTTGACAATGCGCGAGGAATAGATAAATTTTTATGGGAGGATAAATAATTATGAAAAATGCATGGAAAGTATTATTAATTTCACTTGTAGGAGTTATAGCAATTGTAATATTCGGAATTTTTGGAGTGCAGAGCTTCCAGAATCATGCAATATCATTGGAAGAACAGGTGGAATCAGCATCGTCAGACATTAAGATACAGGAAAAACGTAGAGTTGATCTGGTATACAACCTTGCGGATTGTGTGAAACAATATGATAAGCATGAGAGCGAAACATTAAAAGCCATTGTCTCTGGAAGAACTTCTGGTTCAAACGATATTGAGAATGTTACTACTGCAATTTCAGCTGTGAGTGAAGCATACCCGGAATTAAAATCTTCTGAGAACTACAAGCAGCTCATGACAGAACTTTCTATGACAGAAAATCTTATCGCAGAATACAGAGAAAACTACAACAAGTCTGTCAAAGCATACCGCAAATATGTAAAAGCGTTTCCTCAGAGATCATTCTTGAATATGCTTGGATATGACAAAAAAGAATTTGAATTACTTGATTTCGACGCACCAGAATCGGCACCGCAGAATTTATTCGAGGAATAGATATGAAGACGGATAGAGGTTGGGATTTTGGAAACTTCGAGATTACGAAAAGAGAAATTATTGCCAGCGTCTCCATTATCGCAGTAATGCTTCTTATTGGAGTACTGATTTCTTCCAAAATATCCGACTGGCAGATAAATCGAAATGATAAATACAATAAAGCAGTAAAGATTGAGTCCACGGATTTATTTCAGTATGGAATGGAAACCAATATTGGAAATGCTTTTGTATATGGCAAATTAAAGGCTGTAGATACAGTTACTTACCCCGAAATCGGTGGCAAATACATTTATGTTAAGAAAGTAAAAGAAAAATACACCATGCATACCAGAAGAGTTTCACATGGTTCTGGAAAGTATAAATATTATACCACAGAAACGTATTGGACATGGGATTATGTAGGAAAAGAAAGCAAGAAAGCTAAAAAGATAAATTTCTGCGGAATTGATTTCAAAAGTAATAAAATTGTTCTTCCAGATGATGAGTACGTTGATACCGTAAAAGAGTCAAGCCGTATCAGGTATAAATACTATGGAGTCGGAACAGAGTACAAGGGAACAATCTTTACGTCATTAAAAGATAAAACAATCAGTGATAAGACTAAATTTTACAACAACCGAAACATCGAAGAAACGGTAAAACATTTGGAAACCGGAGCATGGTTAGTTTTATTCCGTGTTTTCTGGGCTATCTTGACAGGAATGGTTGTTTTTGGATTTTATTACTTAGATAATGATTGGTTAGAATAACCAGTCAGAGAGCCAGAAAGGAGTGCCATTATGAGTGACTTGAAGATATTTACAGAAAACATCGAACCAGAAGCATTAAATCAGATTTATGCATTGATAAAACAGCCAGCATTTTCTGAATGCAAAGTACGAATCATGCCAGATGTTCACGCAGGAGCAGGGTGTGTAATTGGATTTACTGCCGATCTCGGAGACAAAGTGATTCCGAACATTGTTGGTGTGGACATTGGATGTGGAATGCTCACAACACAAATTCCTGATGATGTGGGAACAATAGATTTCAAAAACCTTGATGAAGTGATAAGGAATAATGTTCCGGCGGGAAGAAACGTACGTGATGAAATCATAAATTTTGAAGAATTAGAAGAACTTCATTGTTTTTCTCAGCTTAAAAATGTTGAATGGATTCGCAGGAGCCTTGGTACACTTGGGGGCGGAAATCATTTTATTGAAGTTGATACCGATTCAAGAGGTGCAAAATACCTTGTAATTCATACTGGAAGTCGCAACCTTGGAAAACAAGTAGCCGAAATATATCAGAAAATTGCAATAGAAGATATGCATGGCACAGATAAGCTCGAAACTGAAATACAAAAATTAGTAAAAGAATACAAACGTTCTGGCAGACACAAAGAAATTCAAAATGGCATTGACGAATTAAAACGAAAATGGAAGCCGGACAAACTAGGTATTCCGAAAGAATTATGCTACTTGATGGGAGAACATAGAAAGCAATATCTGCATGATATGAAAATCTGTCAAGAGTTTGCGAGAATAAACAGGCGGTGCATACAATCGGCTATATTCTACAGCATGAATTGGACACTTCAAAGAAATACATGGTTTGACACAATTCATAATTATATTGACCACGATACAAATATTGTTCGGAAAGGTGCAATATCAGCTAAATATGGTGAGAAAGTTCTTATCCCAATGAATATGCGGGACGGATGCATTATCGCAGTCGGGAAAGGGAACGATGATTGGAACTGTTCAGCCCCTCATGGTGCAGGACGTATTATGAGCCGGTCAAAAGCAAAAGAAAACATATCGTTAGAAGAATTTGAGAAGTCTATGAATGGGATATATACAACATCCGTTCAGAAATCTACGATTGATGAAAGCCCTATGGCTTACAAACCACCGAAAGAAATTATTGATAACATCAAAGATACCGTAGAAATAGTTGATATTATCAAACCTATATATAACTTCAAAGCAAGTGAATAACAGTCAGAGAGCCACGTGAGAGCCAGACTAAATTCTAAGAAGAAAGGAGGTCTGGCTCTATTTTTATGCAAAAAATTATTGAAGAATCGCCGGAATGGTATGTGATGATCGGAAATAACATCATCAACAGTAATCTAAGCCCGGAAACAAAGTGGAATAAGTTATATTCCCTTGTCTACTTAATGGATGAAAAACATTCTTTCAAAGAATACCCGAATTATCGTGAAAAAGGCATAGGATTAAGCAATATTGGAAAAAAAGCTGCGCTTAATCAGTTGCTTCAAACAGGTTCAAAAGAATTTGAAGACCTCTACTACAAATATCTTCTGTTCGAAGCCCGAAACTATCAGGTTGACAGTGGTCTACTGTATCTGGAAAAGAACAGAATATTAAAAGAACGCTTCTATCAGCCAAGAAGAAATGTGTTCTTGAAGCACAATATCATCGGCTCTTTACAAGACTTGATGGATGATAAACTTGATATATTTGCGCTGAGCGTACCACCCGGTTGCGGAAAATCTACTCTTGAAGATTTCTTTCTGTCTCTGGTAGGCGGGTGGTTTCCGAATGATTTCAACCTGTCATCAGCGCACAGTAGTATTCTGACACGTTCACTTTATGATGGAGTTCTGGAAATCATCAATGATTCGGTTGAGTACACATGGCATGAGATTTTTCCGAATGTAGAAATACAGGGAACAAATGCAAAGGAAACTACGGTCAATCTCGAAAGAAACGGACGATTTAAGACTTGGACGTTCAGATCCATTGATGGTTCATTGACAGGAGCTACCCGTTGTAACAGATTTCTTACCGCCGATGACCTTGTGTCTGGTATCGAAGAAGCACTGAACAAGAATCGACTGGACACCTTATGGACAAAAGTAGTAAATGACTTGCGCTCTCGTAGGCTAGAGGGTTGCAAAGAGTTTTATATAGCTACAAGATGGTCAGTTCATGACCCTATTGGAAAGCTACAGCAGTTATACGCCGGGAACCCTAGAGCAAGGTTTATAGCAGTACCGGCACTTGACGAGAATGGCAAAAGCAATTTTTTATTCACAGTAAATGGGTTCTCTGAGAAGTATTTCAACGATGCTAAAGAGTCCATGGACGAAATCTCTTATAACTGTCTTTATCAGCAACAACCAGTAGAACGTGAAGGATTATTGCTTCCGCCAGATAAGCTAAAAAGATTTTTCTTTGGCAAAGAAGACGTTCCCAACGGATGCACGGACGAATACACAATTATACCAGACAGAGAAGCAGATGCGATATGGGCAGTATGTGATACAAAAGATAAAGGTACAGATTTTGAATCATTACCTATTGCATATCAATATGGGGATAAATTTTTTATCCCGGACGTTGTTTTCGATGATACCACAGATTACGACATCCTGGACAGAAAGACTGCTGATATCTTGATAAAACACAATCCACACAAAATTAGATTCGAGTCAAATAACGTAGGAAATCGTGTTGCGCACAACATTCAAAAGATAATCTCAGGGAAATGCCGAGCGGATATCGAAACAAGACCTACGCAAGCAAATAAAGAAACAAAAATTCTTGTAAATTCTGATTACATATCAAAACATTTTTATTTTTTGCATCCAAGCCAGTATAAACCAAAATCCGACTACGGCTTATTTATGGCAAATGTAACCACATATACCACAAGAGCAAAAGTAGCTCACGATGATGGCCCGGACAGCTTGGCAATGATGGCAGAGTACGTGCAGAATCCATTAGGCGGGAAAGCAACTGCGATGCACAATCCACTTTGGGGAAGGAGATAATATGACCACAAGAGAATACTTAGAACAAGTTCGTGATTATAAGAGAAAAATCGAAAACAAAATTTCTGAAGAATACCAGCTCAGAATGTTGGCTACAAGTTTATCTTCTTTTTCAATGGGAGAAAAAGTTCAAACATCCGGCACAAAAGATCATGTAGGCGATACAATCGTAAAGATTGCTGATCTGCAACAAGAAATTGCCAAAGATATTTCTGAAATGTCTGATATTCAACAGGAAGTATCAAGCACCATTAATAGTCTTGATAATTCTTTATATTCACAGTTGCTGCACAAAAAATATGTGGAATACAAAAGTCTGGTTACAGTAGCTGACGAAATGGGATATTCAATTCAGCATATCCGTTCTTGCCATTTGAAAGCAATTGAATCAGTCAGAAAAGTAAAAGGATTCAAAAGATAGTATGCAATCATATGGAATCATATTGGTAATATATTATATAATATAAGCTATAAAATAAGCACTGAGGCCAAACCTTGGTGCTTTTTTCATGCAGAAAAATAGGAGGACAGGCAGTGGGGAGAAACAAAATAAACTTTGTTGACCTATGCCAAGGCGAGTTTGGCAGAAAAACTGCCTATACTGGCGTAGACCAGATTACTCCCCAGAACGTGGCACAGGTCCTTTCTGATACAATCGGAATCCATAACAGGAATAGAACCCTGATGGATTATCTTTACAGATATTACAAAGGCGATCAGCCAATTTTATATCGTGAAAAACTTGTTCGCCCAGAGGTCAACAATAAAGTTGTTGAGAATCATGCCCTTGAAACAGTCAAATTCAAGGCAGGACAGATATACGGAGAACCTATTCAGTATGTCTGCAAGAAGAAAAAAGCGAGCGAACAAACAAACGAACAAGTTGATAGGCTCAATGATTATCTGGACGAAGCCAATGCAGACGCCAGAAATATTCAACTTGGGATATACCAGAGTGCGGTAGGAACTGCATATAAAGCAATCTTGAGAGAGGATGAATGGACAAAGGATGGAGACTTACCGCCTTTCAGAATATTTATCCCATCACCGCAGGATGTATATATTGTTTATTCAAGCGTTACTGGTAAACCAGTGCTGTCCGTTCAGATTTTAAAAGATGAGGACAATCAGCAGTATTACCAATGTTACTCTTCCAGACAGTATTTCAAAATACAAAATGGATCGGTAACAGAATCTGGAATCAATGGTTTTGGTGGCATTCCGATCATCGAATATCCAAACAATCACGACAGACTTTCCGACATCGAAATTGCGATTACAATGTATGACGCAATTAACAAATATCAATCTGACAGGCTGAATGGGGTTGAACAGTTCGTACAAGCCTTGATGAAATTCAAAAACTGTGAGATTGACGAAGCAGAATTTGTAAAAATGATAAAACTCGGTGCTGTATCTGTAAAAGACGTCGGGAATGGGACACAATCAGACGTTGACTTAATGACTGCCGAACTGAATCAGTCAGAGAGCCAGGTTGCAAAAGATGATATTTACAACAATATGCTGATTGTAGAAGCAATGCCGAATCGACAGGGCAATACCGGTGGAGACACAGGGAATGCGGTGTATCTGAGGAATGGTTGGGATTTTGCAGAACGAGACGCAAAATTGGTAGAAGCATTTACGAAAGAAGCTGAAAAAGCATCTGCCAGAATCATTTTGAATATCATCCGAAAAACTTCAATGGATGTAAATATCTCGACCAGAGACTTTGATGTAAAAATCACCAGAAACCCGACAGATAACATGCTTGTCAAAGCACAGGCGCTTGATTATCTGTTCAAAAATAAAATTCATCCGCTTATTGCGCTGATTACTTGTGGATTATTTAGTGATCCTCAAAAAGTATATGAAATGAGTTTGCCATATCTCGGAACCATTTACCCAGAATTGGCAGACCCAGACTCAGAACTGCAAAAAGCACAAGATTTGCTGAACGGCTTTAACAAGGATGTGATTTCAGAATGAGCGTTTCATCATATGATGAATTAAATATCAGACCCAACAATCGCAGAAGTGAACCGTATAAAGAATATTTCAGCAAAATGTCAATATCAGACAAAGAAAAGCAAGAAAGGATAGCTTTTTCCGAACAAATGGAAGAAGTTGTCCTTTATATTTTGGCTCTGATAGAAACAACCATAGAAAGCGGAGAAACAAACCGAGAATATATCCAGACTCAATTTTATGACAAATATCTGGATGTAGTCTTGGGATATATGCTGATTGATTCATATATCAAAGAATATGTTCTCGAAACTTCAAAACAGATTATTGGCACAACATTTTCGCATATCGTCGAGAAACATTCTGATTCAGAGCAGGCCACAGATGATTATTACCTGTCTAATGACCGGGCAATGTTCATTTCTGAATGCGAAGCCAATTCGATTCTGAATTACAGGCAGTATTCAAAAGCCTTGAAATCAGGAAAAACCAAAAAGACATGGATAGATGTTGGAGACAAAAGGGAACGCAAAACACATCTTGAAGTTGGTGGAACTACAATCCCTATAAATGAACCATTTTCAGTCGGAGACAGTCTATTGATGTTTCCGACCGATCATTCTCTTGGAGCTTCGGCAGACGAGATTGTGAACTGCCGGTGTTCAATTCAATACAGTTAATTTAGAGACGAGTGAAATCGTCTCTTTTTTATTAAAAAAATATGCACCCCGATAGCGTAATCATGGGAGACACCTTGTGCTGAGCGAACAGCGTTAAAAAGCGTATTGGTGACAGGAGATTTCAATGACAAGAGAAGATGTAAAGAAGATCTTTCCAGATGCAACCGATGAGCAGATTACCTCTTTCCTGAATCAGTCAAATTCTGATGTGGCTAAGGAAAAAGCCAAAAATCAGAAATTAAAAGAAGATGCAGAAAAAGCAAAAGCGTTGGAAACAGAACTGGAAGAACTGAAAAAGCAGAACATGAGCGAAGCTGAAAGAACAGAATTGGAGCATCAGAAAGAGAAAGCAACAAATGAAAAAAGAATTTCTGATCTCGAATCTGCACTCAAAGCAGCTCAGAAAGACGCTCTGACAGGTAAAATCACTTCTATTTTTGCGAGTGCAGGAATGAAAGGAGATGCCTACGCAGGAGCAATCAAAGCATTTTCAAATATGGATGCCGAAGATGCACTCAAAGAAGCCCAGAATTTTGTTGATGAAATTTCCGAAGTAAATAAATCAACGCTTGATACCGCAAAAGCCGCATGGGAAAAAGAAGCCCTTGAAAACACACCTAATCCGGGTGGCGGTAAATCTGGTGGAGAACCAGAAAAGAAAAGCGAAGCATCTGAATACGCAAAAGCGTACTCAGCAAAAATGTGTCCAGAAAATAAACCGGCAGACGATAATGCCCCAGTAAATATTTAAGAAAAGGAGATTTAGATTATGGCTTTTATGAAAACAGAGCAGTACGAATCCACACCTAATATCCTCGAATCCGAGGTAGGACTGGTACTTAAAACCTATACAGCAGAACAGACAAATGCTGAAACCGTTGGAACTAAGAAGATTATCAAAGCAGGTTCTGTATATCCGACAAACGCAACCGGTGCTAAAGGCATTGTATTTGAAGACGTCGATATGACAGACGATACAAAACGACCGATTTCCGTAATTGTTGCAGGACGTGTTCTTGAAAAAAGACTTCCGGTAACAGTAGAAACCACTGCGAAAACAGAGCTTGAAAAAGCAGGTATCGTCTTTGTAACCACTACAGACCCAGAATTTTAAGGAGGTAAGCAGATGCCATTTAATATTTTAGAATCAATCACACAGGAAGAAAGACTTAACTTTTCTCAGGATTTCAGCGTAAAAAGACCGGGCATTCTTGACACCATCTTCCCGGATGTCAAAACACAGTATCTGAAAGCCGAATACTACAGACTTATGGCTGGACAGAGACTGCCAGAAGTGGCCTTCGTTCATGCACTTGATACTGAAGCAGAAATTGGCTCCAGACCAGGATTTGAAAAAGTTCTGACCGAAAAACTCTTCATTAAGAGAAAAATCAATCAGTCTGAGAGATTACAGCAGGCAATTGAAAATGGTGTGCCGGATGATGAGAACTTAAAGAGATTTGTATTTGATGATGCAGCTAACCTGTTTGAAGGCGTTGTTGCCAGAGCAAATGTCATGAAAGGACAGTTCCTTTCTACTGGTGCAGTAAAAGTCAAAGAGAACAACGTTGATATGAGCATTGATTACGGCGTTCCGTCCAGCGCAAAGGTAGAAATGACAGACTGGTCTAAGCCAGATGCAGATATTATGGGTGATATCCAGAAGATGGTTGCTATCGCAGAGGACAACGGATTTGTTGTAAACAAAGCCCTGACATCCCTTAAAATGATTAACTACATGAGAAACAATACTGCAATGCAGACAGCAGTCTTAGGAGCAGCAAACAAACGTCTCTTAACAAAACAGGAACTTGCAAATCTGCTTATGCAGGAATACGGAATTACCATTGATCGTTGCGACGAGAAATTCAGATTCAGAAAAGCAGATGGTTCACTCAAAACAGGAAGATACTTCAAAGAGGATGTATTCACTCTATATGAAGCAGAACCGAACGGTTCATTTGGTACTGGACTCTGGGGCGTAACACCAGAGGAGCTTGAGTACAGACAGTTCATTCAGGAAGAAAACCGTTCTTTCGTAACACTGTCCATGTGGGCTACACAAGACCCAGTTGCAGTTTGGACTAAAGCATCAGGTATGTTTGTTCCAGTAGCAGCAAAAGCTAATGGCGGTATCGTAATCGGTACCAAAGCGGGGGAATAAACGGGCATAGTCTCGACGAGAACAGCCAGTCATCATCTGTAGTAAGTGTTAATGATGCTTCAAAACACAAGTATACAGAAAGCGAGCTGTCAAGCATGACGGTAGTCCAACTGAAACAGCTCGCAAGTGACAATGGCTATGCCCTGACATCGACAAATAAGGCTGGTATTATCTCAGAAATTTTATCTCAGCAAGGGTAGGTGATCTTGAATGAACGAAGAGCTTGTGAATGATCTGAAAGAGTATCTATCCGATGATGCGGAAACTGACGGTATGATTTCTTTGTCTGTGAAGCGTGCAATTCGTTCGTTCAAAAAGAAACGCAACTATCCGTCTGGATATACAGATGAAAAAATCAATACCGATATGGAAGATTGCTATGATTGCATATTTGATCTGGCTCTCTATTTCCTTGTGAAACAGGGGGCCGAGTTCCAAGAATCGCACTCTGAAAATTCGGTAAGTCGAAAATGGGAATCCGAAACGGAAATATATATCAATCATGGCGTTTTTCCATTTGCAGGAAGTTTAATTTAACTAAGATGGTTGGGTCACGTGGCACAGTATGTTGTCCTCCCGGAGTGCCGCTGGGTTGCTTATATTCAGTAGGGAAAAGCAAATGTTAAGGGAGTGAAGAAAGGAACTGGCGATGGGATGTGAACATGAATGTTTTAATGAACACCGCATAGAAGAACTGGAAAAGAATTTTCAGCTGATGCAAGAGAAGAACTCTGATCGTAGTAAAGAGTTTTATGAGCGTATTGGGGAACTGGAAAGAAAGACAGCATTAAGTGAGAATGACTTGAACCATATCAAGTCGACTGTGGATGAGATGAATAACAATATAAAGACTCTCATGGCAGTCCCGGGAAAGCGTTACGATACAATCATTGTATGCGTTATTACAGCGATTGTCAGCGCAGTTATCGGTTTTATGTTAAGCGGTATTCTTCCAGTCTGATTCCACTTGTAAGGGAGGACGGTGGAAATATGAATTATACAGACTTTTCAGAAGATGAAAGAAAATTTTATTTAAAAGAAGCAGGCTTCGATTCCAGAGAAGAAAAACTGTTTCGATTACGGGCTTATGGCGAAAAGACACTATGGGAAGCATCTGAACTTATGGGGTATAGTCCGAGAACCATAGACCGAATTAACAAAAGAATAAAGAAGAAAATTTCCAAAGTTGCCCCGATGTATTGTCGGGGCTTTTCTTTGTATTATGGCGAAAACGTGGCGAAATAGTGACGTTCAAAAACAGAGTTCCTTCCTATATAATATAATCATAGGAGAAAACACAATGATTATGTTAAGAAACCCTTACGAGGGTATATGGGAAAAGCATCGTTCCATAGATGATATGGACATGATTCTTGAATCCCGGACAGGAGGAACAGATTATGGCAGGTTATCCGTATTATCCGCAACAGCCAATGATAAACAGCCCATACGGACAAATACAACCGTATCAGGACAGACTGGCACAATTGCAGAATAATTACCAACAGGCAATGCCTTATGGTCAAATGCAGATGCAACAGTTACAGCCGGTTCCACAATCACCTATGCTTCAAGGACAGATGGTGGATGGAATTGATACTGTAAAGGCTAAAGATGTGGATATGTCCGGCAATCCTGTTTACTATCCAAAAACAGACGGAACTGAAATTTACAGAAAACAGCTTCAATCCGATGGAAGGAGCAGGATTTTTGTTTACCGACTCGTAAATCCAGATGAACAGCAATCTAAGCAAGATGAAAAGCAGATTGACATTGAAGCAATGTTTAATCAGCTTCGGAATGATGTTTGTTCTGAGATTTCTGAAATAAAGAATATGTTTCCGACGCAGATGTCGGGGACATCGGAACCTAAGCAGAACGGAGGTAGGCAGAGATGACATTCAATCCAAACGCCATGATGAAAAAGCAATTTGAGAAAATGATTTCTCAGAGGTTCGGAAGTGTTGACAACATGATGAACGATATGAGTAAATTTGCAGGCAACAATCCAACATTGAAAAATGCTTTGGATTTATATAAAAAAGGTGATACAGACCAGCTTCATCAGATACAGCAAAATGTATTTAATGAAAAACACTTGTCACCGGATGGAATCATACAGAAATTCTTTGGATTATAACACTTCCCCACAATTGGGTGATTAAAAATCGCTACAATTCGGGACGACAGCCGCGGATGTCTCCTATTGTAAATAAAATTTAAGGAGACTAAAAACATGATGAATGGTTCAAATTATAGTCTTAGCGACATTGCTGCCGCTACAGGCTCTAATAATCGCGCCAATGATATGTGGGGCGGTGATGGCTTTTCACTTATCTGGCTCGTCCTGATCTTTGCCATCTTTGGATGGGGAGGTTTTGGCGGCTGGGGCGGCGGCTTCGGCGGCAATGGTGGAAACGGTGCAAATGGTGCTGGATTCCAAGGATGGGCAACACGTGCGGATATTAATGAGAGTTTTGCTCTTAACGATATTCAGAATGGTATCAGAGGCATTCAGCAGGGTATCTGCGATAGCACATATGCTCTCAACAATACCATGCAGAGCGGCTTCAACGGCGTGAACGTTGGAATGCTTCAGGGCTTCAATGGCGTTCAGCAGGCAATTAATGCTGACACTGTAGCCAATATGCAGAATACAAACGCATTACAGTCTCAGTTAGCAAATTGTTGCTGTGAAACAAGGGAAGCTATACAGGGCATCAACTACAACTTAGCTACCAACACTTGTGCTCTCCAGAACACAATGAACAACAACACCAGAGACCTTATCGAAAACCAGAACAGCAATGCTAGAGCAATACTTGACTTTATGGTAAATGATAAGATTGCAACATTACAGGCAGAGAACTCTGATCTGAAACGTGCTGCATCTCAGGATCGTCAGTCCGCACTACTTACAACTGCTATGGCTTCACAGACTCAGCAGTTAATCAATGCAATTAATCCGGCGGCCATCCCGGCATACGTTGTTCCTAATCCGAATACCTATTACGGTGGATGCGGATGTAACAGTGGATGCTGCTAAGTAACTCACCCTTAGAGGTTGACTAATTCTAAGAGGTGGGTTGCGGCTCACCTCTTATTTGATTGAGAGGTAGAAATATGAGTTGTAAAAATGTATGTTCGCTTTGTTCGAAACTGATTCTGTCAACGTCTGTATCGTTTACTGGTGGCAATCTTGTAATCACACTCCCGGCAGGCAGTTATTCTGATAGAGAAAAGTATTGCATTGTGATCGCACAAAGTATACCAGAAGCCACCACAATTACCGCCCCGGTAATGATTCAAATAGGAACAGGAACAACTTTGTATCCGCTAGAGAATCGTTGCTGTGCGCAGGTTACGGCTTGCGGAATAAGAACCAGAACGAAGTACGCAACCAGAGTAGCTACAAGTGCAACTGGCGGAGTATTCAAGATGTTAGGAAATCCAGCTTGTAGTCCGAGTAACAATTTGACAGCAATTAATGGTACAGCCCCAACGACAGACACACCTGTTACACAGGCTGCCAGAAAGGGGGCAATGTAATGCATAAAGTTGCAATGGAAATGGGAAAATGGGCCATGGAGAAAGCTAAAGCACATGGTTTTGATAATCTCAGTGCTCAAGACTGGGACGATTTGAAAGACTGCATGGAAGCTGTAAAGTGTGCGATTTGCGCAGATAAGGATTACAGAATCGTAGAAGCTATGGATGAATGCGAACAGGAAGAAAAGTATCTTGGACGCATGGGATATGACAGATATCGTTATTCCAATGGCAGATTTGCCCCAAAAGGCAAAGGAAGCCGTATGGGATATAAACCATATCTGTACATGGAAGATGATGACTGGATGAATGAATATCTGAATAATCCAGAATTTGAACGCAATATGTACCGCATGGGATATCACCCAGAATATTCGGACAGGAATATGGGGAATGACGGAATGAATCGTCAGCAGTCCAGATATGGTGAAACCTACGACAGATACAGTGAGAATCGCAGACATTACCATGATTCCAAAGACGCTGAATCCAAGAGAAAAATGGATGATTCCATGAAAGAGTACACAGAAGACATCATCCGCAACATGAAAGAAATGTGGGACGATGCAGACGCATCAATTAGACAGCAGATGAAAACTGACTTGACACGTTTTATACAGCAGATGAATTGAATATGAAATGAAACTTGCCCTTGTTACAGGAATGTAGCAGGGGCTTTTCAGTTGAGAAAAGGATGGTCAACTACCCATCACTTAAATGGAATGGGCTTGTAACTGCCCTGTGGTATAACGGATTGCTCCTTCCACATTTAGTCGTTTAGCATTACTGCTAAAAGTGGCGTTACATTGTAGGCACGTTGACTTGTACCTGTGCTATAGAGATTTACTCCGTAGCAACTGCATCAGGTACTAAAAGTTCTATTCCCATACGATGCAGATTCATAGCTCCTATGCGGTCATCATTCGATTTATAACCGCAATTTTTACAGCAGAAAAAGTGTATTTTCTTATTGCGATTCGCTTTTTCGGTATGACCGCATTTCGGACATGCTTGGCTTGTATAAGCAGGATTAACCTTTTCTACAAGCTGATGATGTCTTAAGGCTTTGTAAGACAATTTTTGCTCTAAATCATAGTAAGACCATGATACAGATATACAACGGTTCTTTACTTTCACTCTTTCAGTAGCAGAGCGGATTCCTGTTAAATCTTCGATAACAAACATAGTGCCATCAGGATTGCTTTCAACGAGTGCCTTAGAAATACAATGATTTACATCTTGCATCCAACGGTTTTCTCGTTGACCAATAGCTTTTATTCGTCTACGGGATGACGGAGTACCGACTTGCTGTAAATGTTTACGCAAAGCCTTATAATGAGCACGTTTTTGCTTGATTATATTACCATCGTAGAATACAGATTTTCCTTTGCTGTCATATGTAGCAGCAAGAAATCTTATCCCACGGTCTACACCGACAACATTAGAAACTTCTGACTTATTGAGCATAGAAATTTCGTATGTTACAGGTATATGTAAGAAAAACATACCGTGCTTATTAACAAGTTTAGCCGTTCCGAATTTACAGTCATCGGCAAAATATCGTTCAAAACCATTTTTATAGAAAGACACCTTGATGCGACCGCTTAGTGTATTTACAGAGAAAATATTGTTTTTGGTGTTAAGAGAATAATCCCTATTCCATACGAGGTCTAGCTGAGGCAGTCTAAATGTAGGTTTCATCCATTCTTTCTGATTTTTAAGAATGGTTTTGTATTTGGCTATAACTGTGCGTACACAAGAAACAGCCATCTGGGAACGGAGACCATAAATTTCCCGTACCTGATGATAAGTATCTTCCTGCACGCTATAACGGCTAAGATTATGAGTCTTGTATATGAATTCGGATACATAATTACAGGCATCAGAATAAGCCTTCATGGTATCACAGAGTATCTGTTTATCAGAAGGATTGACTAAAATCTGAAGTTTTGCCGTAATTGTCTGTTCCATATATAGCACCTACTTTCTTCACCAAAAACATTATAACATACATTTTGGCGAAGAACAATATTTATTTATAGAAAGGAAAATGCGTCGCTAAAACGGGCATTCCTCCCACCACTCAAGAGTGGTGAGTTTCCTTGCCCTGCGACGCTGGTGATAAGCCATGCTAAGACAATTTTATATGAACGGAGACCTATGGAGAGTACAGTTTGTGTCTCCACACGACAGCGTTTTAATTGACCGTACAGGCAATAGAACGCTCGGTGTATCGGATTATTCCACTCATATTATTTCAATCTCAAATAACCTTCACGGAGAGCTTCTGAACCGTGTGTTTATTCATGAATTAGGTCATTGTGTGATGTTCAGCTACGGTCTATTACCAGAACTTCACCGTATGGTCAAGAAACGGTATTGGGTGGACGCAGAGGAATGGTGTTGCAATCTTCTGTCCGACTATTCTTGTTTCGTGATTGGCACAGCTAGAGATATACTAGGAAACCAGTTCACATATGTGGCTCCTATCGGGGCAGAAAGGATGATTGCATAGATGGCAAAAGCAGAAAACACAGTTATTTTTGACGGAATCAAGTACAATCCCGGTGACGAATTACCAGATTTAGGCAGTTGGGTATGTACAGATGCAAGAGGTATGGTTCGTGATTACGAGGGACTTTCAAAAGACGTATCAAAGCTCCCGCATTATGTAGAGAGTGGTTCTTCAGCATTGTGCCTTGACACTTCTGAATTATACGAATATCACAAACCTACTGATACATGGTACAAACTGTAAAGGAGAAGCGCATGGCATTAACAGCAAAGAAAGTATATGCAATATTAAAACGCCAGATTTCCGATATGGAAGCAAAAATAAAAACGCCTATTATTTACCGTGGCACAGTTGCGACTGCTGATTTGCTTCCATTAAATCCAGACATCGGTGATATGTACAATATCGAGTCTAAGTCGGCCTACGGCGAAGCAGGAATGAACGTTGCGTGGAATGGGGTAGTATGGGATACCATGGGAGCCCCGATTGATATGTCGCTTTACATTAAGTCAAGCGAATTGGCGGATTGGGCAAAGCAGCAGAACAAGCCAACATATACAGCTGATGAAGTAGGAGCATTACCAGATACTACAGTGATTCCAAGCAAAACAAGCGAATTGCAGAACGATTCCGGATTTTTGACTAAAATTCCAGACAATTATCTTTCCGGAACAGACAAAACTCTGAGCGTATCCGGCGAGGCGGCGGATGCAGCAACTGTAGGCGAACAGTTAAAAAAGATAACAGAAATATTAAATAGTGCTTCAAACATTGAAAACGCACTTTCGAATTTCTTTGCCCTCCGCAGGACTGGAAAAGTCTACACAACCAGAATTTACAAGTATGACACATCCACTAGCCCAACAGGAGTGAAACTGAATGACAATGAAGGACTTGTGAGAAAGCCGTCTACAAATACAGTGATCGGACAGGATGATTACAGGGAGATTGGCGTATTCATGCACTTTCCATGTAATTTTACCGTAGATGATAAAGGCTTTAACCATGTGACTGCACTGCAGGGACAGCCGGATTTCAAAAAGACCGGAAAAGTAGATGTGGGAGAGGTCACAATGTCCGCATGGGTTGGAATCACAGACAATCCTGAGTATGTAGATTATCATTATTCAGACAGTCCGAACGAAGCCCTTGGCCTTAGACCAATGGGAGAGTCAATTAATCCAGACGGAACAATTTCACCTTTTATGATCCACGGAAAATACGGAGCCGGAGACATTGATGGAGTGCCGTACAGCTCCGCTGGATTGATTCTGGCAAACGGAAGCCAGAAAGGAGGAAAACCAGTATCACACACAGGGCTGATCGCATACATGAGAAAGAAAGGCTCAATGTACGTGGGAACAACAAACTGGGATCTCTTTTACAAACAGCTCATGATGATTATTTTATATGCAACAACGAACAGCCGAAGCGTTATGGCTGGATGCAATTCTTATTCAATGCAGGAAATGGCAGCAGTTGCAGAAACCGGAGTAACAAGAGTGATTCTCCCAAAAGCAAAAGCAAACAATTATATTGTTGGGTCTTATGTATCTGTCGGGGATATTGGTTCAAATACAAATAAAGACAGATATTACGCATACATGCACAATCTTGCATATGACGTTAAGATCTTGAAGATCGAACCGGTAGACGATACAAATTCTGCAATATATTTGGATACAGAACCATTCAACACGACATTAACAACCTGCATCTCAACAATGCCGTGGCGGACCGGCTCAACTGACAGCGTGCTTGGATCAGACGGATCACCGTTCTCAAATACAGATAATAAGAATCCATTTAAGATCCAGGGAATCGAAACCGGATACGGGGCTTATGAAGTTCTCAGTAATGTATTTATGGATATTGTTACAGATGAAGGCGGAACACTAAAGAGAGACGTATACATCTGCATGGACGCGTCATTACTTACAACAGACATGAACACAGCAAAGACAAGATACAAAAAAGTGGCGGCTCAGGTAGCTTATACTGCAGCAAGTTGGAAATACATTTCAAAATGTTTTGTTGATCCTGCACTTGGAATCATGGTTCCTACGGAAACAAAAGCAGGAAGCACAACAGGCTTCTGTAATGGATTATATACGGATTCCGGTACGAGCGGACAGCGAGAGTGGTTGTCCGTTGGCACTCTGGACAATGGCTCGCTTTTCGGCCTCTGGATTCTGTATGCGAACGGTGGCGTTGGCGGTGCTCACTGGTATATCGTCTCCGGCGTTTCACCGAACGGCACACGGGGTGAATGGCAGGCGGCCGCCTGACAGAGGGGCCGTCCCCTCTATGTAACTAATAATCAGCAAATGCAAAAAGCAAAATAACAAAAGATAAAAATTACGGACTTGTAGCGCAAGGCGGCGGTTCCTGTTCCCTGGTTGTCCGTTGGCAATCTGAACAATGGCTCGATTTACGGCCTCTGGATTCTGAATGCGAACAATGACGTTGGCAATGCTAACTGGAATATCGTCTCCGGATTTTCTTGAAAAATTATTTGATATTTGCGCTACATTTCGCTCTGCGGGACGGAGCCTGCTTCGGCAGCGTGGGGCATCACCGAAATTTGATTGAAGCCGAACCTTGTGATTGGGAGCATAGGGGCCTGAGACAAGGACCATGAATGCAGTTGATTCATGTGTGGGGTGAGTAGAAAAACCGAAAACCCCTTATATCAAGAAACGAATGAAACGGTATTGTAAGAATATAAAATTAGATCAGATCTTTATAGTCTCCTGTATATATGAATGTCTAAGTGATAAATGGAATCGTATGGACACGGCCAGATTCCTGGCGAACTATACAGATATTGTTACGGCCAGACAGATACATGAGATTATAAAAAGTAACCATAAAGATTGGCTACATAATTTAGTCTGCACAGCTGCGGCAGGACTGGAAATGGAAATAAAACTCCGCAAGGTATCTTTTGATCCGATTAAGACAAGCGCACGCTTGGATGGAAATTCTGGAAAGGTGAGAGATATTGGAGTTGAGTGCATTAAACAGCAGATATATGACTATGTAGCCACAAACGGATTGAGAGAACTATTTGAAAGAAAAGTAGGAACTTATCAATGCGCAAGTATTCCGGGAAGAGGACAGGTTTATGGAAAGACATCAATTGAGAACTGGATCCGTAAGAATCCGGACAAGACCAGAGTAGCAGCAAAGGGAGATGTCCGGAAATGCTATCCATCCATCAACAGGAGAAAATTGAAAAGAATGTTAGAAAAGCAGGTCAAAAATGAGGACCTGCTTTATTTGGCTTTTGTTTTAATTGACTCATTCAATCAGGGACTGTCAATCGGATCATACTTGAGCCAATGGCTTTGTAATTATTATCTGAGCGCAGCTTATCATTATGCTGCTGAAAAGCTGTTCAAGAGAAAGAAACACCGAGACGGAACAATAGAAGAAATCAGGCTGATTAATCATGTCTTGTTCTACATGGACGATTTCCTACTGATTGGAAGCAGAAAGGCAGACGTAAGAAAAGTAATGAAGCTTTTGATTAAGCGCATGAATGTGTATTTAGATCTGACGGTAAAACCAGATTGGAAGTTGTTCCAGATCGACTGGATAGACAAAGACGGGAAACATCATGGAGAACCTATTGATATGATGGGATTCAAAATATATCGGGATCACACAGAGGTAAGACGGAGCATTTTCCTGAGAGGACGCAGGGCATTTGTAAAAGCTGGGAAGTATGTGGAGAAAGGAAAAGCGATACCATTAGATCTTGCGTACCGGTGTATAGCATATTACGGATGGTTCAAACATTCTGATTCTGAATATTTCAGAGAAAAGTATAACGTAGATAAGATATTTGAGAAAGCAAAAAGGAGGGTAAGTCGTGAAAGCAAGATTTACAGAAAAGCAGGATCCTGTAACCTGGAATGCGCTGCCTGATGGAAACGTGGATGTAATGATATGTCTGAATGAAAAGACTGTTACAGAAACTTATCCGGATACAGATCCAGAGACAGAACAGACAGTATTCGAATATGATTTTAACCAGTTCCGGGAAAGACAGGAGAAGATCTCAGAGCAAACTGTAAGAGCATCCCCGGAAAAATATCTGAAATATATTCCGGAGGAAGAAAAAAGCACTGAACAGAAATTTGCAGAGCAGGCAGAACAGATTGAAATGTTGAAAGACTGCCTGCTGGAAATGAGTGAACAGGTTTATGCGTAGAAATTTAATTATAATGTTATTGAGCAAAGGAGATAAAGAAATGATGGCAAAATTATGGGTTACTGAAATTTTAAGCAAAGATACTATTGAAGAAGCAAAAGAGGAATACAACAGAGTTCCGCGTCTGTTAAAAGAAAAGGTAAAGAAGCTTCTCGTTGATGCAGGCATGGAGGAAATTACTGAATAAATGGCGAAGCTTCAGATCATTTCAAAACTCTGGTCTGTAATCTATGATATGCAATTAGCTATGAAACCCCGGGAAGAGATAGGCAAAGAGTTAGATGTTCTGGAGTATGAATGCCGGAAATATGTGGATACAGACGACTTGGAGGAAATGCCATGAGAGGATTGAAACGTCAAAAGCAAATAGTGTATTGGTCAAGGGTAACTGAAGAACTTGACGGGATAGATACAATCAAAACGTACCAAAAGCCAGAATTACATCACCTCTCCGTATCTGCGACTGCCGGAACGCCAGAGGAATTATCTGCCGGTTATATCCCGGACTATGACAGGTACATTACAAACTTCGACCGTAGTTTCAAACCGCAGACTGCTGATGTATTCTGGATTGACCGCAAGCCAGAACTGACCGACACAGGCGAACTTGTTTTAGGTGAAGACGGAGAGCCTACAGTACCGCCAGATTACCGTCTGAAAAAGATTCTTGATACCCAGAAAGGCAATGTGGCACGATACGGTATCAAGTATATAGGAGATGGCTCAGATGGCGAATAAGACGATTAAAATGACCTTATCTCACAATTCTATACAGGATGCGATAAAACAGCTTAGGGAGTACCAAAACGGGCTTAAAAGAAAGAATGAGATATTTATCAAGAGATTGTCCGAAATCGGGCTTGATGTTATTCGGTCCACAATGGAGTCAATACCTGAAGAAGAAAAAGGCGATTATTATACAGAAGTTATAAACGATACTAAAGGCGAAATAATTGGCATTTCAATAAGGCTTTCTGGTACAGATGTGCTTTTTGTAGAATTTTCAGCAGGGATTTCATACGGCACTGACAGCTATCCACTTCCATCCGGGGATGAGTACGGGATGGGTACTTACCCCGGAAAAGGCAATTGGGACAATCCTAACGGTTGGTGGTATAAGGACGAAAACGGAAAATTACATCACTCTTTTGGAAATAGGGCTTATATGCCGATGTACCATGCGGAAGAAGCTATTATCATTTCCGTACGAGAAATTGCCAAAGAGGTTTTCGGTTAATCCTTTATCCATTCTATATGGTATCCAACAATATTCAAAATTTCTTCTACTTCAGAATATGAAAAGGTTTCCTTTCTGAAGCGATTGCTAAAATTTTGAAATGTAAAATTTGTTCCATGCCTACGATTTATTTCGCTATTTACCTGACTCATAGTAAACCCTTGTGAAATAATTATTGCTTTTAATTTGGATTTAAGTTCCATAAAACGCTTCTATCAACTATTTGTTAAATTATGAATATAATTTTATAAAAATTAATTTGAAAATATAACAAATATATTGTATCATTACAAATGGAGGATTACTTCGTGAATTGCGAAATAAAAAGGCGGGAGGAACCAAAGATGATAGTAATGGATATACGTTTAGATAATTTTATGGCATTTAAGAATTTCCATATGAATATGTCTTATCCTAAAAAAATATTGAATTCATATATAGGGGAAGAATATTTAAAAGATCACCCCAACTTTAGGTATAAAAAAGTAAATATACTTATGGGGGCAAATGCTTCTGGAAAAACTTCTTTTGGAAGAATGTTAATGAATATCTTTAATTTTATGGATAGAAAAGAAACGGAAAGGATTACAAGATTAATTTGTGATACAAGTAAAAAGGCAATGTTTTCAATGGATTTTATAACTACAGAAGGCGATTGCTTGTATAGAGTAATAACTCAAATTGATCCTAAAACAGAAGAAAAGTATAAAGATACGGATATTAATATATGCGTAAATCATGTGAAAATAGGGGCCAAAGACAGTTACGAAACTTGTTGCAAACGATTCAATATTCAAGACCGCATAATGAAAAAAAATTTCTCCGAAGAGTTAGGAAAAATAAAAGGATTATCATGGTCATTTGAATATCCGGCAGATTTTGGAGGAGTTAATAAATATTCTACGTATAATAATAGTATATATTTAAAAGTTTTGGAAAATACGTTAAAAGCTTTAGATACATCGATTATAAAAGTGGAAAAAATACGTGATGTAGAAAATTCTTTTGTTATAAGAATGAGAAATCAAGATGTCATTATACAAGATGGAGAATTAACGAAGAGTGACATTTTATCTAGCGGAACGAAAGCGGGTATTACTATTGCTGGCATGGTAACGGCTATTATTAATGGAGAGAATGGATTTTATTATTGTAATGAAAAATTTTCATATATACATACAGATATAGAAAAAGCATTTTTGTCTTTAATGATTCAATGTTTGAGAAAAAATGATCAATTGTTTTTTACGACACATAATACAGATATCCTTGATCTACCATTACCAAAACATACATTTACTTTCTTGAAGAAGGATATAAATGATGATACAGAATCAATAAAATGTGTGAATGCCTCTGAATTTTTGAAAAGAAGTACTGATTCGGTAAAAAATGCAGTTGAAAATGATTTGTTTTCGACAGCGCCAAGCACAGAATTAATTTACCAATTAGAAGAATTGAAGTAAAATACAAAAAGAGGATATACCATGGGAAAATACTATCAGTACTATGTTGAGGGTCAAGACAAAGAGAAAATTGTATAGATATTAAAAACTGAAATACAGTTAATAGAGCCTGGAAAAGCAGAAAAATTTAATGTTGTTTCAGAAGTATTTAGTTCATAGCATCCCCCGGATTTATTTCCGGGGGTCTTTTTTATTACCAGAATTTGTAACATCATATGCTTATATATGGAATCATATGCTTATAATATGATATATTTAGAGTGCGAGTTAAAGCAGTAGAAATAGGCAAAACTAGACGAATCATCTGTAAATCACAGGTGATTTTTCTTTTTTAAAGGAGGTGTCCCATGATATTTGCCATTGACAACCCGGTATCGGAGGTTTTTGAACGATGGGGCAACTTCATTCAACCAACAGTCGGCAAAGGCAATTTTTCCATGGAGAAAAGCCAGACAATAGCGACAGACAAAAAGAAATATGCCCGGTTGTTTTTGATGGGAAATCCAACACAATCATCTAGCCTTGATGGAAGTGAATGCGCGACTGTGCTTTCGTTTCAAACTGAGAGCTACGCATCAGGTGTAAAAGCCTTGTCAACAGCGTACGAAATCGACAGTAAGAGTCATGAAGCCATGATTTCTATGGGATTCCGAAGAACATACGGGCCAGAAGAAGTTGCAAACTCCGAAAAGAGTTTCAAACGAATCATAAGCCGGTACAGCAGAATTTACACCGGGCAATTATTGGAAGCGTAACAGCTTCTATTTTTTATACCAAAAAAGAAAGGAGAGTGTCCTATGAGTAAAGATAAATTACAATGGCTGAAAGCTGCGGGAATCAGAGCTGTTAAGACAATTGCTCAGACAGCAGTTGCTACAATCGGAACCGCAACAGTCCTTGGAAGTGTTGACTGGAAGATGGTCGTATCCGCGTCCGTTCTTTCCGGCGTTTTATCCTTGCTTACATCTGTAGCAGGGCTTCCAGAACTGAAAACAGGCACAGATGAATAGAAAGGACGGTGATCCTTTTATCTCCCGGATGCAGGGTTACGCATCAGAGCCATGTGGCTCTTTTTTATTGTAATTTTATAGCTGAAAAAGCAGAAAGGAGCCGAATATGGCAACAAAAGGAAATATAGCAGGCGTAAGTACCGTTGGTTCGCTTACCGGATATGCAGTTGAAACAACAGCAGGTACTAAACCGACAACTTTCAAACTTCTCCACAGAATTAATGCTTCTGACGAGATCAAAATTGATGTAGAGACAATTGACGCTTCTGCACTTGAAGATGAAGTCGAAAGAACTATTGCAGGACGTGGTTCCACAGGCGGCACATTCAACGTAACTGTGAACGTAACCGATGAAACTATCACTGAATGGGAATCTTTAATCAGTGAATACAAAACAGCAAAAACAGAGGGAAAATCCATGTGGTATGAAGAATACTTCCCGTCTCTCAAAAAAGCATTCTTCACCAAAATCGAGCCGCCGACAATCATTCCTAAACCGGCAAGAGATCAGAACGGCCTGTTAACCGTTGAAATGTCTCTTACTATTAATGAGTACGTTGGACCGAGTGAAGCGGTAGTTCCAACTGAAAGCGAAATTTAAACATATTTGGGAGGACGAATAATATGTATAAAGTTTTAAAAATCGGCGACAAAGACTACAAACTTGAATATGGAATTGAAGCATCACTGTTTGATGATTGTGTAAAATCCGTAATGAATATGCTGGTTTCCACAAGCGGCGGAACAGACAGAAGCCTTAAAGAAATGGTTTCTGGAATGAGCAGCATCCCGAATACTGCACTCAATGCGTTTTATGCCGGATTACTTCAATATCACGGCAACCACTCTGACGGTGATGGCACTGTTCCGGATTTAGACACCGCCAAAAAACTTGCAGCACAGTATATGAATGAGCATAAAGATGATGAGCAGGGCAACTTCTATGGCCTGTTTTCTATGTGCATTGAGCAGATGGAGGAAGATGGTTTTTTCAAATTAACCGGTCTGGAAACATTCATGGACAACATGAATGCGGCAATGGACTCTGTGAAAGCGAAGAAAGCGCCGAAGAAACCGACAGATCATCTGAAAAAAGCTACAGCGAAATAATCTGGGATGAATTATACCCAATGGCTGTGCGTATTGGGATGTCAAGAAAAGAATTTCTCAGAAGTACCCTGAAAGACCTAAGAATCCGTATAGAACAATATGGAATCTCAAAAAACGAAGAAATTCAGTCGCAATTAATAAACATGGACTATCAGTCATGGCTTACCGGGCTGTATATGAAAGCAAGTATTTCGTGTGTGCTATTTCCAAGAAAGGCTAGTTATCCGAGTAAACCAATTACGCAGGAAAAACAAAATAATTGGGTTGAACATAATCCAGATACGCCGAAGAAATCAGAAGCAGAACTAAGACAAGAAGAACGTTACTACGAACTTCTTATCAGGCAGGCAAATGCAAATATATCTGAAATAGGTAATAAAAAGGGCAAGCAGGATGAATAGTAGTCTTGCTTGCCCTTTATTTTTTTGAAATAAAGGAGGTGCTTATATGCCTGACAACACAATAGACAGCCTTGCGATAGAGGTCAGCAGTAACGTATCAAATGCAAGTAAATCCATTGATGATTTATGTAATAAACTGAATCGCCTGAGTAGTCGTATGTCTGAGAGTATCAAGTATCTCAGACATTTTTCGTCCTCTGTCGGTACGGTCAATTCTGCTGTTCAAGCACTTAACAGCATAGATTCCGGGAAGCTGACTACAATAGCTGCGCAACTCGAACGTCTCAGCAAAATAAATTTGAGCAATCTTGAAAATAAGAATCTCAAAGTGAACGTAGAGATTAATTCGGCGGATATGTCTGAAAAGCTGAAATATTCTGTCGAAAAATCTTTGGATGCTACAAAAATAGACGCATCGGCTTTGTCCAGACAGCTCGCAAGCGCATTTGAATTAAAAGGCGGCGCCGCTTCCAAACTTCAAAGACAGATAGATTTGTTGGCACAGCAGCTTACAAATTCATTTGACGGACAAAACTTCACAGCCGGTGACTGGGGAAAGACTCTGGATGATATTGCAAAAAGCATTGAGCAGAGCGGAAAGGTTGTAAAATCTAATCTCGGAAGTTATCTGGATGGTGCAGAACAAGAGTGGCAGGACTTTTACAATTATTTCAAGGGCAAAAAAATCTACGTTTCCGATATGCTCAAAGCAGACATCGGAAAAGGCGAGTTCAGGGAATTATTGCAGCAATACCTTGGAAATATCACAGTTGATGTGACAAAAGGAATTAACCTTAACTCGGCATGGGGAGAACTATCAGAAAAGTTCCCTACATTGATTCCAAAGGATACCATCAACGACGCAGATCAGTTGATAACTGTCCTTGAAAACCTCAAAAAAGTCAGAGATTCCATTAAACCGGTGTCTATTCAATCCCTCATGGGTTCAGAATCAGATTTAGCATCTACGCAGGTATATGAATCCGTCTCTGAAATGGGAAAACAGCTCGGAGTTGCAATCCAGAAGAATATTTCCTCTGCCATGGAGTCAGCAAACGGTCAAATTCCAATTGATGTAAAGGTTAATGAGGATAAAATTGCCAGAGACATTCGAAACGCCATTAATAAGGCATCTACGCTCACCTATGACCCGGTAAAAGTAAATCTGTCAGTAAATACGGATGATATAAAGAGCAATATCGAATCCAAACTGAACGGACTGGATTTATCGACAGTAAATAGCCAATTAGAGCAGTTTACGCAGTCCATGAGTACGCTTGGGAATCTAAATCTGAAAGACAGCGGATTAAATTCATTTGTAAATGCCATTCGTAGATTGAACGAAACGTTAAATTCCACAGGCGATGTGTCTGGAAAGATTCAGAAGATGATTTCCGAATTATCTGGCCTTAGCAGTATTCCAGACGTGTCAAACAATGTGAACCGGTTTGTTTCTTCACTGGCGAGATTGGCGAATGCCGGCAGTTCTATTGATACAGTTGCATCTAAGCTTCCGAATCTTGGCGAAGAACTTGGGAAAATCACAGCTTCATTTTCTGGCATAGGAGAAGTTTCTCAACCGATTAATATTTTTGTTCAGTCAATCGCACAGCTGGCGAACGCAGGGGATAAAACGAAAAAGACAGCCGATCAACTTGAAAATTTGTCAAAGAATCTTAAATCATTCTTCCAGACAATGAGTACCGCACCAAAAATCAGCCGCAATACCATACAAATGACACAAGCTATCGCTCAGTTGGCGAATGCAGGTGGAAGCGCTGGCAGGGCGGCACAGTCTACGGTGAATGCATTTAGCCGATTGGGGCAGGGAGCAGCCGGGGCAGTACGAAAGGTTAATAGTCTTGGAAATGCTGTTGGAAACGTTGGTTCAAGCGCAAAGAAAAGTATACCGAGCATTATGTCTTTGGCAGCTAAATTCTGGACTTTGAAAACAGCAGCTACGAAATTTACAGGTGCAATTGAAAGTTCCATGAATTTCCTCGAAGATTACAACTACTTTCAAGCAGCATTTCGACAGGTGGCGGATAAAGCGGGAAAGACTTGGGCAGAAGCAGGGTATGACTCTGCAGAAGCATATGCAGATTCGTTCAGCCAGAGAGCCAGAGAGCTTACATCCAAAATGTCTGGGTTCGATGTTTCGGACAATGCAATTCTGACCGCAAATAAATCGGGTAAGTCACTTGGTATGGACCCGTCTATGCTTTTAAATTATCAAGGACAGTTTGCACAGTTATCGTCCTCTATGGGAACAACTTCTGAGCAGGCATTAAAGTTATCAAACGCATTGACTATGATCGGTGCTGACCTTGCATCTGTTAAGAATCTTGATTTTAGTACAGTTTATGAAAACCTATCCTCTGGATTAGTAGGTATGAGCCGTGCCGTAGATAAATATGGCGCAAACATTCGTGTGGCAAATTTACAGCAGTATGCTTCAAATCTTGGCTTACAAACAGCTGTATCAAAAATGGATCAGGCAAGTAAGGCTATGTTAAGAACAATAGTAATACTGGATTCCACCCGGTACGCATGGGCGGATATGGCAAATACAATTAATATGCCAGCCAACCAGCTGCGCATACTTCGCGCAAACTTAGTATCCTGTGCCAGAGCATTAGGAAACATCTTTATGCCAGTCATTGCGGCAGTATTACCGTACATCAATGGCCTTGTAATCGCATTCCAGAGACTTTTAACATATATCGGTTCACTTCTTGGAGTTGATACCAAAATCGGAAAAATGTTCGGTTCTATTGGTGGCGGAAGCGAAAATCTTTCAAATGCACTTGATTCCATAGATGACTCTGGAATTTCTGATATTGATAATGCTACAAAAGATACTAATAACAATTTGAAAAATGCGACTAAGAATGCAAAAAAATTAAAACAGTTCCTTGCGTCCTATGACGAATTGGAAATCATGAGCAAAGACGATAGTTCTCTGTCTGACCTTGCAAATTCCAAAATTAAGACACCATCCCTTGACACATCCGCTCTCGATGCAGGAATCCTTAACGACGCGTTAAATAGCCTATTAGACGAGTATCAGAAGAAATGGGATGCTGCCTACAATTCCATGGAAAACAAGGCTATGGCATTCGCAAACAAGGTTACAGATACATTTAAGAAACTTGCAAAAGCCGCAGAACCTACCACAAAAGCTCTGAAAAATCTTTGGAACAATGGATTGAAGCAGCTCAGAGATTTCACATGGACAGCATTAAAAGATTTCTGGAATCATTTTTTAGTTCCACTCGGTAAGTGGACACTTGGGGAAAAAGGATTACCACGACTAATCAATGCTTTTAATGATTTTCTCATGAAAATTAACTGGGATAAAATCAACACTTCTCTTGTGCAGTTATGGGATGTGTTAGAGCCATTTGCTGAGAATGTCGGCACCGGCCTGCTAGATTTCTTCGATGATTTCTTTGATAAGGCAGCAGATGGAGTCAATAAACTTCCTGATCTGATTGACAGGTTCAAAGAATTTATCGCAACATTCTCGCCAGAACAGGCACAGTCTATCGGATATTTTCTCGGACAGCTCTTGACTGCTTTCGTAGCATTTAAAGGGCTTACATGGTTCGGAAGTATTTTCGGAAAAGATGGAGCGATAGGTAAAGGCATTGCCATGTTAGCAGCACATCCATATGCTTCGATAGCGGCTGGACTAGGTCTTACTGTTGCCGCACTTGATAAATTCGGAGTGATTGATGTTGATTGGGAATGGCTATGGGACAAAATAAGTCAGCTAAAAGATACAGTTTCAAACTTTATTAATAATGTCGATTGGAGCTTTTTGGTAAAAACAATCGGTGATGTATGGGATGTTTTCCAACCATTTGCGCAGGGCTTCGGAGATGCCTTTGTTGATTTTTTTGATGTAATGGTAAACGTCATTGGTGCTCCATTAATTAACGCTTTAGCAGTTGCTCTTGAAGCACTTGCAAAAGTTTTGAGTCTGCTTGACGATAAGCAAATAGAAGCGTTGGGATATGCACTTGGAACTTTTCTTGCGGTAAAAGGAGCGCTTAAATTTTCCAAAAAAATAATCGGCGTAGTTAGTTCTATCAGGGCACTTAAAACAATCTTTGGTGGCTTAGGAACAGTTCTTTCTACAGCTGGCGGCGCATTGAAGACGTTCTTCGGTTCTGGACTTGGTTCTACACTTGCTGCAGGCTTTGCTGATTCCATGACAGTCTTAGCAGCTGCAATGGCAGGCTTTAATCTCGGAAAATGGATAAGTGTCAATCTGTTCGGCGGCGAAGATAAAACCTTTGGGGAATTTCTGGAAGATAATGTATTTGGATATCAAAAAGGTGATTTCTCGGGAGCTATGGATGAATGGCTGAAAGATATATTCGGAGTCGGAGATAAGCTTACAGAGGATGATTTAAAGGTATTTCAGGAGTATGAAGATGCCATTCTTAGTCTGGTTCGCGCAAGCCAGCTTTCAGGCGAACAAGCATATCCTTTATTAACATTTCTTTCCGAATTGAAAGATAACGGATATAGCACAGAACAGGCGTTATTTGAACTCGAACTTAAACTTAATAATCTCGGAGTTTCATCCGAAGATTTCGAGAATGCGATAGCAGGAGTGAACGAGCCGGTCAAAGACCTTGGAGATACGGCAGAAACATCTTCTGATCAGTTTTCAAAAATGGCGGAGCGAATCAACAATGTTTCGTTTGAAGATATCTCAGAACAGCTTACAGGATTCCAGAGCCTTATTCAAACTGTTGACTTTGCGACTCTGGTAACAGATACAGCAAATGCAATAGACCAGATGGGCGGCATATGGGAAAACGGAAAACAAATTCTCGGTGAAAAAGCATTACAGATTTATCAGGAAATTGCAAAGGGATTAGAGCCGGACGATAACGGTTACTATACTTTAGCAAACGGACAGATGGTGCAGTTCGGAAAAGGTATTTCTGACTATGAAAGCACTCTGCAAAGTACAATGGATTCAACTCTGCAGGGGGCAATCAACGGAGCACTGGATAACAATTCTGGTTTTGAATTAGTTACAGAACTCGGAAAGAATCAGATTCTTGCCGTAGGTAGCGGAATTGAGCAGAATGGCAGTAAAGTTACTGATAAACTCAACTCTACAATTCAATCATCTGCAAAAGGCGCAGAAGAAACCGCAAAATCAAGCGGTAAAACCCTTGGAAGCAACATTGCAGATGGATTACAGTCTGGAATTGACGGAAAGAAAGAATCCACAAAGAACTCGATTCTTGACTTAATGAACAACAGTGTAAAATCCCCTGCGCAGGAAGCGGTAGAGTCTCACTCTCCGTCCAAGTGGTTTGAACGGCTTGCGGGATACTGCGGTCAAGGCTTTGACAATGGGTTGGAACCGGGATTCTCTTCAACGTTCACATGGTTTAGTGGATTTAAAAATAGAATCAGCAATTGCATCGGAAGCCTTTACACCATTGGCTCAAATGTAATATCCGGATTGATCAATGGAATAAACAGCATGGCCAGCAGCTTATGGACTACGGTTAGCAATATTGCGTCTGGCGTGACAAGTAGAATCCGAAGTGTTCTTAAAATCAATAGCCCATCAAGAGTAATGATGGAACTCGGTGGATTTACTGTTGAGGGATTCCAGCTCGGTATGCAGAATATGCTTCCAAAAGTCGAATCTACCATCAATGATATAAGCGCAGAAGTACAAAAAATCAATACACCAACCGCGGACATTATCACAAAGAGTGCGTCCTATCAGGAAGTAAAGAGCAGAATGTCGGTTGATACAGATGACTTTGTGGATGATATTCGAAAAGAAATCATGGCAATCAGCAGTAACACGTTTGACAATAATCAGATGATCGCGCAGGCGGTCAAAAATGCCTTGAACGGCATGGCAATCTACGCAGACGGACATCTGATTGGATATCTGAAAGAAGAGAATCAGCAGTTCAGAAATCGTAATGGCTACGGAATATTTGAAGGGTAGGTGATAGAATGAGTGACTTTATTGCTGGAAGTAGTTTTCAAGGCTGGTTTTTGAAGTTCGGGGGAAGCGTTCTCCCGAACAAATTCTTAGCCTATGATGATTACTCCGCAACTCCGAATCAGCGAACAGAGGTAGAAGCATACAGGGACTTGAATAACCTCTTGCACAGAGACACAAGCCCAAATTTTAAGACTAAAATAGACTTCAACACGCGACCGATGTGGTTACCAGATAAAGTAGAAATGCAGTCTGTTTTCGCAGCTGGTCTGGTCAACAGAGCACAGCGAAAGTACAATGTCACATATTGGGACGATGAACAGAACACCTACAGAACAGGGGTTTTTTACATGCCTGATATTGAATACAAACCTATCAGAGTTGTAGGAAATAACATTTTGTATAACAAAATCAGAATCGCACTGATCGAATACTAACAATCAGAGTGCATGGGTGTCACAGCTCATGTGCTCTTTTATTTTATAGACGGGAGGATGATTATGGCAGATACAGTATCTTTTGATAGTTTATTGAATACGACAGCCGGGATGACTGCTGTTGTTAATAACACGGAATACGATGATGATGTAGTTAGTGTCACGGGCGTTGACTGGTTTACTTACGCGGGCAAGACTGCCAGTACCATATATGTTTCTGGAAACAATTTTATCGGATTCGGGCAAAACGCCGAACAGCTCAAAATCTGGCGCAGGGATGGTGTGATTTATTATGTTTACCGTCAAGAGGGGACACTCACATCAGGAAAAAGATTCCTTAAAATCAGAGTTGAGGGCTATGTGCATTATTCAAGCACAGCCTCATCGTACGCACTGAAATATGAAGTATTTTTGATAGAGGGACAGACTCTTTTTGTCAATGTTGTCCAGAGGCCTACAAGCAGTTCATACACTGGCACATCGTCAATTACCGACGGGGAAACCACAACAAGCCTGAATATTTCCGTATCTTCTACGGTACCGATTTCAATTCTGGTAAAGAACGCAGGTGTGTCGCAGGAGATTACTTATGAAAAATATTCTGATGTAGTAATTGCTAGCATAACTGTTTCCAAAATGCCGGATAAGACCACATATTATCAGAAAGAGCTGTTTGATAAAACTGGACTTGAAATATCTGGAACAACAAGCACAGGAGAAACGGTCAGTGTCACAAATTACGAATTATCGGGTTTTGATAGCAGCTCCGCAGGTACGAAGACCATAACCGTTACTGTATCCGGCAAAACCACAACGTTTGAGATTACCGTCTCAGAAGCCTCTATTACCACCATATCCGTTACTACAATGCCAACCAAGGTAAATTACCACATCGGAAAAGAATTTGATTCTACGGGCATTGTGGTTGCTGCAACGGCAAGCGATGGGAATACTATAGATGTCACAAAAGACTGTACGTATTCTGGTTTTGACAGCAGTTCTCCAAAACAAAGTGAAATCACAGCTCATTACGGCAGTTTCACTTGTACATTTGAAGTTACTATTATGCAGCCGGAAGAAATAAATGGAATGAGTTATGTTGGGGCTTCGTATTTCGTAGGGGATACTACAGATATAGCAGTGAGTTATATAGTTGTCGTATATTCGGATGGTTCGGAAAAAGTAACCAGTGGCTTTACGGTTGAAAATAAAGTTCTTACAGAGGCTGGCACAGTTACTATTAACGTTAATTATTTTGGTATAACAGACGATACGATAAAAGTTAATGTATATGATTCTTTTTTAGTACATATCGGTTCGCCGAATTACGAAGATGTAACAGCCGAATTTAATCTTGATACAAATACGCTTTCCATTTCTGGAACTGGGAAAATTAAAATTTTGCATGAAAATTCGGAAAATATTATAGTTCCTGATAGTTTGTTCAAAAGATGTGTAAAGATTACTTTTAGTGACGGAATCACTGAAATCACGGGTGAATTCGGATACCAATTTGAAAGTTTAACATGTATCGAATTAGGAAACACAATTACAAGTATTGCTGTTGGAAACTTTACTACTTTTTTAGGAACTAAGTTAGAGTTTCCTGCGAGTCTTAAAGCTATTCAAGGTGGTACGTTCAGTTATTGCCCCAACCTAACAGAGATTGTTTTTCATGAAGGCTTGCAAGAAATTCAAGGTGGAACGTTAAACGGATTTCAATCGTTGGATAGCGTTGTTTTCCCATTATCATTAAATTTGCTATCATCTGGTGCTTTTGTAGGTGCCAAAATAAATAATGTAGAAATTGGAAGCACAGATTCCATGATTAGTTCGTCTGGAATCTATATTCCAAGTTGCAAGAGTTTGATAATTCGAGGCGGAACCATTGATGGAACAGGCGGTACAATTTCACTCTCTGTACTCGAAAACCTTACGTTAAAAAGCGCAGTTAAATTTATCGGGAAATCGCATTTTTCACCGTGCTTCGATACTTTAAAATCAGTTACCATTGAAAGCGGGATAACAGAAATACCACCATTATGTTTTTCAAACTGTGGAAAAATCACAGAGATTAAAATTCCTGCAAGTGTTACAAACATTGGAGAAAGCGCATTTTCCGGGACTTCACTCAAAAATTTAGAGATTCCAAATGGCGTTCAAACTATTGGAAAAGCAGCATTTTCTAACACTCGGCTTGTCAATGTTTCTGTTCCTGCGAGTGTGACTACCATCGGTGAAGACGCCTTTGTTGCGCAAGCTACAACAAACGTCACACTGAATAAAAAAACAAATGAAATCTCCGGTTCCCCATGGGGAGCAACAGGCACAATCACATGGTTGATTCGAGTAACCAGGCTTGAAGCCACTCATATGCCAACCAAAGCCAGATATTTCGTAGGTGAAACTTTTGACAGCACAGGACTTGTAATTACTGTATACTACAATGACAACACATCCGAACAAGTAACAGGATATACCCTGTCAAGCCCGGATATGTCAGCATATGGAAGCAAAACTGTAACGGTTACATTCGATGAGAAAACCGTAGATTTCTCGATCCTGGTTGTTGATATAACCGGAATAGAAATTAAAACACCACCCACAAAGCAAGAATACCTTGTAGGTAATACACTTGATTCTACCGGATTGACAGTTTTAGTAAAATACACTGATGGAACGTCTGAAACGATAACATCTGGTTTTACTGTCTCTGAACTTGACAGCTCATCAATCGGAGAAAAAGAAATCACAGTAGCCTATAAAAACCATACCGCTACATTCAAAGTTCTTGTGTATGAACTGCAAGGAATCCGCATCACACATTATCCGGAGAAAACTTATTACAGAGTAGGCGAAACATTTGACCCGACAGGGTTGGTTGTTGCGGCTATGCGGACAGATAATACAGAGAAAGAAATCACGGATTACACCGTCTCTGGATTTGACAGTTCTAAAGCCGGAACAAAAACCATCACAGTGTCTTATCAAACTGAAATTGGAGGAATAGAAACGTTCGTTGGATATGATGAATTTGAGATCAAAGTGACCAAGGACGGAAAGAACCCATTTGAAGATAACACCGATCCAATCAACGTGAAAGTGCATTGGATAAATGGCGAATTTGAGGACTTGACAAACGATAATATTCAATCCAATACGCTGTCATTGCAGGAATCATTGTGCAATAAAGCATACTTCATTTTTGGCGGCTGCATATCCAACCAGATCACATTCAAGTGTTATCATCAACAGTTTATCGGGACAGATGAAACTACTTATCCATCTGGGAAAATCGAGGTTTATCTTGAATGTAAAGGGACAGAAATTAAGATATTTACTGGTGAAATTGCGACAGGAGAACGTGGCGCAAATTCATTTGTTCGTACCATTGTGGCATACGATTATCTGTATAAATTGCGGAATACTGACATTGCATGGTGGTATAAAAACAACACAAAAGACAAGCAAATGGTGTTTACACAGAAGCAGTTCAGAGATGCTTTATTTAAGTATCTTGGCATTGAGCAAGTCGATGTAAAACTCAAATATGACAGCGCATATGTGCCAAATACTGCCAATTCTTCTGAAATGAATGTGGCTAATATACTGGAAGATTTATGTCTGCAAAACAATGTTTTTGGCTGGATGAATAGGGATGGAAAATTTGAGTATAAAAAGCTTAAAAAGAACTGCAAACACCGCGGCACGACAGTTTCCGGCGTTGAAACATTCGATTTTTATGAGTCTGCGGTACATCTTGACAGATTCAAAAGTTTCAAGGCAACAGAGGGAAGAGTGTGGTTTTTTAACTACGTTTACACCGACCCAGACCCATCCGGTGAAATATTTACATCTGGCGAACCAACCGCACAAGACGCATACGAAAGGAACGTATTCTACAATCGTAACAGCTTTTTCGTAGGCAATCAAGACTGGTTGAATTATGCTTACGATGCTAACGAATACGGGGACTACACCCGAACAAAACCGAAGTATGCAATCTGTTATGGAACTGTCGCAGAGGACATTATCAAAAAGCAGTATTATCGGGCACAGGGATACTCTGTGGAAGTACAAGGGAATCCGTTCAATATGGTTGGACAAACCGTGGAAATGACGCATTCCAAGCTTTCTGAGGACGGTTCTGCAATACAGTGGGTGATTCATAGCTATATCATGAGTAGGACACTGAAATTAGGCATTACAGGGCTTATTGACACATACACTGCCAACAATTCACCGTATAACGGAAACAATCAGCAATTAGGCAAGAACACGCCAGAAATCACATCTACGATCAATAGAACAAGGTCTGAAATGCCGACCATTAGTTATGCAGAATTTACAGACGGAACGGAATCTGGAATTGCAACGATTGATGATTTTACAGACGGTTCTGGAAGTTCTTCAACCGAACTAAAAAAGGCACAATTAAGGTGTGTGAAGCGAATCAAAAAAGCTGATTATGACGCTCTGGTAGCCGCAGGAACAGACCGAAAAGATACATTGTATTTTACTTACGAATAGGAGGGTGACAGATGATTTACAGGGCTTTTGCAAACGGCAAAGAAATTACAGATTTCCCTATTTTGGGCGTAAATACCAACGCCATATACGGAGGTGACACACTGTTATGGGAAAAAGAGAATGGAGGTATGTTTTCGGGATGGCATGTTAGAAATGTAATTCATTGCGGTCAACGTTCGCTTTTATCGCTAACTGCTACAGGTGCAGGTAAGGGGAGTTCTTATATGATTGCTACGCCAAAATCATCTAGTCCATACTATGAAAAAGTTCATGAAGTTGGAAGCTACAATAGCGTCATGCGTAGTGCATCTGTGGGTATTTTTAACGGAGAACTGTATGTTATGGAATGGTCAAAATCTCAAGGTACAGTTCCAGATTCGACAGATGAGATTACATATATTAGAATTTTGGATTTTTATATTTACTCAAGTGATATGAAACTCAAAAGTCATTTTAAAAAAGATTATCTGCTCGAATTCGATAAGACCAAAAATTCTCAATGCGCAGCTGTAGTTCCATACAAAATGTGGGTTGAAAATAATCGCTTTCATCTCGTGTGCTCATACTGCACATCAGCGAGTTGGGGCAGTGGAAAATATACACCGCTTTTGCTTGAAACGCTTGTTTTTGAAGAGGGGGAATTAATCGAGCGGCAACAAAGCCCGACATTAAATTGCAACTATAAATACGACTCATATGACGATTGGTGCGTCTATACTACAACTATATCCTCAGAGCCGCACAACGGAAATTATTATTATATTGCAACTGAGGGTGTGGGATATAATTCGGATTCACGTTTGACAGAAGTGAGTACGAAAGAACCATCACTTAAAGTCTTATCTGGAACACAAGGCGATTACCGCAGTTATTATGCAGGAAACCATAATGGAAAATCTTTATGGAGACGCAATGAAAGCATTTGTGAACTTGTAGGTACTAATTATGCAGTGAAATGCCGAGATTCTGATTTTTCTGCAAGCCGCGGATTTGTACCATACGGAAACGAATATTTATGTCTGGGATTACCGAATATTTATCCGACAGTAAGAATTAGTAAGGGCGGAGCGGTTAGTAAAAACGATGTTGTATATACATCAAGCCAGTGCTGCATTGGTGTTGACGGAATAATTATAGAAGATGGAACGGTGTTTGTCTATTCTAGACCGTTTGCTTTAACAACCTATTGTGATATATTTAAGATTTAAAGGCTAACCAACAGTAAGCATTTATTGTAAAACTGCCCCAAATATGCTATAATAAAACCATAAAAATTTGCATCTGATTCTTAAAAGAATTCGGAGCCGAGCGGAACGAGTCAAGCCGAAACGGACTCAATCCCTTGGCTCTTTTTGCTTATTCCAACACTAATTTCATCAAATAAGAACCCCAAAACCGCAAATAAGAGCGCATTTTCCAGAAAAACTGAAATAAACCCTTATTTGTCAAAATAACCCCAAAATCTCAGTCCCGACCGTACTAAAATGTAACTATATTGAAAATAAAAAATGAATAATTTGTAAACGTAAATTTTTCTTATTTTCAGAATGAATCAATCATATGAGAAAATAATGAAATCCAGAAATGAATATTCTGTCAACAAGCGTTTTTCGTTTACATAATATCTTAATGTAACGTTACAATAACGTTACCAGTAACGCAATGTAACGCAATAGAATAAGAATAAGAAATAGAATAAGAATATAATTAATATATATACGAGATATATATTAATCGTCGAATAAGCGCTATTCGACCCTGACATTCTTGATTCGTTTCAGCCCAAGGCAAACCATTTTTTATTAACAACCTTGTATTTGGCTCATACATTGATTTTATGTGCGATTCGATAAAATCCTCGAACAACATATAAAAATTGATTTTAGGGGCAAATACGGAGCTTACAATGCATATTTAACAGAAAGGAGCAATGTATATGAACAAATATGGCAGAAATATCCCAGAACCAGGAACAATCGTAAGGCATTTCAAACGGGAAACAATCAGAAATCCGGGAACAAATGACTATCTGTATGAAATTGTTGGATTGGCTGAACATACGGAAAGTGAAGAAAACATGATGATTTACAGGGCGTTGTACGGAAACAGGAAATTATATGCCAGACCGCTTGACATGTTTATGAGCGAAGTTGATCACAATAAATATCCGAGTATTCAACAAAAATACAGATTCGAAAACAATGAAAGGAGCGGATTGTATTGACAAACGAACAAAAAGTAGTTCTCAGGAAGATTGTTTATGCAGTCGAAACCGGCGGACAGGTTTACGGACAGCAGGATTATTCCGACTTCGCGGAAGCCTACACCAATTCTTCTGAAGAACACGCAATTACAATCGGGGCAGGACAGTGGTACGCAACCGAAGCTAAAACGCTTCTGGAACGAATTTACGATGCTGACCCGGAACAGTGGGAGAAGATAGACAAGGTCAGACTTCTGGAGCAAGTTCAGACCGCAAACTGGGAATGCTTTAATATTTCCAGAGTATCACAGCTTGCTAATACCATAGTTGCCCTTATTTCGTCCGATTTGGGTATTAAATGCCAAGATAGCCTTATGGATGAACAATTAGCCACCTACGCAGATGAAGCCCTTAAACAGGGCGTTACGGACGCAAGAGCGCAAGCCATGTGCGTGAACTTTAGGCACCAAGGCGGACGGGGAGCAGTAACGAGGATTTTGGCAAAGACCCAGAAACCATATACATTGGACAATCTCTATGCAGCCTGCCAGACGGACACAGGGAACCAAGTCGGGGCATATAAGGACAGGCAGAGATTTGTTTATAGCGCATTAAAAACATATTTTCCAGAAAGTGAGGAAACAGGTATGAACGCAATTAATAAATTAATCCAGATCGCAAAGAATGAAGTTGGATATCTTGAAAAAGCAAGCAATAGTCAGCTTGATAGTAAGACAGCAAATGCCGGAGAAAATAATTATACGAAATATTGGCGAGACATTAAGCCAGATTATCAAGGACAGCCATGGTGTGCTGCATTCGTTTCGTGGTGTATGATGAAAGCATTCGGATTAGACGCAGCAAAGAAACTTTTGAAACACTGGCCATACGTTTATTGCCCGACAATGGCAGATTTGTTTACTTTGAACAGCAATCCAAAAGTTGGAGATATTGTTATTTTTTATCGAAACGGCACATTTACGCACACCGGAATCGTAATAAAAGTGTCAGGAGATCGGTTCTGGACAGTCGAGGGAAACACTTCTGGTGGCTCTACAATTATCGCAAATGGCGGTGGAGTATGCCAGAAAAGTTACTACAACAGCAACCTTCCGGGAACAAAATTCTGCACTCCAAATTACAGTTTAGTTAAAAATACAACGTCAGATTCAAACTCGGATGTAGTCAAAAAGCAGAACACCAGAGCCTACATTGCGCAGATAAAAAAGGACACAAAATGTTATACAAAATCAAACAAAAACAGCCCGTCAAAGCTGTTTCCGCAGTTGAAAAAAGGTGCAGTTGTAGAGGTAATGAAGTATGTGGAAACTGACAGTAAAGGGTTAAGATGGTACTTTGTCAGAATCCCGTATCCGAACGATGAAGGATTTGTATTTGAATTTATCCCAAAAGGAACATTTAAAAGAATCACAGAAATGGCCAAATGACACTTGTAATATAACAGGCAAAATGATATAATAATTTTGTTCCATACATTCACCCTTTGTGAGCAGAAACCGCCAGTAAGCCCGGTTAATTCCCTCCGGACACTGGCGGTTTTTATTTATCTCATTATGTAATTTTCATATTTTTCTTTGATTTCCCTTGCCCCATTTTTTCTTATCTGAACAACGTCCCCGGAATCCATGACAAAATTATCACCCGCCGACTGAATGTGATCCATGTTCGCCAGATAGCTCTGATGGCAACGTAAGAATCGTTTATCAGAAAGCTTTTCTTCCAGATCATTCAGCTTGCAAGTGGTCACGAAACATCGATTATCTGTCGCAAAAATATGGCAAACCCTTGCCTGGCTTTCAATGTACTCGATTTCATCATATTTGAGCCGATTAATCTGTCCGCGGAATTTGAACGTCAATGTTTCATCCTTCATCTGTGACAGAATCTCGTCAATAGCTCGGTATATTCTGCCGTATTCCTTACCTTTTACAACATACTGCATAGCCCCGACGTCAAATGCTTCTTGCAAATGAGAATCGTCGGCTGTCCAGAATATAATCTTTCCATCATATCCAATATCCCGAAGCTGGTTCGCAATCTCCAGACCGTTCTCCTTTTCCAGAACCATATCCAGTACAATTACATCGTACCATTTACCCTCTTTCACATCTTCAACAAGTGGATAACCTGCCGAATACTCGCTAATTTCATACCGGTAATCTCCTTTGCGCCGCAAGAATCCCGATATGTGCTCTTTAAACAAGTCAACTTCAATTTGATTGTCGTCACATATGGCTATTCTCATATGCGCGCCCTCCTTTCGTAGTCTCAATTTTGTCAAAATACGCAATGATTTTGACAGCACACACATTTTTCTTTTTGTTTGTGGTATTATTGTCCCACAAACAAAGTGTAGCACTTAAAATTGTTAGTGTAAAGCGCTAAAGTTTGACATAATTCGCAAAATATGGTTTCTGTGTCCGGGAGGATGTGTGGATAGAGAGACTGCCTGCGAGAACGACAGGCAAAGAGAAAGAGGGGCGGTTGCCCCTCTTGTTTATTTCGCTAAATACAAAACTGAAACAGTATCTATTTTTACGCACATTCCATTCTCTAACGGCAGATTTCCAATTTCACTGGAATACAAAGAATTAATGCTTTCTAAGTCAGAACCAAGACTTTCTTTATATTTTTTTGAAGCAACATGGTATTCTTCTGAATGTTCGTAATCATCATTCTTATAATCATCGTAGCTGTCATATACGCTGATAATTCCTGCTCCGTCGGTTATTGAAAAGGTGTACTTTCCGGCAGGAATATCTTCGCCAATAATATAAACACCTGGATTTAGCCTGCCGGTATCATCAAGAGAATCATTTTCCTGAGAATTAGAATTTTCGCTTTCCACGTCTTTTAAAACAGCTTCTTTTAATTTAGTTCCGTCTGAAAGACGCGTGATTGATAGCGAATCATCCCAAATTGAGCAAGCCAGAGTATCATTTTTGAAATTCCAAACGTTTGTTAGAACTACTCCATCATAACCACTCTTATAGAAATCATCAGTAACATAATCATAATCATACCAATCCTGCTGAGATGCTTCTGACAATACACCGGAAACCTTTGAAGCAAATGTGCCAACTTCATCATCTGGCACGTTCTCACTTATAACGACGCTTAGATGCAAGGATTTAGTGTTTTTGTCAATCACACATTCAGATGCTTCGACAAACCCATCTTCACCATTGATCTTATTAAGCATTTCATTAATGTTGTCAAAGGAAGTAGCACTGGCATTGACAGGCGAAATGCATAAAAAAGCGCACATCGTTATAATTCCGCAAACTCTCTTTTTCATAAAACCCTCTTTTCTGCTAAAGAAATCTCATATACTGCACTGCAATAAAAACTACTTCAATGATTCCGACAATAATTCCGAACCATGAGCCAATATGTCTATATTCCTCTTTCTTTGTGCCAATATCTACTAATCCTACAATTGCTCCTGCCAGAGCCAGCGGAAACGACAGGATAATTGGCAACGGAAGAATGAACGCCACACCTGCCAGAATACAGGAGATGACACTCAGGGTTGAATCTTTCTTCTTTTCGCCTTTGCTCATACAATCCCCTCCCTTGTTAAAATTTTACAATATTATACCACTTCATACAAACTGTGTATAGTAAAATATCAAAAAAGTAGATTGTTTTTGCAGAAAAACTCCATGATTTTACACTTCCCGGAAAAATCACAAAAGTTTGTGCTATAATGCGTGATATATTTTTAGAAAGAGTTGGTAGTAATGGAGAAGAACAGATACAGGATAGTCGTATTCATCCTGATATTTTACGAAATATTCTGTGTGGTGCATATACCGTCGCATGATATAGCAGAACACCACAACAGAGATGCGCAGATCGCAAAGGAAGCTGCGGAACAAATTTATTCCGCCCAGATGCAGGAGTTGAGCGAGATCAAGGAAATTTGCAATGTCAGATGTTATATTCACGAAAGCACAATTTTCTTTGAGATTACGAAGTTTGCCTACGAAATAACAAAAACCCATGTGTATATTTGGCAGTTGCCAAGGGGAAACATAGGTGGTATAATAGCAAAAACGAACTAATGTTCGGTTCTATTTCCCACAAGCTGAGCATATACTTTACTGTAGGCGGTAGTTTTCAAACAGGGAGGGCTATTTATGGATTATAAGAAAGAGATTATTGAGATGATAGAAGACACTGAAAACGAGGGCAAGTTAAAGCTTGTCTATATGATTCTTATTAAATATCTGAAATCAAAGAAGCAAGGGGATTAACCCTTGCTCTTTTTGTTTAGTGATGAAACTATTTGTTTTATTGCTTTCTTATCTTCTTTATCGAGTGCTTTGTATTCCTCGATAAAGTCTAAGATGTCAGGTTCTGACATAAGATTTCCAATTATGGTTGCATAATCGTCATCACTTTTAGAACCCATGAGGTATGTCGGTGTTACTTCCAGAACACCGCATAGAAGTTCGATAGTATCCATATCTGGCTTACACTTGTCTTTTTCCCAGTCGCTAATTGAATTGTGCTTTGCGTTGATTCTTTCTGCGAGTTGTTTCTGAGTTAACTTCTTTGCTGTTCTGGCTTGCTTGATTTTCTCACCAAATGTCATTATCGGTTCCTCCCTTCATAACTAATAATAATATAGAAGTTTCGAGCTGTCAATAAAATAATTTCGATTTTCTCGAAATTTATTCTTGACATTCGAATATTTCGAAGTTATACTATAATTGTTCGATGGGAACGAAATTCAAGTAGAAAGGAGAAATGAAGAATGTGCGTTGGCAAAAAGATTAAGTCGTACCTTGAAAACAACGGCATAACGCAGACATTTGTCGCCAACAAAACTGGCATTCCTGTTCAGAAACTCAATCTTTCTCTCAATGGAAATCGCAGATTAGATTTCGATGAATACGAATTAATTTGCGGGGCGTTATCTGTTGGGACTGACAAGTTTCTTGAACCGAAAGTTCCAGAAAGTAATCAGACAGATTAAAACTATCTACAAATTTCTTAACTAGAAAGGAGAAACAATGGCATTTAAAGATGTTTCCAATTATTCAAACGAGGAAATCTGCGAGATGATTTACAACTTAAATGATTGGAATTGGGACGAAAGAGTAGGAGAAAAGCCAGATGGATTCGACCAGATGCCATGGTACAACATTCACTGGTGGCACAGGCTGATAAAAAGAAAAACGAAGTACGATTACATACAGCCTGCTATGAGATATTTGCAAAAGAGGGTAACAATGAAAGAATTTTATTTCTATGCAAATGTAACTCACAGCAAGCGCATGACATCAGAGCAGTTTGAGAAATGGTGGAAAAAAGAAAAAAACTCTTTGTGGTTCGCTTTCCCTCATTGCTACCAAAAGGGCGACGAAAGCTATGAGTGTTGTAATCACATATGGTATTAGGAACATCCAGAAATCACGTTTTTCTGTATATATTAATCCTGCACCATCAAGGGTGATTGAATAGCCATCATAGTCAGCTTCGTTAAATTCTCCACTACGATCACATTCGTGAAGCCCGATTAATCCGTGGTTGAGCAAATAAGAAGCATATGGATTTCCTGTTTCATCGGATGTTCGACAGATTTTATGACACTCATCAAAAGTTAGAAAGTTTTTCTTGTAAAGTATTTTTAATAATTTATGAGATGTTTTTTCTAACATATAATTCCTCCTTTTATAAGGAGTATATCACAGAAAGGAATGATATGAAATAGAACAGTTAATGACAATCAATTATGATGGCGAGCAGCCGACAGTGTCAGCTAGAGAACTACATAAATCTCTTGAAATTAGTAAGAGGTTTTCAGCATGGTTTGGGACAAACTCTCAGGGATTCGTTGAAAACGAAGATTTTACAAGTGTACTTTCAGGTACGGTTGTAAATAACGGAGCACACAGAGAAATACAGGATTATTCTTTATCAGTAGATATGGCGAAACACATTTGCCTTATGAGTAGAACTGAAAAAGGAAAAGAATGCAGGCAATATCTCATTGATCTTGAAAAAGCATGGAACACACCAGAACAGGTTTTTGCCAGAGCATTGAAGATGGCAGACCGGACGATTGCGAAGCTGAAAGATTCGGTCAAGTCACTGTCAACGGAAATCAGTGTCAAAAACCAGATAATCGGCGAACTGAAACCGAAAGCCGACTACTATGATGAAATCTTAAAGAATCCGGGACTTGTGACCATTACCCAGATTGCTAAGGATTATGGAATGTCTGGGAAGAAGATGAACGATATTCTGCATGACATCGGAATCCAGTACAAGCAGAGCGGACAGTGGTTACTGTACAGCAAATATCACTGTATGGGCTATACACATTCCGAGACCGTTGATATCGTGAGATCGGACGGTAGACCGGATGTGAAGATGAATACTAAGTGGTCACAGAAAGGAAGAATATTTCTTTACGACAAGCTGAAAGAGAGTGGGATTCTTCCGGTGATTGAGCAGGAGATGACAAAATGATAAAAACTGATGAACTTCGAGGAATATTTGCGAAGAATAGAAAATCTCAGACGGACGTTGCCAAAATGCTTGGAATTACGCCAAAAACATTTTATGGAAAGATGCAGAAAGGAATTTTCAACAGTAATGAGATTCAGACAATGATTGATGAATTTCATATCGAAGACCCGATTGGTGTTTTCTTTGCTAAAGCAGATTAAGTAGGAGGTGAGAATGTGACAGAATTAAAAGTTATTAGAAATCTCGAATCAGGAAAGCTGATGCGTGGAGATAACGAACTCGGAAACGCAAAGTATTTTCTCAGGAAAGAAAACGGCGAAGAAGTGTATTTGGAAGATATAATCGCAAGTCTGGCGTTCAGACTTGGAGAACAGGTGGAAGAAAATATTGAAAAGGGCATAGATGAACCATATCTTGCCTATGCCCTCGATGTTTTGACTAATGCACGCCGGTTAGGTGTTTAAGGTATTGGATGAGAGTTTTATTTTTTTCCTAAATTTAAGAAAAAATGTTCATCGTGAGTTTCCAGAAGCTCAGAGAACTCTTTGCGAATTTGGAAATACTTTTGGCAAATATGAGCGTCGTCAAAATAAGCACGTTCCAATTCGCGACCTAACTTTAAAATAGCCAGATCATGAGCGATTTGTAACTTATCCATAAAAACACACCTCCTTTCACAAGGAGAGTATACCACATAAAAATGGAGGGAATCAAAATTAAAAACTTCATATATGAATTATTTTTCAAGAAAAGATATTCGATAATTGACATAGTGAGCATTTGCGTTGGAATTGTTATCGGAATCCATATTTTCGATAGCCTTGTTTAAAAAAATGTTTAGGGATGGTTTTACCGGATTGATGAAAACCATCAATATGCGGTAATAATTGCAAAATTTTATCTCCTTTCATTTTACTCGGCGTGGCGGCGCCTGTAAGAACATTATAAGGAGATACAGAATAAAACTCAATATCATATCGGAGGGACATAAAAATGGCAAAAGCATTAATCCTGTCAGCTCTGATCGGCGGTATGTCACCGTACCTGCCGTTCTGGAGATTTGACAGTGCATCACAGCCGGTTGCAGTAGCAATCGTAATATTCGCATTATCATTCGTGGTTATTTACCCGGATGAAATTAAAAGAATCGGAGGAAATTAACAGTTAAATATAAATTATAAAATCATATAAGCGTACGTTGAGTTTTATAAGATATTAGAGTGGAATATATTTCCAGGAATCTATAAATCTCAAGACTTATGGAGAAAAATTTGCAAGCTGACACTGAAACGTTAATGCAAATATGTACGGATACGTTAGTCCGGAATTTACGCCTATGGAGAGTACAAGAACTTGTGAGTAGATTGATATTTATATCATCAAAAGCATACTCGTTGAAGTAGGAATGAAACATAGAAGTTTATAACTTTTTATAAGTTTTCAGTAACGGAAAAGAGAGATGATTGAGACAAAAATGGGAGAAATCACACTTAAAGGCAGTAAAGCAGAATTAATAGCTGACTTAGCTGTTATCGTTCGTGGAATCAAAGAAACCATTATGGAAGATGACAAAGAAACAGAGGAATCTGTGAAGCAGCAGATTAACGAAGCGGTCAAAATCGGGCTGATGAACGAAGAAGAATTTAAAACTATTCAAAAAGAAAAAATCAAAGAAATTGTAAAAACATTATTTGATGATTTACTTGGAGGGCTTTTCGATGAAGATAAATGATTTTGATAAGACCGTAGATGAGCTGTACCAGTTGTGCAGGAGAGTTCAGAAAGAAACCGGCAGAACGGTAGCATTTCATTTCGCAAACTACAAGACCGGATGCAGCTTACACATCAACATATATAAGAAAGAATCTTTAAGAGAGTTTGATATGTACAGCATTGCAGAGGGCGGTTATCAGCAGGAAGAGAATGTAAAGAAAGTAACTGACCATTTGAATAAAATTTTGATGGACAACACATGTCCGTATTGTGAGGGGGATTGCAATGGAGAAAGAAAATAAGATGGATTTCAGAGCAGAGACCGTAGCTGAAGAGTATGCAGAGCTGGTAGGCAGATTAAAGGCATTTGAAGCATATCTGAACACTACCGAAGCAGATACATATTTAAAGAAAGAAGTTTGTGCAACTATGCTCGGACTGAATTTGGAGGACAAGGAAAATGAAATGCTATAAGGGATTCGACAAAGGCTTAAAATGCCGTGATTTTCAGTATGAAATTGGCAAGGAGTATGAAGAAGAAAGAGCCGAGATTTGCGATACTGGATTTCATGCTTGTGAGAATCCGTTGGATGTATTTGGATATTATGCACCGGCTGATTCCAGATATTGCGAAGTCGAGCTGGATGCAAACGATCAGAAATCTGACGACAGCAAGAGAGTAGGAAAGAAGATTTCGATTAAAGCAGAAGTCGGAATTGCCGGAATTATTAAAGCTGGTCTGGAGTACATCAAAGATCAGGTTAACTGGGACGATGATAAAAAGTCCAACACCGGAGACCGGTCAGTGGCAACCAACACCGGAAACCGGTCAGCGGCAACCAACACCGGAAACCGGTCAGCGGCAACC
>ERZ779865.97-NODE-97-length-80175-cov-6.661882_pt1 | contig 80175 bp, 70 predicted proteins | sample MGYA00433088_ERZ779865 | MGnify/ENA primary metagenome ERZ779865 (study PRJEB29588, sample SAMEA2151703) | human gut metagenome | biome: human gut; feature: human-associated habitat; material: faeces | place: Denmark | collected 2008/2010 ... | reverse complement strand
CGCCGTCGGGCAGCTTGATGGTGCCGGTAACGTCGGTCGTTCTGAAGTAGAACTGCGGACGATAGCCGTTGAAGAACGGAGTATGACGGCCGCCTTCTTCCTTGGTCAGAACGTAAACCTGGCTGTCGAAATGGGTGTGGGGGTGTATCGTGCCGGGCTTGGCCAGAACCTGACCGCGCTCGATATCGGTACGCTGTATACCGCGGAGCAGTACGCCGATGTTGTCGCCCGCGATGGCCTGATCCAGCAGCTTGCGGAACATTTCTACGCCGGTTACTACGGTGGAACGCTTCTCGTCGCTCAGACCAACGATTTCTACGGTATCCTGTACCTTTACGGTGCCGCGCTCTACACGACCGGTGGCAACGGTGCCGCGGCCGGTGATGCTGAATACGTCTTCAACAGGCATAAGGAACGGCTTGTCGGACGCACGCTCGGGTTCTGGAATGTACTGGTCAACAGCATCCATCAGCTCGAATATGCATTCGCATTCCTTGCTTCCCTTCGCTACGCCGCCGTTCTGGAGGTATTCCAGAGCCTTCAGCGCGCTGCCCTTGATGATGGGGATCTCGTCGCCGGGGAAATCGTAGCTGGAGAGCATTTCACGGATTTCCATTTCAACAAGCTCGAGCAGCTCGGGATCGTCGACTTGGTCTGTCTTGTTCATAAATACTACGATGTAAGGTACGCCGACCTGACGGGCGAGCAGTATGTGCTCACGGGTCTGGGGCATCGCGCTGACGACCAGGATAGCGCCGTCCATCTGGGCAGCACCGGTGATCATGTTCTTTACATAGTCCGCGTGACCCGGGCAGTCTACGTGAGCGTAGTGACGCTTTTCGGTCTCGTACTCGACGTGCGCGGTGTTGATCGTTATTCCGCGGGCCTTCTCTTCAGGGGCCTTGTCGATTTCGTCATACCTCATCGCCGCCGCATGGCCTTCCTGGCTCAGCGCCATCGTTATGGCTGCGGTCAGGGTGGTCTTGCCGTGGTCAACGTGGCCTATCGTGCCGATGTTTACGTGCGGCTTAGTGCGCTCGAATTTTGCCTTTGCCATTGAGAAACAATCCTCCTAAAATTTTTCGGTTGTACTTTCCCGCACATTACGGGATTTAGTGGAGCGGGTGATGGGAATCGAACCCACATTATCGGCTTGGGAAGCCGACGCTCTGCCACTGAGCTACACCCGCAAAGCGCAGCGCGACCATATTATCGATTCAATAATACAGCACTACTATTCTAATTTAAGCCAAGGGTTTTGTCAACCGTGAAATGCGCCTTATTTACACGATTTTTTAATATCGCGCGCTACGCACACGCCCGTGACGCTCGCCTGCATCAATCCGCGGGTGATTCCGGCGCCGTCGCCTATGGCGTAAAGGCCGGGAACCGAGGTTTCAAAGCGGTTGTTCACGTTCACCTTGCTTGAATAAAACTTCACCTCAACGCCGTAAAGCAGTGTATTTCTGCTGTAAAGGCCGGGCGCCAGCTTATCGAACGCGCGCATGGCCTCTATTATGCTGGTCAGGTGCCTGTGCGGCAGCACAAATGAAAGGTCCCCCGGCACGGCTGTTTTAAGCGTGGGCCTGGTGGTGGATTTTGCAAGGCGGCTTTCGTCCGTCCTTCTGCCGAGCAAAAGATCGCCCAATCGCTGCACCATTACGCCGCCGCCGGTCAGCATATTGCCAAGCTGGGCAATATAGTTGCCGTAGCGTATGGGTTCGCCGAATGGCTTCGTGAAATGCGTGCTCACGAGCATGGCAAAGTTGGTATTCTCCGTTTTCTTTTCGTCGCCCTCATAGCTGTGACCGTTCACCGTAATAATGCCGTTGGTATTTTCATTGACCACGATTCCATTTGGATTCATGCAGAAGGTACGGACACGATCCTCAAACTTCTCGGTACGGTAGACGATCTTGCTCTCATACAATTCATCCGTCAGATGGGAGAAGATGACCGCCGGGAGTTCCACACGTACACCAATATCTACACGGTTGGAGCTGGTTGGTATCTCAAGTTCCCGACAGACCTTTTCCATCCATTTGCTGCCGCTTCGTCCTACTGAAACAATACATTTATCACACTCGTAGGTCTCGCTGTTTTCACAGACAATGCGGTATCCATTTTCTATGATCTCAATGGTTTCCACCGGCGTATCAAAGTAAAACTCCACATGATCCTTCATCTGATCGTACAGATTGCCCAGCACAATATAGTTAATATCTGTGCCCAGATGGCGTACTGATGCATCCAGCAGATTCAGCTTATTCTGCAGGCAGAGCTTTTTGAACTTCGTCCCTGCTGTGGAGTAAAGCTGCGTTCCTTCGCCACCGTTTGCCATATTGATCTCATCCACATATTTCATCAGCCCGACCGCCTGCTCTTTACCGATATATTCAAACAGGGTGCCTCCGAAATCATTGGTGATATTATATTTTCCATCGGAAAATGCTCCGGCTCCGCCAAAACCACACATGATCGAGCAGCGTTTACAGCCGATACAGCTTTTAATCTTTTTGCCATCAATCGGACATTTCCTCTTTTCCAGAGGATATCCCTCCTCAAATACTGCAATCTTACAGTCCGGCTTCTTTTTCATCAGCTCATATGCCGCAAAAATACCCCCCGGACCTGCCCCAATAATTATTACATCATATCTCATATGCCCACTTCCTCTCCAAAGGTAATCAATCACGCCCTATTATACACTATTTTGAACATTTGGAACATATAGAAATATGAAGTTTTTGCTAGTATTTCCACTGCTCTGACCGGAGCTGCAGCTCCACCATATGACGGTAAATTCCATCTGCTTCTTTTAATTCCTCCGGTGCGCCGCTCTCTGCCACAATACCGTCCTTGAGAACAACGATCTTATCTACACCATCCACTGTTCTCATACGGTGCGCAATGATCAGCACAGTTTTATTTTGGATCAGCCTGGAGATTGCTTCCTGGATCAGAGATTCATTATCCACATCCAGAGAAGCGGTTGCCTCATCCATCAGAATGATCGGCGCATCCTTCAAAAATGCTCTGGCAATGGAGATACGCTGTCGTTCTCCTCCGGAAAGTTCGGAACCATTTTCTCCGATCATACTGTCCCATTTTTCGGGCAGCTTTTCAATAAATTCATCACAGTGCGCCAGCTTTGCCGCTGCCAGCACCTCCTCGTCTGTGGCATCCTTCCTGCCGATCCGGATATTTTCCATAACTGTATTATTAAACAATGTGACATCCTGAAATACAATGGAATACAGAGACAACAATGTCTCCGGATCAATCCCGGATACATTCATACCACCTACGGTAATCATCCCCCGGTCTGCATCCCAGAATCTTGCTGCCAGTCTGGATACCGTGGTTTTACCGCCACCGGATGGTCCGATCAGTGCCGTTACTTCTCCCTGTTTCGCCGTGAAACTCACATCCCGGAGCACCTGTTCCCCATCCTCATAAGAAAAGCCCACATGGTCAAAGCAGATATCATAACCCTGATAGTCCATATCCTGTCTGCCTTCCTGCTCCTTATGGCTTAAGATCTCATCCATTCTCTTACACTGGGTATCTGTTGCGATCACAGCAGACAGATTCTGGAGAGCTACCTGAAATGGATCATACATTCTTGAGACAACCAGCAGATACATAAAGAAGGTCAGCGCACTGATCTCGCCTCTGGAGAATAAAATGCCACCTGTCAGTGCAACCACACCGATCCCCAGCTTCAATATCATCTGCGCCGAACATACAAAAACCGCATTAACAAACTCAGAGGATACACTGTGGCTTTCCACCGCCTTGATCTTCCGGTTGAGTCCCACCATATATGTCTCTGTGGCATTGTAGGATTTCAGATCCCGAAGGGTTTCCAGTCCCTCCTGAATCCCATCCATACAGTTGATCTTATATTTCGTCGCCTTCTCATTTAACCGCATGGTAATGGGACGTGCCGCAAAAACTACCAGAAAAGCAACCGGAAGCACCCACACGGCTGCCAGCGTCATCCGCAGATCAAAGAAGAACAGACTGATCACTACGATCGTTGTGGAGATCATGGCTCCGATCAGCTCCGGTATAAAATGGGAACTCGCTGTTTCCAGCCATGCACAGTCTCCCATAATCGTGTTGGTGAGATCCGCCAGATCCTTTTTGCCAAAAAAGGATAACGGCAGCTTTCGAAGCTTTTCTGCCAGTGTACGACGGCGCACTCCACTTTCTATATATGTAGACAAAAACGTAGCATTATACTGAAAATATGATGTCATGATTATCAGCAGAAGTGCTGCCACAGTTCCTCCGATATAAAGAGGCATCCTGTCTCTTCCTATGGTTCCCTTCAATATGTCCGATGCCAACAGATACAGGATTCCCACCGGAAACATCAACACGATATCCGATATGGTAACAGCAACGATTGCCTTCACCAAATCTCTTGCTCCCTGATCCGAAAGAGCATATTTATGTTTTATCTTTTCTAATAAACTCATGATGCAGCACCTACCTTCCAATCGACTGATTTGTTGTATTCCTCCCACATATGGGCATAAACGCCCTCCTGAGCCGTCAGCTCCTTATGGCTGCCACTCTCTGCCACCGTTCCATCCTTTAACACATAGATCCGGTCCGCATTGGTTACGGTAGACAGCCGGTGAGCGATCATGATCACCGTTTTGTCCCTGGAAAGTGTTTCAAATGCTGCCTGCACCCGCTGCTCATTATCCGGATCGGCAAACGCCGTCGCTTCATCCAGGATCAGAACCGGTGCATTCTTCAAAAACGCTCTGGCAATGGAAAGTCTCTGTGCCTCACCCCCGGATACATAAACACCCTCGGCACCGATCTTGGTATGGACTCCATCCGGAAGCTTTTCAATAATATCCATGCACTGTGCTTTCTCCAATGCTTTCATGACCTCTGCGTCCGTGGCATCCGGTCTGCCGATCCGCACATTCTCCAGAATCGACAATTTCAATAACTTACTGTCCTGAAATACATAGGATATCTGATTCATCAATTCACTGCTTGTAATATCCCGGACATCCACACCGCCAAGCTTTATACTGCCTTCCTTCACATCCCAGAACCTTGCGATCAGAGACGCCAGCGTTGTCTTGCCGCCACCGGACGGTCCCACAAATGCCACATGCTCTCCCGCCTTGATCTGAAGCGTAACACCGTCTACTGCATTTTTCTCTGCGTCCTCATAGGCAAAGACCACGCCATCCAAAGACAGCGCGCTATCCTCCGGAAGCTTTCCCTGCTGCGGTTCCGGCAAAGGCTTCCGATCCATCAGACTGCCCATACGCATCAGGGCATCCTTTACCTGAAGCTGTGCTTCTCCGGCATAGGCAAGCTTCATTAATGTTGTAGTTAAAATTGGCGTGATAATAATATAGAAAAACAGGTTCAAACCAAGTTTTCCTGAAATTCCATGACCGCCCAGCAGATATGCTGCCGCAATAATAAAAGCAAATGTGGAATTCACTGCCGTAGTAAATGCAACCATTGGCTTCCGCATTCTTTTGGTATAATCCAGTGTCCATTTCTCATATTTATCAATGGAATCCTTAAATCTCTTAAAAGAAAACACGGTCTGACCAAAGGTCTTAACCACCGGAATGCCCCGGACATACTCCACTGCCTCAGCAGACATAGTTTCCAGAGAATTCTGGTACTCCTTCATACTGTTTTCCATATCCTTTCCCATCATGCTTCCCATAAACAGAAAGCCGAGCACTGCCGGGATCAGACAGATCAGTCCCAAACGCCAGTCAAACACCAGTAGCAGAACGATCAGACCCACCGGAGTAGCTACAGATACCGCTTTATCCGGCAGGTTATGTGCCAGATATGTCTCCGTTGCCGCACTGGAATCTACCACGATCTTGCGGATCTTTCCGCTGCCCTCACTCTCAATAAACCCCAGAGGCAGCTTCATAATATGCTCCATCATGATCGTCCTCATGGATGCCTGCACCCGAAACGCTGCCATATGGGAACACATCAGTCCTGCAATATACAAGAACATCCCTAACAGTGCATAGCCTACGGCATGCCATCCATAAGAAGCGATTCCCTGTGCCTGGGCAAAGTTTAACTTTACCCGTATCACCTCCTGCATGATCCGCCAGATATAATAAAATGGCACCAGTGCAACAAGCGCACTGACCGCTGCCAAAACCGCCGACAGGATACTCAGATACTTGTAGTTTCCTGCAAAATTAAAGAGCTGTTTCAACAGACTTTCTTCTTTTTGCTTTTTCTCTTCCATTATGCTATCCTCCCATTTTTTCATTTCTAAGAGTCTATGTTAGTTCGAACTAACCATAGTTTCAATAACATAATAGCATACTGGCTCCTTTTAGCAACGAAATAAATAATAATCTTTATCAAATACACAAAAAGGGATGTTTCTGAAACGTAATATTTCAAAAACATCCCCTGAGGGTGAATATAAATTCTAACGCTATCCCAGCACCTTCTTAATCGCAGCCAGAAGCTCGTCATATGTCTCATATGCCGGCAACTCCGGATGATCCGCCTTGATCTGATCAGTGCTCTTGAATAAGAAGCCCGCCTTACTAGCCTCGATCATACCTAGATCGTTGTGGCTGTCACCGCTGGCAATAGTATCATAACCAATAGACTGCAAAGCCTTTACGGTGGTGTACTTTGACTTCTCACAACGCATCTTAAAGCCTGTGATCTCGCCATCCGGTGCAACCTCCAGTGAATTACAGAAGATTGTTGGCCAGCCCAGCTTCTTCATCAGAGGGCTTGCAAACTGTGTAAATGTATCACTGATGATAATTACCTGTGTAATGGAACGAAGCTCATCCAAAAACTCCTTTGCTCCCGGAATCGGATCGATCGTAGCGATGGTGTCCTGAATCTCCTTAAGTCCCAGACCATGCTCCTTAAGAATCCCCAGACGCCATGTCATAAGCTTATCATAATCCGGCTCATCTCTCGTAGTTCTCTTTAACTCCGGAATCCCACTTGCCTCTGCAAATGCAATCCAGATCTCCGGTACAAGTACTCCCTCTAAATCTAAACATACAATATCCATTTTCATCCTCATTTCTGCACACGTTTCTGGTATTTTCACAGAGACTGTCTGTGTGCCGGACATATGATCTCTGTTTCTTTAAATCTGAGTATATCACAAATTTGCAACGCAAGGGAGCTTGTTCACTTGCGCAAAATTTGTGAACGACAAAATCTTAAAGCGCATTGCGCGACAGATGCGAAGCATCTGGATTTTGGAGTTATTATATCACAAATTTGCGGCTTTTCCAATATGAACCACAACATAATCGTGCCCTGTCGCCGGCACAAACTGTTCCAGCACATCTCCGGTCTTCAACCGCAGGCTGGATGTATTTACGCATGGATGACATCCTAACAGCTCATGTGCCAACAGATCTTCATCCACCAAAAGCTTTACCCGGTGCCCTGTATCATTTATCAATCCCATCACGCTGACGGAACCGGGCCTGATATCCAGATACTCCTTCATCCTTTCTGCTGAGGCAAAGGATAATCTGGTGCTTCCAATCTGACCTGCCACCTCGGAAGATCTAAATTTCTTATCTCCCAGCATCATCAGCAGATAATAATGATCCTCTTTCGAATTCTTCAAAAAGAGATTTTTGCAGACAACTGCCGGTGCAAGTGCCTGATCAATTTCTATGCAGTCTTCCATCGTCTCCACAGCCTCATGGTCGATTCGCTCATATTCTATCCCTAACTGATCCAGAAAATCGTACACACGAAGCTCTGTGTCAGTTCTTCCTGTTCCATTTTTCGGTCTGCCTTTTTGCATTTGAAGTTGGTTCATATATTCCTCTCTCCCTTATCTTTTTATATGTATTTTTTTACATGATTATAAAGATTCAGACCTTTCCCTTTTCCATACTTTGCCACTAACGCAGTATGAATTGTTTGTTTGGCATTTGCAGATGAATGATTTTTGCACACAAGTGATGATACATACGAAATCGTATCATTATCACAATCTGCCTTGCTGAGAACTTTTTGAATTACACTGTTTCTCTGTGTATTACCTAATATAGACTTTGAAGTACTTTCAACACCGGATTTCAAAATCGGCTTCACAATTTTATAAAGATCCGCATAATTACCGTAGATGTTTCGAAGTTCGTTATGTACATCATTGGAAAAACGTTCATTTGCATAATATTTTGAAACAATGGAAGCAACAGTATTACTTACATTGTTATCATACCCCGCCTTGCTGATAGCTCGCTGAATTTTTGTATTAAGTTCTGACTTTGAATTTGATTGAATGGGAGGAATCTTTTTCTTAGATGTATCATCTTGAGTCCCCAGACACATAGATGGCTTTCTATTGATTTCAGAATCGGTTAATTGCTTCAAAAATGAAATACAGTTGTCATAGTCCGTATCTTTACTAATAATCACATATTTACATTTACTACCCTTATTTTGTCCAATTAAATATCCCAAATATGCAATAAGATGCATATCCAGCGATTGATTTCCCGCAGGTATTATATGGGAATGAAAATCTATATCATTAAACGCAGCCAAAGTCTTGATACTTATTTTAGGTGCATTTTTCGTAGAGAAATATAAATATGATCATTATCCGTCAGATTTTTTGAATTTAAAAGTCCCGCTTCATTTACATTTTCGAAATCAATCAAGTAATATGTTTGTTTTTTAGACATGAAATAACTCCTTTCTCAAAAATCTCTTCTAAAATTATTTGAACGATAAACATTTCCCATATTTTATCTGCTTTCATATTGTTTCAACAAATTCTCAATCTTAAGGTCAATACTCTCAGGAAATGTACCTGTAGTCTCCCTTGGAATCCGCATCCAGAAATCAATATTTTTGTATTTGCTTTTTCCACTCGTGTTTTTTCTGTCCTGTTTTCGGGACACTTCAATCTTAACCTGCGCACGTTTCTGTTCCAGCAACGGAATTACAATATGGTAAAGTCTGTCATCCCGAAAAGACAGATAGCCAGCCTCTTTTCCTGTCCTTGTTTTCAGATAAAGACGATGCGCCCGTACTCCCGCCGGATACAATATCATTCCGGTTCGCAGTCCCACTGTCGTCCCTCCGGCCTCAAGCATTGCGGGAATGTAGTAGGTCTCTGCATCTTTCCCTGCATCTACAGGTGTCAGCAATTCCTCCATACTTTCTGCCCCGTCGATAAACTGCTGTGCCAGCAGATAAGCAAGCTCCGCCTGAAATCGAAGACGTATTTGCGCCTGCCGGCTCATCCCATTTCTTTCATCGATCTCTGCCAGCAGACGTTCACTGCACTCCAGAATGCTTTTTAAGAATAACGAAAAATCCTCCTCCGGCTTCCACAGATATTTTCCCTCTGCGATTGCCACAACACCGATCATAGTTCCATCCATATCCTCAACTTTATGAAAAATTTTCCGCCTGGTATAAGCCCCTGTATTTTTCGGAGCATCCCAGCCCATCTCTGCATTCCTTGGGCTTTGTCCATATTTTGCATGCCATGCAGTCTGGGAGGCTGTTTGAGACTGCTTTTTTCCTTCCGATGAATTCCGTGAGCTTCGTTTCTGGGCATGTGCATCGGTCTCCCGATCTGCCCTGCGAAGTGTCTCATATGCCTCATTGATCTCCTGTGCCGTATACAGATATTCCTCGGTATCAAATGCACCTGTATCCGGATGAACCCGGTGCATCAACCGTCGATATTGTTTTTTGACCTCTTTGAAACCGGCATCCTGCGATATTGCCAGAATGTCATATGCCTGTAATGTTGTCATGATTTTATTCTTCTTTTCAATTTATTTGAATGCATCATCTAAGACGTCATAGTTTTCATTAGTTCCAATAACAAATTTCTCTGTTCCTTGGAAATGTAAGCCCATTGCTGTAATAAACTCTCCTGTTCCGGCGAAAGAAGTACCATATCTCCCTCTTGGAAAAACTGACTCAATGTAATACCAAATGTGTCGCACAAAATTTCCAATGTCGGAATACTCGGTATTGTATCACGATGAAATATATTTGCAATTGTCGAATTCGGCAATTGGGATTCTTTCACCAAACGATATTCTGTCCATCCACGTTCTTTCGTCAATTCTTTTATACGACATATTACATCCATTCTCTTTCACCGCTTTCTTAATTTGAACTTAATTTTATCTTTCATTTCAAGCGCAGAACAGAGTTATATTGAGTTGCATTTTATCTCTCTTTATAGTATTATCAATTCTATAATCTATAAACAATTTATTTCCTAACAGAAAGGAGAAACTCTATGACAAAGAAAAAAATACTGGCAATAACGATAGCCTTTTCAATGCTGTTGACTACGAGCAATACTGCTTCCGCTACAATAGCTCAAACAAAAATCCCATATGCAAAGACAACTTTAAAAAACACGACCATGTATACTACTTCCTCGCCAACAACCCCGCCTCCAACCGTAGCATCCGAATATACCTGTGGTGACTATACATATGTTCTAAATGGTTCTTCAGCAAAAATTACAGGCTACAAAGGTACAGATACTTCTGTAACTATTCCTGATACTTTAGATGGATATAAAGTAACCGGCATTGGTGGAACAGCTTTTTGGAACAGAAGTGGAATTACCGAAATAGTATTACCAAAAACAATAACTTATTTAGGATCAATGGCATTTACAGGTACAAGCATTTCCGAAATTACTATTCCTGCGTCTATTACATCTTGCGATAACGAAATGGCAGGACCGTTTTGTGGAATCTCAACTCTAAAGAAAGTTATTTTTGAAAACGGAACCACCTCCATTCCCTCATGTATATTGGCTGGTGGCACAGTCTGGCAGGCAATGTATGTAGAAGACATTGTTATTCCATCCAGTGTAATATCCATTGGTGACTATGCTTTTCGTGGATGTAATAATTTTTATCAGGAATCTCTCACACTTCCCAAAGACTTAAAAAAATAGGAAAATCCGCATTTATGGCCTGTAGTTCTCTAAAAAAAATCATTTTGCCCGATGCCCTTGAAAGCATTGGTGAAGCTTGTTTTGCTGGCTGTAAAAGTCTCGAAAAAATTGATATTCCGGCTCATTTAACCACCATTCCTCAAGAAGCCTTTTCAACTTGCACCAGCTTAACACAGGTATCATTTACAGATTCTGACATAGAAAATCCATCCGGCTATATTGGTATCAGTGCCTTTAAAGATTGTTCCTCCCTTTCTGAAATTGACTTTTCTAATACCATAACAACTATTGACCTCCAAGCTTTTTCCGGATGTAGTTCTTTAGAAACTGTATCTTTACCATCTCATCTGCAACAACTCGGAAGTAAAGTATTTTTCAATTCTGCTCTTAAACAAATTACAATCCCTGCAACGTCAAACTTAAAAGATATTTTTTATTATTTGGGATTTGCTCCTTTTTATGGTGCTAATAATTTAGAAACCGTTATATTTGAAGATGGAATCAAACGAATTCCCGGCGGGCTCTGCCAATATAGCACCATATCCTATGTTTCCATTCCCGATTCTGTTAAAATTATAGGTTCTGGTGCCTTTGGAAGCTGTAGTAAATTAACAGAAAATGGAATAAACTTTCCAAAAAATTTAGAAAAAATAGAGGACTACGCTTTTTCAAATACAGGTTTTTCCATCTTATCTCTTCCATCATCACTTCAATCTTTAGAAAATAGCGCATTTTCAGGTTGCACCAAACTTGAAAATGTACAATTAAGTGACTCCATCACCAATATAGGTAATTTAGTTTTTGCCAATTGTACGTCACTTTCTACTATTAAACTCCCTAATAATCTCCAGTCTATTGGATACAAAGTATTCACCGGAACATTACTAAAAGAGATTACTATCCCTTCCAAAGTTACATATTCCGGTGTAACAAGCTCAGGCAGCATCTCCAGCATAGAAGGATGTTTGTCTGGTGCTACCCAGTTAACCACTGTATCTTTTCAAAACAACACACACTATATCCCTGCTTATATGCTATCCCCAAAAGCCTACGGTTCTAGCCCCATCACGAAGGTAACAATTCCTGCATCTGTTATTAACATTGATGAAAATGCTTTTTCTCGTTGTGACAAAATAACTATCTATGGATATGAAAATAGCTACGCACAAACATACGCTCTTGAACACAATATTCCTTTTGTTGCATTAACGATGCCAAAAATTCATGTTAGTTCCGTTACATTAGACAAAACTACTGCTACATTACAACCAAAAAATTCCCTGACTCTGGTATCAACCATTCTCCCAGCAGATGCTACTGATCCGTCTATTATATGGATAAGCTCAGATGAATCAATTGCCACAGTTGATAATTCAGGAACTGTAACCGCCGCCAACCCAGGAATAGTAACTATCACAGCCTCCTCCGCAGATAACAGCAATGCAACAGCTACCTGTACAATCACTGTAACAAGTACACCTAAAATTACAGAATCTCCTTCTTTTACCCCAGATCCAATAGAACCAAGCAATATTCCATCAACCCCTGATGCATCAATTACATCAGAGCCAAAAGAAACACCTCAAATTTCGAGCTCCCCGTCCTTTTCCCCAATTCCAATAGAAACGAGCAACACTCCATCCATTACATCATTACCGGTTGTTCCAAGTTCTACTCCGATCAGTGTATCTTCTGCACCGGTACAAGTAACACATATTCCATCAACCCCTGATATACCAGTTACATCAGAGCCAAAAGAGACACCAAAAATCACCATAGCCCCTTCTTTCTCCTCGGCCCCAGTCGAAACAAGTAACGCTCCATCCATTACACCACTACCAGTTATATCAAAGGATGTTCCAACTAGCATACCTTCCACTCCAGCACAAGAAAGTGCCCAGCCAATGCCTACAAATACACCGATTACATCATCAAACTCCACAACACAGCAGCCAGCTATTTCCTCAGGAAACTCTGCTATCTCAGAAATAAAAAACAATTTTCCAACAAAAGGGAGCATTCTAGAAGACAAAACTTCAAAAGCACACTACAAGGTCACAACACCGATTCTCAATAAAAACACGAACAGCATCGGCGAAGTGCAATATATAGCACCTACAAATACATTAGGTAAAATATACATTCCTGTTTCCATAACCATTCAGGGTCAGTTATATAATGTAACATCCATTGCTCCTAATGCTTTCAAAAACAGACGTAAATTGCAATCAATTACATTATCCGACAATATTGTTTCTATTGGAAAAAATGCATTTTACGGATGTTCAAACCTAAAGTCCATTACTCTAGGAAAAAATGTTACCTCCATTGAGGACCGTGCATTTGCCCAATGCAAATCTCTCACAAAAATTACAATTAAAACCAGTAAACTTACTTCCAAATCCATTAAAAAACATGCATTTTCCGGACTAGACACAAAAGTAATAATCAAAGTTCCAAAAAAGAAATTATTAAGATATAAAAAACTTTTTCAATCAAAAGGATTATCAAAAAATATTAAAATAGTAATATAATTTTAGCTAAGAAATGCGATTATGATTCCAAGTGAATCACAAAAAGCCTAGAGTGCCAGCTCTAGGTTTTTTCTTTTCTCTATTACTTTTTCCGAACCGCTGCCCGTTCTACCACAGCCTCTACCAGCGACTCCTCGTCTGCCTGTCGTGCCACCTGCACCGCAATCCCATACCGTCCGGCTTCCCTTGCCGTCTGTTCGCCGATGCAGACGGCCCGCATCCGTGCGCACGCCTCCGGAGATATATTGTCCACCGTCCCCCGTACCGTGGACGCACTGGTAAACACAAAGACTGCACGTTCATCCATCGCAAGCCCCTCAAGTACCGGCCTGTCCCGTCCCACATTTTCCAAGGTACGGTCTACTGCTTCCGTACGGTAGATTGCAATATCGTCTACCGGATGACAGACATCCTTTTGGAGCCTTGCCAGCAGATCCGGTGATCCCTCCTCTGCTCTGGCGATAAGTATGTGATCCTTTTTACCGGCCTTCTTCGCCAGTGCCTCGCCCAATGCCGCTGCCGAATATTCCTCCGGGATCAGATCCGCATAAATGCCATGCTGCTCCAGTTGTCTGGCAGTCCCCGATCCAATCACTGCAATTTTCAGGTTGGATAACTTTCGAATATCAAATTTTACTTCGGCGCATTGTTCAAAGAATACATCAATACCGGATGGACTGGTAAATACAATCCACTGATATGTCTCAATCTGCGCCAAAGCCCGGAACAGATTTGTCCGTTTTATCGGACAAATCTGTATAGCTGGGAACTCTAACACCTCGGCTCCCAGACTGCGGAACTTTTCTGCCAGCCGATACATCCGCTGTTTCGGGCGGGTCAGAACAACTCTGGTCCCCGCCAGAGGAAGCTTCTCATACCAGCCGAAATCCTCTGCCAGCGTACAGACCTTTCCAATCAGCAGAATTGCCGGAGTCGGAAGCTTTTCCTTCTCCATTCTGCGGGGAAGTTCTGAAATCGTTGAGAGCAGCTTCTGCTGTCCTGCCGTCGTCCCCTGAGACAAAAGTACTGCCGGCATCTGCGGAGTCATTCCTGCGGTTATGAGTCCTTGACAGATTTCCGGTGCCGATGCCACTCCCATCAAAAAGACAAGAGTACCCTCCATCCGGCACAATGCCTCATAATCCAGCTCCAGACTCTTCCCACGGCGTTTATGCCCCGTAATAATATGAAGAGACGAACAATAATCCCTGTGCGTCACAGGAATTCCATTGTACGCAGGAACGGCAATCGCCGATGTGATCCCCGGCACAACCTCATAATCGATTCCGCCCGCAAGCAGCTCCTCGATCTCTTCTCCTCCCCTGCCAAAAAGAAAAGAATCACCGCCCTTTAAACGAACCACATTTTTTCCTCTCTCAGCATAAGAAACAAGAAGACGGCTGATCTCCTCCTGGGGCATCGCATGATGAGAAGAACGTTTTCCAACATAAACCTTCTCTGCTGTTTCCGGAAGTCCGGCAATGATTGCCTGGCCTACCAAAGCATCATAAACAATCACATCCGCCATATTCAATACTCTCTCTGACTTTTTCGTTAAAAGCTCTGCATCTCCCGGACCGGCTCCCACCAGCCAAACCTTTCCCTTTGCCATCTTTTCCTCCTTATCCTAAAACCTTTGCAGTCCCGGTTCCATCTCTTTTCCAATCCCGGTTATTCTATTTCTTTCGCCGGCTTTTCTTTAATACCGCCTCTTTCTTTTCATCCCTTCTCCTGCTCAAACTGCTCCATTAACTGCTGTGCGAGAGCTTTTGCTACTCCGGACGGATCATGTACCGGTCCCTTCCTCTCTCCGGTCACATAGCCCATTTCTCCGGTTCCCTTACTGTACATTGCCCGCAGAAAAAGCTCTCCCTCCTGAATGACTGCATGCGCTGCCACCGGAGAAGAACATTCTCCCCCCACGGCACGGATAAAGCTTCGTTCGCATTTCACGACAATTTCAGACTCTTTATTCACATATCCGTTCAATATTGCACAATCAAAACCTTTACGGCCCTGCAATGCCAAAACACCCTGTCCGGCACATGGAATGACCTCCTCTGTCGTAAAATATCTGGAAATCCGATCCGCAAGTCCCAGTCTTTTTAAGCCTGCTGCCGCCAGGATCAATGCACTGTACTCTCCATCATCCAGTTTCTTCAACCTTGTGAGCACATTTCCCCGCACACTGCGAAAGCCCATCTGCGGATACAGCTTTTGCGCCTGAAGAACTCTCCTCCGGCTGGAACAGCCAATGGGAAGCTTCTCATTTAATTTTGTCTCTCCCTCTGGCAGAACCAACACATCTCTCGGATCCTCCCGGTCCGAATAGCCGATCAGAGGCAGCCTGGGATTCTCCTCTGCCGGCACATCCTTCAGACTGTGAACGGAAATGTCACTTCGTCCGTCAAGAAGTGCTGCATCCAGCTCCTTAACAAACAGCCCTTTTCCTCCTACCTGATCCAGCGTTCTGTCAAGAATTTTATCACCTGTAGTTTTCATTGTAATGATCGGAGCATCAATTCCATGCTCCTGCAGATACCTTTGCACCAGTTCCGACTGCACTACCGCCAGCCTGCTTTCCCGGCTTCCGATCCGTATTGTCCTCATGATCCTGTCCTCCATACGCTCTGTCACATATATCCTTCTATACCTGTTTCCATTTATCAGGCTCTTCAAACATAATTACCTGTCGTTCCGGCACAATTTTATTTAACGGAATCTGTCTTTTTCTCCCTCCGGATCCTCGTTATACAAATCTGACATCGCATCCACACAGTCCCGGAACGTGGACACGTCCACCGAGTCTCTCACAGAAAACATTAGTTTATTCACGACCTTCTGTACCGATTTTCGGACAATTTCTTCGGCTGCTGCCTGATCTGCTTCTTCCACATTTTTCTGCAAGACCGGCAGATTTTTCCGAAATTGTCCGGTCACTCTCGCCATAACATCCTCCGATGCCTTCTCACTGATCTTTAACAGCATAGGAACAACATCCCTGGCATCATACCAGCTCTGAAATTCCTGTGTCTTCTCCTGCAGAAGCTTCCTTGCAGCAGTTAAGGACTGCTTCGCCTCCTCCGGCAGCTCCGCTCCAAAATCGTCAATATCATATAACGTAATCCCTGACAGTGTTCCGATTTCTTCCTGAATATCCCGTGGCACCGCCAGATCCACAAAAACCGTATCCTGTTGCAATTGTTCTACCGGCAGTTTTTCCAATGTGATCGTCGTATTGGGACTGGCCGTTGCTGAAAAGATATATCTGCATTCCGGCATTTTTTCATAACGCTTCGAGTAATCAATTCTCCCGGCTGCCCGAGGAACATCCACAATTCCGCTGCGGTACTGACGTATGGTCACCGTCACATCCGCGCCCCGGTCCAGCAGAAGCTGAGCCGTTAATCGTCCCATCACACCATTCCCGATCACCAGACATTTTTGCTCCCGAAAAGAGGCTCCATCCCGTTCCAGACCTGCGATCGCCGCCAACGGTGCAGAGTGATTCGATGACGGAAGTACAATCTTTGTTTTGACTTCCTTTCCTGCCGTTACCGCCATCCGGAACAATGTTTCCAATATCTTGTCTGTCCCAAAAAGCTGCCTGGAGAAATCTGCGGCATCCTTCATCTGCGTCAGTATCTGATCCTCTCCCAGAATCTGGGATTTCAAGCCTCCTGCCAGTGCAAACAGATCCTGTACTGCCTCCATCCCATGACGTATATGGAGATATTGTGCATATTGCTCCGGCTCCAGTGCTTTTAACCCACAAAACAATTTTTTCTCATCCTGATTCCATTCCTCCGTATATGACAACACGAGTTCTGTCCTGTTACATGTTGACAACAGAACGCAGCCCGAAATTCCTTCCAACTGCTTCAAATGCTTTATGGTTTCCTCCTGTTCCCTTTTGGTATAGCTGAATTTTTCTCTGATATCCAGTCCGGCGTCTCTGTAATCTATGCCAACCATCGTAATATCCATATGTCACCTCTTCATTTTATCCGATTTCCTCCACCCGGTAATCATTAGTAATATATCACCTTTCCATCGAGAAATCTATACCCGGAAGCTCTGTACATACAAAGAACCGCCAGATAGACATTTGTCTATCTGGCGGTTCTTTGTGCCATCCTATACACCGGGCTCCTGTTGTCCGATCCGAACCCGTTATATATTTAACACTCTCTACTCCCTTGGAAAATATCATACGACATTTCCTGCCTTCATTTGTTTCCCTTTCTCTCGTCACCCGTTATTCAACATATTATCACGGCTTTTTTCATATTTCTACCATTTTGTCATGAAATGCCTGTTTTTGGTTATGAAATCATTTTCGTAAAATATGTTTTTTTCACATTTTTTTTCAAATCACCCGGTAAATGATTGCCTATCATGTTCATAAAGTGGTACAATACAATACAAAATAAACCTTTTAAACAGGAGATTTTACAAATGAACCCATCTGTATTCATATTAGAAGATAATAAACTATTTGCTCAGAATCTGGTGGATATGATTGGACAATATCCACTCAAGTTAAACTGTATTGTGACATCCGATCTGGCCACCGCTATGGCCCAGCTTAATGATTCCATTCATTATACCGCATTTTTTATTGATATTGCGCTGGATGAAACAACAGAAAATACAGACGGATTATCGTTTGCAAAATATATATCTGAAAGCTCTTTCCACAGAGATACACCGGTTATTTTTACAACAAGCTTTCCTCATTATGTATACGAAGCATTAAATCAGCTTCATTGCTATGCATATCTTTTAAAACCATTCCGCCGGGAGGATGTCTTTTTTCAGCTTGATCAGATCTTAAAAACAAATTGTTCCATCCGATTAAAGACAGCAGATAGCATTTTTATGAAGCTAAATACAGACGATATTTATTTTATTCAGGCCTTTGGCAGAAATATGCTTTTTTCCACAAAGCATGGTGAGGTCTGTTCCCGGCAATATACCATGAAGTCTCTGGATGAAATTCTGCCGGATCACTTTGAACGTTGTCATAAATCATTTTTGGTAAACACAAAATATATTCATTCTGTCAATCCAAAGGAAAGAACTCTTCATATTAAAGAAATAGATGATGACATTCCTTACGGGAAAGATTTTCATCTCGAATAACCATTCCACAAAAAGGGGGAGTTAATTGTGCTGGATTATATTCCATATTTTATTGCTAACATTTTCCAGAGTGGCGCATATGCCATCTGTATGCTCTATCTGACCGGTGAGCTTTCACAACAAAAAAAGCATCTGTGGTCAACATGTATCAGTTTTTTTCTGATGTACTGGCTCACCATCACCATTCAATTACATGATGACGACTGGATTGTGATCGGTCTCTTTCTGATATTGTGTGTGTACTTTTTATTTGTTTATTTTAATACCTCCAAGCCTATCAGCCAGTGTCTGAATGTGGTTATCTGCGGTTATCTGATCGAAACAATCTGTCAGGTCTTTTTTATCGTGCTCTATAACCTGCTGCACATTCCATGCAATGTCAATGGTTATAATGATCCTGTATCTCTGTCAGTCGTTGTCTTTGGCTGCCTGCTGCTGATTCCGGTGCTTCGTTTTCTTCCTATGCGAAAATGGATGAACCATCTGGAAAATATTTCCTATTCCTCTTCTCTGGCAGTCCTTCTGATATTAGTCATTCTCTCAGCAATCAGTTTACGATATGATAAGATCAGTCTCGGTCTTTTAATGCCTACCGTTGCATCCATTCTTATTTTTTCTTTTCTCGGTGTATTGATCATTTTGCAGAGTTTTTCCGACCAAAGGCGGAAACAGGCGATCCGGGACTACGAAACATATATGCCTATCCTGAATGATATGATCGAAAATATTCAGAAGCAGCAGCATCTTTACAATAACCAGATTGCTTCTCTGGTGCATCTGGCCGATTCCTATAATGACTATGATTCCCTCTCCATGGCATTGAAAAACTATTCCAATTTCAACGAAATTGTTGTAGATAATGAATCTTATTCCTTTCTGCATATTAAAAACAAACTTCTTGCAAGTCTGTTGTACTGTAAATTTCAGGAAGCCAAATCAACGGACAAGAATATAGTGGTCAAAGTAAATGATTATCATTATCACAGTCCCTGCTCAGATACAGAAATAGTAGATATTGTCGGCATTCTAATTGATAATGCACTCGAGGCTTCTCAGATAAATGACACCATATATATTACACTGGGAAAACAATCCGGCTCTGACAATCCGTTTTTCATCACAGTGGAAAATCCCGGACCACTGGTCACCGGAAAATTTGTCCACGATATTTTTTCTCCGCGATATACAAGCAAAAAGAACTTTGCCGGTCACGGGCTTGGACTCAATGTTCTGAAATCCTTTGTAGATAAATATCACGGCTCCATTACTGTGGGAAATAATTATATTGACAACAAAGATAATACCGGACAAATGCAATATATATTTTTTGAAATTGAAGTTTAATAAGGGAGGCAGCAAGCTATGACACAATCAGAAACACTTTTTCAGGAAGCCGTCAAATATATTCCGGGAGGAGTCAATTCCCCGGTCCGGGCCTTTGGTTCCATTGGCAGCACGCCGCGTTTTATCACCAAGGCAGACAAAGCTTATATGTGGGATGAGGATGGAAACCGTTATATTGATTTTATCGGTTCCTGGGGGCCTATGATCCTTGGACACAATCATCCCTCCATCTTATCCGCCGTACTGGAAGCATGCACGAAAGGCTTAAGCTTTGGTGCTGCAACCAGACAGGAAGTTACCATGGCAAAACTGATCTGCGATATTGTTCCCTCGATCGATATGATCCGCATGGTCAATTCCGGCACGGAAGCTGTGATGAGTGCCATCCGCGTTGCCAGAGGATATACCGGCCGGGATAAGATCATTAAGTTTACCGGCTGTTATCACGGCCATTCCGACGGTCTTCTGGTCAAGGCCGGGTCCGGTGTAATGACAGCAGGAGTTCCGGACAGTTCCGGTGTTCCTGCATCCGTCACCAAGGATACCCTCACCGCAGAGTACAATAATACGGACAGCGTCCGCACTCTCTTTAAACAGTTTGGAGAGCAGATTGCGGCAATTATCGTAGAACCGGTTGGTGCTAATATGGGTGTTGTTCCTCCGGCTCCTGGATTCCTTCAAAGTCTGCGGGATATCTGCAACGAATACGACAGCCTGCTGATCTTTGACGAAGTGATCACCGGCTTCCGTCTTTCCCTTTCCGGTGCACAGGGCTATTATGGGATCACACCGGATCTGACTACCTTCGGCAAGATCATTGGTGCCGGTATGCCGGTGGGAGCATACGGTGGACGCCGGGATATTATGGAACAGGTTTCCCCGGTTGGTAATGTATATCAGGCAGGCACATTAAGCGGCAATCCGGTTGCAATGGCCGCCGGTATTACCCAGCTCACCCTTCTCCGGGATCACCCGGAATACTACACCCTGTTAAACGATACCTCCGACAAATTTTTCAATAAAATAAAGGAGATCCTTCTTGAGAAGAATCTCCCGTGGCAGGTAAATCATGTCGGTTCCATCGGAAGCCTGTTCTTCACCGGGCAGCCGGTCACCGATTACGCCAGTGCAAAAACCTCTGACGTAACAGCCTATGCCCGTTACTGTAACCGGATGCTCGATCATGGCATTTATATTGCTCCGGCCCAGTTCGAAGCAATGTTTCTGTCCCTGGCACATACTCCGGAGGATCTTTCACATACTCTTGACGCTATGTGCACCTGTTTATAATGCTTCCGCATCTTCCACCGAACACTCGGTAAAAGAAAAGTAAAATGTAGTCCCTTCGCCCGGCTGGCTTTCCACAGAAATGTCACCCCCATGGCGGAGGGCTATTTGTTTGGCGATCATCAGTCCAAGCCCTGTTCCATTCTGATTCTGCCGCAGCTTTGAGGTATAAAATTTTTCGAAAATACACGGAAGCTGCTCCTCTGAAATTCCAATGCCATAATCCCGGATCTGAATCCATAAACGCACCCAATCCTTTTCCTGCTGCCTTTCCATCGATATCTCGATCACACCATTTTCATCGGAAAACTTCACGGCATTGTCTACAATGATCAGAAACATCTGGCGAAGCCGGTCATAATCCCCCAGGATCAAGCAAGGCTCATTTTCCGGCATCTCCACCTGAAATTGAATCTTCTTATCCTGCCCCAGCACATGTCCGTGACGAACCACATCACTGAAGATCTGGATCAGACTGACAGGTTCCTTTTCAATCTGAAACTCCGGATTCTGCATTTTAGATAAGATAAAAAGATCCCCTACGAGTCGTTCCATCCCCTGGCATTCCTGCACCATACGCTGATAATATTCCTGCTCCTGCTGTTTCCCTGATACCACACCGTCCGCCAGAGACTCGGAATATCCCCGCAACACCGTAATGGGAGTCCTCAGCTCATGAGATACATTTGCAAAAAAGTCCTGACGCACCCGGTCCAGATTATCCCGTTCCTCATTGATCTGCCGCAGGCGGCCTGCCAGCTCATCCAATGCACTTTCCAACTGCCCCATCTGTGTGTCACGCCGTACAATATGCTGTTCACTGTAATCTCCGTCCACAAGCCGCAGAATGTCTTTTCGAATCCGTGCCAGAGGACGGGACAAATATTTCGATGCTCCCAACGCTATAATATACGATATAAGAAGTGCCATAGCAGCACTAAGTGTCAAAAGATACTTTCCCTGACGCACTCCCATCTTTTGCCGGTCCAGCATACTGACCATCATAACGGCCCCGGCAACTTCTCCGGACGCCTTATCAATATAGACAGGAATTGCGATTCGCAGGATTACCATACCATATATCTTATCAAAATTGGAATTGTACGCCTTTTCTCCCTGAAATGCCTGCTCCAGGACATCATACATTTCATCGGTCAGACTTGCAGTATCGGCATTGGTATAATTCTCCGTCAGCGGCCGGGATGCTTTGTCATTACTGACGATCCACACGTCAATCTCATCGGCTCTCTGCAATTCATCAATATCAGCAGCATATTTGGAAAAGCGGTCCATTTTTTCTTTGCGGGCCAGTTTCCCCACTCTTTTGGCAATTACCTCCCCCTGCCGGCTGAGAGTCTCTGTATAAGAACGCATATAATTATTTTCATATAATTTCAGAAAGATCACACCGATCAGAGTCACTGTCAATGCCAGTACCACTACAAATGACAGATAGATCCGCACGATAATATCATTTCTGCGAAACATATGCATCAAACGCTTCATCTTTCACTCCATTTTCCTTAATCCAGACCATCAACCTCAAATTTATACCCTACGCCCCAGATTGTCTTAATTCCCCAATCCGGATGATCCACAGAATCTAACTTTGACCGGAGACGTTTAATATGGGAGTCAACGGTACGGCTATCCCCGTAATAATCATATCCCCAAAGGCTATCCAGCAGATTATCCCTTGTAAATACTTTATTGGGATGACTTGCCAGCGTCCACATCGTCTCAATCTCCTTTTTGGTCAGAGGTATTCTCTGATCATTCACCTTAAAGGTATATTCCTCCAGATTGATGTAAAGATTTTTAATGCGGATTATGCCCTCTTGTTCCTTTGTCTCCTGAGGCGGCGTAATTCTCCTGAGAACTGCCCGCAGACGTGCCATAACCTCCCCCGGACTGAACGGCTTTACAATGTAATCATCTGCGCCGATATCCAGTCCCATGATCTTATCATAATCCTCGCCTCTGGCTGTGATCAGTATGATCGGTACACTGGACTCCCTGCGGATCGACCGGCATACCTCATATCCATCCTTGAGGGGCATCATCACATCCAACAGAATTGCTACGGGCTGATATTCCTCAAAAAACCGCTCCGTCTCCAAACCATCCTTAGCAATGACCGGCTCATATCCTTCCTTTTGTACATATGCGGCTAAAATGTCAGTAATGTCTTTATTATCATCTGCAATTAATATGTACTGCATAATTTTTCCCTTCCTTTCACTAGATTTTCTTCTGCATGTAGCATTTATACATAGTTTACCATAAAAATACGGAAAAATTATGGCAATTTTTTTCAAAAGATGACATGATTTTGCCACGGTTATCCCATATGCTGTTAATATAAGCACAATGTATAACATATATATATTGATTTTCATTTAGAAAGGTATGGTTTTATTATGCGTAGAAAAATAACATATCCGGCAATTGTTTTTCTGCTGCTTTTTTCTCTTATGACGGATACCGCATCTGCATCCACCCAAAAAAACCGCAGCAGAAAAAAAGAGGCTCAAGCCCCTTACACCTTAAATATGACCACCTCTGACCTGCTGCTGGGAGACAGTTTTATTCTTACCGTAAACGGTACCACGGAAGAAAGTGTTACCTTCAAAAGCAGCTCCAGTGATGTGGTCTCTGTCGAACCGGAGGATGACAGCATCAGCTGCAAATGCACCGGAGAGACCGTGGGTAATGCCACAATAACAGTTAAGATCAAAGAAAAAGGATTTCTTTTCTTTAATAGCACCGCTACCACCCTTACCTGTAAGGTTACCGTGAGTCCAAAGGCTTCCAGCATACAGTTCAACCGCCGGCAGCGCCGCATGGCACCAAACACCAAAAGAAAAGTCCGGGTCACGCTGCGGCCAAGTATCACAACCGAAGTTCCTGTGTTTTCCTCCTCTGACCCAAAGATTGCCAGAGTGAATGCCGCTCAGAAGATCGTAGCCAAAGCTCCCGGTATCGCAGTCATCACAGCGACGATCCAAAATGGCAATACCGCCACATGCCGCGTGATCGTATCTGACAGATCCAAAAGATCTGATTAACCGTAAGCGATATTTTATTGACACGTCAAAAGACCGGAAAAGGATTTCTTCCCTTTCCGGTCTTTTCTATCGCCCGCTGTGAAATAACATCTGACAAAGTTCCATTTCCTGTTTTGTCTTGCGGCTGTTAAAAAATGTCACTGTCCCCTCCTCCTGCTTGGGATTCAGCAGGTTCTTTTGTGCAAGACGTCTCCGCATTTCTCTGGCGGTTCCCGGACCACCATCATAAATGGTTACCCCTTCTCCCGCAATTTCCTGTATCATTTTTCTCACAAACGGATAATGTGTACACCCCAGCACAATACCGTCAATAGGTTCCTGTGAAACCTTTTGCAGGAGCTCCTGCAAATATGTACGCAGATCCTCTCCTGCCAGATCTCCCCGTTCCACAAACTCCATCAGCCCCGGACAAGGCAGAGGCACAATACGGATCTGATCCTCATAACGCGCCATCAGTTTGCGAAATTTCTCCTGGCGGATCGTCATAGGCGTTGCCATAACCACGATCCTGGCTCCCGGCTTTTGAACCGCCGCCGGTTTGATCGCCGGTTCAATCCCTACCAGCGGAAGCTCCGGATACATTTTGCGAAGTACTGCAACTGCTGCACTGGTTGCCGTATTGCAAGCCACCACGATTCCCTTGGCACCCTGCGCCATCAGCTCCTCCACATGGCGGATCGTCAGCTCCCGGATCACCTTCGTGGGCTTCGTACCGTAAGGCGCATTAGCAGAATCCCCGAAATAGATATAATCCTCCTCCGGCATTACTTTGACCAATTCCCGAAGTACACTGATCCCGCCCATACCGGAATCAAATACTCCGATCGGACATTTTTTTAATTTTTCCAGATTATCTGTTTCCATCTCATTACTCCTTCAAGCATCCATTCTTACAGAAAAACGCCGTATCGGCGTTTTTCCTGTGCGAAAAATACTTCTTGACTGCATTCTGCAGTCTTAGAAGTATTTTTCGCACTACTCCTCCTCCACATGCTCCAGTCCCTGATTGATAATCGCCCGGACATGGGCATCTGCAAGAGAATAGAAAACGGACTTTCCTTCCCTGCGGCTCCTGACCAGTTTATTTTGTTTTAAAATACGAAGCTGATGAGAAACGGCTGACTGGGTCATATTTAATGCCGCTGCCAGATCGCATACGCATACCTCTGCTTCAAAGAGAACAAATAATATCCGGATCCTGGTAGAATCTCCAAACACTTTAAACAGCTCTGCCAGATCATATAATACTTCCTCCGGCGGCAGCTTTTCATTTACTATATTTAACAATTCCTGATGCACCTCAATACTGTCACAACAGTCCAATGTAATATGTTCATGTTTCATAATATACAAATCCCCCTCCGTTCCCACATATGATAAAAGCCAATTACTATTAGTATGTAGGAATCGGAGAGGGATGTCAAGACATGTTCTTCCTATCGTCTTTTATAGCCTTTTGACCGATAATGCCCGGATGGCATTCAATACTGCGATCACCATAACTCCCACGTCAGCAAAGATTGCGGCCCACATATTGGCAATACCCAGGGCACCCAGGATCAGACAGATCACCTTAATTCCAATCGCAAAATAAATATTTTCGTATACAATGCGGATACATTTTCTGGCAATCTTGATCGCCTTGACAATCTTCATGGGATCATCATCCATCAATACGATATCTGCGGCTTCAATCGCAGCATCAGACCCCATAGCTCCCATAGCGATACCGATATCCGCTCGGGAAAGCACCGGCGCGTCGTTGATGCCATCTCCGACAAACGCAAGTTTTTCCCTGGAGTGCTGCCCGGCAAGAAGCTTCTCGACGCCGCTCACCTTATCTGCCGGAAGCAGCTCCGCATAATATTCTGAAATGCCCAGCTCTTTTGCCACATGCTCTGCCACATTGCGGCGGTCACCGGTGAGCATCACGGTCTTGCGGATTCCGGCTTTATTCAATGCCTTGATCGCTGCTGCCGCTGTCGGCTTTGGCTGGTCAGAGATCAGGATACTTCCCGCAAAGATCTGATCCACTGCCACATAAACAACGGTTCCGACTTCATTTAATTCCTTATAGGAAACACCAAGCTTTTTCATAAGTTTATCGTTACCAACGGATACTTCTTTTCCGTCAATCGCAGCCTTTACACCATTGCCACTGATCTCTTCCACATCCGCAATGCGGTTCTTATCAATGCCCTTTCCATAAGCCTTCTGCAGACTACGGCTGATAGGATGGCTGGAATAGCTCTCTGCCAGTGCGGCATATTCCAGAAGCTGATCCTCACTCATTCCCTCCGGATAGATAGATGATACCGCAAATACGCCCTGTGTCAGAGTTCCTGTCTTATCAAATACAACACAGCTGGTCTGTGCCAGTGTCTCCATATAATTAGAGCCCTTTACCAGTACACCGGAACGGCTTGCTCCACCGATTCCCGCAAAGAAACTGAGAGGAATACTGATAACCAGCGCACACGGACAACTAATAACCAGAAATGTCAATGCACGGAAGATCCACTCGCCCCAATCCGGCGCAATATGCAAAAACAGAATACTTACTAACGGAGGAAGCACTGCCAGTGCCGCCGCACAATAACATACGATCGGTGTATAATAATGGGCAAATTTCGAGATAAAGTTCTCAGAACGGGACTTTCTGGAGCTGGCATTCTCCACCATATCCAGAATCTTAGAAACAGTAGACTCCCCAAACTCTTTGGTGGTTTTAATCCGTAGCACTCCTGTCATATTAATGCAGCCACTGACGATCTCATCATCAACCTCTGCCTCCCGCGGAAGGCTTTCTCCGGTCAGTGCACTGGTATTTAAGGTACTTTTTCCTTCGATGATCACACCATCGATCGGTACCTTTTCTCCCGGCTGCACCACGATCACACTGCCGATCTCCACCTCCTCCGGATCAACCTGCTCCAGCTCCCCGTTCTCCGTTTCCACATTGGCATAATCCGGACGGATATCCATCAGTTCGCTGATGTTGCGACGGCTTTTGCCTACCGCATAGCTCTGGAACAACTCTCCGATCTGATAAAAGATCATTACGGCAACACCCTCGGTATAATCTCCCAGTGCGATTGCTCCAATCGTTGCTACTGCCATCAAAAAGTTCTCATCAAACACCTGACGGTTCATAATACCCTTCACCGCCTTGCGCAGGATATCATAACCAATCACCAGATACGGAATCATAAATAAAGCAAACCTGATATATCCTTTTACCGGCAGCAAGGAGATCAGTCCCACCAATACAACCGCTATGATAATACGGATCATGGCCTTTTTTTGTTTCTTTGTCATAGCTTCACGCTCCTTCCTATCGACCGTGCTTTTTAGCAGCGATTACAGGAAAATTTCGCAGTCATCTTCTACTTTCTTACAATTTTGTAATACATCCTGCATTACGGCCTTTGGCTCAGCACCCTCCTCAAACTCAACAGACATCTTTAGTGTCATAAAGTTCACAACGGCATCCTTTACACCATCTGTAGCCTTCGCAGCCTCTTCCATCTTATTTGCACAGTTTGCACAGTCAACATCAATCTTGTAAGCCTTCTTCATAATTATCTCCATCCTTTCAAATATATATGTTTTTTCTTTTCATCATATGAACAATCATTCATATGTTTGATTATATTGTACCAAATCTTTTTCATATGTCAATACATAAAAGAAAAAATTAAGGGAATGTCTCATTCCTTTGGAGTGAAACATTCCCTGATATCATTTTATCTATTCTGTTGATTAACGATGCTGCTCAAATGCACTCAGATCATAATTTTTAAGATTGCCTGTGATACTTCTGTCATCAGCCTCATCGATCAGCTTATCACGAACCTTCTTCGTCTTCATCGGATCAGCATAACCACTTGGACCGCCCACACAGCCGCCCTCGCAGATCATACCCTCTACGAAGTCCTCCGGAAGTCTGCCTGCTTTCAGCAGAAGCATAGCCTTTTTACATTCCATGGCTCCGTTTGCCTTAAATACCTTGGCATCTACTTCCTGATCTGTCTCCTTCATATATTCCAGTACGGAAGCAGTCACACCACCGGCATTACCATAACGCTTGCCATAAGCGCTTGACTCCTGATACTCGTTTGGAGCCGGCTCCAGCTCAACATCCTTTGCCTTCATGATGGCACGGATCTCACTATAAGTAAGAACAGCATCTGCATTGCCCTCGATCTGCTGATCTACTACCTCTGACTTTTTACCGATACATGGTCCGATAAATACGGTATAGCAGTCCGGCTCCTTTGCCTTAAGCATTCTGGAGATCATACACATCGGTGAAACTGTAGTGGAGATCAGATCTGCCTGCTCCGGATAATGCTTACGGATCATATTAACAAATGCCGGACAGCAGGATGTGGTTTTCTTCTCACCTGCGTGATATGCTTCCAGCCACTCCTCAGCCTCGCTCTGTGTAGTCATATCTCCACCGAGACCAACCTCGATCATGTCTGCAAAGCCAACCTTCTGCAGTGCGATCTTCCAGCTCTCCATGGTAATGTCAGGACCAAACTGTCCCTCTGTCGCAGGTGCTACCATACCATAGACCTTCTTGCCCGCTTTCAGCGCACCGATCACATCCAGAATAAATGTCTTGGAACCGATCGCACCAAATGGACATTTATGGATACAGTGACCACAGCGGATACACTTGCTCTCATCAATTACGGAAATACCAAGATCATTGTATGTAATGGCATCTACCGGACATGCAAACTTACATGGACGCTTCAGATGAGCGATAGCATTGTAAGGACATGCCTTGGCACACATACCGCACTCTTTACATTTATTGGCATCAATGTGGGAACGCTTCTCTCCGGGACTGATGGCACCGAACTTACATGCATTCACACATGCCTTACCCAGACAATTCTGACAGTTGTCCGTTACAACATAACTGGAAATCGGACAGTCCTCACATGCAGAAGAAATAACCTGTACAACATTTCCATTGTCCTCCGGACCAGGAGCTTTTCCTTCTGCCAGACGAATACGCTGACGGATAATCTCACGCTCTTTATAGACGCAGCAACGGAACTGCGGTGTTGGTCCAGGTATCATCTTACGTGGCAGGTGATCTCTTTCCTCCTCCAGAGTGCCCTCAAAGGCCAGCTTTGCCACCTCATAAAGTACATCATGCTTGATTCGAATCACATTTTCATCTGCAAACATTTTTTCTCTCCTTATCTTGTCAGTTGTTTGTGAGTATAGTATAACATAGATTTGCAGATAATGAAATTATTTTTCTATAAAGTTTTTTAATTGATATTTTTTCATCTTTGACCGATCTTCAGATTCGGTACTGCATTCAGGTCCAGACCATGACGTGTCCCCGCCATATACTCATAATATCCCTGGGAAGCGATCATTGCCGCATTATCTGTACAATAAATCGGAGACGGATAGCAAAGTTCCAGTCCCGCCTCATCACATGCCTGTTTCATCGCAGCGCGGAGTGCCGAATTGGAAGCTACACCACCGGCCACGGCGATTCGTTTCTCCCCAAGCTTTTTGGCGGCTCCCACGGCCCTTCCCACCAGCACATCAACTACCGCCTGCTGGAAGGATGCTGCCACATCCGCTCTATTTACTTCGATGCCCTTCATCTCACATCCGTTCAGATAATTTAAAACCGCTGATTTCACGCCGGAAAAGCTGAAATCAAACTCACAGCCGTCAATTTTAGCACGAGGGAACTCAATGGCATAAGGATTTCCTTCCTTTGCCGCCAGCTTGTCAATCTTTGGACCGCCCGGATATCCCAGACCGATGGCTCTGGCAACCTTATCAAACGCCTCTCCTGCCGCATCATCATGGGTATAACCGATAATTTCAAATTTACCATACTCCAATACACGGACCAGATGAGTATGACCTCCGGATACCACAAGACACAAAAACGGCGGCTCCAGATCCGGATGCTCCAGATAATTTGCCGCAATATGCCCCTCAATATGATGCACACCCACCAGAGGCTTTCCTGCCGCATAGGCAATTGCCTTGGCCGCACCGACACCGACAAGAAGTGCTCCCACCAGTCCCGGACCATATGTAACACTGACCGCATCAATCTCGCTAAGCGTAACCCCGGCATCCTTCAGTGCCTGCCCGATCACCTGATTGATCCTCTCCACATGCTTACGGGAAGCAATCTCCGGCACTACGCCTCCATATAATGTATGAATATCGATCTGGGAAGAGATCACATTGGACATAACGGTCCTTCCGTTTTTTACTACGGAGGCTGCCGTCTCATCGCAGGAGCTCTCAATTCCCAGTATCAGTATATCTTTTTCCATGTTTCTATCCAAGCCTTTCTCGCGTATATTTCCTATAAATTATCAGAGAAGAAAGGATGACACCGCATCCCTTCTTCTCCCTCTTTCAATTTCATTTTTACTGCTTTTCCGCTTCCTCCGCTGTGATCTGCTGCCAGCCAAGGATCTTCCAGTGTTCCTTGCTGTCCTTGCGGCAGATATATTTTGCATAGGATTCTGTGGTTTTTGACTTTTTGGAGGTCTCCAGTACGGAAGCAACCAAGGTAGCTTCTTCTTTTCCCTTGACCTCTGCATATTGAACCTGATCGTCCTCCTGTACAATATAGGAAGAAATATGATTTTTGGAATCGTCGAATTTCTTAATATCCTTTTTTAAGGACTGATACATATCTTCCTCTGAATTTCCCTTCTGTCCCAGGAATTCATCATCATACAGCCGACGAAGCTGCTGAAATAATGCCTTTTGATCTTTCTCTTTCATATTAGTATTGTACAGGCATTTGTTGATACGCCAGAAAAGCTTCACAACTTCCGTTGGCGTCCCCGGATATTCCAGATCCAGATCCTTTGCCAGAAGCTTGCCCACCTCTGTCTTTGGAAGGCTTGCCTCTGCCTTTTCCTCTGCTTCTTTCTGCTGATAAGCACGAACACCGATAAAGATTGCCAATGCTGCCACAACAACAACGACAAACACCGTCAGAATCTTTTTTGTCATTTTGTCCATGATCGTCACCTCTCCTCCTCTTCATCAACGAAATCAAGAGTTTTACTCCACTTGTCTCTTGCGGCATGCGCATCCGGAAAGATCTTTTTGACTTCCTTCATATAATCCTCCGGATGAAGCATCGACGGACTGTAATGTGTCAGCCACATTTCCCGTACCTCTGCCTTTTTTGCAAGTCTTGCTGCCTCGTACATTGTCATGTGCTTAAATTCTGCTGCTTTTTTCTGTTTGTCGTGATCTCCGTACATCCCCTCACAGATGAACAAATCGGACTCCAATGCATTCTCTGCGATAATGTCCACAGGCCTTGTATCCGTACAATATGTAAGCTTAATGCCTTTTCTGGCCGGTCCGATGACCATATCCGGAGTATAAACCCTTCCCTCCTGCTCTATGGTTTCTCCCTTCTGCAGGCGGCTCCACAACTTTAATGGAACCTCATTAGCCTTGGCAAGCTCCGGATGAAACTTACCGCCCCGCGGTACGGTAATGGTATATCCGTAACAGGTAACGTTATGATTGACCCGAAAAGCTTTAATATGATATCCGTTCACTTCCAGCTCCTGCTCTTTCTCGCTGAGCTCTATAAATTCAATCTGAAAGGGAAGTCCCGGCGCAATGACGCGCAATGCATTGACTGTTTTCTCCAGTCCCTTGGGACCGATCATGGTAACCGGACGGGTCCGGTCTGAATTGCCCATGGACAGGAGAAGCCCCGGCAGACCACTGATATGATCCCCATGATAGTGGGTAAAACAGATCGTATCGATGGGATTAACACTCCATCCCTTCTCACGAATGGCGATCTGCGTCCCCTCCCCACAATCCACCAGAAGACTACTGCCCTCCAGACGTGTCATCATTGCCGTGAGCCATCGTCCCGGCAGGGGCATCATTCCGCTGGTTCCCAATAAACATACATCTAACATAATCCACCTCTTCTCATCTCTGAAAGAACCCGTGAACTATTGTATCACAACTCCGTTGCTTCTGTCACCATTGGCGGTATAACAAATTTCTTCACCATCTCATCATAACAGTCCTCACAAAGCAAAAACGAATGAATTTCTCCATCCCGTTTGGAAAAATATCCCCACTGCTTTTTTCCTTCAAAGACATCCTCTCTCAAAATATCATTCTCGTATTTTAAAATGCGTCCACAACCATTACAAAATAATTTTTTTTCTGCCATCTTTATCCTCCAGTCTTCCACAGCCGGGCTATCGCCGCTTCCTTATCTTCTCTTACAGCAAGTATATCCCGTCACATCATTTCTGTATAGTGGAAAACACAGGAAGATAATGAGAAAAACACTACTAATGCAATATCTTTATAATGTTTTCTGCATAATCACGGCATGCTCCTGCGGATCCCGGTAATAGTTTTTGCGGACAGAAATCCGATCAAATCCTGATTTATCATAAAGTCCTATGGCCGAAGCATTACTCTCCCGCACCTCCAGCAGGATCTGCTCTACACCTTTAGTGGCACATTCCCGAAATGCCTGATGCAAAAGTGCTTCTGCAATCCCCTCCCGGCGGTGAGCCGGATCCACAACAATGTTACACAGATCTGCTGTTTCAAAGGAACACCAGAGCACACAGCTTCCAACAACCCTGCCATCCTTCACTGCAGTCAGATATATTTTGTCCTTATCCTGCAGATGTTCCATATAATCCTTCTCACTCCATGGATGGACAAAATTTTCTCTCTGTAACGCTGCCGCCTCTGCCATCTCCGTCGCGTCCATATGTTTAATTTGCATTTAACTTCTCTTCTCTTTCTCGTTCCGCCTGGGATTTACGCAGATAAACCGGCCGGTGCTCTGCCGCTGTTTCAATCCTGCCCTGATGATAATAACGCTCTCCCAGTGCCGCTACAGCCGCCGCCCTCTGTCTCGACAAATGACAAGGTGCAAACTGATACTCGTTGACAATCTCCTCCCGGATGATCTCCTCATAAACCGGCACGCCGTCTCCAAGAAAATGAATCTTAACGGGATATTTTGCCAGCTCCTTCAACAGATCGTGAATATCCATGGCGCACTGGTCAATAACACTGACCAACTCTCCTTCCCGCATTTCGTAAACTCCGGTATATACTTGATTTCTCCTTGCATCCATAACCGGGCAGATAAATCCATCTGCCTCAGCAAGCTGATAAGCAAGCCCCTCTAATGTCGGCACCGGAATGACCGGCTTGTCCAACACAAGTCCCAGTCCCTTTACTGTTGCAGATCCGATCCGGAGTCCGGTAAAGGAACCCGGTCCAGCTGCCACTGCTATGGCATCCAGCTCCTCCAAAGGAATCCCGGCATAATCTACAACCTCCTTTATCATAGGAAGTAATGTCTGCGAATGCGTCTGTTTATTATTGACTGTAAACTCTGCCACGATCGCATCCCCGGACAATATCGCTGCAGATGCTACCAGCCCGGAGCTGTCTACGCCTAATATTTTCATTTTCTATCACGCCTTTCTAATTAAGTCATCTTTTAACTATAGTGATTTTTCTGTAATCAAATCCTTTTTCAAGTACTTTTTCTATCTGAATCTCTGTCACATGCTCCGGGATCAGTTCTTCAATCAGAGACGCCCACTCAATCAGACAGACTCCCTTCCCGAAGAAGTAATCCTCATAGCCAATCTCATCCATTTCCTCCGGATCTGCGATCCGGTATACATCAAAATGATACAGAGGCAGTCTCCCCTGCTCATAAATCTGCATGATCGTAAAGGTGGGACTGCTGATCGGCTCCTCAATCCCAAGACCTTTTCCAAAGCCTTTGGTAAAAACAGTTTTTCCTACACCTAAATCACCATTTAACAATATGATATCTCCAGGTTTACAGTTTTCTCCCAGTTTTTTCCCAAGATCATAGGTGTCCTGTTCCCGTAAGCTTTCTATCACCTCTGTCATAAATGTTCCTCCTGATCCTTCTCCTCATCCTGATGTGCTTCCCTCTGTGCCGGATCATAGTCTGCATATTCCTTTACCTTTGCCGTTACAAAGGCTTTGATCTCCTCAAACTCTGTTCCACATTGATCCTGCGGAAAGATAAATGCTCTGACTGGGGACATATACACATAAACAGCTTTGGCCGTACTGGTAATCTTGCGGACATCATACCATTTCACCGATGCCTCCTGCTCCCCCTGGGACACTGTAATTCCCTCTGACGACAATATATAATGAAGCTTTGCATTGATGTCCTTATTTTGTCTTGCCTGTGCCTTGGACTTTGAATAAAGCATCACCGGCTGTACGATCGTAAACAGACATCCAATAATAAATAATGCGATCCGGGCCGTGGTATCCATCACACCGAAGCGCACTGCCAGAATGATCCAGCAGGAAAGACTGATCACCACCCCAAAGATTCCTGATATATTTCCATAGGTATGTCTCATGGAAAACGCATACAGATCTCCTGCCGTAAGCTCCACGTCAAACTCTATTTCCTTCATAAATTATCTCCTATTCTTCATCTTTACATTTATATTAGCATTATAGCAGAATATAGCGAAAAAACAATATATACAAATTCTCCGTCATATGTTATCTTTAAAATCAGGAAATACTTTACGGGTAAAATATATGTAAAAACAAGGGTTATTATATCTGCTTTTCCCATATGGCAGATATAAAAAGGGGGATTTTTATGATGGATATTACAAATATGAGCATAGACGATATCCGTGAACAGGTGGAGCAGCAGATTGACTTTGACCGGCTGGAAGAATTAAACGCCCATCTTGAGAAGGATATCCGGAGCATTCTTGACTCCTGTGGATTATATTACCGGATCTTTTCCAGAGTAAAAACGAAAAGCTCCATCAGCAAAAAGCTTTATAACGGCAAATACGGCACCGCGGAGAATCCTAAAAAAGTACAGGATCTGATTGGTCTGCGTATCGTTTTATACTATTCGGATGATCTGAGCATCGGACGGGAAATTATGGAAAAAACATTTTTGCGTACCGGAACCTGGTCACGAAATGATTTCAATGCAGCGGAATTCCGTGCCACAAAGATCAACGGCGTATTTCGTCTGCCTTCCGACCATTTTAAATTATATACCAGCGAACTCTGGGATCTTCCCATTGATACAACCTTTGAGATCCAGTTCCGCACGGTATTCTTTGAGGGCTGGCATGAGATTGAACACGACATGCGTTATAAAAGCCTTCTGCCGGATGACAAATTCTGGGAAAACAGCGAGGATCTCTCCCGTATCCTTCACTGTATCCTTGCCAATCTTGAATTGTCTGACTGGTCTCTGGTACAGCTTTTTGAGCATCTCTCCTATAACCATTACCAGAACGGAAACTGGGATCTGATGCTTAAGAGCCATTTCCGTCTGCGTATGGAGGATAAGGAGCCTCTCTCCCCTGCTATTACAGCATTCTTTGATCAGGACCGGCGTCTGGCAAAGCAATTCTTCAAATGCGAAAAGATCGTACTGGTTCGCGAGTTATTAAAACAGGATTATATTCCAAAGATCACTTTTGACCTGATCATCCGCCTGCTAAACGAAAGCGTGGTACATGATGACCGCATCACCGCATATTATCAGGAGCATGACCCCTTAGCGGTCAAAACACCTGCACCGGTCCGTCAGGCTCTGAAGCCTTTGGACCAAAGCACCCTGTTCCACTTGGAAATTCCTCTTTTGCACAAGCCAGTGCGTGAACTTAAAACAGAATTTAATAACGCTTCCCACATCATTTATCGATGGATCCGTTATAAACTCAGCTATATCTTTCCTGATCTTCCGGCCGAGATAGAAACTCTGCACCATCATCTGCCCGGTTATGATGTCAAATGCATCTGGGATGCAGAACAATATATTATGGAAGCAGAATTTTCCTATATTGATGACAAAATGCCCGGAACATTATGGCATATTACCGCCTCTCTTCACGGAGACAGCACAAAGGACAAGGAACCTCTGATGTTCCGTCACCGGACAACACTTCACACTCCGACAACAGCTCTCCATCGGGAGACATTCAGCAAACCATCTTATCTTTCAGAGCTCTCCTCCAAGATCGGTCTGATGGATCAGGAACGCCTCGGAACCCAGGGACGTTTTGTAAATACGCCGGAAGGCTTTGAAGCGTTAGAGCATCTGCTTCACGATCCGCAAAGACGCCTGCCGGTGATCGTAATCACACAGCACGAGGCTGTCTCCCCGGAAAACATCAATGATTACCGGGAGGGTTATGACATGAACACATTTCCGGTCAACGGAACACGTCTTGCGAAAGTGATCGGGCTATATTCCCATGTTTATATGCTGGATCAGAAACTGACTAAAAATCTGTCGGTCGAAGGACAGGACACCAAAGTGATCCATGGAGGCATCCTGATATTCTGGCCGGTTTCCTCTCGTCGTGAAGCCACCATATATACCAGTCGGATGATCCGGGAAGCTCATTTTGACTACAATCGCTTTGCCTATCATGAGCAGAATTTCAACGAAAAAGCATTCCGCTCTAAGCTGGCACAGATCATCAAGGATGATCATGTCACTCATTAATATGAAGTTTTTCTTCTTCTCAGTCCAGGGTTATCTTCACTATTCTGTGCTTCTTTGAGCTGCCGTTCTCCCTGCACAAACGTATTTTTAACCGGTCACCCTGTTCGTGGGTGGACAGGAACAGGCTCAGGTCCTTCATATCCCCGATCCTGTTCCCGTCAATCGAATAAATTCTGTCTGCAACCCGGATTCCTCCATGATAAGCAGGAGACTTCAATGCGACCTCCGTAATATATACACCATCGTTGTCACCGGCGTCTTTTCCCCGAATCCCCAGATATGCTGTCTGTTTATGATCTACGATCGCCTGCGCTGTTGCTGCAATATCCGTCACCGAAACGAAGGACCAGTTTGTTTCCCCTGTGACATCCTGATAGGAATCTGAAATAATGCCTACAATTCTTCCCTCCACGTCTGCCACAAATCCATTTCCCCCTTCTGTATATGCAACATCCGTGGCATATACAGAAAGATTTTTATCTACTGTCTGTACGGAAAGGTCTACATTCACAATATTTCCCATCATCACAGACTTCATCAGGCCATTGGGACTTCCAAAAAGAAGAATCCTGTCGCTTAACTTCGGAGTCAGCTCTGCTGCATATTGTGTAAAATCCATTTCCTCAATTTTCTTCATCGTGCTTTTGGAAATATCCTTTCCGTCCACACGAAGTACGGCGATTTCCGTATTGCGGTCCACATCAACAAGCTCTGCAGCCGCCTTTGTTCCATCTGCAAATTCTACCTGAAGAACCTTCTTTTCTGCCATAGAGGATGGCTGCGTTAATATATAAAGAACATTTCCCTTTTTTTTAAACACAAGGCCGCTCTGTATCTCATCCCCCTTCTGGTTTTTCTGATACCAGCTTTCCGTATGTACCTCCCCCACAGATACAACTGATTTGTTACACTGTATGCCAATCTGTGCGATCCTTTTCCAATAATCCTCATATGCGGCAATCTTGTATTCATCGGATTTCTTTACAAAACCGGCCTGCTTTTCCTGCGTACTGCCGGCATTTTTCAGGAGATTTGCCCGATAGATCCGGGCATCCCTCTCTCCCAGAATGTCCTGCACCTTCCAAAATGCTACCGATGCGACCACTCCAAAAACAAACGCAAGAACGATCACATCTATAATTCTTTTTATAGGCAGTGAATGCTTTTCCAAGCCTTGCTCCTGCACCGCTTCCTGCAGAAAACAATATTCTTCCCCTGCTGCTTTCTTTTTTTCTTTCATCATGATATATAATTCTCCAATTTCTATGATAACGGTTTTATATAAAGATTATCACATACATATGAATAGTTTATGAATAAGCAGTTAATATGATATTGCAAAATTATCTTGCAGTATCTTATCGGTGTGGTGTATGATGATTATAATTGTATTGAAATGAGGTCTAAATGAATGAACGAGAAAGTATTACAGACATTAGAATATAATAAGATCATTGACCAGCTGGTTTCTTTCGCCTCATCTCCATCCGGCAGGGAATTTTGTCAAAATTTAAAACCTCAGACAGACCGTGACTGGATTGAAGCATCCCAGAAGGAAACCTCCGATGCACTGACTCATATTTTGACCAAAGGGGAGCTTTCCTTTTATGGAATTCAGGATATCCGTCCTTCTTTAAAACGGCTTGAGATCGGATCATCTCTGGGAAGTCACGAGCTGTTAGATATTGCAAAGCTCCTTTCTGCGGCTGCTTCGGTCAAGAATTACTTCCGTCAGGCACTCCGCGAGGATGATTCCACCGGAGATTCCCTCGACGAACGTTATCAGCTGATCGAACCGTTATCTCCTCTGATGCAGGAGATCCGCCGGTGTATTCCGGAGCATGATGTCATTGCAGACGATGCTTCCACCGGACTCGCCCAGGTACGCAGACAGTTAAAACTGACCAACGACCGTATCCACGAGCAGTTAAACAGTATTCTCAGCAGTTCGGCCCGCAGCATGCTTCAGGATTCCATCATTACCATGCGAAACGGCCGCTATTGTCTGCCGGTCAAAGCCGAATACCGTTCCTCCTTCCGTGGAATGCTTCACGACCAGTCTGCAACCGGTTCGACGCTTTTTATTGAGCCGGCCGCTGTCGTAAAGTTGAACAACGATATCCGTCAGCTTGAGCTGCAGGAGCAGGAAGAGATTGACAAAATTCTTGCAGACCTGAGTAATCTCGCCGCAGACCAGTCTTTCTTTCTGGCGCAGGATTACCGGGTTTTATGTGAGCTGGATTTTATCTTTGCCCGTGCCATGCTGTCCAAAAAAATGAGGGGCACAAGGCCTCTCTTCCCGGCAGAAGGTTATATTGAGATCAAAAAAGGTCGTCATCCCCTGATCGACGCTAAAAAGGTCGTTCCTATTGACATTCATATCGGAAAAGACTTTTCTCTTCTGGTTGTAACAGGACCGAACACCGGCGGCAAAACGGTCTCGCTCAAAACCGTAGGTCTCTTTTGCCTGATGGGACAGGCAGGCCTTCATATTCCGGCATTCGATAACTCCTGTCTGAAAATCTTCGATGAAATTTACGCTGATATCGGCGACGAACAGAGTATTGAGCAGAGCCTGAGTACCTTTTCCTCTCATATGGTCAATACTGTATCGATTCTGGAAAAGGCAGATTCTAACAGTCTGGTGCTTTTCGATGAGCTGGGTGCCGGTACCGATCCAACGGAAGGTGCTGCTCTTGCCACAGCGATTCTTGCAAATCTGCACAAACGAGGCTGTCTGGTCATGGCAACAACCCACTACAGCGAATTAAAACTGTATGCTTTGCAGACACCGGACGTCCAAAATGCCTGCTGCGAGTTTGATGTCTCAACACTGCAGCCAACCTACCGCCTGTTGATCGGTATTCCGGGCAAAAGTAACGCATTTGCAATTTCCGGCAAGCTTGGATTATCCCCGGAGATTATTGAAGATGCCAAAGAACGTGTCTCTTCCGATGCCCAGAACTTTGAAGACGTCCTGAGTGATCTGGAAGCCTCCCGGATCAAACTGGAACAGGAGCATAAAACAATCTCCGAAAACCGCAAAGAAATTTCCCTGCTCAAAAAAGAGCTTCGCGAAAAAACGGAAAAGCTGGAGCAGTCCCGTGAAAAGATCCTGCAAAATGCCAACCAGGAGGCAAGCCGTATCCTTGCCGAAGCAAAAAACGTGGCAGATGACACCATACGCAAGTATACCAAATGGGCCAAAAGCGACCGTCATATCCAGGAAATGGAGAAGGAACGAGCCGAGTTGCGGAACCGGATGAACAAACACCAGAACCAGTCCGGAAGCAAACCACAGAAGAGAAAAAAGAAATCCCTCAAAGCTTCTGATCTGATGATCGGTTCTAATGTTCACATATTAACATTAAACGCAGACGGCACCGTCAGTACACTTCCGAATGAGAAGGGCGATCTTTTTGTGCAGGCCGGTCTCTTACGGACACAGGTCAATATCAAGGATCTGGAGCTGCTTCCGGAAGAAAAACCAAAACAGACAGAAAAGCGTCACAGCGGAAGCGGAAAGATCCGTATTGACAAAGCTGCTTCCGTCCATCAGGAAGTAAATCTCATCGGTATGACAGTGGATGAAGCAATGCCTGTGTTAAATAAATATCTGGATGACGCTTATCTGGCCCATATGACTCAGGTAACCGTGATACATGGGCGGGGAACCGGTGCCCTCCGCAAAGCCGTCCATCAACAGCTCGCCCGTCTGAAATATGTGAAATCTTATCGCCTTGGCGAATTCGGTGAAGGCGATATGGGCGTTACCATTGTAACGTTCAAATAGAACAAGGAATGAAATGGAGAAGATGAAATGGCTGAAAAACAAAGAATTTTAATTGTAGACGACGACAACAACATTGCTGAGCTTGTTAGTATGTATCTGGTCAAAGAATGCTTTGATACCCACATTGCCAACGATGGAGAAGCTGCTTTGGCTACAATCGAAAGCTACCAGCCAAATCTGGTGGTTTTGGATATCATGCTTCCCGGCATCAGTGGTTATGATGTTCTCCGGGAACTTCGAAAAACCTCGAATCTTCCTGTCATCATGCTTTCCGCCAAAGGCGAAACATTTGACAAGGTTCTCGGTCTAGAACTTGGAGCCGACGATTATGTGATGAAGCCCTTTGACACAAAAGAGCTGGTTGCCAGAATTAAAGCAGTTCTACGCCGCTACACTACAGAAACAACCGCACAGCAAACCGAGGCGATCCCAAAAGAATGCGTTACCTATCCGAACCTGATCATTAACCTCACTGACTATTCTGTTTACTATTTCAAACAGAGAGTCGAAATGCCCCCAAAGGAACTGGAACTTTTCTATTTTCTTGCTTCCCATCCAAATCAGGTATTTACCCGCGAGCAGCTTCTGGATCATATCTGGAGCTACGATTACATCGGAGATACCCGCACCGTAGATGTTCATATCAAGAGACTTCGCGAAAAGTTTTCCCAGCCTGCCGAATGGAACATAGCCACAGTATGGGGGGTTGGATACAAGTTTGAATATCACGGATAAATCACAGCTTTGAACGGAGAATTCCTATGAAACTATCAATTCGTTCTATTTACGTTACCATCTATCTGCTGCTGGCAGCGGTAATGTTTGTACTAATACATTTTTGGGGCGTTCATCTGGTATCGAACTCCCTGATTGCGGAACGAAAGGCGGCACTTTATGAAGAGGCCAGTTCCCTTTCGAAACGATATTTTTTTAATGTAAAATCCATCAATCAGTTTGACGACCAGACGGAATCCTCTCTGCGGGAACGCCTGTCTTCCCTTCAGACTATGAGCCACGCCCGCTATTTTCTTGTGGACAGTACCGGCAGGATTTCTGTGGATTCCACAGCCAGAAACAGTCTGGAGGGACAAAACTTTAATGATCTGAACCCGACATTCTTAGATAACGACACCTACATTGGACATTTAAACAGCTCCTATCTCCCTCAAGAGTCTCTGTCCATCATCTATCCGTTGTCTGAGGACTACGATATGAATGGATATCTTGTCATTATGACCCCCTTAAAAACGCTTCGCGCCAACGCACGCCAGCTTACAAAGGATTACCATATATGTTTTGTCGTGTTTTTCCTAATACTGTTATTTACCTTATTTGGATTATACTGTCTGACAGTTCACCCGCTCCGTCAGCTTTCCCTGACGATCCGGGAATATTCCCGTGGACATTACAGTACCAAAATAAAGCACCTTCCTCTCCGGGAATATGACTCTTTGTCAACGGCAGTCCATAATCTGGCATCCTCAGGCAAAAATGCAGGAGACTACCAAAAAGACTTTGTGGCAAACGTCTCCCATGACTTCCGCTCTCCCCTGACGAATATCCGGGGATATATCGGTGCCATACTGGATGGTACGATTCCACCTGAAATTCAGGAAAAATATCTTAAAATCATCTTAAGAGAAACAGATCGGCTGACAAAGCTGGCAGAACAGCTTCTGGAAATGAATCGTTACGAAAACAATGGTATCATCTTAAATTACAGCACTTTCGACATCAATGAGGTCATCCGCAATGCTGCTTCCAGCTTTGAAAAGCATTGCACCGAGAAAAAGATCTCCATTCACCTGATCTTCAACACACCATCCCTGTATGTGGATGCCGACCGCGATAAAATATCACAGGTGATCCAAAATCTCATTGATAATGCAGTAAAATTCAGTTCACCTGATTCGTCCATTGAGATACAGACTACCGTACAAAAAGATAAAATCTTTGTCACTGTCAGCGATCACGGCATCGGCATTCCGGAGGAAAGCCTTCCACACATCTGGGATCGTTTCTATAAAACGGATGTCTCCCGCGGAAAGGACAAAACAGGCTCCGGTCTGGGACTTGCCATCACCAAAGAAATTATCGATGCCCACCGTGAATATATTCACGCCACCAGTATTCTGGGAAGCGGTACTGATTTTTCTTTCTCGCTGCGACATCATTCATCAGGAATATAAGTTTTCTATTTCGTCTCAAAATATAGAATATACAAAAAAACCGGATCAGAAGCCTCTGCCCCAGATCCGGTTTTTTTATTTGTTGATACTGATATTTATTTATTCTCTTGTGCCAAGTACACGGGCAATCTCATACTCATACTCGTCAATGGACTTTGTCATTGCAAATGCCTCGTCTACATCTACATCATAAAGCTTGCCGTTCTTATATCCAATCAGACGGTTCTTTCTGCCTTGATCGATCACATCAACTGCATAAGCACCCATCATAGAAGCATAGAAACGATCTCTTGCGGTCGGGCTTCCACCTCTCTGGAGATGTCCGAGGATCGTTGCTCTGGTCTCAATACCGGTAGCATCCTCAATTTTCTTAGCCAGCTCATCCGAATGACCAACACCCTCCGCATTGACTACGATCTGATGTGTCATGCCAAGCTCTCTGTTCTTATGAATCTGCTCCAGAAGTGCATCATAGTTATTGTCAAACTTCTCCGGCAGAAGAATCTCCTCTGCACCATTTGCAATACCACACCACAGTGCAATATATCCGGCAGAACGTCCCATAACCTCAACAACGCTGCAGCGCTCGTGTGAATTGGAGGTCTCACGCAGTCTGTCGATAGCTTCCATAGCCGTATTGACAGCGGTATCAAATCCGATCGTATAATCTGTATATGCAATGTCCAGATCGATCGTACCCGGAATACCAATAATGTTTACACCAAATTTGGACAGATTCTTTGCTCCGGTAAAGGAACCATCTCCTCCGATGACGATCAACGTCTCAATCCCCATCTCCTTACAGATCTCTGCCGCTTTCTTTTTTCCTTCTATCTCACGAAACTCTGCACTCCGGGCTGTGAACAAAAAAGTACCGCCATGCTGCAGTTTTTCTGAAACATCCTTAAATGTCAGTAAATCCATCTCCCGGTGAAGAATACCATTGTATCCTCTGCGGATACCATAAACATCATATCCTCTGGTAATACCGGTACGGACAACCGCACGGATGGCCGCATTCATGCCTGGTGCATCTCCTCCACTTGTAAGTACTCCGATTTTTCCTTTCTTTGTGCTCATTTTTTCCTCCATTCTGCCACAAATGACCATGGCATCGTTAATTATTTCTATGTATGATTTATGCAGATCCCAAAAACACCCGGAATATGCACAAAATATAATAATATGCACACATTTCTATTTTATTATGATACGGAAGTATTTTCAATCCCTTTTTCAATATTTTTCAAAAAACTTTTCTAATTTAAAGAAATACTCCTATTCATGAAATAATCTTTATTACCTATTTTCATATTTTGTAAAAAAGAGCTGATTTTTCATCAAAAGTATGATATAATTGTGACATATTGTTGGCAATAGGCAATATAGCCAACATTGATCATAAAAAATTGTATATTTTCGTCACTTGCATTATTTCACAATCCGTACGATAATGTAATTAGAGAAAATATGTAAAGATATGTCTAAATATTGATTGATTATTTATAAGACATGATCAGAGGGAAAGAGTAAGAACGGTTAGCATATTGTTCCCAATTATGAATAATATGTAATCCAAAAGGAAAGGGATGAATGTTATGATGTTTAACACCAGTGAGTTAATTCTCGATGCAGTTATTTTATCGATTGTGGCCAGCACGCCTGAGGGCATTTCGGGCTTTAAAATTGTTCAGAATGTCCGCTCAAAGATTGATGTACCGGAGAACACATTCTATCCTTTGTTAAAGCAGATGCAGGCCGATGGCTATCTGGAAGTTTATCATAAGGATATCGGTGGCCGTAGCCGTCGTTTTTACAAGATTACAGATGCCGGGCGCGAGCATCTTACATATTGTCAGCAGACCTGGAACAATTATCTGCAGGGTGCCAGTTCCCTTTTAATGAATGGAACTGCACAGCCTGCTGCAGCACCTACACCGGCTCCTCAGCCACAGACGGCTTCAACATCTCAACCACAGCCGGTTCCTGTAATGAATGTGGATCCTCAGGTGACTCCTGTTTCCGGTTCCCAGCCGGTCCCTGTGATGAACGTAACTCCTCAAGTGACTCCTGTTTCCGGTTCCCAGCCGGTCCCTGTGATGAACGTAACTCCTCAGGTGACTCCTGTTTCCGGTTCCCAGCCGGTCCCTGTAATGAACGTAACTCCTCAGGTGACTCCTGTTTCCGGTTCCCAGCCGATTCCTGTAATGGAACCGGTTTCTCAGGTAGCTCCTGTCCCTGAACCACAGCCGATTCCTGTAATGGAATCGGTTTCTCAGGCGACTCCTGTTTCCGGTTCCCAGCCGGTCCCTGTAATGGAATCGGTTCCTCAGGCAGCTCCTGTCCAGGAACCACAGCCGGTTCCTGTAATGAACGCAACTCCTCAGATCAATCCGGCAACTATGCAGCAACAGCAGAATGCAGCTGATACAGAAGATTCTTTCCATATCGGTGGTGCATCAGATGCTATGCTGGATTTTGATTTTTCTATCGGGGATGATGACGCTGTAAATTCCGATGATATGGGATTTTCATCCGATGGGGATTTATTCGAATTTGATAGTATACCGGCATCATCATTTATTTCTTATGACGATGCTCCGGCCGAAACGGCACTGGAGCCGGCTCCAGCACCTGTCTATCAGGAGCCTGTTGCTCCTGCTATGGAGGCTGCCCCTGTTTATCAGGAGCCTGTCAGCGAACCTGCTCCTGCTGTAATGGACGCTGTTCCGATTGCAGAACCTGTTGCTCCTGCTATGGAAGCTGCTCCGGTTTATCAGGAGCCTATCAGCGAACCTGCTCCTGTTGTAATGGAAACAACACCGAACGCAGAATCTGTAGCTCCAGTTGTAGAAGAAGCTCCGGTTTATCAGGAACCTGCCGATGAACCTGCGACAGAGACGATCAATATGAATGCAAAGCAGCCTGTTTACCAGGAACCTGCCGATGAGCTTGCTACCGAGACAATTGATATGAATGCAGAGCAGCCTGTTTATCAGGAACCTGCCGATGAACTTGCCACGGAAACAATCGATATGAATGCTCCGATAGAGGAAATAGCCGCTGACGGCGTCTCAGAGGAACCTGTCGAGGACGATGAGGCAGATTTTCTCGCAGAAATGGCAATGGGTGATTCCGAAGAAAACGAAGAAGAAGATCTTCCGGAACTGGAAAGTTCCGTGTCTGACATTGCTACAATCAACGCATTGGAAAGCATGCTGACACAGCTGCGTTCTTTCGAATCTGTTATGGAAGCTCATCCAGAACCAAAAGTCGCTACGGAAGATGCTTCTTCTAACTTAAATATCAATGATATCAATGCGGTTGCTGCAATGTTAAATCCATCTGAAGCAGATTCCGCCGAAGATCATACTGCTACGCAGGAATCAACCTCTACTCCGGTTCGATATGCAGAGGTTCGTAATAAAGAAACCGATGATTCCGTCAACAGCCTTGTAGATCTTTTAAAGGATGATGACCAGCCAAAGAAGCGTGGTTTCTTTGGACGTAATAAAAAGAAAAATGTTTCAAAAGAATTTATTGCAGATACTCCAAGATCATCCTCTACACCTATACCGGTACCAAGTCAGGTTAGAGCGAAATCCGAGTCCTCACCGGTTCCTACTTCTTCTTCAAGAATGCAGGAGGTCCGCAATCCGGACAGTGACGATTCTGTCAACAGTCTTGTAGATCTCTTAAAGGAAGATGATTCTTCCTCCAAGAAGAAAGGACGTAAATCGCGTTCTGCTGCCGATGAATTCAGAGCGACTGCTGCAGATATCTCTGCAATGTCAAGTTCTGTGCCTCTTCCAAAGCAGACATCTTCCTCGAACCCACTGCGGTCACTTTCTTCATCAACACCTTTACGGGCGTTCTCTTCCTCCAATCCTGTCCGGGCATTTTCTTCATCCCGACCGGTTGAACCTGTTCCAAAGGCAGAGAATTCCCAGTCAAAACCGGTATCCAGATCAAGCTACCGCGAAGTACCTGATGCCGATGCAGTTGGAGGTTTAGCAGATCTTTTAATGGAAGGAAAACAAAACAAATCTGCAACACCAAAGATTTTCAAGCAGAGAATGGTTTCCAGCTCACAGCCTCTTGCAGGAGTTTCCTCTGAAACTCCTGTATCAGAGACATCTTCTTCTGAGCCACAGGTGCATAAGCCTTCTGCAGCAAAGACCTTTGAAGAGAAGGCTGCCGCTCCAAATGCAAAACCGGTGGAAACCACTGCTACTATTACAAAGCCTTTAGAGGCTAAGGCAATCAGCACAAAGCCAACCGAGGCAAAACCGATAGAACCAAAATCTGTTGAAACAAAAGCTGTTGCTACTCCAAAGCCGGAGGCTGCTGAACCGGCAGCTGCTGTTGAACCAGAGGAAGCTCCTATGGATGATTTCAAGCGTCGTCTGTTACAGGCACACCTGATTACCAATGAGAATGACAATAATAAATAAATGATATAACATATACCTATTCATAGTATCCATTGCTTTCCGGCAATGGATACTTGTATAAAACCGTATTTTATACAAAAAAGGGGAGGAAAAAATGACAAAATTCGAATTTTTAGGCGACTTAAGCCGTCTGATCGCTGACCTTCCGCAGGAAGAAATCGAACAGGCGATGGAATATTATGAAGATTATTTTGCAGATGCCGGACCGGAAAAAGAGCAGGAAATCATCCGTGACTTTATCTCTCCGGCTTATATTGCAGAACAGCTTCGGGAAGCATCTTTACAACGACAAAAAGCTGCTGCACAGGCAAGCGTACAAGAAGAAGAAAAGCGGGCAGCAGCGGCCAGAGCACAGGCGGCGGCCAGCAAACCACCGGTATACTCCCGAAAGCTTGCCGCACAGGCTCAGAAAAATGCTTCTATGGCTACTTCAACCGGATTTGTAACACAGACGCCTACAGTCAAAACAAAATCACCGGTTTCACCGGCTCAGACTGCCGCTTCAATTGCCACCGCCCCAATATCAGGACAGGCTGTTTCCACACCGACCATGCCGTCGGGAGCTTCTGCGGCTCCGGTAACACCGGGAAATCCTGTGCCTCCACAGCCGCAAAATGCACCTACGATTCAGAGACCACAAACTTTTGGACAGGCAGGGACAGCCTCTCAGGCAGCTGCGGCTTCCATTGCAGCTACACCAACTCCAGCTCAGGCTGCCGCTTCCCTCTCCGGCGCACAGACACCGGCTCAGGCTGCTGCTTCCCTCTCCGGCACACAGACACCGGCTCAGGCTGCGGTACAGGCTTCAGCATCATCTGAACAGCCATCTAAAGCATCTTCCATGCGTAACTCTATCTTCCGCGATGATACTGAAGAAGACAAAAAGAAAGCGGAAGAAGAATTGGCAAAGCGCAATAAAACAAAAGTTGATATTAAATCAATCAACTCCACTACCTCCAAGGTAAATAAAAAACAATCCAAAACCGAAGCAAAACGAAATGCAGCTATCGAAAAAGCAAATAATGCCGAACGGTACAGCAGTTCCAAAAAACTGGTCATCGGCATTGTGTTATTGATCACATGTCCGATCTGGCTGACGCTTTTGGGTGTCATACTCGGAGTATTTTTACTCGGAGTATGTGCTGTGGCCGGATGTATCCTTGCCGGCATTGGATGTTTTGCCGCAAGCCTTTCATCCATTGCTCTCACACTTTTAGCATTGCTCTCCGTTCAGATTCCAACCGGTATCTTTACACTGGGAAGTGTATTATTCCTGTTTGCTGCGGGATGTGGATTATGTTTTCTCGGCTACAAGCTGGCGACACGAATCCTTCCCGGTGCATACTTCAGTATCAAGGTATTATTTAACGGAATCAAAGCAAGACTTGCTCGTCTTGCTCTCAAATAATCTGATAGATAGAAGCAGATCATTGCTTCAGAATGGAGAATCGCATGAATAATAAAATTAAAATCATTATTGCAATCGGCATTATAGGCATTTTGGTCATGGTAGCGGGTTTTGTTATGGGCAGCGGCCCATCATCCATCCCTGCCATTTTCTCAGACCAGAACCTTCCGGAAGGATCTGCTGCCATCAGTGATGTGCAGACCGGCGATATACGTTCCATCGAATTAAATCTGTTTTCCAGCAAGATTTCCATTAAATCCGGCGAAAACTTTGATCTCTCCGGCAGCGGTCAGTTTGATGGTTATGTTTTAAATGGCATATTATATGCAGGTGCCACAGAAGCCAAAAGAACAGCAAATGTCTTAGGAATGAAATTTAATGTCCCATCAAAATGGATTTGCGGTTATGGCAGTTATGTTCTTGTCATTCCTCCGGATGCAAAGCTCGATCAGATCACCATTAACACAAACCATTGTGATATCACATGTGATTCCCTGATCGCCAGCAAGATTAATATCAATGTCAAACATGGAGATTTAAAGATTGACCAGCTGCTTTCTGCCGACAACGCATCTGTTTCGGTAGATGGTACATTAGATGCCGCTTCTTCACAGATTGCAATAAATGGAAATATATCTGCCAATAAGCGTCTGAGCATCGGTACTTCCGGCGCAGCAAAGGACAATACGATGAATAACACAACCATTTCCAATAAACGTGGTGGTATTACTTTGTATGGTAAGTTGACAGGAAACTCCTCTCTGCAAAGTAACCATGGAAATATTGAGGCAGCCTTATATGGCACCCATGCCAATTACACACTTCCGGCAGCCAATGCAAATCTTTTAATCCATGAGTCTGTTGCATCCACCGCTAAAGAGACAAATGAGGATGATACAAAACTTTACGGTACTGTTGCCGTAGATGCCTCAAAGGGAAATGCGTCCATCTCCTTTGAGCAATAACATTATTTCTACATAAAAATTTATACCGGTTTTCAGAGATTGGAATATATCAATCTTTGAAAACCGGTTTTCTTTTGTTCATATTCGTCTTGACAGAACATATTATACGGCGTATAATATCACCATATTATATGGTATATAGTATTATATACTGTAAAGTTAGCTAACCAACAGCACGAAAGGAGTTTTTCATGGTATTTAACACTGGCTCTGCGCTATTGGATGCCATTGTGCTTGCCGTTGTGGAACGTTCCTCCGAGGGAACCTACGGTTATAAGATCACGCAGGACGTCCGTTCCGTTATAGATGTTTCTGAATCAACACTTTATCCGGTTCTGCGCAGACTCCAAAAGGATGACTGCCTTTCTGTATATGATAAGGAATGCGGTGGCAGAAACCGCCGTTATTACCAGATCACAGAACAAGGCCGGGTACAGTTAAACCTCTATCGGCAAGAATGGCACAATTATTCCCACAAGATCAGTCAACTGCTTTTGCACACTTCATCGGACACAAGATTATAAATGAAAAGAAATGAGGAAAACTATGACCAAATATGAATTTTTAGGAGATTTAAGCCGTTTATTAGCGGATCTTCCGGAAGAAGAACGCAAACAGGCCCTGCATTATTATGAAGATTACTTCGCCGATGCCGGAGAAGATAACGAGCAAGCGGTTCTGACGGAGCTGGGTTCACCAGTGGAAATCGCAGAGCAGATCAAAAATGATAACACCGAAAATATTTCCTATGGAGAAGGTACTGTTTCTCGCGCTACAGATACTCCCCAGCTATACGAGACATCAGAACATGCGCAGAATAAACATACACAGAATACCTCCGAGACGGAGGATGGCTGGCATAAAATGCCCGGCTCACAAAATACCTGTTCGTCAAGCAATGACGGATGGAATCAGACTTCCGGCAATTATGATAACGCAAATGGAGATCAAGCTGCTTATCAACAGACAGAGCAGCAAAAATCCGGCTTTTTTGCCAGAATGGACCACAACAATATTCTCATAATGATTGTTGTGCTAGTCATCACCTCACCGATCTGGGGAACCGCACTGGTTAGTATTGCCGGTATCCTTTTAGGTATTGTAAGTGCAGTTATCGGCATCTTCGCCGCAATGATCTTTGGCGGTGCCGGGTCTGCCATCGGAGGCGTCGCCGCAATCATAGGCGGGATCATCGGTATCATTGCCGGAAAGACAGCCGGAGGCATCCTTACTATCGGCGTCGGATGTCTGTTATTTTCTCTCGGCTCCGCTTTCTGTTACCTTGGAATATTCCTTGTCATCCGATTATTTCCGTTACTCTGGAAACAACTTCAACATTTTTGGGACTGGATCACAGGAAAGCTTACAGGAAAGGAGCAGTCTTATTAGACGGGTGTAAATTATGAAAAAAAGAAATATATTTTTGTTTATTTTGTCCGGAATATTTTTCATTGGCATATTGTGTATCATTGCAGGAATTCACATGGGAGGAACTCTTTTTTCCTTTCATCTGACCCCAAAAACATCATCAAAGGCATATACAGAAAGCGGCTTCATGACTCTGTCGGATAAAGAGAGTTCACAGATCACAGGATTCGATTTCGAGATCCAGGCACAGGAGGTCGTGATCCAGTCCGGAGATTCTTATGGCATTGAAACAGAGAATGATAATGAAAATAACCGCTATCACTCCTACATCAAAGATGGTATCTGGCATGTAGAAACTCCTGACAATGCCAGGGCGAATGTTACGATTCTCGACCACACCGTCTACATTCCTTTTGGACATAGAAAGGCAAATGCCAGTCCCTATACGATCACACTCCCTTCTGATGTAACCTTTGACAAGGCAAAAATTTCCTTAGCCGCAGGCGAATGTCGTATCAAAACTCCCCTGACAGCCGGACAAACTACTATTAAGATCGGTGCCGGTGCATTAAGCGCAACGCAGCTGCAGTCAGAAAGATTAAATATCAAAATCGGTGCCGGGGAAGGTATTATCGACAACCTTCAGGTTACAGACCAGTGTACTGCAAAAGTAGGTGTGGGAAATCTGGAACTTGGAAAAACGAATACCGTTTCCAACATTCACAATCTGAATTCTGAAACAGCCATGGGAAACACTGAAATCACAGGCAAACTAACGGGAAATAGCACATTAAAATGTTCTACCGGTAATCTGGATCTGACATTGGCCGGAAGAAAAAGTAATTATAGTTTCAGTACAAATACCACCATGGGAGACATTACCTTCGAAAAGGACTCACAGTCCGAAAACACATCTACTGAGAATTATGGCGATGTAACCCTCAAATGCAGTATGGGAGCCATCACGGTAGATTTTATGAACTAAAAAGAAACTGATAACAATTCATGTACCAGTTCCTTTTCTGTTATTATTTATTGTGCCAATGCAGCCGGTGAAGCTGTCCGTCTCTCTCTGCCTCCAGAAAGCTGTTCTGGCGTAATGCCTCGTACAATACGATTGCAACGGAATTGGAAAGATTCAGCGAACGGATATTATGGTTCATAGGAATGCGGATGGCATTTTTTTCATTGTCCACAAGGATTTCCTCCGGTATACCGGCGCTTTCTTTTCCAAACATAATATAGGCATCCTCCGGATAAGAAACATCTGTATATGTCTGATGTGCCTTTGTCGTGGCCATAAACATATTGCCGGCAGCCTGTGGATTCTTTTCGAGAAAATCCTCGTAACAGTCATAGACTGTGACGTCCAGTTTATCCCAGTAATCCATCCCCGCTCTTTTCAACATTTTATCGCTGATCTGAAACCCCAGAGGCTCGATCAGATGAAGTCGGGAGCCGGTCGCACAGCAGGTACGGCCAATATTTCCGGTATTGGCCGGTATCTCCGGCTCAAGAAGTACAATATTTATCATACATTTCCTCTTTTCTAAACAGCCACTCCGATACTACTTTCTATGTCTTTCGATAAACCTCTCTATCCGCTCCAGTGCAACCTTCAGATCATCAATGGAATACGCGTAGGAGATACGAAGGAACCCCTCCCCGCAACGACCAAAGGCAGTACCCGGTACAACTGCTACTTTTTCTTCTTCCAGAAGCTTTGTTGCAAATTCATCCGATGTCATCCCAAACTCCTTAATGCTTGGGAATACATAAAATGCACCAAACGGTTCAAAGCACTTCAGCCCCATATCACGGAACGACTTCATCAGGAAATTTCTCCGCTGATTGTATGCTATTCTCATACGCTCTACATCATCATCCCCGTCACGCACAGCGCTTATGGCTGCATACTGACTCAGGGTAGGTGCACACATAATCGCAAATTGATGGATCTTGAGCATCTGTTTAATGATGGGCTTCGGTCCACAGGCATATCCCAGACGCCATCCGGTCATAGCATAAGACTTGGAAAATCCATTGATCACAATAGTTCTTTCCTGCATACCCGGCAAAGACGCAATGGATACATGGTCTCCGCTGTAGGTCAGCTCAGAATAAATCTCATCTGAGATCACATAAAGATCGTGCTCTCTGACCACCTCTGCAATATCCTCCAGATCCTCTCTGGTCATAATGGCTCCCGTCGGATTGTTAGGAAATGGCATGATCAGAATCTTAGTTTTGTCTGTGATGGCATCCAGAAGCTGCTGCTTCCTTAACTTAAACTCATCCTCTTCCTTTAACTCAATGATCTTTGGCACACCATCTGCCAGAACGATACACGGCTCATAGGATACATAGCTTGGCTGTGGCAGAAGAACCTCATCTCCCGGATCAAGCATGGCACGAAGTGCCCCATCAATGGCCTCACTTCCACCGACTGTCAGATAAATCTCTCCTGCCGGATCATAAGATAACCGGAAACGTCGTTTCAGATAATTGGCAATCTCCTCCTTCAGCTCTTTCAAGCCGGCATTAGAGGTATAAAAGGTTCTTCCCTGCTCCAGGGAATAGATTCCCTCTTCACGAATATGCCATGGTGTATCAAAATCAGGCTCTCCTACACCGAGAGAGATCGCATCCTTCATCTCACTGACGATATCAAAAAATTTACGGATGCCGGAAGGCTCAATACTCTGTACTTTCTTAGATAATGGGTCTCTCATGGGGTAATCAACATCCTTTCTGAATCGTGCTTTTCATCGGTCATGATCAGACCGTGCTCTTTGTATTTCTTAAGTACAAAATATGTCGCGGTGCTTGTAATATACTCCAGTGTAGACAGCTTTTCCGTTACAAAACGGGAAACCTCTTTCATGCTCTTTCCCTGAATCACTACAGTCAGGTCAAAACCACCGGACATCAGATAGACACTTTCTACCTCTTCAAACTTATAGATTCGCTCTGCTACTTTATTAAATCCCATATCGCGCTGTGGTGTTACCTTTACCTCGATCAGGGCGGTAACCTTCTCACAATCTGTTTTATCCCAGTTGATCAGGGTCGGATAACCGCAGATCACCTTGTTATCCTCCATCTCTTTAATCTCATGCTCAATGGTATCTGTTCCTGTATTTAACATCGCAGCCAGATCCTCCGTAGACCGGCGGCTATTCATACTGATCGCATCTAATATCTGTTTCTTGATCATATCAATATCCCTTTCCTTTCATTTGATTCTTATTTCCTACTGATAAATCTTATAAAGCTGATCACTACCTGCCGGTTCCAGAAAACGTGTTTCTTCTCCGCTTCGAATGATACGGTCATTGCCCTCTGTTGCTCTGCCTATAACGGCAGCCGGTATCCCCTGCTCTGCCAGCTCATCCACCAGTTTATTACCGTGCGGTGTCCCGATCAGCATACTTCCGCTGGAGATCAACATGTATGGATTGATATCGTAAAACTCGCACAGCTCAATGGTTTCCTGCCGGATTGGTATCTTGTCCAGATCAGCGATGATCCCTACGCCGGATGCCTCTCCTACTTCCCACAATGCACCGAATATGCCACCCTCGGTAACGTCGTGCATTGCTGTGACACCGGCATTTACCGCGACTGCAGCCTCCGGTACCACCGAAATATAATCTCTCATAGCCGCTGCCGCATCGATGATCTGCTCCGGTATCCGTGTCAGCAGCTCCTCCCGCTTCTCCTCTGCAATAATGGAAGTGCCTTCCAGCCCTGCCCATTTCGTCATAACAAGGTCATCATCCGGCCGAAGCCCTCCTGTAGAAACAAGCTTATCTTTTTTTACTTTTCCAACTCCGGTTACTGTAATAACCGGCCGGTTGACAACATCTGAAATCTCTGTATGACCGCCCATTACTTCAATATGAAGACGATTTGCAGCCAATATGATCTCCTCCATAAGATCGTGCAGCTTTTTCTCACGGGTCCGTGGCGGCAGGATCACGCATGTAAGGATTCCCACAGGCTCTGCACCACTGGAAGCCAGATCATTGGCAGTAATATGTACCGCCAGTGTTCCCATACCCTTGGATGCCCCTGTAATTGGGTCTGTCGAAAAAACAAGCACCTCATCCTCCGCTGTCTCGATGGCAGAGCAGTCCTCACCCACACCCGGATGCAGTAATACCTCCGGACGAAGATGCTTGATCTGTTTAAACACTGCTCTTTTCAGTACGTTCTCAGGTACCTTTCCTATCTCCATAATAATCTTACATTCCTTTCCCCGTCCGCAGACTTTGAACCGCAGACCTTCTATACTTTCGTCATCCTTCAGTCCTGTATCTTAAATCCTGTTTTTATCTTGCAACAGCCTTTCCACCGGTACTCTCCAATGTCTTCGCTGTATTTTTTTTGTTGGTATTTTCTGTAGTATTTTTGTTTGTCGTTGTATTGGTCGTATTTTTCCCGGTACTGTTTCCTGATGTACCGGAAGTATTTTTCTTTGTATTGCTGCCGGATGATTTGCTTCCCCTGCTTTGTGAACCTGTCGCAGATTTTGGACTGGCACTGGAGGTATCCTTTTTCTTTGATTTATCCGACGGAGATGAACTTGCTGCCGGACTTGCGGATCCCGGTGCCGGTGTTGCCGGCTGCTTTCCTACTGTCACATACTGTGGAGAAGCATTATATGCGCTGGTATTGACCTGTACCTTATCGGTCTGTACCCCATTAACCTTGATGATCTTCCAGAGCTTTGCTTTATAACCTACATGGGCGGACTGTGTCACAGAACGATAGCTTGCCGGCAGGTCAGGATCCTCTGTTACAACTTCTTCCCCCGGTTCAATCGTATCCGTGATCTCAGACTCAAAAGAAATCTCTCTCCCAGGCTCTCTGGTTTCATGACCGTACACACGGAAGGACAAAATCCCACCGGATGCACTTCCCATAATATAAATAGGATAATCTGTATTATTTTTAAATTTGAAATCCTTATAATCTCCGGAAATCGCCGCATCCCGTGAAACCGGAACATATGCGACAACCATGGAATGCGGCGACCGTTCAACCACCTTAAGCTCCGCATTCAGTACGGCATTGTAAAGTGTCGTTGAAACCTGACAAACTCCTCCGCCAATACCGGAAACAACCTTACCGCTGGAATACTCCGGTGCTGATTTGTAGCCATTGGCTTCTGTTCTGTCCTTGATCACCTTGATCGTGGAAAATGTCTCTCCCGGTGCCAGCACTGTTCCATTGATCCTGCCTGCTGCCGTGGCAACATTACTGGAACGCTCTACCTGGTACGTTGCATAGGTAGTAGAATATTTACCAAGAAGATCCGTACACTGGGATGCTTCCTCCTGTGTAAACTTCGGCTGTGTCACCTGAACATCTGCGTTTACCTCTATGGTATCCTTTTCTGCTGCTTTCTTGTCTAAAAGTGCCTTCTTAATGGCATCAGAGGTATTCTCAACCTGTACCTCCATACCTTCCCTTGATCGCGTCGCCTTTAACGCACCGTTTTTAAATTTCAAACGGGAATCCTTTGCTTTAATATCATATGCAGAACACTTTGTCTCTACAAAACTCTTTAACGTATCTTCATCAATCTCCGGCTCCAGTGCAACATCCTTCTCGCCCTTCTCAGCTTTACGGATCTCCTGAAACTTCTCCCAGAGATTTCCCTTCTTTCCGATCTGAAGCGCTTCTCCGGCGTAATCCTTCTCCGGGATCGTCAATCCAGCCTCCTGCGCTGTGGCTTCTACCAGATAGTCCTGCACCGAAACCACCAGACTCTGCTGCTGTCTGTCCGCAATATAGGTCTCAACCTTCTTCTGCGCCTGCTCCTTCGTAAGTCCTCCCACATCAATGGAACCGATGGATACCCCATCACAAATCTGTGTTTTATTACCAAAATTATCCTTTGCAAACAGTGTTACAATACCTGCAATCGCAACTACTGCAATACAGCCTGCCACAAAAATTGCCGTCAATGCTTTGTTTCTTTTCATAATGTCGTCTCTTCCTTATTTTTGCTTATTACATTATTTTAATCATATTACAGGCAAATCGCAAGTCAAAGATTTTCCCCGTATTTGACAATTTTTCGTACATTATGTATATTGAAAAAGGGCAAAACCAGCATTTTCTTATACACTGAAAAAAGCAGATGAAATACATCTGCTCATTTATCGATGAAAACAATTAACCTAAGTATCCGAGAACCATAGGAAGGACCATGGCAATAATAAGTAATATACAGATAACCATCGCAATTCTCTGCTGATTTTTTTTATTAAAAAAGTTCATACGGCACTCCTTTCTTTGGCACTTTTACATAGCTTATCCCATACAGGAGGATGATATCTTATGCCAATTATACTCATATTCTTTATTCTATTCATAATCTGGGTCAACGTCAAGACCAAACGCGGAGCCACAGACAACTCTCAATGGGACACCTCTTACTGGGAAAAGGAACGGGAGGCCAATTTTGTCCGCAAAAAGGATATCAGCAATCTGGATTATATTACCATTTCTGAGGATGAACTTCCCTTTTCCGATACTGCCGGGGGAGAAGAAAAATACCGGCAGGATGAAGTACGCCGCACACTATCATGTAAAATCCTTAATCTCTCCGGCATGAGTAACGCAGATATCAAGCTTGCATACGGCACAGCCAACTTTCCGGAGCTTTCCATGTATGATCAGAATTATATCCTGTTGATTCGTAATCTGGGTCTGTGGGGCAGTTACCTTCACCATAATTGCGAGGGGCAGGATACCCGCGCCAAAATCATTCTGGAACGTGCCCTTTCGCTTGGCAGCGATATTAAGGATACCTATGTCTCACTGGCAGAAATTTATCTCGCCGAGCATCACCCGGAAAAGGTTCAGGAGCTGATCCGTCAGGTAGAGGCTTCTGATTTTGACTTAAAAGACTCTCTGCTCCGGGCCCTTAATGAACTTCTCCCGGACTAAAACAATCCCTTATACGGATTATCCCTTGCTTCAGTCCATTCTTCGATCCGTTCATCATAGATCTGACAAAGCCAGTCGTAGGCCTCGTCCAGTCCATCCTCTGTATAAACAAACTCCTTTACAGTCTTTTTCTTGTCAGGTGTTTTTTCAAAACAAAACGGCTCCGGCCAGATCGTCACACGAAGCACCGGTTCCGCCTCTTCCTGCTCCGGATCTTTATACTGCTCCAGCTGATAACGCATTCCCTGAAAGCTCGCCTTTAACACGGCTTTCTTATTGTAAAAGGACTTAATATCATAAATCGATTTTCTACTGTTCATTTCTCACTATACCTTTCCTGTATTCAAGACCAAAGCAGGCAAACCCGCTTCAACTTTCAGCGTTTTCTGTAAAACAAAAATCCCATAAAAGACATCTCTGTCATTTATGGGATCGGTTAGCAGGGGTGGAAGGAATCGAACCCTCCTCTGGAGTTTTGGAGACTCTTATTCTACCGATGAACTACACCCCTGAATCGTAGTGGCAAATTCACACTGCCTGTCTAGTATACTATCCCATTTTGGTTTTGTCAAGAGATATTTTACAAAACTGCTGTAAAATGATAAGATATAATTATATTTACAGATACTCAGGAGGAATCTATGAAAATAAAATGCACAAACTGCGGAAAGCGTTTTGATTACGATCTCTATGCCGGTCTCTGCCCACACTGTGGCGTTTATATGCGGCCGGATTCCACCGGTCATACGCAGGAACCTGTCTCTGCTCCCAGACCACATTCTACAGAACGACCTCATAGAAATACTTCTACGTCGATTTTCCCGGAATCTGTTTCCCAGAAACAACAGCATACGAAACAACGAACACTGCAAAACACCGCAACTCCGATCCAGCGTTTCCGCAGCAGCCGGGTGGTAACCATTATTTTGGTACTGATCCTTGCGCTGGCCATTATTGTTCCATACCGTTACACTACATATGTTTTCCATGACAAGAAACAGGAGCTGATCCTGACAGACCCGTCGATCTGTGAAAACCTCAAGGGTTCGGAGACTTTTACGATCCCAGCGGAAAACGGGGACTTTAAAATTTCTATGACCGCGGTCACCCGTGACACAGACAAAACCTTTGAAACACCGGATGGCTATGAGATCCTGACGGTCCGGTATCACGTCGATATTCCATCCGGGGTTTTAGATATTTATCCGGGGCAGGCAAAGGAGAATCACCTTTTTACCAACTGGATGTACGGCACCGTCCTGTCCTATGGCGTCACCAAAAGCGGCCGTTACGTCAAACCCATTTCGGAATATGATCTGAGCCGCGTCAAAAATCTGGAAGAAAATGAACGGGAGAAAAAAGGCATCGGAGATACCATTGATTCTCAGGATGGATTCCTTTATTTTATGGTAAAGAAAAATGATTTTAAGGGGATATTGGTCAATCAGATGAATCCCGATACGGATGCATTAGTGGCCTCTTATCTCATCACAGGAATTAAACAAAAAAAATAATCTTTATAACATTCACATCAAAGGAGGCACTTTATGAAAGGGGTAACTTTCCTCATTGAAAAGCTTGTAACGACAACCTATAAAAAGCTGGGAATCAATGGAATATTGCTTTTGCTTATTTTCATTGCGATTCCTGCCAGCCTTTTCTATACAGATTATAACGGACCGGATTATCATTTTACGACAAATTACACGTTAAAGGCTGTCACAGAACCGGAAAAAGTGGCTGAAAAGGATGTTCCTCCGGCGATCGACCGTTTTGCCGATGATTACTATACGGTATCTCTGCAGATCGACAACTATTACTCTAAGGAGCTTAATCTGCCTTATCTCTCTGCATTTCAGGAGGATGAGGATAATTTTATCTCGTTTCGTGATTATGATTATTATGATGACATCAAGGGCTACGATGTAATTTCCCCTGACACCTGTATCCCTGCCAGAACCGGAATCACACTTCCATATTATTTCTCCGGCTATGAGCTGACGGATACGGAGCTTACGATCCGCCCATATGAGGATAAAGAGGTGAACGAGGGAAATACTGTTTTACTGAAATTAGACTAAAACAATATAAAAAATAATTTGTATCATTGTTCTCTCTTTTCTTTATTTTATATGATAGCAGAAAAGCGCACTCCCCTGCTGCCCTTTTCTGTCCGCCTGGATCACAAAGGTTGTGTCATCCTTCCAGCTAATGGCATTTTCATCATAGCTTGTGAGATTCTCCCTGTCAATCAGATATAATTTTTTCTTTGGGATATCAAGTACACCGATTTTTCTCACACACCTCTCTGTAAATTTTCCGAAAAAAAGAAGTTTATCTCCGGAATCATTCACCAGCACAGATCCCATTTCCAGATTTCCGTCAAATTTCTCGATCTCTGTGCGTTTCCCCGTTAATTCATCTACCAGATAAACCTTTTTCCTCTGCTCCAACAGATCATATCTTCCCCCGGTAAATGCCACTCTGTCACTGTCATCTTCCTCCGGATCCTCTGACCAGATCCGAACGTGATGATACAATTCCTGCTGCTTCCCTGTTTGCAGGTCAAGGCGATAACAATCATAATAATCCTGTATTTCATTTTCAGCCGTCAGACCTCCATCCGCATCCCCACTGTCTTTGTGCTGTTCCGTCGATATCGTTCCAAATATTACAGAATGCTCCAGTCCTCGAACAAAACAGATATCGTCCATCTTTGTCAGCTTTTCCATAGACACGGCTGTATGATTTATCATATCGATCAGATAATATACTGCATCCTTCTGTGTATCCCCCACAAGCACACAGCAAAGGTAATCTGACAGCTTTCCCCAGTTTGTCACCACATGATATTTCTGCAGGCTCTTGTTTCTGATCATGATGTCACCAAAAACGTCCGTAAGCTTTTTGGTGTTTACGTTATATTTTAACGGATAAGAATACGGCTCCATCTGTGACTCCGCCGATGCAGTAACCCAATATTCTCCGGCATCATCCTGCGACAGAGAAAAAGTATACTGTCCGTTATCTGGTACATCGTTTTCCTGAGTCAGATTATAGACATACTGATTTTCCTGATCCGATACCATATCCGCATTGATCCATCCGGTATGCTTTTTCCAGTGAAGCTTCCGTTTGATATGACGAATATTCGAAATCGGCACGATGGCATTTCCTTTGATGGAAAAATAAGATTCTTTCCCCTGTTCTGTCGAAATATAAATATCCTGATACGGCTCTACATAATGGTTCGCCGTTATATACTGTGCTTCCAAGATATTCTCAATTTCTTTGACTTCAGAGATTTCAATCCCTTCTTGTTTCCTTTTTGATCCGCGTTGTCCGGGAGAAGTATTCTTTTCCTTGATCTGTTCTCTGGTGGTAACCGGCACAATGGAAATGATCCATTTGCGAAACTGTGCATTTACCCGGTACGCTGTCGAAAATAACAAAATCATAAGAGCCGCTGCTGCAATCCACCGCCATGGAGAAATACGTTTTGAAGTACCGGAAAATTCCAGACTTTCTTCGATAAAACATTCTTTAATCTCTCCATAAGCGTGTAATATCACTTCCTTTTCTGTCATTTACCGTAGCCCCCTCTCCTCAAATACTCTCTGAGTTTCCGGTTTTCTCTCCGCAGGATCGTTTTCACGGAATTGATATTCATATTCAGATCAGACGCAATCTCTGCAATGGAATCGCCAAAGAAATACCGCCTTACCAAAATGACTCTTTTGTTGACCGGCAATTCACTAAGAAAGTGGTTTATTTCTGTCGTCAGCTCCTCCCATTCTATATTTTCTGAAAAGTTCGGCATAACGGAAAAGGTCTCTTCCAGTTCCTCAAAGGATACCGTGTTTTTTTCGTCTCTCCTGGCGGCTCTTTTGTGATCCAGCCGGTTCAATGAAATATTTCTGGTAATCTTACAGACAAATGCCCGGAAATAATGGGGGCGTTCCTCCGGTATCCGGTTCCATACTGCCAGATAAGTATCCTGAACACATTCTTCGGAATCCTCTCTGGAATGCAATATATTATCGGCAATATGACTGCACAATTTATGATATTTCTTTTTCGTCTCCAGGATAGCCGTCTCCGAACGATGCCAATATAATTCTATAATGTCGGAATCTTCCATGTATTTTCTCCTTTCCTACTCTGTCCTATAAGTAGGATTTTACGACGGAAAAGTTTCAATTTTATTGTCCACATGAGGAGGTTTTTGCAACAAAATCTGACAGCAAAATACCGTCACGACAAAAGCGCAAATTACAAAATACAATACATTTAACCTCAATGTCCCGCTGGCCATACTCTGAGAATTCTCTTGAATGACATGAATCGTAGAGAAAATGCTCTTCAAGTTTGAACAGATCGCATACGCAGACACACCATAAATCAATATTCCTCCCCAGATTCTGCCATGTTTTCTGCGAAAATAAAGCCCGGCTCCTACCGCCCCAATGAAGTATACTGATATTTTGATCAAACAATCGAGCAAAATATATATGTATGCCTCCGGATTAGGACAGTTTCCATCAAAAATACCGTTTTCCTTAAGATTTCCCAGCAGATAAATTGTCAGGCCCGCAATGATGATCATATATAAGACTGCCATCACTCTGTTTATAATATTCTTTTCTTTTGATTTTTCAAAAACATCCGTTGTCTTTTCTTCCTCTGCTGTCATCTCCTTCTGCTCATCAGGATGAGGTTCTATTGACAGCAATTCATCCACACTCACCTCCAGCTCTACCGATATCTTTTTTAAAGTCTCCAGATCAGGATAACGGTTTCCACTCTCCCATCGGGACACAGTCTGGCGTGTGACATAAAGCTTTTCTGCAAGAGTCTGTTGTGTATACCCCTTCGCAATTCTTACTTCCCGCAGTTTTTGACCGAACTCCTCCATAATTTAAACTTACCTGTCCTTTCAAATTATTTCTTTGATTTGGTAATGTTGGGATCAAAAGATAATTTGACCCTTGCATCATTATTCTATATCGTACTAAATAAGCCAAGCACCATCCTTAAAAAGCCTGTTACCATTCCGGTAACAGGCTTTTTTATGGGCTTTCGCCCTAATAAATATGATCTCAAACGGACGTCAGCCCAATCATTATTTTATTTCTGCATGCAGACTCTGAATACTCTTAATATCACAGCTCTCATGCTTCTTCAGATATGAGATACCCTCAACAGCCGCTCTGGCCGCTGCCACCGTGGTCATATAAGGAGTCCTTGTCTTAATAGCAGCCTTACGCAGATAGCTGTCATCGTTGATGCTGTCCTTACCCACAGGAGAATTGATGATCAGATCGAAATCCCCGTTTGTAATGGCATCCAACACATTTGGTCTGCCCTCGGAAAGCTTGTTGATCTTCTCTGCCGGTACACCTGCCTCTGTGATAAGCTCATAGGTATTGCCCGTAGCAACAATCTCAAAACCATTTTCATGGAATGCTTTTGCTACATCCACAATCTCTGCCTTATCCTTGCGGTTTACAGAGATCAATACCTTACCTGACATCGGAAGCTTAGAGCCGACACCCTCCTGTGCCTTTAAGAATGCCTCTCCGTAAGAAGGAGAAAGGCCAAGCACTTCTCCGGTAGAACGCATCTCCGGTCCGAGGATCGGATCAACCTCCTGGAACATATTAAATGGGAAGGCTGCTTCTTTCACACCATAATATGGAATCTTGCTTTCCTTCAGAGACGGAACCGGTGAAGGTCTTCCTGTGAGCTCTGAGGTTATGATATCTGTTGCCAACGGCACCATTCTCACATTACATACCTTGGAAACCAGAGGAACAGTTCTGGACGCTCTTGGATTGGCTTCCAATACATAAACAGTTCCATTCTCAATGGCATACTGCATATTCATCAGGCCACGCACATGCATTTCCTCTGCGATCTTTCTGGTATAGTCCTTGATCGTTGCAATATTTTCTGCAGAAATGTGAACCGAAGGAATAATACAAGCGGAATCTCCGGAATGAACACCCGCCAGCTCCACATGCTCCATAACCGCCGGAACAAATGCATGCTCTCCGTCACTGATGGCATCTGCCTCACACTCCAGTGCGTGATTTAAGAAGCGGTCAATGAGGATCGGACGATCCGGTGTCACACCGACGGCTGCTTTCATGTAATCTGCCATAGACTCATCATCATATACGACTTCCATACCACGGCCGCCCAATACATAGGATGGACGTACCATAACCGGATATCCGATCTGGTTTGCAATAGCGACTGCTTCCTCAACATCCGTTGCCATACCGGCTTCCGGCATAGGGATCTCCAGCTTATCCATCATGGCGCGGAACAGATCTCTGTCCTCTGCCAGATCAATGACCTCCGGAGATGTACCCAGAATCTTTACTCCGTTTTTCTCAAGCTCTGCTGCCAGATTTAAAGGAGTCTGGCCACCAAACTGTGCGATCACGCCCAGCGGCTTTTCCTTTTTGTAAATCGCCAGAACATCCTCCAGAGTCAGAGGCTCAAAATAAAGCTTGTCAGAAGTATCATAATCGGTAGAAACCGTTTCCGGATTGCAGTTTACAATAATTGTCTCAAATCCAAGTTTTTTCAAAGCCAGTGCTGCATGGACACAGCAGTAATCAAACTCAATACCCTGACCAATCCGGTTTGGACCGCCACCCAGGATCATAATCTTTTTGTTATCTGATACCTTTGATTCATCCTTTGCATTGTAGGTGGAATAATAATATGCACTATCCTGTGTACTGGATACATGAACACCTTCCCATGCCTCCTCACAGCCAAGTGCGATACGCTTATTGCGGATATCCTCCTCAGAGACCTCCAGGATCTGGCTCAGATATTTGTCAGAGAAACCGTCCTTCTTTGCCCGGATCAGTGCGTCATCTGCCGGAAGCTTGCCCTTGCCTGCCGCAAGCAATGCTTCCTCTTCCTCCACCAATTCCTTCATCTCCCCGATAAAGTACGCTTTTACCTTTGTAATCTCAAAGATCTCGTCAACTGTTGCACCTTTTCTAAGAGCCTCATACATCACAAAATGACGTTCAGACGACGGTGTGATCAGTTTCTTTAACAGTTCTTCCTTTGTCAGGCTGTCAAAATTTTTGGCATGTCCTAAGCCGTACCGTCCCGTCTCCAAAGAACGGATTGCCTTCTGGAAAGCCTCCTTGTAATTCTTACCGATGCTCATCACTTCGCCGACTGCACGCATCTGGGTTCCCAGCTTGTCCTCTACGCCTTTAAACTTCTCAAACGCCCATCGTGCAAACTTGATTACCACATAATCTCCGTCCGGAACATATTTGTCCAGAGTTCCGTATTTTCCACATGGAATATCCTTTAAGGTAAGTCCGCATGCAAGCATTGCGGATACCAATGCAATCGGAAAACCGGTTGCCTTCGAAGCCAATGCCGAAGAACGGGACGTTCTCGGATTGATTTCTATTACAACAATACGGTCAGAAACAGGATCATGAGCAAACTGTACATTGGTTCCACCCACAACCTGAACCCGGTCTACAATGGCATATGCCTGTTCCTGCAGTCTCTTCTGTGTCTCCTCTGAAATTGTCAGCATCGGAGCCGAACAAAAAGAATCACCGGTATGCACACCCAGCGGATCAATATTTTCAATGAAGCAGACCGTGATCATATTTCCTTCCACATCACGAACGACCTCCAACTCCAGCTCTTCCCACCCCAGGATAGACTCCTCAACGAGCACCTGGCCTACCAGGCTGGCCTGAAGACCTCTTGCACATACGGTTTTTAACTCATCCTTATTGTAAACAAGTCCACCACCGGCACCGCCCATGGTGTAAGCAGGACGAAGAACAACCGGATATCCCAGCTCATCTGCAATCGCAAGAGCCTCATCCACAGAATATGCCACCTGGCTTCGTGCCATCTCAATGCCGAGCTCATCCATGGTGTTCTTAAACTCGATACGATCCTCACCACGCTCAATGGCATCAGCCTGAACACCAATAACCTGAACATTGTATTTGTCCAAAATCCCCTCTTTATATAACTCAGAGCACAGGTTCAAACCGGACTGACCTCCCAGGTTCGGAAGAACCGCATCCGGACGTTCCTTCGCAATGATCTGCTCCAGACGCTCCACATTCAACGGCTCGATATATGTAACATCTGCTGTCTCCGGGTCTGTCATAATCGTTGCCGGATTGGAATTTACCAGCACGATCTCGTATCCTAATTTCTTAAGTGCTTTGCAGGCCTGTGTTCCGGAATAGTCAAACTCGCACGCCTGACCGATCACGATAGGACCGGAACCAATGATCAAAACCTTATTAATGTCGTCTCTTTTTGGCATAAATAATCTCCTTCATTTTGTAATTAAATGGATTGCATCCTTAAAGCTCAGCATATCACAAATCCACAGGAAAAGCTATCCCATTTCTTTTATTTATGCCCGTATTTATTTCTCCTCAGATAATATCAGGAATCCCTCTTCGCAGATTCATATTTAAACTCATAATCACCGATGGTTACTTGATCCAGATCCTCCGGCATGATCCATGTATCAAAGGTGCCTATTATTTTAAAAGACCATGTCCCATCCTTATGAAGCACCGGTGCGCTGCTTCCGTCGAATGCAATTTTATCTCCATTTTTTAAATACAAAGAAGCATTTTCTTCCACCCCTTTAATAATTTTGTTTCCATTAAATTTCTCCTCGGAAGTGACTTCCAGATAATATCCCATCGGTGAAATACTGCATTCCTTCAGGGTCGCTTTTTCTTTTCCAAATTGCAGCTCCTGCCCTTGTGCAAGATTCACTGAAGAATCTTTGCAATCTGTCATCACATCAAACGTCCATTTTCCCTGAATGTCAACCTGGGACATGTCATCCCCAAACCATAATTTAAGATCTGATATGGTAATCTGCAGATGCTTTCCTATCTGTTCATCATAATTAAAAATGGTATAATATCTGATATTATAACGATTCCATTCCTGCTTCAAACAGTCTTGACTTCCACTGGTCCACAGCTTTCCCCCAATGCCCAGACAGTCATCCTCCACAAATTCTGCTCCGGTACACTTCCGGCCCTTCTGATCCAGCATACTCCCATCGGACTTTTCTATTTTATAAACAATACCCACATGTCTTGCGTCGCGCATAATGCCTTCGGCTGTAATCTTAATTCCTGCATTTTGAGAAGTAATGTCCAATGCTTTTCCCATTTTACCTGCTATCTGAATTTCTTTTTCTGAATGGATACCAAACAGATTTTTTATTCCTTCCGGGAGCTGTCCATTCGCTGCAGCAATCCCGGCGCTTCCTGCTCCCAGAATCAGCACAACACAGGCACAGGCTTTTACAAGGGTGGTCCATTTTGTGTTATTCTGCTTCTTTCGCACCTTTATCTCATTCAATACATTCTTTTTGATCCGCTTTGTTTCCAATTCTGATAATTTCTTCCCTTCATATTCCTCTAAATCAACAGATACCTCATTTAATAATTCATATAATTTATTCATTATAATCCCTCTTTTCTGATCAGTGATATTTTCACGGCTATCCCTTTTTGTGGACATTAACAATATTTTTATTTTGTTCTTTTTTTCTGGCACGCAATTTCTTTTTCGCTCTGGAAAGTCTGTTATAAATAACAGGCTTGCTCAATTTCGCTGACTGACTGATTTCTTCTACCGATTCCTCTTCTACATATAAACGCAGAAACAAATCTCTGTCCCGCTTCGATAAACAGGATAATAATGCCTCCATCTCCTCTGATATTTCATCTGCGTCTGCCACGACAGGCAGTTTTGATTCCATTATACGATCACACTCTGCCGTTTCGAGCGATACTTCCATCTGTTCCTTTTGATATTTTCTCAGGTAATCAATCGCTTTATATTTTGCAATCGCCGCGATCCAGTTTTTAAAGCTGTTCTTTTCCGGCTGAAAGGAATCTATATGATCCCATATGGTCAGCAAAACATCATTCATGCATTCCTCCTGATAGCTCTGCATACGAAACAGACTTTTGGAGATCACTGCTTTTAAAAGTCCCCCGTATTCATCAATCACATAAAGCAGTGCTTTTTCATTATGCTTCTGTAATTGATCCATATAATTTTCTTCGTTTATCTTCATATCGTTTCCTCACCAACAGACAATTTATCCGGATATTTGTGTTACACTTATTACTACGGATAAAAATACGGAAATCTATCAAAAAAGACTGCCCACACATATTTTTGTGCGGGCAGTCTTGTATTTCATTATGCTACACCAACAACGCATAATATTCCCACGGCCAGATCACCTGATCGAAACAATTTTCCATATACTCCCAGATATCGTCATCCGCATATCCCATCATCCGAAAAATAACACATACACTTTCCCTTAATTTTTCATAGGTTATCTCCCCTTTGTACCCATGCAAAAATAACACCTGCAAAAGTACGGCATACTCCATTGCCATCCATTCTAATTTTACGAGGATATCCTGCACATGCTCTGTGCCCGGTGTAATAACAGCCGATGACATTTCTTCCGCAAACAGTTTCCTCAGATGTTGTTTCCATTGCGCGAGCTTTGGCAGAAACTCATTCCAGTATTCTATTTTCTGACAATCCAGATCCTCCGCCTCTTTTGCAAGGGGCACCAGAAAATCTGCATAAATATTTTGTTTCCGATATATCTCAGAAATATCTAAAAACAATAAATTATATTCTTCCAGACGGTCTTCTGTCATTTGATCGTTCGCTCCAATGGCTTCCCTAATTTTCTGAAGATCCGTTATATTTTTATAATGTAAAAATTCCTTCTCAAGAACTCCCTTCTGCTCTAATTCGTAAAGATCCAATGCGATCAAAAAACAAATTTCCAATGCCGTATTTAATGGAAGCTGCTTGTCATTTACAATTTCCAAAAACCAATTTCTGATTTCAAACAACAACGGATTTAATTCACAAATTTCTTCATTTTGGGACGTTTCTTTCACTTTCTGTCCACAAATTTTCTGTGTCTGAGTTTTCTTTTCCTTAATTTCTTTTTCCAAAATATGAAAGTCATCCTGCTCCCACATCAGATCCAGTACCGCCGGGCATCCGGGAGTCAGACACTGTTCTATTCTTTCATTATACCTGTGCTCTTCTCTCGGAAAAGTCTGACAGGTATGAGAAATTGCCTGTTCTCCATGGCTTAATACAATTTTACACAATTTTTCCTCATTGTGAAATGGACACATGCCATCTTTATTTAACCGGATAATGTGTCCTTCTTCAACCTCTTTCACATGCTTTTTCCAGTCCTCCTGCCAATGAAAAAGCGTCTCGTCATCCACCGCAATACGCCACTGCATACAACATGTCATAGGACATGCCGATGCGGTACACTGAAATTTATCATAATAATCCGGCTGGTATAATTTCATCTTTTCTTTCTCACTTTCCCTGCAGTTTCACATTAAAGTTTTCTACTCTCTTATCGCTCAACAATGCCTTCGTTGTAAAAACGAGTGATTGCCGCCTGTGCTGTCTCAGACTCATGCTTCTTACGAAACCGTTCCCGGTCTTCCAAAATCGCAAGCATTTCATCGACTACCATCTCGATGCTGGGATCTGTGATCCGGTACAAATAACCCAGCATTCTTGTTGCGGTATAGTCTGTCGTCATATATTTGTACGCAATCTCACGGCATAACTCTTCCGGAAATTTCTTATCAAGCAGTGCCTGATATACCTCCTCACTGCGGAAGGATTTTTTATTCTTTCTCTCCATAAAATCGTCACTCCTGATACAATAAAAATTAGAAAGTTTTGTTAATGATTCACTGTACTAATATATATATTATTTAAAAATCATCTGCATATAGTTATAAAGATAAATCTCTACACTGCTCTCATCATGTCCCGTCCCATCAAGCAGCTGCCAGACATGATCTACTTTATTCTTATTTAACAGATCATGCAGCTGCGACGGTGTATCACCAACAGCACCATCTTCTCTGGCCCCTGCCAGATATAGCAAATATGGAAATCCATTGTTTTTATCAAATTTCAGCTCATCATCTTTCAGCTGGCCCGGATGCTGTGATGTATCTGTACCTGAAACCAATCCGGGTGCCGGACATACCGCTCCCACATAACCAAATTGTTCCGGATGCTGAATGCCAATATATAACGCTTCCCTGCCTCCCATAGAAAATCCCGCAATGGCTGTATTTTCCGTTCCTGTCGAGACAGAAAATGTCTTTTCTACAAATGGCATAACATCCTTTTCCAGATCATTTATAAAATTATCATATGCCAGTGAATTTTCTAAATTCATTTCTGTGCATACCTCATTTTGCTTGCTGCAGAAAATATATGTCAATTTTCTTTCATTTTAGTATTCCTTTTCTATCTCTTCATCAATACCGTACATTTTCTGAAACGCCTCAAGATCCGCCGGACTCTTTATCAACATTACCTCTTCTATCCTGCCTGTATGGATATCCTTAAACCCGGCGACCTGTTCCCCGTTACAGATGCTTGCCCTGATCACCTTCATCCTATTGATAATTTTGTGCCTGTGCATTCCACATCATCGCATATATTCCATCCTGAGTTATTAACTCTTCATGCGTTCCCTGCTCCTGTACCTGTCCATCTTTTAGTACAATGATTCGTTCACAAAACCGGCAGCTTGACATTCTATGGGATATGTAAACGGCCATTCTATCCTGGATCAAACGATCAAAGCCTGAATAAATCTCATACTCCGCCATAGGATCTAATGCACTGGTTGGTTCATCCAGAATAATGAATGGTGCATTCTTATACAATGCTCGCGCAATGGCAATTTTTTGTGCTTCTCCCCCGGAAACCTCAACACCTTTTATACCAACATTATACAATGGATTATGGATTCCCTGTTTCATTTTCCGGACACGTTCCCATATACCGGATTTCTGCAAAACCTGTTCTATTTTCTGATCATCATACTCTTCACTTGCCGCAACATTTTCTGCCACCGTCATAGCGAACAACTTGAAATCCTGAAATACCACACCAAACATTGCCAGATATTCTTCATAATCGTATTCACGAATATCCATACCATTTAACAAAATACGTCCCTGCGTCGGTTCATACAGCCTGCATAACAGCAGGATCAAGGTTGTTTTTCCTGCACCGTTTGGACCTACCAGAGCAATTTTTTCTCCATAATGAAATGTAATATTAATATGCCTCAGACTATCCTTTTGGCATCCGGGATATCGAAAACTTACATCCTCGAAAATAATCACCAGCTCCTGCGGTTTCAAATCCGCCGTAGACTTACCCCCTGTCTTTTTGTGATTTGGCAGCTGCAGATATTCATAATAATGATGTAAATACTGCATATTGAGCAGCACCGTTTCAAAATGTTCCACCATATATTGGCAGGCTCCTCCCAGTGCTGTCAGTGCCGAAACATATTTGACTACTTCCGCTCCTGTGATCATTCCATTGACACCCCTGACACCGATCACCGTATAGGAAATCACCAGAAGCAGTGCCTGAACGATCAGATAACGAATCCGGATCTTTTCCTGAATATCCAGCTTTCGATCCTGAATATCGCATTTTTCATTCCACACTCCGGTCATATCACGAAGCAGTAAATCCTTTAAAGCATATAGACGAATTTCCTTCCCTGTCGTATATTTGCTGAGGATTTCCCGGTAAAAATAGTCATCCTTACGAATTGCATCCAGACTTTCCTCATAAATTTCGTACTGCTTTTTGTTGCCCCGCTTGGATATCCACATAAAAAGGAACATGGAACACAAATTTAACATAAAAATAAGGTATATGATCCACTTCGAATTTAGAATCTGCATTGCACCATTTCCAACCAGGTTCTGTTTCTTTGTTAATATTGGAATAAGTACAATAAATGCATAGAAGATGGAAGCAGCATCGCCAATCAGTACTCCCAATTTATCCGAAAACCAATAAATGCCACCGCTCTCTTTCTCACCTTCTAATGCTGCGGTCAAAAGCTGCATACTTTCCTGAGATTCCAGTTCCTGATAATCCAGACTTGCCGCTTTACCCGATATATCTGCCTTAATTCGATAACGGATACTATCCCGCATAGCATTTCCTGCCTTGTCCAAAATATGGTACAGAAGTGTCATAACGAAAGTAATTCCCAAAAGCTGATAAACCAGACTCATAATGTTACTTTTTGTATCCTGTGCCACCAATGCATTTAAGATATCACATCCATATACGATCCCCACATACGGCAGCCCCGCCATAATAATGTTTTTCCCCAGATTACACGGCAGAATCCACTTGCATAGTCTGTGATTGATTCCAATGACATGCATAAATTTCTTCAAAATTTTTCCTGCAGATTCTTTTTCATTACTGAGCGCATGCTTACTCATTGGAATCACCACCTTTCTCATTGTAATACTGACTTTGTATCTCAAACATTCTGGCATACGCACCGTTTTCTTTCATCAGTTCTTCGTGCGTTCCATCCTCTTTCACCTGACCATTTTCGTAGTAAATAATACGGTCACAAAATTTGGTACTCGCCAGACGATGGGAAATGAAAATCGTCGTTTTCCCCTGTGATAACCGGTGATACTGCTCGTAAACCGCCGTTTCCGCCAACGGATCCAATGCACTGGTCGGCTCATCCAGCAATAAAAGCGGCGCATCCTTATATAAGGCTCGTGCCAGTAATATACGCTGCAATTCTCCTCCTGAAAACGATACGCCATCCTTATCCAAAAAGTTGGTGACAGCCGTCTTTTCTTTCTTAGGCAAAGAACAGATCTTATCCTCAATATCCGCAAGCTGCATTGCTTGCTGCAGCTTCTGCTCGTTGATATTTTCCTGTTTTTCGCAGGCAATATTTTCTGCTACCGAAGTGGCCATCACCATCATATCCTGAAATACTGCACCCACTAACTTACGGTACTCCGTCTCCGGATAATCAGAAATTTCCCTTCCATTAATAAGAATCTGTCCTTTATTAGGATGATAAAAACCACATAAAAGCTTCACTAAGGTAGTCTTTCCGGCTCCATTTACGCCCACCAGTGCAATATTTTCTCCTGCACTCACCTTAAGATTCAGATTATGTATCACATCCTGTTCTGCACCGGGATAACGAAAACATATGTTTTTGAATTCAAGCGTGACACCTTTCTCTGTTTTATCTGTCCCATTTTTTGTATAGATTGTTTTTGAAGTTTCTTCCTGATCGGCCTTTCTTTCATTATAAAAGCTTCCCTGATTCTCTTTATCTGTGGTATATTCCGAATCCGGCAATTCCATAAAACTCCGATAATCGTTAATTCCCCAGTTACAACGGATCATCTCACTGTTGGCGTGCACAAAGCCGTCTCCCATATTGCCACCATTTAACCAGCCCGCAAATCCGGTAATAATTCCCAGATAAAATGTAAACGTGGTCGCATTCAATTCTCCTGCCAGAAACTGATTCACCAACACAGTATACGCAATGATGTCACGCACAAACGACCAGATCGTGTCCGAAAGGTGTGGCAGAAAATAATACATTTCCACACGTTTCCATACCTTCATCCGCCTCTGAACCAACGTCTTCATAACATCTACAAACCACTTTTCCATACGATACAGCCGAATATCTTTACCGTCCGTAGCCGACGTACTTCTCTGAAAAAAATATTCCACTCTGGAATCGGTTTCCCAGATTGTTTTTCTGTATTTCCGGTAACCCTGGAGCGCAATTTTTCTCTCAATCATCACATTCATAATACTCATAACCGCAAAAACCGGCAGAACCCACGGGCATCTTGGAATCAGTATGATCGTATATACAACAATCCCCAACAAATTAAACGCAAAGGGGGTAAACATGTCCATAATGCGGCTCCAGCCATTCCATTCTACGGAATAACTGTATTTTGCACCATCCGCCAATCGTTTTCCTTCTGCACTCTCCAGAATTTGATAATCCACTGTCATAATTTTACTGATCACTTTCTTCTGAACAGATTGAAACAGCACCTTATAATTTTTCTTTTTTATTATAAAATCATACTTCGTAGAAATGATTCCCATGATCATATTCCCAAGCACAAACAAAAACATTGTACCAAAAAAGGTTAAAAAATCTGCCCTTTTTTCAACCATACTAATCGCAACACTTGGAATGACCGCTGCAATAAACGGAGCCAGAAATCCTGCTACTGACCGTACTGCAATATACCATGGATACTTATGATCGAAGCTGTACATTTCATGAAACACAAACTTCCAATTACTTAAAATCGGATATTCTTTATTCATTTTTTCCATATTAAATTTGTAATCCTTTCTCAATCTGTATCAATGATTTTCGCTCAAATAACTTGCAACATACTGTAAATGTTTAGCTATGTTTTTCTGATCTAGCTCAAAATCAGAAGTAACTGTTGCATAATTCAAAAACAATCTGCAATCCCACCTGGCATCATAATAAAGTAAAAACCGATTATCATTTGAATGAAATGTATCCTTTATCAAGACAATTGTGACTCTCTCTACTGACGCTCTACTCCTTGTAGATTAATATATTTTTCAAATAATTCCTTTAATTTCGCTGCTTTATCTTCTTCCAGATAATATTTTTCTCCCTTTACTTTCCTTTCTTCCATACTGAAATAATAATAATACATAACACCAGTCTTGTATTCCCAATATATAAAGCCATCCTTGTACCAACTATAATCCTTGCCATAACACAAACGAATTTTAGGAGAAAACAAAAAATAACCGTCCAGCAAATAACTTTTATCTTTCTTTTTATTATATTTTCTGGTACTGCACAAAATCCGAAATAATCGAAGCTTATCTCTTTTAGACAGCATTTTTTCTGCAGTAAAATCTTGCTGTACCAGCTGCACCTCCTGCACCTTATTGATATCTGCTATATACTTTACTTTTGTTTCTCCCAAAATAGACTTGCTTATACTATACTGCAAAAAAAGTATAAAGCAAAGAGAAACCATCACAAGTACTATGACGATAATCAGTATTTTCCTTTTCTTTATATTTTTCATAAATTCCACCTCGTTATAAATCAGCCATCTTCATTTCCAATAACCATTTTTCAATTGCAATCGCGATTTATTGCTTAATGATTTTATTGAGTTTCGCAAAATAATCTTTCTTAGAAATCACTTTCACACCGGTATCATTTTTATATATAATATTATCTCCATTTTCATCATACATCATTTTAGAATAACCATTGCAAACAAATGAATATGTATTTTCTTCAAAAATAGAATTTACATTATTAGATACCAAATAAAAAATTCCTTCATCTCCTGGATTCGAAAGATCATTCTGAAAATAATCCAATTCTATCAATGTATCACAAATGGAAACCTATCAATTTTATTGGCAACTAAACAAATTAATTACCACGCAATTTATTTAGCAGTTTTATTCCTCTATTTTTCATAAGATTAGTAGCAGTTTTCTTAAACTCTTCAAATTCCATATCTGAAAAAGCGGTTTCTTTAGACGCCACCCATATTTCTTCCAAATAGTGTCGAGCTAAGAAGTCATAAAAACCATCAAACTTTCTAAAATAATTCATATTATTTTCAAAACATATAGCTCTTTTTAATGGATAATATTCTTTGATTTCCGATATGCTTTCGCCGTACGCATATTTTGCTACATGAGCTAAATATATATCAAAATAGTCATGCGGGAAGCTTCCATAAACTCCATTTCGATTATAGTTTAAACTAAATTTTCTATTAGTTTTAAAATTAGGAAAAATGTTACCAATCACTATCTCATTCTCTATCACACAATTTCTTTTACCGATATATACACCATCTTTTACCAATGATGGTGATTGCCAAGTAAATATCACATCACCTGATAACTCATCTTCGCAATAAAAATCAAAGAGTCGCCCATATATACTTTTTGCCAATTTATCATTGTCTGATTTAAATTTATTATACATAGAGGCTTCTTCAATATTATTGATTGCCATATCCTGCCAGGAACGTCTATAAGAGATTCAGGCTTCTTAGGCGGGTATGCCTCTGGTAAGAATGTTGTACGCATTGCGGATTGCTCTGTGGCACAGGGCGTTGTGATTGGTACTGGAATGCGAGAAAATGCCACTGGTTCTCTTGCGGGAGAATTCAATGGTAGTGTGAAGAACTGTTCCAGCGGTGCAACTGTCAAGGGTAAAAATAAAGTCGGAGGACTGGTTGGTGCCAAGGGACAATCTATGGGAGATTGTACGATTGTCGGCAGTACGTTTACTGGAATTATTGAGTCAGAAGGTAGCGCAGGGGGAATCCTGGGCAACGGATTTGATGCCGTAACAGCTCCGAATTCTCCGTGCGTAACGATTATTGACTGTAAGGTTTCAGGTACGGTTTCTGGTAAAGACTATGTAGGTGGTATTTTGGGCGCTGAAGGCCGCTATATCACCCAATGCTGGGGAAATGGCATAGGAACAATCAGCAATAATGCGTTTACCGGGACGATACATTCCAGCGGTAGTTATGTTGGTGGAGTCATAGGCTATATGCACTCGCTCAACATTTATAATCAGATTGAAAACAACTACTATTCAGACACTTGTGGTGCCCCGAAAGGCATTGGCTTTGTAAAATATGTAGATACGAGTTGTGAGTCACACGAGACTAGCAGCGGTGCTATATATTTCAATACAGCGAAAGAATTACCGGGGCTTACTGGAGTCGATTACAAAAATCTGAACCGAACCGATGATCCTCTGGGTGCGGATAAGGACAAGCTCTGTTATTCTGAAAAACGCACCGAAGCATATGTAAAGAATATTTCTGTTACCGGAACATACAAAACGGAATACCTGACTGGGGAAAAGTTCGATACATCCGGAATAATTGTTACAGCTACTTGGAGCGATGGAAATGTTACAAGCCCTGCAATTAGCGAAGTGACATTTACAGGTTTTGACAGCTCCGAGCCTGGAGATGTAACAATTACGGCAAAATACAAGGATGTCTCCGCTACTTTTGTTCTGCACGTTAAACCAAAATCCACTGCCATCACCGTCTCCGTCTCCATCCTGGGCGACGAAAAGCACGGCGCGGTAGATGAGCCTCACGGTCTGGCCCGGGGCGGCCTGACTGCCTGGGCAGAGGATACCAGCGTAGAAGCGGATACCACGGAAACCGTATGGGATGTGCTCCAGCGGGTAGCCAAGTCCAAGGACATTGAGCTTGACGCATACTACAGCGAGCAATACGGAAGCTACTATATCCGGGGCGTCAACGGCCTGAGCGAAAAGGACAACGGCGAAAACTCCGGCTGGATGTACACCGTGAACGGCAAGCATCCCGAGGTAGGCGTGTCGGCCAGATTTGTGAACGAGAACGACCAGATCATTCTCCACTACACCGACGACTACACCTACGAAGAGGACGGCGAAAACTACGGCAAGGAGCCGCCCGTCACCCCCAAGCCGGATAAGACCAACGCCACCGAGCTGCTTTCCGGCAAGTCCACCACCCTGAAGGTCCTGGGCAAGAACGGTAAGGTCCTGGGTAAGAATGACATTACCTGGACCCTGAAAGATCCTCAGGACAGCATTTACGCAACCATTTCCGCTACCGGTACCGTAAAGGCAAAAACCGTCCTGACCAAGCACGATGTGACCTTTGTAGGCACCCTGAAGGGCAGCTACGAGGGCACTGTTGAGCAGGTCGTTACCATTCTGCCCAAGGTCACCCAGGTGGAGATCGTGAAGGATGGGGAAAACGTCACCGGTAAGACCCTGAGCCTGAACGCTGTGGAAGAGGAGACCCTGACACTCACCGCCAAGGTCTATCCCGACGAGCTGGCCCAGGAGGTCACCTGGAAGTCCTCTAATACGAAGATCGCCCAGATCGATGCCGAGGGCACCGTCTCCTTTGCCGGTAAGACCGGTACCGTGACCGTCACCGCTACCTCTACCGATGGCAGCCGTATTTCCGCCACCGTAAAGCTGCAGGTTGGTGTATTGACCAAGTCTGTCACCATTACGGAGCCTGCCGATCACACCCTGCGCAGCGGCAAGAGCCTGACCCTGAAGGCCACTACCGATCCCCTGAAGCCCACCGTTTCCGGCGTGACCTTCAAGCTGGTAAACGCCTCTGACAGCGCTTACGTCAGCGTTTCCACCTCCGGCAAGGTTTCCGCAAAGAATGTCAACGAGCCTCACGACGTGAAGATCCAGGCCGTCAGCAAGGATGCTGCCAAGGTGGAGAGCAACATCATCACCCTGACCATCCTGCCTAAGAATGTGCAGAGCCTGATCCTCAAGTCCGGCGACAAGTACGTGACCAATGGGAAGGTTGTCCGCAACGTGAACGAAGAGCTGACGCTGAAGGCTTACACCCTGGATACCACCGATGGCGCTGTGGAAGAGACCCGGGATGTGACCTGGACAAGCTCCAACACCAAGGTCGCCACTATCGACGAAACCGGCAAGGTCACCTGCGTGAAGACCGGTACCGTCAAGCTGACGGCCACCGCAGACAAGAAGACCAAGGCAGCCGTTACCTTGAAGGTCACCAATCTGGTAAACGGCATCACCATTGTGACCAAGAACGACAAGGACTCTATGGTCGTCGCCTCCGGTAAGTCCCTGGCTCTGAAGGCTACGGTACAGCCCGCCAACGCTTCCCAGAAGGCCGTCACCTGGTCCATGGTAAGCGGCAGCAGCTACGCTAAGATTTCTGGTTCCGGTGTGGTCAGCGCCCACAAGGGCCTGACTTCTCCCGTGACCGTTACCGTCAAGGCAGTGGCCAAGGACGGCAGCGGCATGAAAGCCACCCAAGAGATCACCATTAACCCCGTGGCTCTGGGCGTGACCATCTCCGACGTGAACCACGAGCGGACCACCGGCACCTTGGTATGGAACATGACCGAGGCGGATAATATCCAGTTCAGCGCCAATGTGTATCCCGTCAAGGCTCTGCAGGCTGTTACCTGGAAGTCCTCCAATGCTAAGATCGCTGCTGTGGACGGAACCGGTAAGGTCACCTGCTGCAAGGCCGGCACCGTCACCATCACGGCAACTGCCAAGGATGGCTCCGGCAAGAAGGCCTCCTTCAAGCTGAAGATCATCAAGAAATTGAAGAGCCTGACCCTGGAAGACCAGACGGTAGAAGGCGGTAAGTCCCTGCAGCTGAAAGCCATTCTGGACCCCGTGGATCCCACCAACAAGAAGCTGACCTGGACCGTCAGCAGTAACAACGTGGGCGCGAAGATCTCTTCTTCCGGAAAGCTCACCACCAAGAAGGTGACGAAGGATACCAAGGTAATGGTCACCGTCTCCTCCAACGACGGCACCGGCCTGACCGCCACCTGCTTTGTAACCATCACACCTTCTGTAAAGAAGTAAGCATCCATTTTATCCCCCTTCTCCACCAGGGGAAGGGGGAGTTTCCAAGACTCCGCTCCCCCTTGGGGGAGCTGTCACCGCAGCGACTGATCGTTAAATCCCTATTTGTAGATTTTCCTATTATTGTTCCCAATATCTGACTCCGAAATTCCTGCTTTTCCTGTATTTCCTCTCTACAAACCGAGAAATACATGGTAAAATTTCCATATAAATACACTGATTTCAGCTTTTTAGCAAAGGGGATCGACTATGCGAAGAATAATGGCCGGATTTTTGGCCGCCTGGATGATGCTCGGGGTTCTGCTCCCCAATAAGGGCTACGCGTTGCCCTCCAATACAGAGGAGACGGCGTCTTCGCCCACAGAAACAACGGTCCCCCCGACGGAAAAACCGATATCCCCGACGGAAGAGACGGTATTTCCGTCGGAAGAACCGGCAGAAGAAAGCACAGAGCCGGAAACACCCCCAAAATCGGCGGCACTGGACGCACTAAAGCTGCAGGATGCCGAGGGGAACGAAATCCCCTTGGATCCGGCCTTTGATCCGGACTGCTTCCGCTATGAGGTGCAGTTCCCGGCAGCGGAGGAAATCACCGTCACCCTTTCCGGGCCGGAGGGCATCCCAATCTACGCAAACGACGCTTTGGTAGAGGACAATACCTGCCTGTGGGACCCGGAAAACCGAAATACCCTGACCCTG
>ERZ779865.90-NODE-90-length-82973-cov-6.211004_pt1 | contig 82973 bp, 67 predicted proteins | sample MGYA00433088_ERZ779865 | MGnify/ENA primary metagenome ERZ779865 (study PRJEB29588, sample SAMEA2151703) | human gut metagenome | biome: human gut; feature: human-associated habitat; material: faeces | place: Denmark | collected 2008/2010 ... | reverse complement strand
ATGAGCGTAAATCTTATGAAAGGATATGATATGGGGCTTAACTATATCATACAAGGATTTTATGAAACTAAAACGTTTAATGACGGCTTCAATGGCAGCTGTAATGGCTGTAAGCTCTGCTATCGTATGCCAGATTTCGGTAAGCGCAGCCGAAACTGTTCTTTACGAGTACAAAGCAGGACAAATCACTGAAGTTCTCTTTACAGAAGAAGCAATGACGGCAGTAAAGGCTGCTACTAAATCTATAGAGGTAACTATTGACGCAGAGGGCGACGGATCTTTCTTTCTTCTGGAAACATCAACCTGGAAAGGCTCCGGCGGCAGCATTACCAGCTCAGATGAGAATTGGGCTGCGTTTACAGCTGCAAACGGAATAAAGGTATGCCCCTCTAACTATACAAAGGTAAACAAAATTACGGCGATTATAGACGGTACCGCTTCATATACCGTGTACGACGTTACAGCAGAGACGAAGGGTATACCCTTTCCTAAAACCGGTGACATCTACAAGATTTCCGCTGACGACCTTGCAAACGCAGGCGTAACCGCTGAAAACATTGCAGATTCCAAGCTGGTGGTTACATTTGACTCTGTAGGTGAAAACAAGGAGCTTTCGCTTCTTGCAACCCGCGAAGGTTGGGGAGATATGTTTTACTGGGGCAACTCCATGACCGCTGGCGAAATGGAATTACCGCTAACAGGTTTTTGTGATTCTGTGGACCTTGGCACTAAGCCTCTGACAACGGGTATTAGTCTGTTTTGCAAGGACAGCGTTGTTTCAAAGATTGCCATACGCACTCCCGCAAAACACGTTGAAAGCTTAAAGATCACCCAAAAAGACGGCAGCAACGTTGATCCCGAATACACCTATGGCGAAACGATAGCACTTACGGCTGTGGTAACTCCCGACGACGCTGACGACGCAGACAAGGTTACATGGGCTTCCGAAACCCCCGACGTTGCAACAGTTAATGAAAACGGCGAAGTCACCCTGCTTAAGGCCGGCGAAGCCAAGATTACCGCAACCGCAGACGGCAAGAGCGCTTCCGTTACTTTCACCGTTAAAAAGAAAAAGCTCACCGTCGCTCCCTCTGCTCTGACCGAAATATATGTAAAGGACAATAAAATTGAAGCGGCTGCTAAGGCTGTGACCGCAAAATATGCACTTGAAAATGATGAAAATGTAAGCCTTGTAAAAGGCACGGATTACACCGTTTCCGAACCGCAGATTTCGGCTGACAAAAAGTACTACTCCATCACAATAACGCTTTCAGACGACGCAGCCGGCAAATATGAGCTTTCCACAACAACGCTGAAAGGTTATATTGCTTATGAGCTCACCAGCGTAGCTCTTAACAGCGCCACTCTCAACCTTGTTGCGGGCGCGGACGGACGCCAGCTTGTTGCCACAACAACGCCTGACAACGCGCTGCTTGACAACCTTACTTTCACCTATAAGTCCGATAACGAGACCGTTGCCACCGTTGACAAGAACGGTTTGGTAACGCCCTTAAAGGCAGGCACGGCAACTATTACTGTAACCGCCAAAGCCGTTGTTACTACAACCAACGGTATGCCCATCTTAACCAAAACAGCAACGGCAAAGTGTACCGTTACGGTGACAGACAACACTATCCCCGCAACGAACATTGAGCTTGACGCATCCAGCAAGACCATGACCGTAGGCGAAAAGGCTAAGCTTACCGCAACAGTAAAGCCCGATGATTCTACCGACAAGGTAACATGGAAGTCCAACAATGACAAGATTGTGTCCGTTGATGAGAACGGCAACATTACCGCTCTGGCGGTTGGCGAGACAGAAGTCATTGCGACCGCAGGCAGCGTAAGCGCCGTATGCAAGGTAACAGTTGAAGGGGTTAAGGTAAGCGAAGTAAAGCTCGACAAGACGTCCGTAAGCCTTAAGGCAGGCGAGACCGCGCAGCTCACCGCAACCGTAACGCCCGACAACGCAACAGACAAGACAGTAACATGGACTTCCTCCAATGAGAAGATCGCAACAGTTGCAGACGGCAAGATCACAGCTGTAGCGCCCGGTACTGCAACCATCACGGCAACCTCAGGCGACAAGAGCGCAACCTGCACCGTAACCGTTGCCAAGGAAGCGCAGATTATCAAGGACCCCAAGAAGTATCCGGGCGTTCCCAAGGATTACGCTAAGGTAGACCCCGTTGTCACCACCGAAAACGACGACGGCACAAAGAATATGCTTGTCATGTTCTCCATCTCCGACAGCGACGTCAAGAACTTCAGAGGCGCAAGAGTAACCTTCAAGAGAGCGGACGGCAAGACGTTCTCGCGTTCTCTCATCCTCGGCAAGTACTACACCGATGTTACCTATGTCAAGGACGGCGACAACTACAACGGCAACAGTCAGAACTACATCGTTATCAGGCTCAAGAATGTTGATGACTCGTGGGGCGACATTTCCGCCAAGTTTGAGCTTATAAACGGTTTAGGCTGAGTTACAGGAGGATAAAGCATTGAAAAAGACATACATCAGACCCGAAATAGAGATCACCTCTTTCACTACCGAGGACGTCATCACCGCAAGCAGCCCCTCTTCTGGCGGCATGACTAACGGCGGCAGCCTCAACGCAGACGCTGACACCAGTATCGACTTCGACCTCGGCAACGGCGAGTGGAAGTAATATCGGGGTCATTACGAAAACCTAAAACAGGAGCGCCGGGCGCGTGTTGCGTCCGGCGCTTTGCGTGGGGAGAACTATGTACAGACTTTATAAAATCTGCGGCTTTATCGTCGGCTGCGACTTTCGCTGCCCGACAATGACGGCGCGCGCGGAAAAGTTCCTGCTTGCAGGAAATGACGAACCCGACATCAGCATTCCGTTTAACAGCGCGGCGCTCGCCGCAATAAGCGGGCGCACCGGTCTTGACGCGGACAACGCCGAAATCATTTTCACGGCGGAAAGCTTTTACCGCGCGCTCCCTCTTCGCGGAGGATTCATGCTGCATTCAAGCGCGGTAGTCGTAGACGGAGAGACTTATCTGTTCTCCGCCCCGAGCGGGACGGGAAAATCCACGCATACCGGGCAGTGGCTCAGGCTTTTCGGAAACCGCGCCGCAATACTCAACGACGATAAACCCGCAATAATGCTGCGCGGCGGCTCTGTCACCGCCTGCGGAACTCCGTGGAGCGGCAAGAGCGACCTTAACATCAACGCCGAATTTCCGCTGCGTGGTATATGTATCCTCGGGCGGAGCAGCACCAACCACATTGAGCCTGTCAGCGCCGACGCGGCGGTATACAGCCTTCTCGACCAGACGCTCCGCCCGGAAGACCCCTCCGAAATGGCCGCGCTGCTGTCCTGCATAGACAAAGCTGTATCATTGGTCCGCGTGTGGCGTATGGGCTGCAACATCTCCACCGAAGCGGCGCAGATGGCTTACGACGCCATGTCGGGAAAATAGTCACCCATAAAAACAGTCCCCGATTCCTGTCAGACAGTTATCGGGGCTGTTTTTTTGCGCCGGCCTGATAACTGCCGTCCGGGCGCATACGTCCGGCGTAATTATAGTTATTCTGCTCCTGTTTTTATTTCCGGGAAAAGCGGCGTCACGTTAAGCGTGAAATTACACCTGTCAGCGTTTCCCCTGGTGTTGCGCTACGTTTTTATGTATTCAGCGCGTACCTTATCGGATGCCGTACGCTCCGCTTTCGCAGTATCTGCGGCAGGCTTCCGGCTGACATTCACGCGGCAGTCGTTGAGCCACCGTGCAACGCCCTCAACGAGAGCGCTTTCAACAAGCTCAAGCTTTGCGGATACGTTGCCGCAATTCCGGTTCGGGCAGCGGAGCGTGTCGCTGTGATTCCTGCTGCCCGTCCCGAGCCTTGTCATCATGCTTCCGCGTCAAAGTCTGCTCTGGATTTCCGCAGGTAAACAGCGTACATTGCTACATTGCTAGCACACAGACATTTCACGGCTGCTCCGCAGATCTCCACGGAGTTGTCGGATCTACTCCAATCGCAAGGACAGTACATACCACTACAAGGTTTATGGAGCCGTTGTTGACTTTTCCACAAACAATGACCTGGTCACAGGCATTACCCACTGCATTCAATGAAGTACCAGTATAGTCAGGAAACACCTGAAACATGACAACATCATTATCAAGCGTAAACGGTATTCCGGTAAACATGGGCCTGAACCATTTGCCCCAAAAAGTTTTATAAGGTAAAATCAACTGATACAATACTATAATGATGTATGGTATCATGTGTACCCCCACTCATAAGTCATGATGATCACATAATCAGCTATCCTGCCCTGTGCTTCATAATCATGCGCTTCATAAAGCACCCCCTTCTGATCCGGGGAAATCTTGGGGGCAAGGGCAGTCACAACTATATATCCCCGATCGTGGAGCTGATCCGTGAGCCGTTCCAGGAATGCATTATACCGCTCCCGGTCATCTGGCGCGATGTATTCTATATCCATGTTCACGCCGTAATACCGCCTGCTGGTCACCTCAGCAAGAATGTTTCCGATAAGCCGCTGCTGCAGTTCCTCCGAAGCAAGGATACCGGAGAGATTTTCAGTGTCGAAGCCATCGCCGAAAATATTCGTAACCACCATCAGCGGCATGACCGCCGACCGCTGCGCGCTGAATATCAGACTGCTGTCGTCCGGTGGGATAAGCTCTGCCTGCGGCGTCAGCGTATAGCTGAATGGGCTTATGAACGTCAGAAATGGCAGCACGCAGTTAAGCGAATTGGTGCTTATACTCGGGTATGCATAACCGTTGAAAAGCGCCTGTCTCCGCTCAACGGAACCGTCCACCGGTATCATAACGGCGTCGCCGGGACGGATATTCAGCGGGTCAAGTTCCGGGTTCGCTTCGATGAGACTTTCCAGCGGGACGCCGTATTCCTGCGAAAGCGAAAACAGCGTCTGCCCCTCTGTTATGATGTACCTCACCGTATCCGTGTTGATAAGTAAATTCTGCCCCGGCACCAGCCTGGAACCGTCGCGCAGGCTGTTGTCTGCCTCAATTCTCGCGGGTGGAAGCCCGTATCTGCGGGATATTGCAGCAATTGTGTCCCCGGGCTGTACTGTGTAAATAAGCATACCTACCTCCTATATCTCGCGCCGGGAACCAATTATGCGGATCCCCACGGCTTCGGCGTAATCATAGCTGGAAAGCCTGCGATTTCTTGCGTCATAGGTGTGCGAACAGGTGAAAATACTTTCCGGAGTGCCCGGATAGAAAATATAGGATACAAGCATCGTGTGATAAAGCCTTCCCTCGCCGTTTCGCAGCTGAATGACGTCCCCCGGGCGCAGCTGAGATAATTCCACGGTTTCGGCGTAAACAGCGGGTCCCTCGTTCGTCAGCAGAAACCGGTTCAGGAACTCCACTCCCGTCCACGCAGGCGCACGGTCGTCGGGACTGATATAGTACCACCCGTCGTCCCCTGAGTAATTCATCACCCGGCAGCCCGCGTAAAGGCACTGTGAAACAAAATTAGTGCAGTCGCCGCCGATATTCTCAAAATCATAATACCGCGGATTTCTGGACAGCGCCCATTTCAGCGCATACGAAACCGCCCTCACCCTGTCGTAGCCGCTTTCGATCAGCATGATAACCACCTCTTTGAGATATAATATGCTATCATGCCATTTTTGTGCATAAAACAACAGGGACTGTGATAACACAGCCCCTTGCTCGTCAAAAAGTGTATTTCTCAGCAGTCCCGGTTTATTCGATATTCTGTATCTGCTCGCGTATTTTTTCGATTTCGCTCTTCTGGTCAACGACTATGCGCGTTACCTCGATATCCTGTACCTTGGAGCCTATCGTGTTCGTTTCGCGGTTCATTTCCTGCACCAGGAAGTCAAGCTTTCTGCCCACCGGCTCACCGCTCTCCAGCATTCCGCGGAACTGCGCGATGTGGCTGCGCAGGCGTACCGTTTCCTCGTCAACGGCGGTCTTTTCGGAGAATATCCCGGCTTCCATGAGAATGCGGTTCTCGTCGATGTTCGTGGAACTGAGCACCTCGCACATCTTGTCGTAAAGGCGCTTGCGGTAATCCTCCACCACCATCGGGGAGCGCGTTTCAACCACGCCGACCCATTCCTCTATCTTCGCAAGTCTTGAGAGGACGTCCTGCTTCATACGTTCGCCCTCGTTCTCGCGCATGCTGATGAAATGCTCCAGCGCTTCCTCAGCGGTGGATCTGATATCCTCCCACAGCTGCTCCTCGTCGGTCTCGGTCTTTACCACCGTGAATGCGTCGGGAATGCGCAGGATATTCGACAGCGACAGGTCGTCCACCAGCCCGAATTCGTCTTTTACAGAGCGCATCGCGTCGATGTATTCCTTGACTATCTCGTGGTTTATGGTGATTTTTTCATCAGCCGCTTCAACATTGTTTATCAGCACCGAAACTTCTACCTTGCCGCGGCTGATCCTCCCCTGGAGAAGCGTTTTCAGCCTGTCCTCGACGTAACCCAGGCTTCTGGGCAGGCGCGAACTGAATTCATAGTATCTGTGGTTAACGGCGCGTATCTCTACTGTGATATCGCGGCCGTTGAGTACCTGATGGCCTCTTCCGAAGCCTGTCATGCTCTTTATCATGTTATTGTCCTTTCGGCGTTACCTTATGGTGCAGAGACCCTTGTCAAGCATATGCTGTGCTGCGGTGAGAATTCCTATCTTCGCTGTGGGGAACGTAAGTCCACCCTGGAGCCATACCGCAAACGGCTCCCTGAGCGGTGCGTCGGCAGAAAGCTCGATGGAAGCCCCCATCGTGAACGCGCCTGCCGCCATGATGACCTGGCTGTCGTAACCCGGCATATCCCAGGGTTCCGGGGAAGCGAAACTATCCACCGGCGAACCTGCCTGAATGCCCTGACAGAACGCAATCAGCTGCTTTTCACCGCCAAGCTTCAGCGCTTCGATGATGTCGGTGCGCTTTTCGTTATACTTCGGGAATGCCTCAAACCCGAGAAGTTCTGCCAGTGCTGCCGCGAATGTCGCCGTCTTGAGAGCCGCGCAGACTGCTTCCGGCGCGTGGAATATACCCAGGTACATTCCGCGCAGCTGGTTAAGGCTCGCGCCGACTTCCTTGCCGGTGCCCGGGGTCGTCAGCCGGAATGCGCACAGTTCCACGAGGTCTGCCCTGCCGGCTATGTAACCACCGGTCTCGGCAATACCTCCACCCAGGTTCTTGATAAGGCTGCCCGCAATGAGGTCAACACCCACTGCAAGCGGTTCGCGTTCCTCTACGAGTTCTCCGTAGCAGTTGTCGGTGAATATCACGCAGTCCCTGTTGACGCTGCGGACTGCCTCGCAGATACTGCCTATAGCGTCAACCGTCAGCGACGGGCGCAGCGAATATCCCCTGGAACGCTGGATATACGCCATTCTGCAGCCGCCTGCAGCTTTCTTTATTCCCTCAAGGTCAGGAGTTCCGTCGGGTAGCAGATCGACCTTTGCGAACTTTACCCCGAAATCCTTCAGCGAACCTATCCCCTCGCCGGTGATAACGCCCTGCATGGTGTCGTAAGGTTCCCCGGTAACGGAAAGCAGCAGGTCGCCCGGCCGCAGGATTCCGAACAGCGCAGTTGTCAGCGCGTGGGTACCGTTGACGAAATTGTGGCGCACCAGCGCGTCCTCAGCGCCGAGTATCTGCGCGTAAACCGCGTCAAGCTTGTCCCTGCCGTCGTCGCCGTAGCCGTAGCCGTTGGTGCCTTTCATATGGATATCGCTTATCTTATTGTCGATGAATGCTTTCAGCACGCGCTGACCGTTGTATTCAGCCATGCGGTCGAGTTCTGCGAACTGCGGTCTGCAGAGTTCCATCGCCTTTTCGCTTAATTCCGCCAGTTCCGGTGAGAAGTTGAAAAAAGCCATTTTATTTGTCCTTTCCTTGCAATGCAATATAAACTCTACAAATTTAACTGATTATATGATTTTAGTCTATCGACTGATGCATCGCAATAACGTTTATCAAGTTCAATACCTATATACCTTCTATTGTTTTTTAATGCAGCTTCACCAGTACTTCCCACACCATTAAAGCAATCTAACACTATGTCATTTTCATTTGAAGCAATTTTAATAATTTTTTCAAGAATAGAAGTTGGCTTTTGTGTTGGATGTAACTTTTTACCATCGGCATCTTTAATTCTTTCTTTGCCCATGCAAATCGGTGATTCTATAAAATTGTGCATATCATTTTGCCTTGTAAAATTCCATGTATGCCCTTTATTCCAACAGCAAACTATTAACTCACAACTATTTAAAAACGAAGATTTTCTTATATTCGGAACAGGATTCGTTTTATGCCAAACCATAAATTGAAAGGTGTCAAAACATGGGTCAAATGCTTCGTGAAATTTTCCCAATAAATTATACGAACAAAACATAAATATATTACCTGTGGGGGACAATATTCTTCTAAAAGGCTCTACTAACGATTGAGGATTAAATTCTACTGTGTCCCAATTTGCAACATCATTAGTGATTTCAGCTCGCCAATCGAACTGCATATTTCCAGTGCTATAATGCGCTAAGTTATACGGTGGATCAGTTAGTATCAAATCTATTGAATGATCTTCAATCTTATTTAATACATCATAACAATCGCCGTTAATTATCTCAAATCGTTTATTCACAAGAAACTGCATATCTAGTCACCTTTAAAATACAACTCTTTGATTTTTTCCAAAGAGCGTTTAATATTTTCACAACTTCTCTTATATTGTTCAAATACTATGCTAAATCCGTCTAAATCATTGCAAACAAAATTCCAATAATCCTTTCCGATTAGCAATTCCTCATCTGCAAAGAATTGTCTTACCCTTTCCTGCCTCCACGTATTTCCTTCTCCATACATATTATACGCAGTTCCAAAAAAGATTTTTACGCTTTCATTGGGTTTGTCTATTAGTGAATTTTTAAGCAGAAAATATTCTTGTAGCAAAGCAATTTTTTCTGCTTTTGCCTTTTTATTATCAAGGTCACCACCTGCTTTTAATTCAATTATGTAGTGTTCACCAGTTTCCGGGTTAAAGAAATAATTATCGGTTTTATGAGATTTTTTGTAACTTCTTACATCTTTAGGGAGCATCACTTTTACTTCTGAATAATCAGAAACTTTAGGCTTTGCATGATTTTCATATTCAGAAATCATATAGTCAACTGCTTGCGATTGCTGGGGCAAATATATGCTTTCAATCGTTCCTCTAACTTCATAGCTAAGTTCGGCAATATTATTTCCCATACTTTCAAGAACATTTCCAAAACTACTATCAAATGACCTTACAAAAGCAGAGTAAAACATAAATTCCTCGCCTAACTCAGCAATAAAGCAATTGTTCTTTTTAGAGTTAATAACTCCGCATGGATTATTAACCTCTCTTGTAAACCTGTTTTCAAATCCATTAGCAAAATTTTCAATGCTAGCATTTACTATTCGCTCTATTGCCTTTTTCTTTAAAACTTCCATAATATAATTCTCCTTTCTCCAATAAACACATACATATTTATTTTACACAATATCTCACCTCTTGTCAACAGGTTTTGTGATAATTCTGCCGACAAAAAGAAAAAAGTCACGGCACGTGAACATGTACCGTGACTTTATATGATCTGTGAAATTACGCGAGTTCATCTGCAAGGGCTGCGATCTGTGCCTCGCTGTCTGCGTTTACTGCCGAACGGACCGTTACGGTGGTCTCTGCAAAAGTGATATCCTTACTCTTTTCGAACATGGATTTCATCACCTTAGCTGCCAGAGGAGCCCAGGAACCATTCTCGATAAACGCCACCTTTCGCTTCTGGTAGTTTCTCTCGGTCAGGCTCTCGATGAACGTCCTCATGAACGGGAACACATCCGCATTGTAAGTCGGTGAAGCAAGCACCAGCCTGTCGTAACGGAATGCGTCCTCGACGCATTCAGCCATATCGTCGCGCGCCAGGTCATGCACGGAAACCTTTACACCCTTATCCGCGAGCTTTGCTGCAAGCATGTCTGCAGCCCTGCGGGTATTACCGTAAACGCTTGCGCATGCGATAACAACGCCCTCGCTCTCAGGACGGTAGGACGACCATGCGTCGTAAAGCCCGATATAACGTCCGAGGTCCCCGGAAAGCACCGGACCGTGCAGCGGGCAGATGACCGCGATATCCAGCGCGGCAGCCTTTTTCAGCACTGCCTGCACCTGTGCGCCGTACTTCCCCACGATGCCGAAATAGTAACGGCGCGCCTCGCATGCCCAGTCCTCATCAACGTCCAGGGCACCGAATTTGCCAAAGCCATCTGCGGAGAAAAGCACCTTGTCGGCGCTGTCGTAGCTCATTACCACCTCTGGCCAGTGGACCATGGGAGCCGCGATGAAATTCAGCGTGTGCCTGCCGAGTTCCAGCGTGCTCTTTTCAGCCACGACAACCTGACGGTCCGCGTAATCCGTGCCGAAGAACTGCTTCATCATCACAAACGCCTGCTTTGATGAAACTATCTTCGCCTCCGGGTACTTCTCCGCGAATGCCGCAATGTTGGCAGAATGATCCGGCTCCATATGGTGAACCACAAGGTAATCCGGCGACTTACCTGCAAGCTCTGCTTCTGTCTTGGCGAGCCATTCGCCGCCGAACGCGCCGTCTACAGTGTCCATTACCGCGATTTTTTCGTCCATGATGATGTAGGAGTTATACGCCATTCCTTTGGGAACAACATACTGACCCTCGAAAAGGTCTATGTCATGATCGTTAACTCCGATGTACCTGATATCATTTGTGATAGTCATTTTATACCTCCAAAAATGATAATTATTTCTGATTTAATATAATTTATTATACATCAGTATAATTGATTTGTCAAGTAGTTTTCCCGATATTTTTCACATATTGACCCGGACGCGTTTTTATGCTAAAATATTGACAGAGGTGATAGAATGAACAGCAGTATATATCCGGTGATCGCAGCGCAGGCCAGACTTCCGTTCTATCTTTCCGGCGCGGGTATTTCCGACCCGGAATACCACGTTGTGCGCCCGGACGGACTGGTTTCCTGCCAGATACTGTTCACCCGCAGCGGCAGCGGCGTCCTGCGCGTTGACGGCAGGGACTTCATACAGGCGCCGGGCAGCATATTCTTTCTCGCTTCCGGCGTACCGCATGAGTACTTCCCCGCTGCCGACAGATGGGAAACCGCGTGGGTTGTATTCCGCGGAAATCAAATAAAGGAACTCATGACTGAGATGGGCTTCGGCGAATGGCACGAAAAAAGCTCCGCTGAGCTTTCCGGCTGCGAGAGGATATTCAGCCGCATGATGTCCGCAGCTGCCGACCCTATTCACGGTGGAGAGCGCTGCTCAAGGCTGGTGTATGAATACATTCTGGAGGTGCGCTCGCTGTTCTTTTCCGGAGGCTCCCAGGGTGGGACTCCACGGCTCGCCGACCCCGCAGTCAAGTTCATGGACGAGAATTTCAGCCGCGATATCACGCTTGAGGAACTCGCGGCGCTGTGCGGAGTTTCGCTGCAGCACTTCTGCCGGGTGTTCAGGCAGCAATGCGGAATGCGCCCCATGGAGTACCTCGCGCTGCGCCGTGTCGCGGAAGCAAAGCGGCTGCTCAGCACAACGGAGCTCAGCGTTTCCGAGATTTCAGCCATGACCGGATACAGCACGCCGACTTATTTCGGCACGGTTTTCCGGCGCTGCGAAGGGCTCTCCCCGTCGGAATGGCGCCGTATATCCCCCAGGCTGTGATGTTCATATTTTGAGAGTGCAGCAAATATTTGAGATTGAAAAACGCTCCCTTATGCGGTATACTGTATTTACCGAAGCACGAAAGGAGCCCCCCATGAATCTGAAAAAAATAGCGGCTGCAACTGTATGTGCAGCAGCGGCGGCAAACTCAGTAATACTGCCCGCAGCGGCAGAACAGGAGAACGACCTCATGAACATCACAATAAACGGCGCCACTGCCAACACACTTGAAAACATGCTCTATCGCGGTGTGGGAATGGTAAGCGGCAACAACTCGTCAAGGCTTCTTCTCGACTATAAAGCCGAAAACCCTGACGCCTACTGGGAGATCATGAACTACATGTTCGGCAGCCAGGGGCTTGAAATCGCCCACCTTAAAATAGAAATGGGCTCGGACGTGAACTCGTCATCCGGCACGGAGCCTTCAGTAATGCGCACCGAGGACGAAAAGGCGGACGTCACCCGCGGCGCAGGCTATCAGCTTGCCGCAGACGCAAAGTCCATCAACCCGGACCTCACGCTTGACATGCTGTGGTGGAGCGAGCCGCTGTGGATCAGCAACTCCGACGATGTTTACGCGGCGCGTTACAAGTGGTACAAGCAGACCCTCGACGCAGCCTATGAAACTTACGGCATAAAGTTTGACTATGTTTCCGCAACGCAGAATGAGCGCGGCAGGGACAACGACTGGGTGAAGTACCTGTCGCAGCACCTCAAAGCCGAGACCGGCTGCCCCTACGACTACTCCCGGATAAAGATAGTTGCCGGCGAGGAAGTCTGCACATGGCAGGCGGCTTCTGAAATGCTCAAGGCCATAAAGGACGGCGACGCAAGCCTTTCAGACAACATAGACGTGCTGGGAAGCCACTACACCAGCAGTTCCAACGAGCACGCGCAGACGCTCGCCCGCGAATACGGCAAGGAACTGTGGTTCAGCGAGGGAAGCTCCCCGATGGCTTATTCAGAGGGCTCATGGCGCTTTGACGAGGGCAATTCCGGTCTGACCGGAATAAACGGCGCGCTGGATATCGCAAACCGCTATCTGTCCATGTATCCCCAGGGCGGAATGACTCTGTGCCAGTTCCAGCCGGTGGTCGCCGCGTATTACGACGGCGTGTGCTACTGCCAGAAGCAGTTCATCAACGCCTGCGACCCGTGGAGCGGTTATTACACCCTCGACAGCGGATTTTACATCATGCTGCAGTTCACACAGTTCATCGACAAGGGGTGGAGCTACATCGACAGCGCGTGCTATGCCGACGGAGTACCCGGGGGCGACGGTCATGCGATAGTTGACGCAAAGTACAGCTATATCACTCTCTGCAGCCCCGACAAGTCGGAATATACCACCGTCATCACCAACACCACCGCAGAGCCGATAACCTACGACATCACCGTATCCGGCCTCGACAGCGCCGGGAAGTCCGTCAACCTGTGGGAAACACGCGGTCCCGACGGCGGCGCTTACGATGAGAATTATTTCAAGAACATCGGCAGCGTGACCCCCGACGAAAACAACGGAACTTATTCCTATTCCGTCACCGTAAAGCCCTATTCAATACTCACCGCTTCCACGGTTGAGCTGACCCCTGCGGAATACCACCAGAGCACGCCCGAACAGCGCACTATACTGGAACTTCCCTACACCGACGATTACGAGTACGCAGACTATCCTGCCGACTACCTCTCTTCAAGGGGAAATGCACCGAGATACACCACCGACGAGGGAGGCGCATTCGAAGTAGAAAACGGAAAGCTCGTCCAGCAGATAACCCCGGATATCAAGGCAAAGGAGTGGGGCTGGACTCCCGACCCGACCACGAATTTCGGCGACGACCGCTGGTATGACTACAGCGTTTCCGCTAATGTGACATTCGCGCCCTCCGACAGCAAGGAAAGCAACTATGCCGGCGTGGGACTGCGTTACAACCAGGGAAACGCCGGAGCAAGCGGCTATTGGGTGAAGCTCACCGAGGGCGGCAGCTGGAGCCTGTTGGAAAACAGCGACGTTCTCCAGAGCGGAAGCACCTCAGTTGACGCCTCGTCCCCTGTAGCGCTGAAAATAGAGGCTGTGGGCAAGACCGTCCGCTGCTGGGCTAACGACGAACTGCTGTGCGAGTACACCGCAGACGGAAGTTCCATGTGCGCAGGCAGGGCAGCTTTCTTCTCATCGTTCAACAAAAACAGCTTTGACGACCTGGTCATAGCCCCCGCAGAGGGAGGAAGCACCTACATCACAAGGCTTGACAACACCGACATGGCATTCACCTACAACGGCGAATGGGAACACAACACCATGTCCAGCTACAAGAACTACAAGCGCACTCTTTCCACCGGCAAGGAGGGAAGTTCGTTCACTGTTGAATTCAACGGCACCGGTATCGGCGTCACCGGTGGAGATCACGGCGCAACGCTGAGTTATTCCGTTGACGGTGGTGAAGCGCAGGAATACACATTCGGCAAGACCGGCACACGCAAGGTAACTCTCCTGGTGAACGGACTTGTGGACGGCGCCCACACGCTTTCCGTCACCGTTGTGGACGGCAACTACAACGTAGACGGCGCAGAAGTCACAGGTGGAACTGTTTATACCGCAAAGCAGATTTCGCACATTGCTGAACAGTCCACGGGTTCTGCAAATGCCACCAGCGAAGCTTACACAGCTGAAACCTCTCAGGGAACGCAGCCCGGGCAGAATTCCGGCGACGACGGCAGCGAAAAATCCGGAGGGTTCCCGGTGGGCGCTGCGATAGGAACAGGCGCAGCAGCAGTGGCAGCGGCTGGCGTGATCACCGGGGTTGCAATCCACAGGAAGAAAAAGAAATAATAATACACAATATCCCCGGAACGCAAGTTCCGGGGACATTTTTGTTTGCTTAGTACACTTCCGTACCAGAATAATAATACGTGAGTATCTGCTTGTAGTCGTAGCCGAGGTAAGTTGCAAGGGCGTTTGCGCCATTCTGGCTCATTCCCACGCCGTGACCGTAGCCGTAAGTGGTGAACGTGAACGTATCCGAGCCCGCGTCATACGAAATATCGAACGCGCTTGAACGCAGTCCGAAGTTCATTATCCTCTCGCGGAACACCCTGCCGGTTATCTTCACGGAATTTCCGCTGCTGTCAGTGTAGCTGTGATAACCGCCAACGCTCATCTGCCCGACGTAATTTCCGTCTACCCTGCCCTCGATCGAAAGCCACCCGGAAGGGTCGCCGGTGAGTTCAATTCCGGTGACGGACTTTACATTGCTCTTGATCTCTGCAGAGGTGAACTGCGTTGTCTTTCCGTAGTTGGGGTCGTACTGCTTGTCGAGATCGCAGAAACGGCTTTCCAGATAGGGGTAGTCAGTTCCCCATACATTTATGCTGGAAGCCGTATAGCCTGCCGACGAAGCGGAATACACCGCCTGGATAATGGACCCGTTATAGTAGATCGCCTTTCCTATCACGGATTCCACCAGCACCTCTACCGCGTCAGATACCGTGGAAGCAAGTCCCACGCTGGGGTAAGTGCCATAGTCGTTGCAGAACTTAACATAGGTGTAAGCGGCAACTGCCTGCGCCTTTATCGCTTCCGGCGCGAATGTATTCCCGACCTCGTGCTGGGTCATTCTGCCGACTATCTCCAGCGCACTGCCGGAAACAACGCCGCCGTTTGCGCGGACGTACAGCACCTCGCCGGAAACGTCGTTTCCGCTCGGGGAGTCGTCAGGCTCAGTCATATCAGGCTGGTCGTCTGCGCCCGTCGTGGTGGAGTCGCCCTCGACCGGAATTCCTGCCATGGTAGTGACAGACGTTGTGGTCTGCACGGGGGCTGCGGTCGTTGTGGTCGCAGTGGTCTGGGGAGGTTCCGTCACCGGAGCGGCAGTCGTGGTAGCTACGGTGGTTTCTGCCGGTACTACATCGTCCTCCTCGGGGAGGGTGATAACTATTTCATTCGTACCGTCATAGGTCGCGTCGTCCGTTTCACCGAGTATCTCCTCGGTGTCCTCAGGCACAGCGTCGTCCAGCACATCGGAAATATTGTATGTACTCTGCACGAACTTGCTCGAAAGCGACAGCGGAGCCATTTCCATCAGGTCGATGGATACGAACCCGGTGCTTGTTTCGTCCGGCACCAGAAAATCCAGCGTACCCTGACCGCCTGCTTCGTCGAGGTCGTCCACAAGCCCGTCTGCTTCACCGGTGCCTTCCGTCGGTGCGGGGGCGCTCATCGCTTCGCCGCCTATGGTCCCGGTAACTCCGCACACGAACATATAGCTGTTGACTATCAGCAGAGCCACGCCGATTTTAACTAATGAAAGCTTTTTCATCTGACCTCCGTTACTGATAATCTGCAGGGTCGTCTACAAGACCGTTCTTTTCAAGGTACTCCTGCATGCCCAGTACAAGAGAAACGTCCCAAGTGCGGCCCTTCCACTTGTTGCCGAACGCCTTGGTGTAAGCGTCAAAGTACTTCACGCTCGTTTTCCATGTTATCTTGGAAGTATCCACCTCGGGGCTTTCGTTCTCGCGTACCTTTCTTGCGACTATAACAAGGCGCAGATCCTCGAAGCCGGTGGAGCCATCGCAGGTGGAAAGCGTGAGCAGCTCGTCGCCGTATTCCACATCGACGCCGGTGTTGTACTTGCTGCGGTCCATAACCTCGAGAACGTACTTATAGAACTCGTCGCTGTTCTTGAAGTAAACGTACTTGGTGTAGTCGAACACCTCTCCGTGCTCCTCGTTGGTGTTGATTATGAACACGGAAATTATCTTGTACTTGTTCTTCTGATAAAGCGTGTTGAAATCAATGACCGGTGTTTCCTTGAGGAAGTCGATGTTGCTGTTATAGTTGTTCAGCGCCGCGAACTTGTATCTGTAGAGCATGTTGTGACCGTACAGAATGGTGTTGTTCGGCATCTCGCCGGGTCCGAACTTGCCCTCGTAGTCGGTGAAGATGGTGCCTGCGAATTCGTCCTCCTTGTTGAAATTGTGGTGGAGGTAGAACAGGTTGTCCTCGCCCTGCACAACGGGGTAATCAACGTTGGTGCCGTTTATAGTCACCCAGCCCACGAAATCGTTGTTCGCGTCGTAGTAAGCGGCATATTCCTCGTTGATGGAACCCTCGGGCAGGTTATCTATCTGCTGCTGGGTGGGCGCATTTGCGTTGACGACTATCTGCTGACCGTCCTCGATGACTGTCTGACCGTCGCTGTTGACGATGGTATCCAGCCCGTCGTTCTCAGGGGAAAGCAGTGAGATGAAGTGCACCGCGATTATCACCACCGCCACAATGAGCAGGCACAGCGAGCCAAGGAATATCACCTTTCTCGCGACTTCCGCTCCGTCGTCGCCCTTGCAGGGGATAAGTCCGGTGACAAGGCTCTGCCCGAAGCTCTGCTTTTTCTTTTTGCGCTTTTTCTTCTTGTTGTCGTTGTTCGGGGACAGTCCCATATCCATTTCTGCCATTTTGTTGCGTCTTCCTTTCAGAGTAATGCTGATTTATTCTTCGTCGTTCTTTTCCTCGACTGTGTAGCTGTAGTCGAATATCATAGCAGGATCCCACTTCCTGCCGCCCCATGAACCGCCGTATACTTTATAATAGTAGTCAAAATACAGCGGGTCGGGGTTTTCATATGCCTTGCTTACGTCAACCGTGGGGGCCTCGCCCTCGCGTACTTCCCTGCCGAAGATGACCCAGCGGCAATCAACGCCGTAGTCGAGGATACATGTTGAGAGCGTGATGAGATTATCGCCGTACTGCAAATCAACATCGGTGTAGAACGTACTCCTGTCGAGTATCTGCGCGATGTAATCGTCAAACGACGCCTTGTTCTTGAACTTACGTCCCTGCAGATAGTAGAACACCTCGCCGTCCTCTTCATCGACATTCGCAAGAATTCCCGCGAATATCTTGTAGGTCTTGTCGTGGTAAAGCGTGTTGAAAGTTATCGTCGGATAGCTTCTGTACCAGTCAAGCCCGTTATCCTTGCCATAACGGTAGTTGAAGTACCTCGTGAGCTTCGCGAAATACTCGCCGGTGACGACATTGTGCCCGTAAAGTATCGTATTTGCCGGCGTGTTCTGCGGGGTTATCTTCTCGCGGTAATCTGCGAACACCGTACCTGTCTTGCTGTAGCCGCCGTTGAGGTTATGGTCGAGGTAGTAGTCGTTATCGTCGCCCTGCACCACAACGTTGTCAATGAACGGATCATCCGGGTCGCCCATGGTTATCCAGCCGATGACGTCCTTGTTCTGCTCCAGCAGCGGCAGGAACTTTTCGTTCACCTCGGGGTATTCCTCAGCGAGTTCGTCCTGCTTCTTCTGGTCAACAGTTACCGTAGTGGAGCCGTGGTATATGTCGCTTATCTGCTGGTTCAGCTTGTTGTCCTTTGCCTCGCCGCCGTAAAACGCGATTATCGTCACCAGCGAAACTATCAGCACCACCGCAGCCGCAAGGAATATCACCTTGCGCACTATCTCCGCGGTCTTGTCGCCCTTCCACGGGATAAGATATTTCGCTATCCTCAGGAATATGCTTTCCTTCTCAACAAAATTAGCCATATTGCTCTATCCTTTCAGGACAATCAATAGCTGAGCAGCTTGTTCTTGTCCCACTCGCACACGCCGTTCCAGCTGCCGCCGTAGATGCGGTCGTAATACACCTTGAACAGTCTAGGATTGAGATTTCTCTTAGCCACGGTGACATCAACGCTTTCGCTCTCACCGGGACGAACCTTTCTTGCGAAGAGCACCCATCTTGTGTCTATGCTCTTGCCGAGAGGCCAGCAGCATGTTGACATCGTGAGAAGCTGGTCGCCGTAGGTGATATCCACGTCTGTGAAGAACCAGCTGCGCTCCATTATTCCTATAACGAAGTTATTGAAATCATCCTTGCTGCTGAAAGAAGTCTTGTGCGCGTAATCAAACACCTCGCCGTACTGGCTCTGCGTATTCGCCAGAACGCCCGCGAATATCTTGTAGGTCGCACAGCCGCCGTCCGGGGTTGCAAGCATGACAGTCGGGTGGACCTTGTAGAACGCCAGCGGCTCGCGGCTCGCGTCGTTCGGCACATAGTGCGTAACATGCGCGAAGAACTCGCCGCTTATCATGTTGTGACCGTACAGAATGATGTTGCCATCGGTGCCGTCCCACCTGTTCTTATAGGAAGAGAACACCGTGCCGGAAACGCTGTCGTTTCCGAAGAAATCGTGCTTGAGATAATACTCGTTGTCCGCAGACTGAACCACGACGTTGTTGACGCTGGTTCCGGTTATCTTTATCCACGCCCTCGTGTCGCTGTTGGTCGCCTTGAGGTCGCTCCAGTTGGGGCTTATCGGCGTGTTCTCCAGCGGAGTTACGTTTATCTCCTCGCCCTGTGCTTCACTGGTGGCGCGGGTGCTGGTGTTGAACGGGTCGTAGTTCGGGTCCACGTTCACCAGGTCGTCCGCTCCTACTCCGCCTATGTTCGCGATGTTGGAATTCGTCTTTATGTCGTTGTTCATGCCGATGAGCTGCCATGCGAGTATCGCGAGCGTGATAACGAACACGATTATCGCAGCTATCAGCACTATCTTTCGCATCTTCTCGGTGGGTGCGTCGTCTGCCTGCGGGAACGCAGCCAGACAGAACCGCTGCCAGCCGGATTTAGGTCTGCCCTTTATCTTATCCTGCTTCTTATGCTGAGTGCGGTGCGGTTCGTTGTAGAAATCGAGCTTGTCCACCGCGATATCTCTTGAAGCAGAGGTTTTTCTCTTCTTTGGCTTTTCTGTATAGTTCGCCATAATTATCCCCCTTGCTTTACGCCTTTATTCTGTCAAGCAGCATTTCCAGCGCTTTCAGCGTTGCCTGCGCCCTGACCTGCTCCCTGTCCCCCGGGAACACGAAACGTTCCCCGTGGCAGCCGTCAGGACCGCTCACTGCTATGCAAACTTCCCCTACTGGGTGCTCTGCGCTCCCCCCGGTGGGACCTGCCACCCCGGTGGTGGAAACCGCAAACCCTGCCCCGGACAGCTTCCGCACGCCGTCAGCCATCGCTTCCGCGCACTGCACGCTGTACTCCGTGAATTTATCCAGCACCTCGCCGCTGACATGAAGCAGTTCGTTCTTTATCCTGTTGGAATAGGAGCACACGCCCAGCTCTATCACCGCTGAACTCCCCGAAACGGAGGTTACAGCCCCGGAAACCATGCCGCCAGTGCAGCTTTCCGCGGTGGATATCCTGACGCCGCGCGCGGCGCATTCCCTGACTATCTCAGCCGAAACTGCGGCTATCCTGTCGTAATATTCCCCTGACATATCACATATCCAGGTCAACGGTGCGCTGACCGTACCTGAAACGTTTCACCTCGGTTTCCCTGACTGCCTTTTCTATCAGCGGCTCAAAGTCGAACGACTCTTCTGCCCTGATTATTTCGTCCAGCGTGGGACGTGTCTTGGGGTGCTTCGGTGAAAATACCGTGCAGCAATCCTCATAAGGCAGGGTGGAAATATCAAACGTGTCTATCTCTCTGGAAATATCCACTATCTCGCGCTTGTCCATGCCTATCACCGGACGGAAAACCGGATACTCGGCCGCGGCATTCGTGCAGAATATCGCAGGCAGGGTCTGGCTTGCGACCTGCGCAACGCTCTCGCCGGTGATTATCGCGCCGTAATCATTCTCGGCGCAGACGCGGTTCGCTATCTTCACCATAAGTCTGCGCATGAGTACTGTGAAAAGTTCCTCGGGGCAGTTGTCGCGCAGCGCTTCCTGCAGCTCGGTGAAAGGAACGCAGTAGAATACGATGTCGCCGCACCAGTCGGTGAGCTTCTCGCAGAGGGCTTCGACCTTCATGCGGGCGCGCTCGGAGGTGTAGGGTGGGCTGACATAGTGAATGCAGTCCACGATAAGACCGCGTTTTGCCATCATGTAACCCGCTACCGGGCTGTCTATGCCGCCGGAAAGCATGAGCAGGCTCTTTCCGGAACTTCCCACCGGCATGCCGCCCGCGCCGGGAATTCTCAGTGCGCTGAGGTAAGCGCCGTTGTCGCGTATCTCCAGCCTTACCCTTACGTCAGGCTCGTGTACGTCAACGCCTATCTCCGGGAATGCTTCCAGAATGACCGCGCCGAGTTCTTCCTGTATCTCCGGCGTTTTCATCGGGAAAGCCTTGTCGCTGCGCTTGGACTCCACCTTGAATGTTCTTGCGCCCCCGAGAGCCTCCCTGAGATACTCCGGCGCATGCTCCGCGATGACCTTGAAATCCTTCGGGAACACCGCGCAGCGCTGTATCGCGCTTATGCCGAATATCTTCTGCAGCCTGTTTATCACCTCGTCCATATCCACGCCCTCGGGAGGGGTGATATATATGGTGGATTGTCTGCGGTAGAATTCGAATGTGCCGAGCTTTTTCAGACGGCGCTTTATGTTCTTCTGGAGCATATCCTCGAATGTGGATTTGTTCAGTCCCTTGAGGGCTATCTCTCCGTATTTTACAAGTATTATCTCTTTCATCTGTTCATTTCCTTTATATCATTTCCTGCGGAAGCGCTGAATTCCGGCGCTTATGCCGTCCACCAGCGCGTCTATGTCCGCTTCTGTCGTATCCGCGCACATGCTGACCCTGACTGCGCTGTCCGCAAGCTTGTCCGCAACGCCGAATGCTGCCAGCACTCCGCTGGTCTTTCCCCTGGAGCACGCGGAACCGCTTGAAACGTAGATCTCGCGTTCCTCCAGCGAATGCAGCATTATTTCGGAACGCACGCCGTCCACGCTGAAGTTCACGATATTCGGCAGGCAGTCGTCGCCGGAGTTGATCGTTATGCCCTCCAGCCCGGAAAGCCCCTCAAGCAGGTGTTTTTTCAGCGCCGAGAAATGCTCCTCAGTGCCGTGGTAAGCGCGCACTGCCGCGTCAAGACCCGCGATGAGCTCGACAGGCTCCGTGCCGCTGCGCAGGTTCTTCTGCTGACCTCCGCCAAGCAGCAGCGGGGCAATGCGGACGCCTTTCTTTATATAAAGAGCGCCAATTCCCTTGCTCGCGTGTATCTTGTGACCAGAAATGCTGATAAGGTCGCCCTCCAGCGGGACTTTCAGAAATCCCTGCACCGCGTCGATATGCACGATTGTCCTGGGGTTTTTCTTCTTCACCAGCCGGTACAGCCGCTTGACATCGACAGCGTAACCGGTCTCATTATTCACTGCCATGCAGCTTATAAGCACCGTGTGCTCGTCCACTGCGTCGACCAGAGCCTGTACAAAATCCGGGTGGTCTTTCGGCGCAAGGCGCACTACCTCGAAGCCGCGCTCCTCCAGGCTTGTCATGACGTTGGCAACGGAGGGGTGCTCTATCGCGGTTGTGACTATCCTGTTTCCGGTTCGGCGGTAAGTTTCCAGAGCGCCGCGTATCGCGGTGTTGCTGCTCTCAGTCGCGCCCGAGGTGAATATTATATCGCCCTCGCCCAGCTTTGAAAGAAGCGTTTTTTTCGCCGAAGCTATAATCTTTTCAGAGCGAATGCCCATTCCGTGCAGCGAGCTTGCATTTCCAAAGCTGTCGCGCATAGCCGCGGCGACTGCTTCAACGGTTTCAGCGCAGGGTTTTGTTGTAGCGGCGCTGTCAAGATATATCATGTTATTTCTCCCTTTTCTGTCCGCACACACAATTGTGCATTATATATACTATAACAGTATATCACAAAATTCCCGGTTTGAACAGTCTTTTTTTCAAATTTTCACTTTTCTTTCATTGTGATTACGGCGGAATAACAAAAGGTTACAAAACGGTTACAGAAATCGCTGAAAAGTTACTGAAAAATGACAATGTAAGGAAATCCGGTTACAATGTTGTCATATATATTGATTTTTTGCGCCGGGGGTGCTACAATATATACAGAAAGCAAAACACAAGAGAAATTCCACATTATTCATGATAAAATATATGATCCTCCAATTCCAAAAGCCTCCGGTTATCCCGGGGGTTTTTGGTTTTTCCAGGAAAAATACCAGCGTCAGGCGTTAAAGAAATGTTAAGATTTGGAAGATAACTTCCGTAATATCTGCCGGGGAATGTCCGGAAAACGGGACTGTAATCGCATTTGTGGCAATTCAATGTGATTTTATGCCGCGAAAAGAATTTTCAATAATTTTCCAGAAACCTATTGCAAAAATATCCAATTTATGGTATTATTGAGTTACAGAAAAAAACAGACATTCCGCATATGCCGCCGAAGGGGAAGATATCCGGGCGGAAAGGAATGACAAAACGGAGGTAAATCATGACAAACAGGATCAAGGTACTCATCGGCAGCGACACCGCAGACTGCGGGATGGCATGGGCAGGCGCGCTCAAGGGCGCGGGAATGTACGCAATAACCCGTCACTGCGACGGAAACGCGGTGCTCAACTCCATCAAGTCGGAAGCGCCGGACGTGGCAGTGCTTGAAGCGAAAATGCCCTACTGCGACGCGGTGGAAGTAATCCGCCGGCTGAAAACGGAAAAGAAATACTGCCCCAACGTCCTGATAGTTTCCGGCACCGACGACCCCCGGCTGGAGCGCGACGCCATCAACGCAGGCGCCGCAGGCGTCATGGTGAAGCCGGTGGATCCGCAGTACCTTGTCAGCAGAGTAACGCGGCTGTGCACCCCCTGTGACGAGCCTGAGGCAGTCCCGGACGAAACAGACCTTGAATGCGCAGTCACTGAAATAATCCACCAGGTGGGAATTCCCGCGCACATAAAGGGATACCACTACCTGCGCACCGCGATAATGCTCTCCGTCAACAACGACGAGATGATAAACAGCGTCACGAAGCTGCTTTACCCCACCGTTGCCAAACGCTACCAGACCACAAGCTCCCGCGTGGAGCGTGCGATACGCCACGCCATCGAGATTGCATGGGACCGCGGCGACATCGACGTACTCACCCGCATCTTCTCATACACCGTACATACTTCCCGCGGAAAGCCCACCAACTCCGAGTTCATCGCACTCATAGCCGACCACCTGAGGCTGAAGTTCAAATCCAAAAACAACATACCGGCGTTTAGTTCAATTCGGAATTCGTAATTCTTAATTCGGAATTTCGGTGTCCGCTTCGCAGACGGATCTCAAAAACTTTGAATAGAAACATTACAGGGCGAAAGTTAATCTCTCGCCCTGTGTATTTTATAGTAAATCTTTTTAGATAACGTCCGCAAAGCGGACACCACAATTCCGAATTCCGCATTCCGAATTGATTCAACTGCTCCTGTATTGTTTCGGCGTCATTCCCGTTTGCGCGCGGAACAGCTTGCAGAAATACGCGGAACTGCTGAAACCGCATTCCAGCGCGACTGCTTCCACCGTCATGTTGCTGTCGCGCAAAAGCTGCATGGAACGTTCCACGCGGTATTTCAGCAAATAATTCACCGGAGAAGTGTGCAGGTAGCTCTGGAAGCACCTTGAAGCCTCGCTGCGGCTTATGCTGGCAGCATTCGCGATACTCTGCAGCGAAACGTCCTCCGCGTAATGAGCCTGGATAAACCCTATCATCTTCTGCATGCGTATCTGCAGCACATGCTCGTTTTTCACGGCCGGCGCAAGTTCAAGTTCGTCGCGGTGCTGGTAAAGCTCTGCCCACGCAAGGCTTATCTCGCACAGCACGCGTATCTCGAAGCATTCCCGCTCGCCGGCGCCTGCCCTGAATTCCAGCCTCGGCACTTCGCCGTAACGGCCTACCTCGCCGTATTCCTGCATCATCGCGAATACCCTGTCCAGCCGCTCCAGCACTGATACGCTCCATTTTGTCTTTCCGTCAAGGACGATGTACGGCAGCTGCGAATTCAGCGTCAGCGGCATGACATACTGTATATTTATAACGCTGTTCACCGGCGCGATGAATTCCGGCTGGAACACGACGTTCGGACAGTAGCAGGGGCCCTCGTCGGAATTATTCTCATAGCTGTGCAGGCAGTTCGCATTCAGGAATATCCCCTGCCCCTGCTCCAGAATGACGATGCCGTTGCCCGCATGTATCTTCACCCTGCCGGAATGCACCACGAAAAACTCAAGGTTCGGGTGCCAGTGCATCGGCACATTGTTCCCCGCGATATGCAGGGAATTCACATAGTACTGTATAGGGAAGCCTGCCTTTCCATGCTGGACAAGCTCCTGAAAGTTCTCTTTCAACGGCATGTGGAACTCTTCCATCAGTTCACCTCCAAAATCCGGTAACTCAACTCATGTTTGACATGCTTTCAGTCAAACAACCCTTTGGGAATATTATAATATAAATCGGGAATATTGTCAATTGTTCAAAATGATTATAGAGAATATAATAACATTATACAGAAAAAGCAAAAATATTTGTGCATATCTTATAAAGATAACGATTACATATTGTGAGACATGCCTAAGGTTATTTAAGTAATGCAATCTTAAAAATACGCAAGAATGGCTTGACAGCGCGGTTCAAATGTGGTTTTTCAATTTACTCTGACCGGGCAGGCGCCATTGACAGTTTAAGGCAATATGCACAATTAACCAAAAAGGAGAAGAAAATGTCAGCTTTCAGAAAAACTCTTGCATGCGCCCTGGCGGCGTCTGCAGTCCTGGGGCTCACAGCGTGCGACGACAGTGCGCCCGTTCAGTCTGCGGACTCCGGCTCAGTGCCAGCAGCCAGCACCACTTCTACACAAGCTTCCACCACCGTGGACCCGGACGCCGGTCTTGAGCTCACTGATAAGGAAAACAAGGTGATAGACACCTCTGCGTGTCCCCCCAGCGGCAATGCCGGGAAATTACGTTACCTCGGCTTCTACGACATCACCAAGGACCAGAAAGGCACCGAGCAGTGCCTGATATTCCAGAGCGACCTTTACGGCGGCGAGATAGAATACCTCACATCACCTTTCGGTCAGGCTTACTACGACAAGCTTGCAAACCTTATCGCCAGCGACGACTCCCCTGATATCGTCACCAAGGACGCCATGCTGCGCCCAGGCAACCTGAGCAAGAACCTTTTCGAGCCGCTTGACGACAAGATAGACCTCACCTCTCCGGTGTGGAAGGACATTGCGGGCGTTGTGGACGACTTCAGCTGGAAGAACAAGCACTTCTATTACCCGCACCGCACGACAACGCTCTACGCGCTTAACTACAGCAAAAAGACCATCGAGGAAAACGACCTCCCGGACCCGTACGACCTGTACAAAAACGGCGAATGGACCTGGGAAGCATGGCGCAACCTCATGATAGAGTTCTGCAACAAGAGCGAGGATAACGTCGGCTTCTACACCACCAACCACACTATAACGAGCTTCATCGCCACCACCGGCACGACGCTCATCGACGTTCAGCCGGACGGCACCATCACCAACAACATTCTTTCGCCGGATATTTCCCGCGCGATGACGTTCCTTGAGGGGCTCTGCCGCGATGGTCTTACATATGACAAGTCTTTCGGCGACTGGATAGACCCGGGACAGTTCCCCAACTGCTGCGACAAGCTGCTGTTCACCTGCACCGAGCCTGAATGGACGTATATCGCCGCAACTGAGTCAGTCCAGAACAAGGAAGGCGTTGCAAACGACGTCTTCGGCGTTGTTTCCGACTTTGCATTCGTTCCGTTCCCGAGAGATACGGTGGCTGACAAGTACTACACCGAATACGATACATTCGGATACCTTGTCCCCAAGGGCGCAAAGAACATCGACGGCGCTATCGAATTCATCAACCTCAACAGAATGTACGATATCGACCCCGACGTACAGGCAAAGGTCCGCGAGGATCACATAAACCCCAAGAAGATCTACTTCGAAAAGGGCAAGTACGAGGGCTTTGAAAAGTGGCAGATCACATGGGGCGAGCGTGAATACGACCTGTGGCGCGAAATGTGCGACCCGGCTAACTTCGCGTTCATCAACGAGGACGCCGAGGGCTTCTCGCTTGACTTCACCGACCAGATAGGCAATCTGCTCATGGGCATCGTTGAGCGCAGCGAATCTTGGACGCAGACCAGCGCGGAGTTCTCACCCATCGCTGACGGCGTTATCTCTCAGTTCACATGATAATCATCTGAGCTTCTCAGATATTATATTATTTCAGAATTCATTTTTTGATTAAGGAGGAACTTAAAAATGAATAAAGTAAAACGTCTCCTCGCATGCGGCCTTGCTATCACAATGGCATTCGGCATGACAGCATGCGACGAATCAGCGCCCGTTACTTCGGGAGGAAACAGCTCCGGTGCAAGCAACCAGGTTAATCAGCCCGGTGCCGTTACCACTTCGACATCTGCTTCCACAACAACAGACCCTAACGACGCACTCGACATGACTGACAAGAAGGAAAAGACCTTCGATACTTCCCTGTATCAGCCCTCCGGCAAAGCAGGAACAGTTAAATTCTGCGCTTTCTATGATATCCAGGGCGACCAGAAGGGTACTGAACAGTGCATGATCTTCAACTCTGACCTGTTCGGCGGCAACATCGAGTACATAGCCACTCCGTCCACCATAGACGCACTGCTCGAAAAGCTCTCCAACCTTATCGCTTCCGACGATTCGCCCGACCTGGTTGAAAGAGGAGCGATGCGTTACCCCGGCAACATCTCCAAGAACATGTTTGAGGCTCTCGACGGAAAGATCGACATTGATTCCCCGCTGTGGAGCGACATGAAGGAAATCGCTGAGTCCTACGCATGGAACAACAAGCACTACTACTATCCGCACCGCATCACCACCTCCTTCTCACTGAACTACAGCAAAAAGACCATCGAGGAGAACGACCTGCCCGATCCTTATGAGCTGTACAAGAACGGCGAGTGGACATGGGACGCATGGCGCGATATGATGACCAAGTTCTGCGACAAGGACGAAAACAACATCGGCTTCTATGCTACTGATACCACTGTTGACGCGTTTATCCTCACCACAGGTACTTCTCTCATCGACACGCAGCCCAACGGCTCCATCACAAACAACCTGGCTAACCCGAACGTAACAAGAGCAATGCAGTTCATCGAGGGTCTGTGCCGTGACGGTGTTACCTACGGCAAGGAACTCGGTGACTGGGTACCTCCGGAGACTTTCGCAACTGAGTGCGACAGACTTCTGTTCCTCTGCATGGAGCCTGAGTGGACCTACACCGCAGCTACAGAGGAGCTCCAGAATCCGAAGGGCGTTGATAACGACATCTTCGACACCGTTTCTGAGTTCGCATTCGTTCCGTTCCCGAGAGACCCGCAGGCTGACGCTTACTACCAGGGCTACGACACATTCGGCTTCCTGGTACCCAAGGGCGCAAAGAACATGGACGGCGCTCTCGAGTTCATCAACCTTTTCAGAGCTTATGATGTTGACCCCGTTATCCAGGCTCAGGTAAAGAACGACCACATCGCTCCTGAGAAGATCTACTTCGAAAAGGGCAGCAACGTCGGCAAGGAAAAGTGGCAGATCACATGGGGCGAGCAGGAATACGACCTCTGGAGAGAAATGTGCGATCCCGCAAACTTCTCCTTCATCAACGAGGACGCTTACGGCTTCACATCTGACCTCCAGTCTCAGCTTTCTACCGTTGTTATGGACGTTGTAGAGAACGGCTCTTCCTGGACTCAGACTTCTGCTGAGATATCTCCTATCGTTGACTCTACTATTGCAGAATATGCTCTCAGCTGATAGCTGAACACATAAATAAAGGCTGCCCTCGGGCAGCCTTTAGGTTTATCGGAAAGTCCTGATATGACATATTATCCCCGTGATGAATTCTCACCACGGGGAATTTTTATTGGTTCTGCTTGTTTTTCTTCAGCTTGCCGGTTATCTTATCCCAAGGGAGCTGCACCAGTATAACCGCAGCGAAAACCACAGCGCAGCCGGTTATCTGGCGCGGCGTCATGGTCTGGTCCGTTGAAAGAAGCCCTGTCGCGCCTGCAACAAAACCTGATATCGCAGCAACCACGGACTCCATCGAAAGAATGAGCGCAGCCGCAGTAGGTTCAACGCCTTTCTGCCCGACTATCTGCAGCGTATAGCCAACTCCGCAGGAAAGCACGCCGGCATACAGCACCGGAATAATTCCGTCGGCTATCTGCGACCAGGCAGGCTCCTCGAAAATGAATGCGCCGATCGTGCTCACCACACCGCACACGAAGAACTGTATGCACGACAGCACTACGCCGTCAGTCAGCGGTGAGAACTTATCTATGACGAGAATATGCACTGCGAAAACCACCGCGCTTCCCAGCACGAGCAGGTCGCCGGGATTTACGGAAAAGCTGTCCTCGGTGAAGCACAGCAGGTACATTCCCACCACTGCCATAGCAACAGCAGCCCAGACCGCGCCAGGCACCTTTTTATGCAGGAATAACCCAAGAACAGGCGTGATGATGATGTACAGCGTGGTGATAAATCCGCCCTTGCCGACGCTTGTCATAGACAGACCATATTGCTGCAGCGTAGAAGCCACCGTCAGCGCAATTCCGCAGGAAAGCCCACCGATGATGGTGGTTTTCAGCGGAAGCGGCTTGCGTTCAGCTTTCGGCACACTACCGCGGATGATCAGTATCACCGGGATAAGCACCGCGCTGCCTATCAGATTTCTTGCTCCGTTGAACGTCAGCGGACCCATCGAGTCCATTCCGGCTTTCTGCGAAACGAACGCCATGCCCCAGACTATCGCTGCCGTCAGCAGCAACAGGCAGTTCCTCATCTTTTTTGCATTTGTCATGACTTGACCTTGCTTTCCTTTTTATTGCGGCTTTGCGCCTGATTTTGTTACGCTCCACTTTATTCAGCGCGTCACTAGGGACACGCTGAATAAAGCGAAGCGTATCAAATTCAGCCGCGTGAGTATGCGCGTTTGAACGGGGCGAATTTGATTTATTCAGCGTTTCCCTAGCAATAATACCACAATTACTTCAACAAGTCAAGGAAACACCTGGTAATTTCACAAAAGCGCAAAGAAAAAAGCGGCTCATTGCTGAACCGCTTTTCTGGTTACATTTCACTTTTGTGTGAGCTTTTTCAGCATTGCAGAAGCGTCCAGCGCGTCTACCCTGCCGTCATGGTTGAAGTCTGCCATGTCAGTATTTCCTATCGGGAAAAATCCTGCAGCGCAACGAAGGACTTCGTAAACGTCCAGCGCGTTGAACACGCTGTTGTTGTCCGCGTCGCCGGGCAGCGCCGATTTCTCGCTTATCATGGTGACATAATCGCCCTTGCGGTATGCGTCGTTGATATACACATATCCGTTTTCGTCTACGCGGCCGGCGCTTATGCACTCCGTCTTATCGCCGTTGTACTGATACAGATTTGCGATGTACCCCTCAAGTTCACTGCGGAACGTCAGTCTCAGCGAATAAGGGACAAGACTGCCATAGCGTATATCGTTCTTCATGCCGAATATGCCGCTCAGGTCCCCGGGGTCGTTGTTGCCGTAGAACATTGTCACGTCCATATCGTAGGAGTCGAACTCCTGCGCGCCGAACACGACTGCCGCTCTCCTTGTGTCAATGACGAATTCACCGGTGCTCTTCATTTTCTGCAGTGCGTCGATCACCTTCTTGGGTACGAGCGTGAGTCCGTTCATATCAACGGTGATGACGCTGCGCTCCGGCTGGCTGAGAATGTATTTCACCACCTGGTCCCAGTCGAACTTCACGCCATGAATTGTCGGGAAGCTCGGCGCTGGCTTGTCGGGCGTTACCGGGGTAACGTGACCACCGCCACCGGAAGAAGCCTTGCTGAATGTAACGCTTATAGTATGCTCGCCGTCTACAAGAAGCTTGTAAGAATTGTTGGTGAGCCTGACTTCCGCGCCGTCGACCCTGAAGCTGCCGACCTTGTAGCCGCTTTCCGGCTTTGCGGTGAATGTGACCTTGCTGTCTGCGTCATAATCGCCGGTGCCCGGTGTCACTGTGCCGTGCTCACCGCAGTTTACGGTGACTGTGTACTTTTCCGGAGCCTTCTGCCTGAACGCTACATCGAACGCATGCGGTTCCATAACGTTGCTTATCGTGTAGGTGTTGTTCTCGGCCTGAACTTCGGTGTTATCAAGGGTAGCCGTGTATTCAAAGCCCTCGTTCGGGGTAATGGTTATCGTGATATCGTCGCCCGCTGCGATGTTCTGCACTCCTGCCGGGGATACAGTACCACCGTAGTTGCAGGTTATCATGACCTCGTAGGTCTTGCCGATGGCGCCGACTGTAAAGTCGAACGGCAGCACCCCGTCATCGAAATCAGGATCTGTGCCCGCAACTGCAAATGAATAATGCGATGTGCTGTGATTACCCTCGGGGAGAGAGCCATTGAGCACAATTCTGCCGTCGGCTGTGAACTTCAGCCATTCCGGGAGATTTCCTGGCGGTAAGAATCTGTAATTACCGGAACCGCCTGCAAAGAACTGGTTGAGGTCAACGTCGATGGTGTCATTTTTGAGGATCGGGTCCTGCGTGCCGGCTTCCTTCACCTGCACCAGGCTGAAAAATCCAAGCTTTAACGGCTGCGTATGGTCTGCCGCTTCGATCCTGTCGGAAAGCACGCCGCTCTTTACTGCTGCGTTGTATTCCTTGATATCGGCATATCCACCGAGGTTATCTGCCGACTTTAGCTGCACCGTCTTAATGTTAATGGAATTTGCAAACACCGCTTCATCGTCAGACTGCGCATATAAATTGACATTTCCAAGGATAAACACACCGTCTATGCCGACTATGCCCCTGCTCTTCTTGCCGGAATATGCAGGACCGCTGTATACTCTGATATCGGAGTCATCTGCAACGAACTTATTGGCATATATCGCATAGCAGTTACCCTCGCCGAAGCTGCCTGTATTCGGGCTGGGGTCGCCCTGCTCCGCGGATACAATGAGGTTGGTTTTCCTTACAGATATCGTGCCGCTGTAGCTGTCCAGCGCGCCCACGATATTTGAGTTATAGCCGGAGTCAGTGTACTTTGATGATATTCTGAACGTACACGGTTCACCAATGCTGAGTATTGAGATATCCCCATCGCCTGTCAGCGCAGTGCTTTTAGAAGAAATATTGCTATCGCTTTTCAGAACCACTGTAGAGTTGCTGGGGAGCCTTACGCCGAACATTGCCGTGGTCTCGAAATCCAGACCGTCAAGCACAAGCGTCCTGGCATTGTAACCATCTCCAGGCTGACCGTACCATGCCCAGCTGCTGCCAGAACTGTTAAGGTCACACCCGGTGAACTTACCGCCAAAATCCCAGCCGCCATAATTGTTGATATCTTCTTCTGATTTGGTGAAATCAAGGGTGAAGTCTATCTCACCTACATTCAGCGTGATGTCCTGGGTAATGCCGTCAATACCGATAGCAGCTATATAAGCGCCGAGCTCAAGGCCAACTGTGTTATATATTCTCAGCTGCGCCTTGCAGGGGTCGCTCTCATCTTCAACGAACACGATTTTAAAGCAATCATTGGGGACCGGCGCTCCACCGGCTTCCGTGAAATCCACTGAGATATCGTCCTCAGTGACGCCGGGGGTGCGGTAAAGGTCTATCACCGCGTACTTCTCGGCGCTTGCGTCGCTATAAAGGGAATAGTCTTTATCCAGTTCATAGGCGGTTTTGCCGTCCTCGTTCACATTGACGAGCTTATACAGTTCATCTCCAATGTAAACGCTTGTCATCACGGGCCAATTGGAATCTTCTGCAGAATAGACAGATCCGGTAGAATAATTCACATATTTCACGGTTGTCTGGTACAGTGTTCTTCCGTAAAGGTCAAGAAGCAGATTACCGGTCAGCTTGTCGAGCGCATAGCCGTCAGCAGAAGCAGCGCCTATCTCTCCGACTTCCTTTACAGAGTCGCCGTCAGATACCTGAATTCCACTACCGTCCACGGAATAACCAGTCATTGAACCGCAGGAAACGCTGCTTCCATCGGTAACTGTTACGCCTTTGCTGTTACTGCCATATGCAACCCCCGTAACTATACTATTGTCGCCAAAACTGCATGTGCCATTAAGCGTAACAGCGTTTCCACCATAGCCGTAAATCAGGCAATCGGAGACATCTGCGTTGTTTATCTTAACGGATTCGTGTCCTTCTGTGCCATATATTGCGCTTGGAAGTTTGCCGTCCGCGCTTACACTGATGCTGCTTGCAGTACCGATGACCGTAGTGTTATCAGCAAATTCTGCCGTATCAGAAATGATAACGCCATCATGATCTGCCGCACCGCGAAGCGTTGTATTTTCCGCGAGACTTCCGTTTACGGTTATGCCGCTGTTGACCGATGGATTGTCAGTGACAAGCGTTCCGTCAAAGGTCTTTCCAGCCGGTACGGTAACAGGCGTGTTATACGCGAATACTCCGCCGTTTAACTCCGCGTCTGTCAGCTCGTGGTCTGTTCTACCATTGATGAACGTCTTGCATACCAGGGCTCCGGCATACATTGTCCCGCTACTGATATAATATTCGTATATCTGATTTCCATTCAGCGTTACATTAGGTCCGCTGTTATTTATATCAGCTACGGGTAAGGCGTTAAGCATAACTATGCCGTCATATACGTCAAAAGTAACATCAGAGGTCAGCGATGTTGCGTATGTTAAATATACATATCCCCTCTGTACTGTTACATTCGCCTTTTCAGAATTTACTCTACCGCCCAATAAACCGCCATTGACAGTTATATCAGCAGTATGTCCGGAATCGTTATTAACAATATTGGCATCTGCATATCCGCTGTTCTGCACATATTTGCTGTCTGCACCTGATAACTCAATATTGGTTAAAATATAACCGCCGTTTACGGTGACAGTTCCGGAAGCTTTGACATTGCCATAACCATATAAATACCCGCTGTCGATCGTGAAATCATCGGCAAGGATCAGGGGCGCGCTAGAACTGCCCGATGCCTTAAACACACCCGAGCCGCCCCAACGCACCGAACCGCTGGTGCGGATAAACGAACCGCCATTATTAAGCGACGGATTTACATAGCCGGTGATGGTCACATTTATGTCGCAATCGGCTTCGACTACCGGCTTATTCTCGTCCGCAGAAACTAAATATCCTCCGAAGATGTCCAGATTTACGCCGTCCCAGCTCCAGCCGTTGCCGTGGCGCGGCTTTCCGCTTTCAAGCTTTCCTATCGTGTCAGCGACTGCCTGGTCCGCATGGGCTGACAGTTCAGTCAGAGCCTGTGCGGGCACTAGCGACGCCGCCATTACCGCCGCTGTCAGCAGGCTTGCGAGCCTGTTTTTCAGCGTTCTGGTTGAATTATTCATATAAACCTCCTATACTGTGAATATACACATGTTATAATTATAGCGCATTTTTCCCAGGAGGTCAACAAATTCTTCCTAATTGTCGCGTTTCGCTTCCTATTTGTTGAATTTCTGATTTATAATTTTCATCAGGTTTTATCCGGCGCCCTGCCCACCAGAATTCTTTCCACCGGACGGCGCAGAAGCTTGTTCCATAGTTTGACAACAAATCCCGTGCACAGCGCGGAAATAACGGTGCCCTCTCTTGTGCCGACTATCTGCAGGTCGAAAAATATCGGCGAAACGCCGAGTTCGCCCTTTTTCGTTATTGCAACGCCCATAGCTGAGATAAACAGACTGATGATGAACAGCGAATAGCGCTTTGCAAGTTCCTTTGCGGGGATAAGGGGTTTTCTTTCTTCCATTTTGTTCTTCACACTTTCTATGTAGTTTTTGCATAACTATTATATCGCGAAATGATAAAGAATTCAACAGATGGTTCGAAGTGCCTAATTATTTACACGCGCAAAGCATTATACTATATTAATGAGAGCTTATACTGTTTGCCAATGATGTGAATATATCCCTTATCACACCAGGGGTGCCGGGGACGGTGCTTTCAATTATGCTGCGCGCCTGCTCTTCGGATATCGGCGAACGTATCTCCACAAAACCCTCTGCCGCGTCGCCGATAGCCACCTTTGCGTGAGCCACTCCACCGGCTGCTATGTCGGAAGCATAAGCCGCGCCGCCGAGCGCGTACTTACCCAGTGCGACGCCTCCGAATGCGAGAATCCCCACAGCCGCTCCCCCGAATGCGACCGCACCCACTGCAACGGCGCCAAACGCCAGCAGTCCCGCTGCAAGAGTACCGAATGCGAAAATCCCCGCGGAAAGCAGCCCCAGCGAAACCACGCCCACCGACAGGAATCCCAGCGAGACCACTCCGACTGCCTTGTTGCCTATCGCGAATATCCCCCGCGCGGTGCGCCTGCCAAGCCCGACATTCACGTGCACCAGCGGAATTCCACGCACCGTGCGGCTGCTTTTGTACTCAAATGCGTATTTCATGCGTGGCTTCTGTTCGTTCAGCGGCTCGCGCGGCGCTTCACCTTTGATGAGTTCGTCGGTGCTCACGCCGAAAAGCTCGCTCATTGCCGCCAGCTTTTCCATCTCAGGGGTGGTCTGCCCGAGTTCCCATTTGGAAACGGTCTGACGGGTGACGCCGAGCTTGTCGCCCAGCTGTTCCTGCGACCACCCGCGGGATTTGCGCAGTTCCATAAGCTTCTGTGAAAAATCCATAATATACGCTCCGTTTCTCGCGTGTGCTGCACGCGGCCGTACTTGTTTTCTGCAAATAAATGATACCACAAAACCGCACTTATGTCTACCAATTTGCGTTGGAACTTTGTCAACAGAACTTAACATTGGCTCTGTTATGCGGTTTTTGCGCACAGGGGCATCAATGACAAATTTTGCGTGCCGTGCGAAAATACTCTTGATTTTTATTGAAATATGTGGTATATTATAGTAAGGATAATGTTGAACAGGGTGGAAAACCTTTCAGCTGCCCCAATAGCGAAATATGCAGCATATTAAAGTATATAAAATGTTCGGAGGTAAATCATGTCCGTTAATCTTCAGAAAGGTCAGAAAGTTGACCTGACAAAAGGCAACACCGGCTTAAAGACTATTCTTGTCGGGCTTGGCTGGGACGAGGCGCCCAGAAAATTCTCGCTCTTCTCAAAGCACGAGGATATCGACTGCGACGCTTCCGCGCTGCTCATCAGCGCCCAGACCGGTAAGCTCAACGGTCCGGTAGACGTAGTATATTTCGGAAATCTCACACACCAGACTGGCGCAGTCCACCACATGGGTGATAACCTCACCGGTGCGGGCGACGGCGACGACGAGCAGATACTGGTGGATCTGCCAAAGCTTGGCAGTGCTTATTCCAAGATAGTGTTCACAGTCAACATTTATCAGGCAATGCAGCGCAAGCAGCATTTCGGCATGATAAAGAACGCGTTCATCAGACTTGTGGACGCAGAAAAGGGCACGGAACTTTGCAGATATAACCTCTCCGAAAACTATGACGGCAAGACCGCAATGATATTCGGCGAGATCTATCTCTACAACGGCGAGTGGAAATTTAACGCGATCGGCGAGCCGACAAACGACAACAGTATCTCGGAACTTGCCGCAAGATATCAGCGCTGAAATTCAAAGGAGGAACCATCATGACAAAGAAGCTTGTAGTTATCGCAGGGATCGTAGGACTGGCAGCAATTGCAGCCGCAGCGGTTGCTTATTTCCTCACAAGAAACAAGTCCATCGCAGAATGCCTCGACTGTGAGGAAGACGACGAGATCTGAAAACATCAGCAAATCAGAGGGGTTTTCCCCTCTGATTTATTTAAGTTAGGAAACACGATATGGCAAAAGAAAAAGAAATAAAAACAAACGCAATGCGCATGCTGGATAAGCTGAAGCTTCCCTACACGGTGCATACATACGAGTGCGATGAGTTCATCGACGGAGTCCACATCGCTGAACTTCTCGGCGAGGACTGCGCCACCTGCCTTAAAACACTTGTCACCAAAGGCAAGAGCGGGAATTACTACGTATTCGTTCTTCCTGTGGACAAGGAACTCGATATGAAGAAATGTGCGCGATCAGTGGGTGAAAAATCGCTGGAAATGGTGCACGTAAAGGACATAAACGCAGTCACCGGCTATATCAGGGGAGGCTGCACGCCCATCGGAATGAAGAAACAGTTCAGGACGGTAATACATTCCACCGCGCAGGACCACGACAAGATAATCGTCAGCGGCGGCAAGCTGGGCACACAGCTGGAGCTTTCCCCCAGCGACCTTGCGAAAGCCTGCCAGGGCACATTCGACGACATAATCGCTGAATAAAACAGGGCTGCTTCACGGCAGCCCTTTAGTTTTACCACGGCTGGAAGATGTAGTTAAATGTTTTAAATTACTATTGACATAACTGGGTTTTTAGTTTATAATTATTAATAAGCAGGCTGTATAAATGTAAAATTATTACACTGCAAACGGATCTCAGGGAAAGTCTGCATGATATGCAGCAATAAAATGCCGTTATCCGGCAATTCATGGAGGTCAAATTTATGTCAGATTACATCAGAAGATTACCTGTTTACCTGCTTCTGGACTGCTCGGGTTCAATGGCAGGCGAGCCTATCGAAGCGGTAAAGCAGGGTATAAAGGCGCTCCTGAGCGAACTCAAGGGCGACCCGCAGGCGCTAGAGACCGCGTGCCTTTCAGTGATAACATTCAACAGCACCGCGCGCCAGATCTCCCCGCTGACAGAGCTCATGCTCTTCAAGGAGCCGGAGCTGACCGCAGGCGGCGCAACCGCACTCGGCGGCGCGCTCACAGTCCTCGCTGACTGTATCAGAAACGAAGTCAGAACTTCCACCCCCACACAGAAGGGCGACTGGAAGCCCCTGGTGTTCCTGCTGACTGACGGCGCGCCCACCGACAATCTCGACGATGGGATAGAAGCGCTCAAGCACGTTTCCACGAGCAACATCATCGCATGCGCAGCCGGCGCAAACGCAAACACCAATACCCTCAGGAAGATAACCAACAACGTCCTGATGATGAACAACCTCACCGCAGGCGACCTTGCTGCGTTCTTCGCATGGGTTTCCGGCTCTATCAAGGCTTCCTCAAAGAGCATTGACGCAAAGCCCGGAGAGGCTATCCAGCTGCCACCGCCTCCTCAGGGATTTGCGATCGTTCCCTGATGGGAGGATTATGGACAGAGATGAGAATATGCTCCCCGGCATAGACCCGGAGGGGCTTCACAAAGTTACCCAGCCCGTTCATGCGGAACTTTCCGGCAGCGTGCCGGTTAATTCCCCCGAAACCGAACAGGCAGACGGAGAAGCAGCCCGGCAGCCCGCAGAGGAAGCACCCGCAGCCGAGCCCGAAAAGCCAGCTGAACCAAGGATGTCCGACCGCGAGGTGATGCAGCACACCGCTTCAATGTGGCGCTACCGCACCATAGCAGAGGACGGAACGGAACTCCACACAGAATGCCACTGCAAATACACCCGCACCGAAGCCGGCGATATCATCGGCGCACGCGTGCGCGGAAAGAAACACAAGCACGAGGGCACCAACTGCGACGACTGGTTCGAAACTGCGGAAGCAGACGGCTGCCTTATCGCGGTAGTTGCTGACGGAGCAGGCTCCAAGCAGCTTTCGAGAATCGGCGCGAGGGTCAGCTGCGAGGGCGCGGTGGAATACCTCAGTGCTGCGCTGCCCGAGATGTTCTCAAAGGACGAAACGCTCCGCGAGAAACTTTCAGGCGACATCAGCGGAGATGTGTTCCTGGGCGCATGCGGGCAGTTCGCGGCAGTTATGCGCACTGCGGCAGAAAAGGCGTTCGACGCGGTGATACAGAAGCTCAAGAGCCTCTACAGCGACGGACACTACATCTCCACCCTTGGCAGAAATCCCACTCTCGCCGACATGGGGAGCACGTTTCTGGCAGCGGTGGCTATCCCACTGACGATAAACGGCGAGCGGCAGCGGTTCGTTATTACCCTGCAGATAGGCGACGGCTGCATCTGCGCGATCGACAGCAGCGAAAGCCACGACAAGTGCTTCCGGCTGCTGGGTGAAGCGGACAGCGGCGCATTCTCCGGTGAAACTGAGTTCCTCTCAGAAAGAATGGTCTCCGAGGGAATGATAGCGCGCAAAATCCGTATAAGCCGCGGCAGATCAGACATATTAATGCTGATGAGCGACGGCGTTGCGGACGATTACTTCCCCGCGCAGCCCATGATGAAGCGCCTGATGCTTGACCTGCGGCTCAACGGAATTCTCCCTGTCGGGGGCGATACATCTGAAAAGCGCGAGCCTGCCCCGCTGAAATTCCCGTCGGTGACGCCGGAACAGCGCCCGGTGGCGATACAGTACGCCAAGCAGCTGATGAAAGACGGCTCCCCGGAAGCGATAAACGCGCTCTGGGACGACCGGGATACGCTTGCCCCCTACTCTCTTGAAGCCTGGGGAAGCTCCCTCGGTAACACGCCGGAACAGCGCCTGCAGTGCTGGCTCGATAATTACAACGAACGCGGAAGCTTCGACGACCGCACCCTCGTTGTGATAAACTCCGACAATAAGTGATAATTTGCAGCTGTTATACATTTTGTAATTCAAACTTTTATTACATTTCGGAATATAAAGGCAGCATATTACTTATTGTATATCCGGCGCGATACATCATAAATATGCATATTCCGCATTAATGTGCGATATTCAGGTACTAATATTACTCAAAGTTAATCAACTTAAAATATAACGGAAAGTTAATGAAAGGAACGGTGAAAAAGTGAACAGCGGTGAAATAGTGACCGCTTCTCTCGAGGGTGGTGGGACGATAGATTTCGTCTATGACGCAAACGCTCCCCGTGGCGGAATGAAACACACCTTTTTCACCCCCGACAAAAAGTACGCCGTGCAGTTCTTCAACGACCCGCGCGACGGAATGAACCCCAACGTCCAGGACCGCATACGCACGATAGTCGGGATATACAATCCCACCGTGCCGGAGGAAAACGGAGGCGCGATAGGAAATTCCCGCAAGACTGCGGAGTACTTCCGCAACCGCTTCTGCTGGCCGGTGGCGATAGTCAGGGCGCCAGAATTCGGGATAGTCTGTCCGGCTTACCCGCAGAGGTTCTTTTTTGGAGAGAATGCTTCCACCGCAGGGCTTAACCTGAAGGGAAAGGACAAGAAAAGCAACTGGTTCACCGGGCGTATGCGCAAATACATAAGCCCCGGGGAGCTCGGTGATTTCCGCACGATGCTCAGCGCGGCAATATGTCTTTCGCGCAGCGTCCGCAGAATGCACCAGGCAGGACTGGCGCACTCCGACCTTTCCTGCAACAACGTCCTGATAGACCCCCAGACGGGGAGCACCGTCGTGATAGACATAGACTCGCTCGTGGTACCCGGGAAATACCCCCCGGAAGTGTGCGGCACAAAGGGCTACATCGCCCCGGAAGTCATCGCGACCATGGAATTCGACCCCGGGGACCCGCGGCGCTGCCTGCCGTGCGTTTCAACCGACCTGCACGCGCTGCCGGTGCTTATTTACGAATACCTGTTCCTGCGGCACCCGCTTGCAGGGCCTAAAGTATACAGCACGGCTTCGGCTGAGGAGGACGACTTCCTTGGCATGGGGCCGATGGCTACATTTATTGAAGATCCCAATGACAGGAGCAATCGCCCCCCCGACCTTGACGTGACTATACAGTCGCTGTCAAAGGGACTGGAAAAACTCTTCCTGCGCGCGTTCGTTGACGGGCTGCACAATCCCTCCGAGCGACCAATGGCAATGGAGTGGGAAAGCGAACTGCTGAAAGCCTGGGACAGACTGCGGAGGTGCGAAAACCCCCGCTGCTCAAAGAAGTGGTTCATTCTCAGAGATGAGAATAACCCGATATGCCCCTTCTGCAAAACACGAGTTACGGACAAGGTCATCAAGCTCACACTGAAGAGCGGGGTGAGGGGCAAAAAAGGCGTGTACAGAGACTGCGGAGAACTGATCGCATACGACCAGATGCCGCTGTTCGACTGGCACATCTTTTCCAACGTCCATAACGACGAAAAGGCGGGCACTGAAATGCGTGCGTACATCTGCAGGCATAACGGTATGTGGCTGCTCGTCAACAATGGCGTCGAGGGAATGACTTCCCCGACGGGAAGGCTTGTCCCCAGGGGACAGGCTATCGAGCTTAAGGACGGAGCCGTGTTCCGCATGACAGACCGCGAAAACGGGCTGCTGTGCGAGGTGACGGTACATTGAGTCCGCTCGAGAGAGGAAATGGTATGAAGCAATTTGGTTTAACAGACAGTCAGGCTGAGGAATCCCGAAAGAAATACGGCGACAACAGCATGACAGAACAGGCGTCCGAAAGCTTCTGGGATAAGCTCAAGGGCAATCTTGGCGACCCGATGATAAAGATACTCATCGTGGCTCTGCTGATAAACGTCGTGCTGGCAATTCTCGGCGGCGTGGGCATAATCAAGGAAGGCGCCCCGGAATGGTACGAACCGATAGGAATTTTCATCGCCATCGCACTGGCAACACTGGTTTCCACATTCTCTGAATACAGAAACGAGAATGCGTTCCAGAAGCTGCAGGAAGAGGCTTCTCGCATTATGTGCAAGGTCTACCGTAACGGAGTTATTGCCGAGGTAGCAATAAACGACATCGTTGTCGGCGACGCTATCCTGCTGCAGTCCGGCGATAAGATACCGGCAGACGGTATCCTCATCGACGGCGACATCAAGGTTGACCAGTCCGTGCTCAACGGCGAGAGCCGCGAGGCAAAGAAGACAGCTACCCCCGAGGGCTGGACTGATACCGACGAGAGCCTGAATTTCGATAACGAGCACAAGGTTTTCCGCGGAAGCGTCGTATGTTCCGGTAATGCGGTGATGGAAGTCACCGTTGTCGGCGACAAATCCGTTTATGGCAAGATCGCAAGCGAGCTCCAGGTTGAGGACGACCGCGAAACTCCCCTTAAACTGAAGCTCGGCAAGCTCGCCGACGGAATAAGCAAGTTCGGCTACATCGGCGGTATCGCCATCGCAGTGGCAATGCTCGTCAAGACCCTGTTCATGGGCGCTGGCGGCATTGAGGGCTTCCTGTTCACCGCCGAGGGCGTATTCCAGTGGGCTGCGCTGCTTGAGGCTGTTATCCAGTCCGTTATGCTGGCGGTAATCATCATCGTTATGGCTGTCCCCGAGGGACTTCCGCTGATGATAGCGATAGTTTCCGCTCAGAACATGGGCAAGATGCTGAAGGACAACGTCCTTGTAAGAAAGGTAGCAGGTATCGAGACCGCCGGCTCCCTGAATATCCTGTTCTCCGATAAGACCGGCACCATCACCAAGGGTAAACTCGAGGCAGTCACATTTATAAACGGCGCGCTGCATGAGTCCAAGACCTTTGACGAGGTGGGCGGAAAACTCAGGGACATCCTGTCGCTTTCCATTCACAAGAACACCCTGTCCATTATCTCCGGCGAGGGCAAGGATATGAAGGTCATCGGCGGTAATGCCACCGAGCGCGCTATCCTGGGCTTTGCTGCAGGTTCCACATGCACTGCGAATGTAAAGGCAGTGGGCAATATCCCGTTCAACTCCACGAACAAGTATTCCGCTACCCAGGTCACCGGCGACTACAACCTGTCCCTTATCAAGGGCGCGCCTGAGAAGATTCTCCAGCGCTGCTCCCACTACTGGGACGAGAACGGCGAAAAGCAGCCGTTCAACATGACTGAACTCAACAAGCAGATAGACGAACTCGCAGGGCGCGCTATCCGCGTGCTTGCCATCGCAACCAGCGAGGACGCACTCGGCGAGGAAGCGCTCCCCGACAGCAACAACTGGGCTCTGGTGGGCGTTGTGGGAATACGCGACGAGGTACGTCCGGAGTCCGTAACTGCCATCGCGGAAGTTAAGGGCGCAGGCGTGCAGGTAGTCATGATAACCGGCGACCGCAAGGAGACCGCAGTGGCTATCGCCAAGGACGCGGGACTTCTCGAAAAGGACACCGACGTTGTCCTGACCTCCGACGAGCTTGCAAAGCTCTCTGACGACGAGATAAAGAAGATGCTCCCGAATATCCGCGTTATCGCAAGAGCGCTCCCCAGCGACAAGAGCCGACTGGTGCGCCTTGCCCAGGAACTTGACCTTGTAGCCGGAATGACCGGCGACGGCGTAAACGACTCCCCTGCCCTCAAGAAAGCGGACGTTGGCTTCGCAATGGGCGGCGGTACGGAAGTTGCAAAGGAAGCCAGCGATATCGTTATCCTGGACGACAACTTCAACTCCATCGACAAGGCTATCCTGTACGGACGTACTATCTTCAACTCCATCAGGAAGTTCATCGTATTCCAGCTGACTATCAACGTTTCCGCGGTGCTGATAAGCTTCATCTGCCCGCTCGTAGGACTTGACAACCCGCTCTCCGTTATCCAGATACTCTGGGTCAACCTCGTAATGGATACCCTTGCGGCGCTTGCATTCGGCGGCGAGCCGGCTCTCCACCGCTTCATGACGGAAAAGCCAAAGCGCAGGAATGAGCACATCATCAGCAAGAACATGATGAGCCAGATAATCACCGGCGCTGCATGGACATTCATTCTTTCCCTCGCTATGCTGGTACTCGGCAGCTTCGCCGCCGACCCGAACGTTCCCGGCGTAAGCTTCCTGGAAAGCTGGGGCTTCCTGCGTGAGAACGCCATCGAGGGCGAAACTCACATGTTCCTGCACACGGCTTACTTCGCATTCTTCATCTTCATCGCAGTGTTCAATGCATTCAACGCAAGAACCGACCGCGTGAACCTGTTCGATAATCTCGGCAGGAACAAGGGCTTCCTTACGGTATTCGGCATAATCGCAGTGGTACAGATACTCATGACATACCTCGGCGGCGCTATCCTCAGCGGATACGGTCTGAATGTAACCGAATGGCTCATGGTCCTGGTAATGGCGATCTCCATCATACCGATAGACCTCATCAGAAAAGCGATAATGAACGCAGTTTCCAAAAAGTAAATCACACCCGGCTCGCGCTGTGTCATTCAGCGTGAGCCATGGGCACATATAGTTCATTTTAAGGAGGAAAACAAAATGGCAGTAAATCTTTCCAAGGGTCAGCGCGTAAGTCTTGACAAGTCCGTTACTATGGCAAGAATAGGACTCGGCTGGGACACAAACAAGTACGACGGCGGCAATGATTTCGACCTCGACGCAAGCGTATTCCTTCTGGGAGCAAACGGCAAGGTGCTCCGCGACGAGGACTTTGTATTCTATAACAACCTCAACGGCAGAAACGGCGCAGTAGTCCATACCGGCGACAACCGCACCGGCGAGGGCGACGGCGATGACGAGGCCATCATCATCGATTTCACAAAGATCCCTCCGGAGATCGATAAAATCGCAGTAACAGTTACTATTTTCGACGCTCAGCAGCGCAACCAGAACTTCGGTCAGGTATCCAACGCTTACGTAAGAGTTGTAAAGATCGACAGCCCCGACGACGTAAACGGCGAGGAAGTTATCCACTTCGACCTTATGGAGGAATTCTCTATCGAAACAGCGCTGGTAGTATGCGAGATCTACCGCTACAACGGCGACTGGAAGTTCAACGCAGTTGCAGCCGGCTACCAGGGCGGTCTTGAAGCCCTCTGCCGCGCTTACGGCGTTAACGTGTAATCCAATATCAGCATTTCCAGGGGGGGGCAGCGGCTTGACGGAAGGTTCTATCAACGATATTATTTCAGCGGTACCCACCGGAGGCACCGCAGCGCTCCACGTCGGCGAATTTGAAGGTCCGCTGGTCATAGACCGCGCCATGAAGCTTGTGGGGAACAACACCACGATATGGGCGCGCCACGGCAGCGTTATCACCGTGAATTCCCCCGGGGTCACGCTCGAGGGACTGCGGGTGGAACTCACCGAGGGCGACGTCACCGAGACCGCGATACAGGCGAATTATCCGACCGCAATCAGCAATGTGGAGATCCTCGGAGCGGTAAACGGCTTCGGCAGCGAGGACGGCATGTTCGACATTCCGCGCACGCTGACGCTGGGTGAGCTTTCAGCGCAGGAGGACAACACGTTCCGCATGACGGTGAACATTCCCGCTCCGGCAGAAATTTCGTGCTGCCAGGGTGGAGTGCAGTTTCTGCCGGAAAGGCTTCCTGCCGGCCGCAGCGATGTCCGTATAATAGTGAGCGCCCCCGGTACCCCCGGACTTATCTACACGGAACTGCTGCTGGTGTCGCAGTTCCAGCGGCGTATTTATCTCACCGGCAGATTTTCACCGGATACCCCCGCGGCAAAGGAACGCGTGATATTCACGGCAAACAGCAGCCCTGACTACACCGCTGCCGCCTCAGGAATTCCCATGCAGCCCCCGGGGAACACCCCCGCACCCGGCGTCGGGATACCGGCACCGGCGTCGTTTATTCCGTCGCTGACGGTGAACGACCCGCGGCAGGCAGCCCCCAGGAGCATAACAATCCCAAGGGAAGCAGAACCAGTCCCGGAACACGTGCCGCTCCCAAACGCGCCCACTCTGGTGGTGAAGCGCGGACAGCGCGTGCCAGTGATGAACTCTGCGGGGAGCAGCTTCTCCGTCTATCTCACCGGGCGGAAGCTCGGAGATGTGGATATCGACCCGTATGCATTCCTGCTGAACGAAAGCGGGAAATGCCCCAACGAACGCGACCTTGTTTTCTTCGGAAACGCAAGTTCCCCGGACGGCGCGGTACAGTATTCCACCGAGGACGGGCGCATAAGCGTGGACCTTGGCAGGCTCTCGCCGTCGGTGAAGCGCATAGTCGTGGCTTACTCGGTGTATTCCGGGGACGCACGGCGTAACTTCTCGCGGGTGAGCGCCCCGGTGCTTTCACTGTACGCCCAGGGCAGGGAACGCGTGAACTTCCCGATAGACGGACTTACCAATGAAATAACTATAGTCGCGGCAGAACTGTACATATACAAGGGAGAATGGCGGTTATCCGCTGTCGGCTCCGGCTACCGCGACGGCCTGGTGAAGCTTTGCAGCCAGTACGGCATTGAAGCAAGCACCTGATAAAAAAGCAAACATGAGAGGAATGGTCTGGCAGAATGGCTCCTGAAGGATTTACACGATATATCGGCTACGACAACGCCGATGTTTTCAAGAATATGCTGATAGAGAGCTACGCCGCCGCGAAGAAGAACGGTCTTTTCTTCGAGGGCAGACTGCCGATGGCTTCTACCACTGAGATCAGCGCTGCAGCTTCCTACGCTGCGGCAGACCTTAACGACGAACGCTCCGTGAGGTCCGGGCTGCAGAGCTGGCTGTCCTCGCAGCGGCTGCCCTACAGCGCGGAGGTGATAACTCCCCTGCTGACGGAAGCGATACGCAGCTGCGGACCGAACGGCAAGAACACTTATTTCGTTCTGCTCTGCTGGCTGATGAAGTACCTTTCGATAAGGCCCGCGTCATTCATGTATATCGGCACCGGAACGCTCCGGGAGCTGTATTTCATGCTGATAGTCAGCAGCTGCGGAATAAAGGTGCAGTACGTTTCCTATGGCATGGACGCGGATTTTGAGAAATTCCCGCACAAGGACAAGGTGCGCACTGTCGCCGGTTCCATGAGCGGAATGATACAGATAGATTTCGCGCACATCGACCTTTCAAAGGCAGCGCAGCTGTGCGAGATGCGTGCTTCCGCGCAGCAGGTGGACGGAATTGTACAGCGCCTTGACACCACCGCGGCCGGCGTCTTTGAGGACTTCATGACCGACCGCCGCACCCGCGTGGTGCGCAGCGGCGGAGTATTCCGCGAGGACGGCGTGATACCTGTGTACTGCGCAGCCCTCATCGGGTATGACGACGACGCGGTATACAACAACATGCTGCTTAAATTCAAGGAAGGCTTCGCGGGGAGCCAGAAGCAGCTCATCTTCATAGAAAAGCCGCTCGAAAACCCGAATGCCGATGAAATACGTGCATTAGGGAGCGTCAGCCGCAACAATGTTTCTTCCATGATAGACGAACTCGCGCTGCAGATAAAGCTGAACGGCGACGCGGTGCGCACGGCGCTGGCGCAGTCAGAACTGCGGAAGCTGCTGAATTCGCTGTACACCGGCAACCCGACGGTGGTGTACAATTACGGCAGCAAGTTCATTTCCTGGCTGTATCGCTGCACGCAGGCGCGTAAATACGCGGTGCAGTACGAGGATATACCGCTGATATTGTACTACGGCGATATTTCGCAGTCGGAGCTGTATTTTCTGCACTTCATGTCGCGGGTAGGCTTCGACGTTATCTACATCACGCCAAACAAGCTGCTGCTTGACATCACCGTTGACAAGAACCTCGACAACCGCATGCAGATATTCCAGCTGCCGCAGACCCGCGACAGCGGAAGCTACCCCACCAAGGCAGTGAAGATGAAAGTCAACACGGTGGCTTATTCTGCCGAGCGGGAGCTCGACACAATGCTGTACGGAGGCGACGCGGGGATATTCCGCGACTTCCAGTTCCCGAACAGCCAGACGGTGACGCTGCGCACCACGCTTGAAGAAATAGGCATTCTGTGGAAGCAGGAAGCAAGGTTCCGGCAGGGATTTTCCACTTCCGGCAATCTCGTCACGGTGCCGAACATCTTCGCAAAGATAAGCGGCGTAAAAAACGGCGACGTCAACGCCTACTGGGAGGAAATACGCGACCGGCTCACCCCCGAAACTATCCTCAGGGTAAAGGGGACGCAGCCCGCGCAGCAGCCCAGCGTTGACCTGTCAGCCTACCGCAGTTTCTACCGCAACGGGCAGATAGACACTGAAAGGCTGAAAGCCTCCTACCTCAACCGGTACAACTACCTGCCGGACAGGATACAGGATATGCTGCTCTACAAGCTGCAGGAAGCAGTGGACAGCAAGTTCCTCAAACTGACCGGCGATGACCTGATGTGCACGGTTCTGCACTTCGGTCTTAACCTTGACAAGGAATTCATGAAGCTGCTGCAGAGCTTTGACTTCACGAAACAGCTGCCGAAGCTGATATGGATAGACGCGGTGGAGCAGACATTCTCGCTTGAAGAATGCATTCAGCTCGTGCTGTGCAACCTCATCGGCTTTGACATACTGATATACACCCCGACGGGGTACAAGAACCTTGAAACGTTCGTTTCACCGGATGCATTCGAGGAGCACACACTGAACGAGTTTCAGTACAACCTGGAGGTGCCGAAATTCAGGATACCCACAGAAACGAAGAACAGCGGATTTTTCGGCAAGCTGTTCAGGAAAGGATAACGAATTATGGGATTACAGTTCACACCCGGTTCACAGTTACAGCCCCAGGCTCAGCCTCAGGAACAGGTAATTCAGGCGACCACACTCGCCAAGACCCCTGAAGAGGCAGCGCTCGACGTACAGATCGAAGAAGCAAAGAACTACAACATAGTTGTTGAAACCGACAAGATAAAGCAGGAACTCGCGACCAGCGCGGATATCGACAGACTGGTGAGCACCATCAACCTCAACGACTCCAACACCATCGTCAAGTTCGGTGCTGACGCCGCAGAGGAGATCTCCAAGGCTTCCGACCAGGTGCTGAAATCCATGACCATCGACCAGGTGAACGACACCGGCGTTATGCTCAGGGAGCTCAGCGCTATCATGGATAAGTTCGATATCAAGGAGATCCAGGACGAAAAGCCCGGTTTCTTCGGCAACCTCAAGAAGAAGCTGGAAAAGATAATCGGCAAGTACGAGACCATGGGCAGCGAGGTAGACAAGATCTACGTCCAGCTGAAGCAGTACGAGCGCGAGATAGGCGAAGCAAACACCAAGCTCGACAACATGTATGAAGCGAACCTCGGTTACTACCAGGAACTCGTGAAGTATATCATGGCAGGCGAGCAGGCTGTAAAGGAACTCGACCAGTATATCGAGGAATACACAAAGAAGTGCGAAGCCAACCCCGACGACGGCACTATCCGCATGGACCTCTCCAACCTGACCCAGATGCGCGAGATACTCGACCAGCGCGTAATGGACCTCAAGGTGGCTGAAAACGTTGCTATCCAGACGGTGCCGATGCTCAAGACCATGGAGTATTCCAACCTCAACCTGGTAAGAAAGATAAACTCCGCATTCATCATCACCATGCCGGTATTCAAGCAGGCTCTGGCGCAGGCGATCATGCTCAAGCGCCAGAAGATAATCGCTGACTCCATGCAGGCGCTCGACGAAAAGACCAACGAAATGCTCAAGAAGAACGCACAGAACACCGTTGCGCAGAGCAAGCAGATAGCAGCGATGGCTTCCGGCTCTTCCATCAAGGTGGAGACCCTGCAGGAAACATGGTCCACTATCGTCAACGGTATCGACGAGGTTCAGGCTATCCAGAACCAGGCACGCGAAAAGCGCAAGCAGGACGCCGTTGTTCTTGAGAACATCAAGGCAGACTACAAGAAGCGCATGAAGGCTTGATCAATTAACCACGACCCGGTGTGTTTAGGCGCGCCGGGTATTTTGTTATATTTTTTTGATTTACTGTAGAAATTTACGGACATTTGTGATATAATTAACTTAAAGACGCGCTGCGCTTTATTCAGCGTTTTATTAACCGATATCAAAGGAGGGATAATATTATGAATGAGTGGCTGGATATTACCCGGGTAAGCTTCAGGGTGCAGGCGCTGGCGCTTGCGGTAGTAGTGCTGCTTATACTAGATTATCTGAAAAGCAAGAAGCTGCCGCTCCGGTCAACGCTGGTATTCGGGTGCTTCCTTTTCGTGGGAGCGTTCAACCTTGTCATGGATATGGTGACTTATTACACCCTGTTAAATTACCAGATGGTTCCATCAGCACTGAACAGATTTCTGCATATTCTGTTCATAGGCAGCGTGGAACTAATGGCGATGTTGATTTTCATTTATGTGTTCTATCTGTATGGCGCGCAGAAACGCTTTTCAGTCTGCCAGATAATTCTCTGCGTCGTACCATTTTTGCTGGCTGCGATAGGGTCTGCAGTCATGCCGATAGAATATGTCGTCGATGAACGCGGGTGCTATTCCACGGGTATGGCCGTGTACCTGCTTTACGCGTCCATAATCATCTACATAATACTCACCTGCGTGCTTCTGTTCAGGAAGAACAACGACAGGCTGCACGGCGACGCCTTGGCAGACTATAACAAGGCAAGGGTGACTATCACGATAGGTCTTGCGATATGGGTGGTAGTAGCAGGAATTCAGTTCATAACCAGATATGTTCTCATTTCAAGCATCGGAAATGCGCTCATGCTGCTGTACATCTACCTCAACTTCGAAAACCCCAAGCGATTTGCCGATGATGAGACCGATACCCTCAACCGGCAGGCATTCCACATAATGGTGCCGGAAATGCTCGCGCGCAAAAAGACATTCTGGCTGCTCAGCTTAACGGTGGACGACATCGAACAGATAAGCAAGAGCATGGGCTACGACCAGATGAAGCTTATTCTGCGCACGGCTGCAGACAGAATGACGACGGTGCTGCCTAAATCACGGTTCTTCCACTCGCGCAGCAACACGCTTTCCATGTTCCTCTCTGACAGGGAGCAGGTGGACGCATTGCTGAAAAGAGCGGGCAGCGCGGATTTTGCAGTGCCATTCGGCAACGGAACATTCAAGCCGCAGTATCACATAACCGTCATTGAGTGCCCGAAATTCGGCAGCACCCCCGATGAAATATACGACACCCTCGACTATGTTCTCAGACACCATCATCACCATGAAAACGGCAAGGTGTTCTGGATAAACGAGGACACGATAAAGGACAAGAACTACCGCAAGGAAGTGCTCGCATTGCTGACAAGAGCAGTGCACACAAAGGCATTCAACGTGGTATATCAGCCGATATGGTCCACAAAGGAGCACTGCTTTGCCTCCGCTGAGGCGCTCGTGCGCCTGCAGGACTGCGGGGACCTCGGCTTCATTTCCCCTGAGATATTCATTCCCATGGCTGAGGAACAGGGAATGATAGACGAGATAGGCAGCATCGTGTTCGAAAAGGTGTGCAGCTTCGCGGCAGAAAACAAACTCTGGGAAAAGGGTATCCACTATATCGAGGTAAATCTCTCGGGAATGCAGAGTGTGGATCCGTCGCTCCCAGCGCAGCTTTCGTCGGTCATGGAGCATTACGGCATCGAGCCGAAGTTCATCAATCTCGAAATAACCGAAACAGCCTCCATAGACGGTGGAGAACTTCTTGACGCAAATATGAGACGCCTCCGCAGCCTTGGCTGCCACTTCTCAATGGATGATTTCGGCACGGGATATTCCAACCTCTCGCAGATGGCAAAGGTCCACTTTGAGCTGGTGAAGCTTGACAAGAGCCTTATATGGCCGGCTTTCGGTGAAAGTCCCGAAGAAGCGATGGTGATACTGAACAGCTGTATCGCCATGATACTCCAGCTGGGTGCGAACATCGTCGCAGAGGGCGTAGAGACCGAGGAGCAGGCAAAATTCCTGGCAGAACACGGCGTAAGGTATCTGCAGGGGTATTTCTACAGCAAGCCCGTCCCCGGGGAAGCATTCCTCGAGAAGATAAACGCTGGCGCATAAACCGCATTACAACGCCGCTCACAATTCGTTAAGTAAAAAATGTGCGAAAAATTAGGTAAATGTGCACATGGAAACTCTAAAAGATTTAGTCAAAAATACTATTGAAATCCGTACTTCTTTTTGCTATACTATACTTAAAGAAGTGCGGAACACCGCACCGGTAATTAAAGGTAACCTCTAAAAATCTCCTTCACGGCAGATTTCTATGACTTATATCATCTGCGTCGTTACCAAACCTTGAAATACATCAAGTATACGCATTATCGCTTCGCGAAAACACTGCGGTTTGGTGCCTTGCATCTGATATAAGTCATATACGAAATCTGCTCGTGTCCCGGTTTTTAGAGGTTACCTAAAAAACAGAGAGGTATTCACATGAGCTTAGAAATCTTTGGTCAGAGCATTCCTAACATGCCCTGGCAGGACAGACCCGAGGGCTGCAAGGACGTTATCTGGCGCTACAACGCTAACCCCATCATTCCCCGCGACCTGCTCCCCACCAGCAACTCCATCTTCAACTCCGCTGTTGTTCCGTTTGAGAGCGACAAGGGTCACTTCGCAGGCGTATTCCGCGTAGACGACAAGGAAAGAAACATGGCTATCCACGCCGGTTTCTCCAAGGACGGCATTCACTGGGACATCAACCCTGAGAAGGTTGAATGGATCAACGACGATCCCGAGACTGCTGAGGCTAATCCCTGGCAGTATGGCTACGACCCCCGCTGCGTATGGATCGAGGACAGATTCTGGATCACATGGTGCAACGCATACGGCTGGAAGCCTACCATCGGCGTGGGCTGGACCAAGGACTTCAAGGAATTCCACCAGATGGAGAACGCATACCTGCCCTTCAACAGAAACGGCGTTCTGTTCCCGAGAAAGATCAACGGCGAGTATGTAATGTTCTCCCGTCCTTCCGACTCCGGTCACACTCCTTTCGGTGATATGTACCTGTCCCACTCCAAGGATATGACTTACTGGGGCAAGCACAGACACGTTATGGCTCCTGACAGAGGCTGGGAGTCCAAGAAGATCGGCGCAGGTCCTATCCCGATCGAAACAAGCGAAGGCTGGCTGGTATTCTACCACGGCGTTCTCGAGAGCTGCAACGGCTTCGTTTACAGCTTTGGCGCCTGCATTCTCGACAAGGATCAGCCCTGGAAGGTCAAGTATCGCTGCCGTGAATACCTCATCAACCCGCGCGAGATCTACGAGACCGTCGGCGACGTTCAGAACGTTACATTCCCCTGCGCAGCTCTCTGCGACAAGGACACCGGACGTATCGCTATCTACTACGGCTGCGCTGATACCTGCGTAAGCATGGCATTCTGCTACGCTGAGGAAGTTGTTGAGTACGTAAAGGCTCACTCCAACAAGTATTGATAATACATCTTATATCGGGCAAACCAGACTGCTTCTGCGGTCTGGTTTTGTTTTTGGCGGAATAAAAACCCCTCCATATGCAAAGACTATTCCCACAAGGGGGAATGCATATGCCGATAAAAGCAGTTGATCTGCGTAAATACTACCAGGTAGGAGGTACCACGGTAAGGGCGCTCGACGGAGTGAGCCTGGACATTGCCGACGGTGAATATGTAACGATATGCGGCGCCAGCGGCAGCGGGAAATCCACGCTGATGAACATACTCGGCTGCCTCGACACGCCCACGTCGGGGAACTACATGCTCGACGGTGAGAGCGTACCTGAAATGGACGACGACCAGCTGAGCCGGATACGCGGCAGACGCATCGGGTTCGTGTTCCAGAGTTTCAACCTGATACCCACGCTGACCGCGCGTGAAAACGTGGAACTGCCGCTGCTGTATCGCGGAGTGCCCAGAAAACAGCGCCACGAAGCAGCAACAGAGGCTCTGGAGCAGGTAGGTCTGCTGGAACGCGCAAACCACCGTCCCGGGGAAATGAGCGGAGGGCAGCAGCAGCGCACCGCGATAGCACGCGCAATTGCCGCGCGACCCTCGCTGATACTCGCGGACGAACCCTGCGGAAATCTCGACAGCCGCTCAGGGCGTGTTATCTGCGAGATTCTCGAAGCGTTGCACATGTGCGGAAAAACGATAGTCATGATAACCCACGACGAAAATGCCGCCCGCAACGCCGAGCGACTTATCCGCATTTCCGACGGGAAGATAGCTAAATGCTGACAAAGGCACGACCGCAACGGTCGTGCCTTTTGATGTTATTCAGCGTTTTCTTCTGCGGGGGCTGCCGGAGCCTCAGCCGCCTTTGCAGCCTTTTTAGCGGCGCGCCTGTGCTTTATCAGGATAGTCCAGAGAACTACGTTTATCAGCGCTATCAGCACGCAGCCGCCAATGATAATGATGGGTATGATATCCATTGCCTGCAGCTGTACGCAGTAGTAACCAACGCCGTCCTCCAGCGCAGGGGCGTCCACTATCAGGTAGTGCCCGTTCTCGGTGAACGGAACGTTCTTCCAGGAACCGTTCACGAACTGCATCACGTTAAGGCTTCCCCTGCCCTCGGGCGCCAGGAAGCGCAGCGCGGTGATCTCACCGTCGGCTATCGCGCAATCCACGGTAACTAAGCGCAGCTCGCTGTTGTTGTCAGGAGCGAACACACTGCTGCTTTCAGTCTTGACTGAAATGCTGCCGCTGTCGCCGAAAAGACCGTCCGCAAGCACCAGCCCGAAGCCGCTTTCGGACTTCTCGGGGCTCTCTATCACCGTAACGTAAGGCGTGTATATAGCCTCCACAGTCACGGGGAATGTAATGCAATTACTGTCGAAATCGCTCCACTTTGCAAAGCAGCCCGATTTTGCGGGTATCTCGGGGAAGTCGCTCTCCCGGAGCGCACCGCCGTATTCCACAGCCACCGTGCTGACAGTTTCACCGTCAACCACGAATGTTACATCGATGACTGCGGTGCTGCCCGCGAGTTCACGGTATTTCTCGAACGAAACCGGCTCAGCCTTGCCAGCGTAGCTTATTCCGTCGATGCCGGCAATACCGCGGTCAACGAAGCTGTTGCGCAGTATTTCCGCATTCTCATCAGAGAAATCCACATAACCCGCTATCGAGCCGGAACGCTCCGTGCAGTCGTATGCGTCAAGTATCGCAGCGTTATCCGTGAGTATCAGACCCTGCCCTGCAATACCGCCGACATAGCCAGCCGACGAAATAGTCACCTTGGCAATGCACTTTCTTATCGCCGAAACCGAATAGCCTGCAATGCCGCCCGCATAGTTGCCGGAGGAACTGGTCACCTTACCGTTTTCGGTGGAACTGAGCACAACGCCCATATCCTGCTTGCCGACGATACCACCGCAGTAGTTCTTCTTTGCGGTTATCTCGCCGGTATTGGTGCAGCTGTCGATAACGTCGCGCACCTTATAGCTGAAGCTGAACGAACGCTGCCCCTCGGAAGCGATATCGTCCTCCGGGTCGAAATCAAAGTCGATCGCCATGGAACCGGTGATACCACCTACATTCAGGTCGCCCTGAACTCCACCGTAATTCACGCATGCAAGCGCCTTGCCCTGCCTGCTGCTGGAACCGTCCTCGGATACGTCAGTGGTAATTCCGCTGTCGTCGTCCTTTTCAAGCACCTTGTCTTTCAGTTCCTGTAGAATGTCGGTTATCTTCGAGAATTCATCGCTTATAGCCTGAAAGTCGTCAAGCAGGACGTCTCCCTGGGCTTCCGCGGTGCTGCTTATTGAAGAAACCGCGCTGGTGATTCCGGAGAAGTCATTCGAAAAGCTGTTGAGAGCTGCGGTGAAATCCGCGTCGGCTGCCGGGAATTCAACAGTCGGCTTGTCGCTCAGGTTCTTAACCGTCCCGGAAAGCTGGTCGAATGCGTCCGCGAACGTATCGCACGCCTTTTCAAGATACACGGAAGCGTCAGAAGCCGACTGCGAAGCGCCCTGCAGCTTGTCTATAGCCGCGTTGATCTTATCCGCTGCCGCGTCGAAACTCTCTCCGGAGGAAGATATCGTTTCTGCCGCGTCGGAAAGCTTGTCGGCAGCGTCCGCGATAGCCTGCACGCCGTCCTTCAGCTTGCCGGAATCTATCTGCGTCGTTATCTCGTCGATTGCCTTGTTGATATCGTCCGCAGAGGTCGTGATATTGCTGATAGCCTGGTTGATATTCTCAAGCTGCTTGGAGATCTCGTCATAAACATCGCCAGGAACGCTGGAATTGCTTATATTCTTGAATGCGTCCGTGATATCGTCGATGGCTTTCTGCGCCTCGTCAAGAGCATCGCTGAGTTCCTCGGCAGCGCTCTCCATTTCTTTGAGCCCCTTGTTAAGCTCGTCGGTATCGACAGCATTCTGAATGTGCTCCGCTGCCTTTGCAACATGCTCGCCAGCCGCCTGGATATTATCGGCAGCCGCGCTCAGTTCTTTCTTTACCTTGTCGGTATCAGGCACCTCTGAGGAAGCCGCTTTCAGCGCTGCGGCAGCGTGTACTGCAGCCTTACCGAGTTCCTCAGAAGCGGAAACGTACTCGTCAAGCCCCTTCTGAAGTTCGTCCGCGTCAACTGCGCCGACTATCTTCTGCAGCGCGCTGCTCATCTTGCTCAGCGCCTTTGTGATGTCCTGCATGCTCTCGCCAAGCGCTACAAGCCCGTCTGAAAGCTGCTGGAAATCCTTGCCGTTCACCCATTCTTTAAGCTTGTCGCACGCGTCGCCTATCTTTGACAGCGCCGTGGAAATGTTCCTTACCTCGCCGTTGGCGTTGTTCAGCGCCTTGATAATGTCCTTCACCGCTGCTTCAACGCGGTCGGTGTCGCCCATTCCCTCTGCTAAATTATCGGCTGCCGCGCTGATGTCGTCCAGCGCTGCGGATATCTGGTCAATGGCTCCGTTAAGGGTGTCAAGCCCCTCCTTGCCCTCGTCTACCGCAGCCTTCATATCGTCGCCGGAAGCGTTTATCTGGTCGAACACCTCTTCAAGCGAATTACTGAACTGGCTCAGCAGGTCAAGTCCGTCGCGGAAGCCGTCCAGCGCCGGACCAACGCCGTCAAGCGCCTCGTCCACGCGGGCAGATATCTCGTTTATTCCGTCTGTCCAGCCGTTGTAAAGCTCCGTTGTCCTGTCGGAAATATCGTCAGCGGACTTACGCAGATTATCCATCTGCCATGTCAGTCCCTGGACCTTGCCGTTTATCGCGTCACCGGCGCCCTTTGCGTCGTCGATAAGGTCGTCCACAAGTCCACCCAGCACGTCCAGCTCATCAAGCAGCTTCTGTACCGTGTCCTTGTCGAAATCTATGCTCTGGTAAGGCTCCATCTGCCCGACAATGCCGCCTACGTCCTTCCTGCCGAATATTTCACCATGGTTGGTGCAGGAATTCACAAAGCCGCTCTGTCTGCCGATAATTCCACCGACATTGTAGCCGATGTGCTGATAACCCACCGTGCCGAAGTTCTCGCACCCCTGCACGATGCCGTCGGAATAACCCGCGATGCCGCCTGCGTCAGTCATTGAAGACGGCTCCTCAGAGGACATTATGCTGTCCCAGTCGATATCCTGGATAGACAGCTTGGCTTCGCTTGCCGTGGTATTTACACTGCACCTGCTGGTGCTGTTGAGTATCGCACCGGAACTTGTTCCCGCAATGCCGCCTGTGGAATGCGAACCCGTGATGGCTCCGGAAGCGCTGCTGCCGGAAATAAAACCGGTCTTTTCGTTCACGCCGGCAATTCCGCCGACATTCGTCGTACCCTTTATGGTCCCCTCAAAGCTGCAGTTTGTGATATTGCCGGAGTTGCTGCCCGCGATACCGCCGACATTCTCACCGCTGCCGCCGGGGGTAATGGTTCCCTTTACTTTCAGCTCCTTGACTATCGCGCCGCGCTGTACATACCTGAAAAGCCCCGCATAGGAACCGTCGTCATTTATCCCTACGCCGGAAATGGTATGCCCCGCGCCGTCGAAAATACCGCCGAACACCGGTATCGGTGTGTATTCCCCGGAAAGCTCGATATCAGTGCCCAGCGTAACGTAAAGGTTCTTGCTGTAGGTATCGAGCCTGCAATCCTGCGCGAATTTCAGAAATCCCTCTGTGTCCGAGATGGTGAGCTGCTCTCTGTCCGACTGCACCGTGGAACTCCCCGCAGCGACTGCCTGCATGGGCACTGTCATCGCAAGAGTGAGCGCAGCAAAAACGGAGATGATCTTCTTCATGTATTTCATTGCCTTAATCCTCCGTTTCGTCTAATATGTCGTCTACGTCGTCCGCAGTGTCAAGACCTTGCTCCGGTGGAGCGTTCTTGTCTGACGGACTTTCAACATCCGCTATGCGGTTTCCGTCAGCGTCGATGTGGTTGATTATCTGACGGTCTACCTTTTCCTTCATCGAATCAGCCGCGTCGGAATCCAGCTGTGCGCTTATCTCGCCGTGTATCATACCGGAGATGTTGGCGTCAACGATACCGCATACATAGCCGCGTACGCGTCCGTTAACGCGCATGTAGCCGGAGCGCTTCTGTATGAGTTCCCTGTGCTTGAGCGTGAACGACGTCTTTTCGATGATGACATCGCCGAGCAGGAGTATCTGCGGCAGCACGAACATAACAAGCCCGATGGAGATGAGGGTACCGCGCCCGAGGCAGATACCAACGGAGGATATCGCAACATCAGATGAAAGGAAGCCGATGAGAAGTCCCGCGATAGCGAGTATCGCACCGGAAGTGATTATCGTCGGGAACGCCTGGTTCAGCGTTTCCACCATAGCGTCCTTTATGGACATGGATTTTTTCAGCTCAGTGTAACGGCTGGAAATAACGATAGCGTAGTCGATGTTTGCACCCATCTGAATGGAGCTTACGATGAGGTAACTCAGGAAGAATATGTTTGTATCCATGAGCACCGGCACTGAGAAGTTTATCCAGATAGAGCCCTGGATTATTGCCAGAAGCAGCACGGGCAATCCCGCAGACTTGAACGTGAACACCAGGATAACCAGCACGAACAGGAATGACAGGACGCTTACCATCAGGTTATCAGTCGAGAACACGCTGGACAGGTCGTAGTCTGATGTCGAGTCGCCGACGATGTAGGAGTTTTCAGGGTAGAACTCCTGCACCACTGCATGCAGTTCATCGAGGAACTTGAATGTTTCCTCGCCCTCTTCAGGGACGTTTGCATAAACCAGCATACGGCTGTAATCATCGGTTTTCAGCTGCTTCTTTGCGTCGTCGAGCTGGTCGTGCAGATCGTCGATTTTGTCGTTGAGGTCGTCGTCGAGATTTACATAACCCGCTTCCTTTTCATCATAGATGAACGTGAACATGTCGATAAGCGGCACGGAATAATTGCTCACCGTGGAACTCGTTATCGAGCCGACTATCTGTCCGTAATCCTCCTGGTCCGCTGCATAAGCCGCATAGGCAAGCTGTACGACTTCGATATCCATGTCGGTCAGTTCCGCGAACTGGCGCGGCGTAAGGGAATCGGTCAGAACATAACCGTCCATGGCTTCGATGTTCGCAAGTCCCATGGTGGATTCCACCTGGGGCATTTCCTCAATGCGTTTCAGCAGCTGGTGTTCCTTGTCATAGCTGCCTGCCGGGACTATTATTGCCATCATGTTGTTGGAGCCAAAGGTTTCGTCTATCTTTTCTTCGGCTATCTGGGTGGCATTCTTGGTGTATGTGGAAAGCGTGGAATAACCGTAAACGTAATTGGTCTGGTTGGAGAGAATAAAGCCTGCAACCAGTATAACCGCGAATATCGGAGGCACAATGAACCTGGTCTTTACGTCGAACTTACCCACAGCCGTGATGTTCGGTACGAAGTTGCGGTGGTGCGTCTTGTCGATAAGCGGCGAGAAGGACATCAGCAGTCCGGGCATCAGCGTGAAAACGACGAAGATACTGAAGAAAATCGCCTTGCACAGCACGATACCAAGATCAAAGCCAAGCTTGAACTGCATCAGCATCATAGCCACCATGCCGGAAAGCGTGGTAAGGCAGCTGGAGGATATCTCCGGGATAGCCTTGCTGAGCGCAGTCACGACCGCGTCGCGGGCGTCCATATTGACGCGCTCCTCGGTGTAGCGGTTGCAGAGGATGATCGCGTAGTCGATGGCGAGCGCGAGCTGCAGAACTACCGCGATGGAGTTGGAAACGAAGGATATCTCGCCAAATATGAAGTTAGTACCCATATTCAGCAGCGCTGCCATGCCGAAAGTCATCAGCAGCACCGGTATCTCCATGTATGTGTGCGATGTAAAGAACAGCACTCCGATGATGATCACCAGCACTATAACGACAACGGTCTGCATTTCTGCCGCGATGGTCTCTGAGGAACTGTTGCCGACGGCGCTGTTTATGTACTCGTCATAAGGCTCCAGCTTTTCCTTGATGGCTACCATGGCGTCCTTGGAGATCTGGTCGTCCTCCTCGCCGTCGAACGTGACGGTAAGCAGAGCGGAACCGTTCTTGTAGCTGTCCTCGTCGTTTTCCACCTTTACAGTGGTGACGCCATCGATTTTTTCAAGCTCCGCAGCTATCTCTTCCGCTTTTTCGAACGTGACATTCTCCAGCATTATGCTGCCGGAGCCATATGTGATGAACTGGTCGTTCATCAGGTCAAGTCCGACGCGGGTCTCAGAGGTATCCGGCAGATAACTTGTGATATCGTTATTTACCTGCGTCCAGCCGGTGGCTATCGCACAGAATATGCCGGCAATAATGTAGAACAGATAAAAAGCCTTGCGCTTGTCAACGATAAGCGCAGCGATCTTTTCTATCGGCGTCTGCTTTTTCTTTTGCGTACTCATCTGCATTCTCCTGTCTTTATTCAGCGGTGTTCGCTGTTTTTACAAATAGATACAATAATACAGATTAATTATAGCACGCTTCCCTACTTATTTCAATAAACAAATGCGCCTTTTTGTCCTAAAAACAACAAAAAGGCGCATGGCGTGAAATACTGATGTTATCCCTGTGCGGCAGTAATAAGAGCATTCGGTATGGCAGCGGAAAGGGTACCGGTGATATAACGCGCCAGCCGCTGGCGGTCGTCCAGGACGTCGCGCTCGATGCAGTCCAGCAGGATACCAGCCACCGCTTCCGTCAGGAACTTGCTCAGGAACGCCTTGTAGCCCTCCTCAACGTTAAGCCCGCGGAGCTGCTCCACCTCGCATACCAGCTTGTACACCGGCTGGTAGATGTCCTTGAAAAAGAACCTGCCCAGTTCCGAGCGCCCGATGGAACGCACAATATTCTGCAGCATCGCGAGGTTTTCGCCGACGTAATCCAGCACGAATTCCAGCGCCTTTGAATTGTCGTGCACAAGGTCGTATTTGTCAAAAAGCAACAGCGCCTCCTGCTCAAGCGTCCATTTCAGCAGGGCATAGATGTCCTCAAAATGATAGTAGAACGTCTTGCGGTTGACCCCGCAGGATTCAACCAGTTCGCGTATCGTTATGCGGTTTATGGGTTTGCTCTCCATCAGCCTTTTGAGCGCCGCAGAAAGCTCCTGCTTTGTCTGCAGGGATTGTTCAGTGTGCTTCATATATTATCTCCGTCGGGGTGACCTCAATTAAAGTTTTCCGGACATTTCGCACGATTTGTCCGGCTATTTTATTATAGCCGAAATTGTCTGCTTTGTCAAGCGTATATACATTTAAGAAATATGCCTTTCTGCCCTTGATTTTTTTGTGATAATGTGGTATCATATATTTTAGATAACCTCTAAAAACCGGGACACGAGCAGATTTCGTACATGACTTATATCAGATGTTAGGCGTCAAACCGCAGCGTTTTCGCGAAGCGATAATGCGTATACTGTATGTATTTCAAGGTTTGACAACGAAGCAGATGATATAAGTCATAGAAACAATGGGCATAGACAGACCGTCTGGCTCCACATCATTCCACTGAACGAACTTCTTTTCATCAGCAGTTTTCACTCCACCCACGAAGCTCACGCAGAGTTTCGACGGTTTCGCGCACTGCCTGTATCGCGCTCTCCACCTCGTCAGCGGTCGTGAATTCCGACAGGGTGAGCCTGAGCGAGCCTTTCAGCATTTCTGCGGGAATTCCCATAGCCCGCAGCACATGCGACGGCTCCTCATTCCCGCTAGAGCACGCCGAACCCGAGGATGCGCACACGCCCCGCAGGTCAAGTCCCAGCACCAGGCTTTCGCCCTCCACCCCGGCGAATGAAACATTGACGTTACCGCACAACCTTGGTGAAACCCCGCCGTTCAGCCTGCTGCCTGAAATATCGAGCAGCCCTGCAATGAGCCTGTCCCGCAGCGCCGATATTCCCGCGGCTTTCCCGGGAATATCACGGCACGCGTATTCCATAGCCGCACCCATAGCCGCTATAGCCGCAGTGTTTTCCGTGCCGGAGCGCAGACCGTTTTCCTGCCCGCCGCCGTATATCAGCGGAACGACCGGTGCGCCGCCCCTGCAGTAAAGCAGACCCGCCCCGCGAAGTCCCCCAATCTTGTGCGCCGAAACCGACATCATGTCGCAGCCGATATCGCCCACGCTCAGCGGAACGTACCCCGCAGCCTGCACCGCGTCCGTATGGAAAAGCACGCCGCGTTCCCTGCATATCGCGGAGATCTCACGCACCGGCTGTATCGTGCCGACCTCGTTATTAGCCGCCATCACTGAAACCAGCGCCGTCCGTTCCGTGATAAGTTCCCGCGCCTGTTCCACCGAAACATAACCCTCCGCGTTCACGTCAAGGTACTGTACATCAGCCCCGAAGTGCTCCAGGAACCTGCAGCACTCCAGAATTGCGGGGTGCTCTATTTTCGTTGTGACTATGCGGTTCCTGCCGTTCTGACGACCCACCAGGAATGCGGATCTGACCGCCATGTTATCCGCTTCCGTCCCGCCGGAAGTAAAAACTATCTCCCCGGGACTTGCGCCTATCGCTTTCGCGCACTTTTCCCGCGCTTCTATTACAGCCAGCGACGCGCGCCGTCCCTCTGAGTGTATCGACGACGGATTACCGCAGCATTCCGTCAGGAACGGCATTGCGGCTTTCAGCACGCATTCCAGCGCCGGTGCGCTTGCCGCATTGTCAAGATATATCACCGTGCCGCCTCCTTTATCCTGTCGATGGTCCATTCCCATTCCGGGAAGTCCCTCAGTATTCTCGCGATACAGCGCCAGATGAATTCCTCGCGCAGCACCGGGTGCTCCCGCATCTGCTGCTTTGCACCCCACAAATGGGTGTACTTATCCTGCGGGAAGAACAAGAATTCCTTTTCAAGCAGCGTTTCCACCGGGGTTCCTGTGAATTCCGCGCACATAGCCGCCATTCGCTGTTCCGCGAAAACCATGTATTTCAGCCGGTCATCGCACCTCTCCGCAGATTTCATGAACGCTATCGCCTGCGATGTGTAGAATTCCTTGAGCGAGTTATCCGGCATGTACAGAAACGCCGTATTCAGCGGCAGCACTTCCCTGCTGAAATCAGGAATGCTGTGCCCCGGCGCGCGGAAATACTCAAGCGCCGGATAAATATCAGGGTTCAGGTCCTCGCGGTGTGCGGCGATGAGCGCCCTGCCGAATTCCGGCTTGTGCCACACGATGAGATCGGTGTCTATCATCACGCAGGGGGCTGCCATCTGCCGCAGCGCGAACAGCTTCCCCGCTGCCCAGAACATCTGCGGGTCTATGCCCTCGAGGTCGTCGGGCACTGTGTCCCTCACCTCGTCCCAGACCGTTTCCAGCCCGGAATTTCTGACGTAATCCGCAGCAGCCCTGTCGCAGTACAGGAATATCCTGCTGCCGTCCCTGCGCCACTGCAGCGCGGAGATCACGGCGCAGTAAAGGTCGAAATCCTCTAAAGCAAAAGCCCCGTTATTTTTCGCGAAAAACGGAGCCGTAGAAATTATATGAAATGCGTCCAAATAGTTACCTCTGTCAGATTATATGAATACCGTAGCCGAAGCAGTCCAGCGGACATCTGCGCAGGCACTCGTACATTATCCTGTCGTATTCGTCAGCTGTGATCGCAAAACTGCCATACCCCATCGGGAAGCTGCCGAATGCATACGCCCCCAGACCCGTGAACGAACCGCCAAGCATGAACGAACCGCCCAGGAACGAACCTGCAAAGAAAGACCCACCGCGCCAGGAAGTCCCGCTAAACGAGCCAAACGAACCGTAAGAACGGTGGAAGCTGCTGCCGAAGCGCCATTCCCACTCCCATTCCCACAGGCTGAATTTCGTGAAGCTGCCGACGTAGCTGCCGGAATAACTGCCCGAAAAGCTGCCGTAATAGCCCCCCGCATAACTCCCGAAATAGGAGCCTGCAAAACTGCCGGAATTCCACGCCAGACCGGAGCCGAACGCAGTCATTGAGCCATTGTAAGAGCCAGCCGCGGGAGCATCGCGAACATTCTCAGCCCCGCTGAACACCTGCAGTGATGCCGGCGCAGTCACGCCGAAAACCTGAGCAAGCCGTAAGTCGAGTTCCGGGTCGGAAGGGTCGATGGTTTCAAGGCGCTCTGCCTGTTCCTCACCGCCGTGTTCCCTGAGCCATTCTGCCAGACTTCCCCCCAGAAAATAGCCCCGAAGCGCAGCCATGTCGAAATGTTCTGTTATCTCAGACGCGTTGTTTATCCTGCACCGTCCGAACCATAAGGAACAATCCAACGGAGCCACCTCCTCTGCTATTCCGGGACGTCGTCCCCTTGTATCAATTATAGCATATTTTCAGCAATAATGCAACAACAATTATATATATTGTGGCTGAATTTGATATTATTGCCCGTCAGCCGTGGAAATTCCGCTTTTTGTTGCCCATCATGAGCCGTATCATCACAGACATTGCAGATTTTTTGGCTGCCGCTAAAAGCAGCTTTTCCTCCTCAGTAAAGCCGTTCCAGTTGATGTCGGCGTTTTCAGGCAGCCTCATGTACCTTGCGGGGATTTCCGAAGCGGCAAGCCTTGCGAGTTCCCTGCGGCATACCTCGCAGTCGCACGCATTGAACCGCGCCAGCACCCCTGGCGCTTCCGCTGATATCACCATTTCAGTCAGGTCGCGGGTTATGAGCGGAGCGGACTGCTCCTCCTCGCGGAGCTTTTCATTCTCTGCGTCGCGCCGCATGACCCTGGACAGGGGTTCAATTCCCCTTAACTGTCTCGGAATGCGGCTCTTGCCCGCGGCAATCACCTGGTTTTCCGCGCAGGCATCCTGCACCAGCTTCATCACGCTGGGAGTTTTCAGGCTCGGAGTTTCGTCGGTTTTTTTCGGCTCTTCTTGCTGCGGCTTCTGTTTTGGCTTGACTGCAGCTTTTTCCGACTTCCCCCTGGGAGCTGTCTTTTTCACCTGCGATTTGGCGTCCGTCGCGCTTTTCCCCTTTTTGCGGGAATTTTCGCTGCGCTCCTGCACCAGCACTGCGCCCTCCGGGTCGCTCATGTAGCGCTCGGTGATCATGTTGTCATCTCTCATGTTCACTTTGTATTATCGCACTTTACGCCCGTAAGTTCCTCTATAAACTTGAGGTATTCCCTTGCAACCTTCGACTTGGGCAAATATGTGATCACGCTCTTGCCGTGCGCGGGCGCTTCTGCAATGCTAACGCTGGCGCTTATGCGGTTCTTGTATATTTTGGTGTTGAGCTGATCCGCGATGACGTTTGCCAGGTCCTCGACATCCCTTGTGAGCGTGAGCCTCGGGTTGTACTTATTCAGCAGAATTCCACCGACTTTAAGGTCCTTATTGTAATACCGCTGTACCGCGAATATCGTCTGCTTCAGCTGGGCAATTCCCTGCAGGCTGAGTATCTCGCACAGCATTGGGATTATCAGTTCGTCCGACGCGGTGTAAGCGTTTATGGTGAGCACAGAAAGCGCCGGTGGAGTATCCAGTATGATATAGTCATATTCGTCCCTTATGCTATCAAGCTGCTCGCGCAGAATGTATTCGCGTCCCACGCCGGTAAGTTCCAGCTCCACGCCGGAAAGCAGAATATTCGAAGAGATCACGTCGCATACTTCACCATGCTGTATCGCGTCGGTGATGTCGCAGTTTTCCTTGAACACATCGTAGATCGTGTATGTGTCCTCTGCCTCCCCGCCCAGGGAAAAACTGAGATTTCCCTGCGGGTCGAGGTCTATCGCCAGGACTTTTTTTCCAGCCCCGGCAAGTCCATCGCAGATGGAGCAGCATGTCGTAGTCTTTCCAACGCCGCCCTTCTGGTTTGTCAGTGCGATTATTTTTGCCAAAATATTACCCCCGTAACGGCCGAAGCCGCGTATTTCTCAGACATCACAAGGGCGCACAGTTACTGTCCGCCCTCGGTCGTTATTTGTTGCCGTATCAGAAGCCCTCAGGATCCTTGTACTCGTCGGTAGCGCTGTCCTCGGGTATGTAGATATGGTAATTCGTCTTACCGTTCTTCTTAACGAAGTACATCGCGGTATCAGCAAAGGAGAGCAGCTCGTTGACGTCCTCTGTATGCTCAGGGCAGAACGCAACGCCGATACTTGCCTTGACGTCGATGTGCATTCCACCGTCTGCGGTATCATAACCCGCATACAGTTCGTTGATGATATCCATGGAGATATTCTCGATGTTCTCGATATCCTCCTGATTGGTGAAGCAGAGCACGAACTCATCGCCGCCGAAACGACCAGCAAAGCCGCCTCTGTCGTCCACCTTCTTGCGAATGGTGTCAGCCACGAACCTGATGACCTCATCACCGATGGTGTGACCATAACGGTCGTTGATGAACTTGAAGTCGTCCACGTCGATGAACAGGGCAGCAACGCGCTTAGTACCGCGGCGCTCGATCTCAGATGTGAGGTTCCTGATGAATGTGTTTCTGTTATACAGCTGAGAGAGGAAGTCGTAGCTTGCACGCTCAGAAAGCTGAAGTTCAAGCTTCTTCTCGTTATCGATATCCGTCATGACGCCGATAACTCTCAGCGGTTCACCCAGACGGTCGGTGATGCATACAGCGCGGAGGGATACCCAGATAAGTGCGCCGTTCTTGTTCTTCAGCTGATATTCACCGCTGTAACCGTTCTTGTTCTTGAGCAGCTGGTTAATGTCGCGCTTGTACTTTTCAGCGTCCTCCTGGCTCATCAGGGAATCGATGAACTTACCGTTGGACAGCGTGGACTGCTCGGTGTCGATATCAAACTTAGCCAGCATATTGGGGGAGCAGTACATTCTTTCCTTGTGGAAGTCCCACTCGAACAGCATGTTATCGGACAGTTCCGCGATGGTGCGGTGACGTTCCTCGCTGAGGAATACCTCGTCGAGCAGGTCGTTGAAGGAAGTCTGTATCTCGCCAAGCTCGCTCTTTCTGTTTGTTACCTTGAAGCGGATGTCAGTTGCGCCCTCTGCGTCGGAGATCTCGGTCATGGTCTTGAGCATTCCGCTCATGTTGCCGAGGAACCTGCCTATAACTATGAGCGAACCAACGGAGAATACCACTGCAGAAGCTGCGATAACCACCCAGCCAAACAGGTTTGTGGTGAGTGAGAAGCTGCTGAAGCTACCTGCGTCAGCGATCGCTACCCATCTCCACTCGGTGATGTTCTTATCTACAAGACCTACGCAGTAAACGCTGCCGCCTGCCTTACCCTTGATAGACTTTGTATCGGAGGCATTCTTGAGAGCCGCGTAACCTGTGTTTGCGAAATCATAATACTGCTTTAAGCCGTCATTCCAGAGAACGGAATTGGAGAAATCCTTGCTGACTGCGCCGTCTGTCTGGTTGAGTGCGACGCCGTTGGAGTCAACGATCATAAATCTGCCGTTGGAACCGAGAGAACCGGAAATAGCCTTCATAACGCCACTGTCGCTGCCCACGGAAATGATCTCCACGAGGGAACCTGCAACATTGGAGCTGTCGTCCTTTATCGGTGCGGAAACGTAAATAGCGTCTGTCTGCTGCTCTGCGTAGCCGGTCCATGAAAGCACGCCGGAAACATTCTGCATATCAGCAACGCCGTTCTCAGGGAGGTTTTCAAAGATACCGCCGGTGGCGCCGTTCACGGAAGCAACAACTGTTCCGTTGCTGTCGAGTATAAGCACATCGAGCACATCGCTGTCGGCAGCTACGATAGCCTTCATCAGACTGTCTGCGTCGCCGCTGTTGTCAACAGCCAAGCGGACAGCCTCAGTTTCTGCAGAAGCGTTAAGATTAGTCGTATAGTAGCTGAACAGCTGAGTGATGCCGGCAGATTTTGACTCAGCGACCTGAGCCAGTGTATTCAGCTTTGCAGCATTCTCATATCCCATTACCGAGAATGTGCCTATCGCGCCCACAATAACTGCCGGTAGTATTGAGAATACTAGCATAATTACCGTCAGAACTATTTTTAGCCTGAAATTGCCCATACCACTTATCCCCCTGAATATGTAATTTATTTTTCGCCCTATGGAACTCCGACACCCCCGCCGCAGCCCCGCACAAATTAAATGTTAGGCTTCTTCTTCGCCGCTTTGTCTTGCCCTGAGCAGAAGCTGCTCACGGTTGATGTACTTGCCGATAGCGTCCTCCTGTGCGGCAGTGAGGCTCTCAAATGCGCAGCCGTAGCCGATCACCTGGTTATCCTGACCTGTCTGCACCCTGAGCACTCTCGCCATGGTGTTGAGCCTGTATCCGTCGTTTAACTCAATATCAACGCACGCGCAGTCGTCCTTCAGAAACTCGAACCCGCTCGACGACATGAAAATACCGCCGACATTGATATCCTGGATATCAATAGCGACCGGTTCCTCAAAGCGTAGCGTGTCGTCGTCCCTCACCAGGAACAGCACCCTGCCCGAAAGGCTGACTTTTATCTTGAAGTATCTCCTGCGTTCCTCAAGCACCTGTGTATCGCGGTTTTTCAGGATAGAAACATTCATCTGACGGCTGTGCGCCATGGATATCTCACCGGGGTACCTTATCCTGTCGCCCGCCTTTGAATACGCAATGACAGTGACCTTTATGCCGCGTTCAAGATCCGGCAGATCCTTGCCCTTGATTATAAGAATGCTCTCCTCATCAGAATCGATATTCCGCGGGAACACAAAGTTCTTTTCAGTGGAAGCGAGCAGCGACCCTCTCTGGTCTAGCACCTCCACCTTTACTATCTTATATCCGAAAAGCAATAGCATCAATCCTCTTGTCCATATAATATATAGTAAATACCACCCGTAACCGGGACAATGACGCAGCCGGAATGTCTGCCGGCGGTCACTGCAAAAAGCAGAAATCTTCTGACCGCACACAGCGCAGATGTCGTATGCTTATCGAAAATCGTCCATGCAGTCAAAAGAACAGCATTTGTCAGAATACTCTTGTTTATATTATACAATAAACCACTACTATAAATCAAGGCATAATAGTGATTTTCTAAGAATTAGACAAAAATATTTTATTTTTTTTGGGTAACATAACAACAACGATAACCCACCGGCAAAAAATTAAAGCGATCCGATGGGATTATCCTGTTTTTACCTGTTTTTAAAAGTAACCTGCGGTTATTTATGCCTTTTTAGTCTTAATTTTGAAATGCTTGCCACAGGCGCGCATAAGACGGTCGCGGAGCTGCATAGGGGTTCCGCAGATGAAGCAGGTTTTATCGCAGATGATCGTATCAGCCTTTTTTCCGTCGCGGGACTGTGGGAAAATATAGAAGCTGTGGCTGCACTCAAACGCCTGCGCTATCTCGCTGTAAGGGAGTTCCACGACCTCCGCGTTTTCATCGTGGAGCGCGGTTGAAGCCCCGGCTGAGGACTCTTCGTCCTCGTCTCTTTCCTCGTCGGGGAGGGTGCTTATCGTCAGCACCGCCTTCTGGTCGTCGGTGAAATCCGCGCTGACGACCCTGCCGAAGCTGTCCTCCAGCTTGTCTGCACGCTTGTTGAAATATTGTATGCGCATATTATGCGGAGCAGTCGCCAGCACAAGGAATATAGCTGCGAAAATCGCCATAAGCAGCCATTCAGTGCACCACGCAGCCGCAAGCGTCAGCAGGAAGAACACCGCAGCTCCGTAGTAGCACGCAGTCTGCAGGGGTCTGACCCTGAGCAGGTACATAAAGTCCGAAAAAGCGCGTATTCTCGCCATCGTGCAGCGAGTTTCGCAAGCCAGCCTGCCGGTATCCTCGGGGTGGTTTTCCGCGTTGAATTCCTCAAACATCTTCGCGAGCTTCGCTTCTGTGGACTGTACTATCTCCTGCTGCCTCTTAGTTTTTGCCATATCTTTATTCCTTTCCGGATATTATGTTGTCTGATATGATATAATTTGCCGATATGCACGGAGTTCACCGGAGGTGAACGTATGTGCAAGGCATTTTGATCTATAATAAACGCTTTGCGTTTATTATATCATATCGCCCTCTTTTTGTAAACCCTGCCGTCAGATGTCGATTATATCATCGTCCCTGCCAGTCGCGTTTTTTATAAGCTTCATCATCTTCTCGCCGTGCTTAACGCCGATTATCACAGCCGCAAGAATTGCAAGGCTTGAGTATTTCCTTTGCCATGTGAATTACCTCCTTATAAACCGTCCCAAAGGTACTTATCCAGGTCAACGAACCCGTCCGCCGAAACCTCAACGCCCTCTTCGCGCAGAAGTTCAGCCTGCCTGTCCTCTCCGCCGAATGCAAACGCCGGAGCCGTTTTTCCAAAGCGGTTCAGCACCCTGTGACACGGAATTACCCCGGGTTCCGGGTTCGCATGCAGCGCGTAACCCACCGCCCTTGCCCACCGTGGGTTTCCCGCAAGCATTGCGACCTGACCGTAAGTTGCTACTTTCCCCCGCGGAATTCTCTTTACCACCGCATATATCCTGTCGAATGTGCTTTCCGCCATAGTACCTCCATTTTACAAAAAACGGCAGACATAACGCCTGCCGTTTGATATATTACTTTGCCGATTTCTTGGCAGACTTCTTTGTGGATTTTTCGTGCTCGATGAGCGGCTCTCCCTTGCCCTCCACGCAGTCAGCGGTGATCGTTATCTTGCTGATCGTTTCGTCGCTGGGCGCTGTGAACATGATGTCGCGCAGCGTCTGCTCAACGATGGAACGCAGACCTCTCGCACCGGTGTTGCGCTCAATGGACTTCTTCGCGATAGCCTTCAGAGCCTCCGGCTGGAACTCCAGATCGATGCCGTCAGCCTCAAACAGATACTTGTACTGCTTGATAAGCGCGTTCTTCGGCTCGTCCAGAATGCGCACCAGCGCCTCCTCGTCCAGCGCGTCGAGAACGGTGACAACCGGCAGACGACCGATAAGCTCGGGAATTATTCCGAACTTAACGAGATCTTCCTGGCTCACCTGGTGCAGTATCCTGTAGCTTTCCTTTTCCTTCTTGGAAGCCACGTCAGCACCAAATCCCATAGCAGAGCTGGAAACGCGGGAAGATATCATCTTCTCAAGTCCCTCGAATGCGCCGCCGCAGATGAACAGGATATTCTTCGTGTTGATCTGAATGAATTCCTGGTGTGGGTGCTTTCTGCCGCCCTGCGGGGGAACGTTGGAAACCGTGCCCTCAACTATTTTCAGCAGCGCCTGCTGAACGCCCTCGCCGCTTACGTCGCGGGTGATGGAGGTGTTCTCGCTGCGGCGCGAGATCTTATCGATTTCGTCGATGTAGATAATGCCGCGCTCTGCAGCCTCAATGTCGTAATCAGCAGCCTGAATGAGCCTCAGGAGTACATTTTCGACGTCCTCGCCGACGTAGCCAGCCTGCGTGAGCGTGGTAGCGTCCGCAATGGCGAACGGAACATTCAGTAGCTTTGCGAGAGTCTGCGCCAGCATGGTCTTACCAACGCCGGTAGGACCGAGAAGCAGCACGTTGCTTTTCTGCAGCTCGACCTCGTCGTCAGCCTCGTCATTGAGGAATGTACGCTTGTAGTGATTGTAAACGGACACGCTGAGTATCTTCTTCGCCTCGTCCTGTCCGATGATATACTGATCGAGATACTTTTTGATCTCCTCCGGCTTCATCAGTTCGCTGCTGTCCGAAATGAATTCAGACTCCTTGACCGGTGCAGCCTGACCCATTCTGCCGGGCTTGATGTCGCCGCTTTCGACCAGCATGTTGTAAGAGGCAAGAATGCACTCGTTGCAGATAACGGAATTCTCGCCTTTTCCTCCGTAAAGAATGCGCCTTACCTGGTTTTCATTCTTTCCGCAAAAGGAGCAAACCATCATAATTATGTGTTCCTCTCAAAAACAACGAAGCGACCGGAAAGCAGACGCTCTCCGGCGCTTTTAATTGGTGTCTTACTTTATGTCAGCCCTGCTGCTGTAAACCTTGTCGATCAAACCGTATTCCAGCGCTTCCTCAGCGGACATGAAGTTGTCGCGCTCTGTGTCGCGGCAGATGTCCTCATAGGGCTTGCCGGTATTTGCACTGAGTATCTTGTTCAGACGCTCCTTGGTGCGCTGCAGGTAGTTGGAGTGTATCATGATGTCAGTTACCTGACCGGAAAGACCGCTGCCGGAAATGAGCGGCTGGTGTATCATGATCTCGCTGTTCGGCAGGGCAATTCTCTTGCCCTTTGCGCCGGAAGAAAGCAGGAACGCTCCCATAGAAGCAGCCATACCGGTGCAGATAGTAGACACGTCGCACTTGATGTACTGCATCGTGTCGTAAATAGCCATTCCGTCGGAAACAGAGCCTCCGGGGCTGTTGATATACAGGTAGATATCCTTGTCAGGATCCTGCCCCTCAAGATAGAGGAGCTGTGCAACTACAACGCTTGCAGTCGCAGAGTTGACCTGATCGTGCAGAAGTATGATTCTGTCGTTGAGCAGGCGTGAAAAAATATCGTAGGAACGCTCGCCGTGATTGCTCTGTTCAACTACATAAGGAATATAAGCCATATTGCTCCCTTCTCCGCATAAGCGGCCGCCATCACGTGAAATTATTGACGCCGCTGGAAACCGCAGGTCCAAAAGGTACATTGCAGCCCCGGCATTCACCGGAGCCGCGTATTATGAACTTATTCAGTAACTTCCTCAATCTTAGCGGAGTCGCGAACCAGGTCGAGAGCCTTCTCGATTCTGAGGTCGTTCTTTACAGCGTCAGCAGGAACGGCAGCCTTGACCTTGTCAACGTCCATCTTGTACTGCTCAGCCATATCAGCGTATTCCTTCTCGAGATCCTCGTCAGTTACAGTGATGTTCTCCAGCTCAGCGATCTTCTCGAGAGCGAGGCGCAGGTCAACCTGGCGCTTAGCAACCTCTGTGAAGTTAGCTCTGAACTGATCCATTGTAGCGCCGGTGTACTTGAGGTAATCCTCGATGCGGATACGGTTTCTTGCGCTCCACTCACGAACGATGTCGTCGATACGGCGCTGGTACATAACCTGAGGAACCTCAGCAGTCATCTTTGCGATAACAGCGTCAACCAGTGCGTTGTCGAGGTTTGTGGAAGCCTCGTCAGCAGCAGCCTTCTCCAGCTTGGACTTGATGTCAGCCTTGTACTCGTCGAGGGTATCGAACTCGCTGACGTCCTTAACGAACTCGTCGTCAACCTCAGGCAGCTCCTTGCCCTTCAGTTCGTGCAGCTTGCACTTGAATACAGCGGGTTTGCCAGCGAGGTTCTCAGCCTGATAGTGCTCAGGGAATGTAACGTTTACATCAAACTCGTCGCCGATGTTCTTGCCAACGATCTGATCCTCAAATCCGGGGATAAAGGAACCGGAACCGAGCTCCAGCGGGAACTTCTCGCCCTTGCCGCCCTCGAAAGCAACGCCATCAAGGAAGCCCTCGAAGTCGATAACAGCGGTATCGCCGTTCTGTGCAGCTCTGTCATCAACGGAGATGCTTCTTGCGTTTCTGTTGCGAACCTTTTCGATCTCTGCGTCAACAGCAGCGTCATCTACATTCTTGGTTGTTTTCTTAACTTCTAATCCCTTATAGTCAGAAATTTCTACTACGGGCTTGGTGATAAGGTCAGCCTTGAACTTAACGCCGTTCTCCTTGCTTACCTCAACGACTTCGGTGTTCTCTACGTCAACGACCTCGAGACCGGTCTTTTCAACGATATCGGCGATATTCTGGTTGTACAGGCTGTTTACAGCGTCCTCAAAGAAAACGCCCTCGCCGTACTGAGCCTCGATAACCTTGCGGGGAGCCTTGCCCTTGCGGAAACCGGGAACAGTGATGTTCTTCTTTCTCTTGTTGTAAGCTGCGGAAATAGCGTTCTCGAATTCCTCTGCGCTGAAAGCGAACTCGATCGCTGTGGTATTTGTAGCTGTGCTGTTCTGGGAAATGATCTCCATGATTATGTTTTCCTTCCTTGTCCCTGGGGACGTAATATTTTCAGAAACCGTACAAAAATCAGGTACGGTTGATAAGAACCGGGTCAAAGCCCACACCGTCAGCCGAAACAAGACGGTATTCTATTCCGTTTCTGACTCCGTTGAGCGCGCCTTTTATGCTCGCCCCGTGCAGATGAGCGTAATAGCATCTCTTGACGCCGTAACGCTGCAGCACGTCAGTCAGGTAGACATTTTCCTCCGCGCGATATATCGGGGGATAGTGTATGAACGCAATCAGCTCGCCACCGAGCCTCACGCCTTCTTTAAGGGAAGCCTCCAGCCTGCCCGCCTCACGCAGAAGCACCTTCTGATCCGGAGCCTCTCCGTTCTCACGTATCCAGCCGCGGGTGCCGCATATCGACACTCCCTCGGCAAGGAACGCATTATTGAACAGAAAGCTGATGTTATCGAACCCGTTGGACTTCACGAAAGAGTTAAGCTTGTTCATCGTGGACCACCACAGATCGTGGTTGCCCTTTACGAAGATCTTCTTTCCGTTCAGTCGCGAGTTGATGTATTCCAGATCCTTGAAGCTTTCTTCAAGCTTCAGAGCCCACGAATGGTCGCCCAGCAGGACAACTGTGTCGTCAGCGGTTATCTTGCTGTTCCAGTTTGCTTCCAGCCTTTCAAGGTAGTTGCTCCACCCTGCGAAGATATCCATAGGCTTATCGCAGCCCAATGAAAGATGAAGGTCGCCGATCGTGTAAAGCAATGTCAGCCTCCCAGCTTGAATCAGGACTTGAGGAACTTGCAGACTACCTCGGGCATCTCCTGCTTCTCAACAGAGCCCGTGAAGCGTATCTCCTTGTTCTTTGTTGCAGCAAGCGGAGCGGGCATCTTAGTGCCGGTCTTGGACTCCAGCTCTGCGATATTCTGCCACTCGTCGTCGGAAACTGTGCCGCCTACAGCCTCGTAAACAGCGCCGCTGAACTTGTACGGGTTAGCTGTGGAAGCGATAACGGTCCTGGTCTCGTCGCCGGTAGCCTTCTTATAATCCTCGTAAACCTTCACTGCAACAGCAGTGTGGGTATCGAGCAGGTAGTTGTAGTTCTCAAAGGTGGACTTGATCTCAGCCTTTGTTTCGTCGTCGTTGCAGCAGCCAGCCCAGAAGAGTTCGCTGATCTTAGCCTTGACGTCTGCAGAGACCTCATACTTGCCCTCGGTCTTGAGCTTGCCGAACCAGTCGTTGATAACTGCGTCGTTCTCACCGGTGAGGTGATACAGCAGACGCTCCAGATTGGAGGAGATAAGGATATCCATAGACGGTGAAACGGTGGTGAAGAACTTTCTGTTCCTGTCGTAAACACCGGTGTTGATGAAATCAGTCAGCACGTTGTTGCTGTTGGAAGCGCAGATGAGCTTGTTTACCGGAATTCCCATCAGCTTAGCGTAGTAAGCGGCAAGGATATTACCGAAGTTTCCGGTCGGAACAACGATGTTGATCTTCTCGCCGAACTCGATCTCCTTGTTCTTGAGCAGTTCAGCATAGGTGGAAACATAATAAACGATCTGCGGTGCCAGTCTGCCCCAGTTAATGGAGTTAGCGCTGGAAAGCAGGATATTGTTCTTTGCAAGTCTGTCTGCGATAGCCTTGTCTGTGAAAATAGCCTTTACACCGTTCTGGCAGTCGTCGAAGTTGCCCTTTACAGCGCATACATTGACGTTCTTGCCCTCCTGGGTAGTCATCTGGCGCTTCTGCATCTTGCTCACGCCGTCCTCGGGGTAGAAAACAGCGATGCTGGTGCCGTCAACGTCCTTGAAGCCCTCGAGCGCTGCCTTGCCGGTATCGCCGGAAGTAGCGACCAGGATAGCGATATGCTTGCCGTCAACGGTCTTCTTTGCAGAAGTTGTCAGCAGGTACGGAAGTATCTGCAGCGCCATATCCTTGAATGCGCATGTCGGGCCGTGCCAAAGTTCCAGCACATATGTACCGGGGATAAGCTTAGCCAGCTCTGCGATATTGTTGCTGTCGAAGTTCTTGTCGTTGTAGGCAGAGTCAACGCAGTGACGGATCTCGTCAGGTGTGAAGTCCGTCAGCAGACGGCTGAACACCTCAAACGCCCTGTCAGCATAGCTCTTGTCGCACAGTGCAAGGATATCCTCCTTGCTGAGCTGAGGAATGCTCTCGGGAACGTACAGACCGCCCTCGTCGGAAAGACCCTTTGTGATAGCGTGTGCGCTTGTCACCTTGAGGGAAGAATTTCTCGTGCTTCTGTAATTCATGTTTATCGTCCTTTCATAGACTGAAACACCGCATAGCAGTGCATTATCAACGATCAGTTGATCGTATATACGCCGTCCGCAGTGAACGCGTCCTCATAGATCTGTATTGAAACGACCCTGGGGAGATTCCCTGCCAGCGTGACCTCAGCGATATCATATCTTGGCTGAAGCCCGGTATCATTGTCGGAAAGCCACAAATCAGCAGTCCTGATTATCTTGGCCTGCTTGCGGAGATCCACCGCCTCCAGACCGGAAATCATACTGCCGCGCTTCCGCGACTTTACCTCGGTAAAAACCACAAACCCACCGCACTTTGAGATTATATCTATCTCCCCGCAGCGCCTGTGGTAATTTCTCGCGATTATCTCATGTCCTCGCTGTTCAAGGAAGCTGCACACGGCGTCCTCGCCAAGCCTGCCCTTTTCCAGCTTATCCATGGGATTCCTTCTTCTCAAAATACTTTTTGAAAAAGGACTTTCTGTGTATTTCGCACAGTCCGAACTCGTCCACCGCAGCGTAATGCGCCTTAGTGCCGTAGCCCTTGTGCTTTTCAAAGCCATATTGCGGATATTTTTCCGCCATCTGCTTCATGTATCTGTCCCTTGACACCTTTGCCAGTATCGAAGCGGCCGCAATGCTCGCAGATCTCGCGTCGCCCTTTATGACGTACTTCATCTCTGCGTCCAGCTGTGGGAGCTGATTACCGTCCACAAGCACTATCCCTGCCTGCATGCCAAGCCCGTTGTAGGCTCTCTGCATCGCCAGAAAATCAGCCTGCAGTATATTCAGCCGTTCGATCTCATCAACGCTTGCGCTTGCGATGCAGTACGCCCGCGCCTTTGAGCATATCTCGTCGAAAAGAGCCTCGCGCTTTTTCTCGGTGAGTTTCTTGCTGTCGTTGATGCCCTCGATCACAACTCCCTCGTCAAGAATGACTGCCGCTGCGAACACATCGCCCGCCAGCGGACCTCTTCCCGCCTCGTCTATTCCGCACACGGCGCCGAATTTCCTGCGAAATCCGCTGTCGAAGCCAAAAAGATCAGGCGCTTCATCACTTATCAGAGTAAGCTGCTCCGGCTCAATTGCCGGGCTTTTCGAGGGTGATCCTGCCAATTTTTCCACCTCTGTATTCGTCAAGGAGCGCTGCCGCTGCGCGTTCAGTATCAGGCTCTCCACCTGACACCAGCATTCCGCGGGACTTCGCGATATCCCTCAGGATATCCTCGTCGCCGGAAAGCTTGTAGCGCGCGTTCAGGAGTTCCGGATACTGCTCTTTCAGAACAGCGCCCAGCGCCCTCGCAAGCGCCTCGGTGTCCATGACATCATCTTTAATAGCCCCGGTGAACGCGAGCCGCTGAGCAGCCAGCTGGTCGTCGAACTTCGGCCAGAGAATGCCCGGCATATCCAGGAGTTCAACGTCCCTGTCAATGGATACCCACTGCTTTCCGCGTGTAACTCCGGGCTTGTCGCCCACCTTGGTTTTCTTGGTTTTTGCCATTCTGTTGATGAACGAGCTTTTGCCGACATTAGGAATGCCCACGACCATAAGCCGCAGCGCCTTTCCTATCATTCCGCGCTTTTTTCTGCGCTCGATGAGGTCCGCAAGCAGCCGCTTGACTTCCGGCAGGAAAGCATTCAGCCCCTTGCCGCTGCGGCAGTCGCATGTCAGCACGCGAATACCCTTCTTCTCATAGAACTGCTTCCATGCCCTGGTGGCAGCCTCGTCAGCGTAATCGCACTTGTTCATCAGAATAATGCGGGGCTTATCCTTGACCAGTTCATCCAGTATCGGATTTCTGCTGCTCTCGGGTATTCTAGCGTCAGTGATCTCCACAACGGCGTCAACCATTTTCAGATCGGCTTCAATAAGCCGTCTTGTTTTGGTCATGTGCCCCGGGAACCACTGGATATTTCCTACATCATTCATAACATTTTAAACTGATCTATCGGGAACAGGCGCACGAACGCCTTGCCCATTATAAGGTCTGTGTCAACATCTCCGACCATCAGACTGCGGCTGTCGAGCGAACGGTTTCTGTTGTCGCCCATGACGAAAACGCAGTTCTCCGGAACAGTATGCTCCTCACCAGTGTGACGGTCGAGCGCATTCACCGTCGGAGCGGCGATGTAATCCTCCTCCAGCATAACGAAATCGCTCTCGCCTGCTTTCCTGAGGTAAACCTTGCCCTCTTCAAAATCAAACTTGATAGTATCTCCAGCCAGCGCGATCACACGCTTTATTATAGGCTCACCGTACTTGCCGGTAAGCTGGTTCGGAATACGATCAGCCTCCAGCACAACGATATCGCCCCTTGCCGGCGTGTAAAAGAAGTTGGTGGAAATGACCCTGTCCTTATCCTGAAGAGTGTTGTTCATCGAACTCCCGTCAACTGTGATGGAACGGAACACGAACAGATTGAGCACCAGCATGGCAAGCACGGCATAAACGATGCTGCCAGCCCATTCAAGCGCATTTGCAAACGGCTTGTAAGCAGCCTTTTCAATGTCGGAAGCAACCTCCGCTGCCTTTTCGATCAAAGGGCGATGGTCAGCCTGCTTATTGCTCTCTGACTCCGGCGTTTCGGTGCCGGACTTTTCTTCCAGGTTCTCGTTCTCAGACATTGCACATACTCTTTCTCAGCATATCCACGCTAAGCCCCGCCGTAGCGGAGCGTTGCATGAATGGGGAATCAGGTTTAAAATTAAACCTTGGACTTAACCTTAGCAGCCTTACCAACTCTGTCGCGGAGGTAGTACAGCTTAGCTCTGCGAACCTTACCGTTTCTAACGAGCTCTACCTTCTCAACTGTCGGAGAATGCAGCGGGAATACTCTCTCGATACCTACGCCGTGAGCCACGCGTCTAACGGTGAAAGTCTCGTTGATGCCGCCGTGCTTCTTAGCGATAACGGTACCCTCGAAGATCTGGATACGGAACTTCTCGCCTTCCTTGATCTTTACGTGAACCTTTACCAGGTCACCGACCTCGACAACGGGAGCCTCAGCCTTCATGCTGCCCTGCTCAATGAGTTTTAATGCGTCCATAATTTTCCTCCTGTTTTTTCGGATATTCTTGAGATCGACTTATTCGGGTGTAAAACACCGGGGAAATCCCCATAACAGCGGACTATCCGTTTTTAATGTTTGGCGTAACGCCGCGCATTAACACACATTAACCTGCTGAAAGCAGACTAACGGATACTAAATGCTTTAATATTATAGCACCTTTCGCGAAAAAAATCAAGTGCTTTTCGCTGATTTTTCATACAAAATCCCCTAAAATGCGAGATTTTTTATGTACAATTCGTCGAAACCGTCGTGTATTTCAGCGGTAATATCCTCGGCTTCGCTGCACAGCCGCGTTATTTTCTGCATGAATTCAGGGTCGGTGACGCAGTATATAAGCCCCTGTTCTGCCGTATCCCTGCTCCAGCCGTACTTATCACCCAGCCCCCGCGGGACTGCCCCCAGCTGCGCCATAGCAGCCGCGCCCTGCTCCGAACCGAACGCCTCGCCTGAAATAAGAACGCAGTCATGCGAACCAGTCACAGCGCCGATTCTTTCCAGCGCTGCCCTGCATGCCGCCTTATCCGACTGCACAGCCCTTACGTCCTGCTGAGAAATATAATGATCCTCACCGATGTAGAACAGATCGCGGTCGGTCATTATTCCGTCATGGTCGAGAGCGCCGGTATCCAGCATTATTTTTACCGACTGTGCCGCAGCCGGCGCGGAAATTCCCAGACCGTCGCCGTCGCCGATAACGCTGTAGCATATCGTACCGTCCGGCTCGCGGCTGAGCTGGTCTATCGCTCCGTTTTCCAGTGGCATTCCTGTTTCTATTGCCGAAGAGTCCAGCCCGCCTTTCAGCGCGACCTGCACAAATCTAACCGCGCCGTTGCTGACTGAAACGGCTCTCAGCCCTCCGCCGACATCAGCCGCCAGCACGCTTTGATGTTCCCGCACCGCATTTGCCAGCACAGCCGTGAGCTCACCGCCGCAAGCCGCCGACATTATCGGCAGCACTGTCACATCAATATCTGGTGGAAGAAAAATCTCACTCGGGTCAAAAAATTCCTCCAGCGCCATAGTGATATCCGCAGGAGCCGCAAACCCTATCCCATGCACTGCGTTGCCAGGGGTGCCGCTTTCCCGCAGAAGCCGGAGCAGCAGGCTGTTAATGATTTCAGACGCATTCTCATGCGTAAGCGTGACCCCGAACCGGACCGCCCGCGCATACCTGCGTGAAAGCGCTTTATCATAGAGCACAGCCCTGACCACATGCCTTCCGGCGCAGCACGCAATAACGATTTCGCCGCTTCTCTCGCTGCGGTATTTCACAAATTGTGTAGTATCCTTGACCATTATTCCTCCGGCTATCAAAAATGGCAGACAGCGATCGTCGAAAAGGCAACGGCTGTCTGCCCAGTCTTTTTAGTTCATAAGAATTCTCTCGTCGCAGTATTCGCATATCAGCATGTCGCCATACTTGCGGAAGCTGTGCGGCAGGTACTTCTCCGTCTGTGTGATGCACTTGGGATTTGTGCAGTGGCACTGGTTCTGTATCGTGCCGACCAGCAGCGGATTTGCTTTTAACTCATTATTGAGCGTCGTGAGTATCAGTGCCATGCGGACGTACATTCCGCACTTTGCCTGACGGAAGTAAGCCGCGCGCGGGTCATCGTCAATGCTGACTTCTATCTCATTTACCCTGGGCAGCGGATGCATTACTATCATATCCTTGCGCGCAAGCTGCATTTTCTCGCGCGTGAGAATATACACGCCATTCTGGCGCTCGTATTCTTCCTTGCTTGCGAAACGCTCCTGCTGTATTCTGGTCATATACAGCATGTCAAGTTCCGGAAGAGCCTCTTCAATGGTGCTGACCTCGCGGAATTCGCACCCACGCGCCCTCAGCACGTCCTTGATGTACTCAGGCAGCGCCAGTGACGGCGTGGAGATGAGTATAAATTTGTTGTTCTTATAGCAGGAAAGCGCCTTCAGAATAGAATGAACCGTTCTCCCGTACTTCAGGTCGCCGCAAAGCCCGATAGTCAGGTTGTCAAGGCGGCCGAGTTCAGTTTTCAGCGTCAGGAGGTCTGTCAGCGTCTGGGTCGGGTGGAGGTGCCCACCGTCGCCGGCGTTGATTACGGGGCATTCCGCAGAAAGAGCCGCTGCCCTCGCAGAGCCTTCCTGATTATGACGCATTACCAGAATATCAGAATAGCTGCTGACGATTTTTATTGTATCCTTGAGGTTTTCGCCCTTTGACACCGAAGAATTACCAGGATTGTCAAAGCCGATAACGCTTCCGCCAAGGCGTATCATAGCCGCCTGGAAGCTCATCTGCGTCCTAGTGGAAGGCTCATAGAACAGCGTTGCCATGATTTTTCCGCGGCATTTGTCGGCGTAAGTTTCCGGGCGCTTCATTATGTCCTCAGCGAGTTTCAGCATCGCATTCCACTGGGAAACGCTGTAATCGTCCATGTCTATTAGGTTGTTGAATTTCTGGTTCAAGCAGATCACCTTTCCTATTCTTTTTTGTCTATTATAACACCATTCGATATATTTTGCAATATCTTTTTTACATATGTCATGTATACAATATAATATCCGTATTTTCAGACACACAAAAAGAGCGGTCAAAAGACCGCTCTTAAATACGTTTATTAGCCGAGAACGCTCAGGAGTACGCCCGCAGCAACTGCGGAACCGATAACGCCGGCAACGTTCGGACCCATTGCATGCATCAGCAGGAAGTTGGACGGATTGGTTTCCTGACCTACCTTCTGAGAAACTCGCGCTGCCATAGGAACCGCAGAAACGCCTGCAGAACCGATCAGCGGGTTGATCTTTCCACCGGAAAGCAGATACATCAGCTTGCCGAGCAGTACGCCGCATGCAGTACCAATGCAGAATGCGATAAGACCCAGTGCGATGATGAGCAGCGTATCGACCTTGAGGAAGTTCTGTGCAACCGCAGTAGCACCGACTGTAACGCCAAGGAAAATAGTGATGATGTTCATCAGTTCGTTTGTAGCTGTCTTTACCAGACGTTCGCAAACGCCGGATTCCTTCATGAGGTTACCGAGCATGAGCATGCCAACAAGGGAAGTAGCGTCCGGAACTATAAGGGATACGATAACAGTAACTGCGATTGGGAATACGACCTTCTCGAGTTTGGAAACCTGGCGAAGCTGACCCATCTTGACTTCGCGCTCTTTCTTTGTGGTGAGGAGCTTCATGATAGGCGGCTGGATAACAGGAACCAGAGCCATGTAAGAGTAAGCAGCTACCGCAATAGAACCGAGCAGTTCAGGAGCCAGTCTGGAAGTAAGGAAGATCGCCGTAGGACCGTCCGCACCACCGATGATAGCGATGGAAGCAGCCTGCTTCAGTGAGAAGCCGTCGCCCAGACCAAGCGCGTTGATAGCGCATGCGCCAAGGAATGTAAAGAAGATACCGCCCTGTGCAGCAGCGCCGAGCAGGAAGCTCTTCGGGTTAGCGATCAGCGGACCGAAATCAGTCATTGCACCGATGCCGAGGAAGATGATAGGCGGATAGATACCGAGCTTAACGCCGAGGTAAAGCATATCCAGCAGACCGCCCTCATGCAGGACGCGGCCATAGTCAAGGCTGACTTCCTTAGTGTACGTTATCAGCAGATTTGCGCCTTCCTGAACGTACTCAGGAGCAAAATAAGGGTTGGTGGAAGGGTTCCACAGCTCAGCGTGGTAAAGACCGCTTCCGGGGAGGTTAGTGAGCAGCATACCGAATGCGATAGGGAGCATCAGGAGCGGCTCGTACTGCTTTTTGATCGCCAGATAGAACAGGACGAAGGAAAGCAGTATCATAATGATGCTCTGCCAGCCGTTCTCTGCTCCGAACCCTGCGAAGCCAGACGTGGTGGCGAGCGATTTTATGGTATCAACAAATATTTCCATGCTTCAAATTTCCTTTCTGTCTGTTCTCAGAACGGGCGTGTGTTCTCACCGATGCCAGCCAGGCTCCATGCGGAACGCGCTCTCTTATCGCGGCGCTTAACGTCGCGGATAGTGTAAGACGTGCCCTCTTCTTCAGCGTAAGCTGCAATAGCCGCGCTGATGACAGCCATTATCTCGTCATCGTTGTCCTCGTCCTCTTCAGCAACTTCCTCAACAGCCGCGGGAGCAGGAGCGGGAGCAGGTATCGCCTACCTTTGCGGCGGAGGATATGAGGAAGTGATCCATACGGTTGTCAATGCACTGGCAATCGTATCAGGTATCGTCTGCGATGGCGCGAAAGCATCCTGTGCGGCAAAGATTGCATCGGCAGTAGATGCCGGAATCCTTGGATATAATATGTATATCCGTGGTCAGGAATTTTATGGCGGGGATGGAATCGTGACAAAAGGTATAGAGGCGA